>OKTA01000040.1_pt1 | contig 116911 bp, 74 predicted proteins | sample 1606321 | NCBI WGS metagenome assembly OKTA01 (sample SAMEA3879562, study PRJEB24766) | human gut metagenome | biome: human-associated habitat; feature: feces | place: USA | collected 1985/1987
AGAGTAGGTAGCCGCCTCTTCAAGGTCAGATCATTAGATCTGACCTTTTTTTATGCCCCTTTCCGAGCTCCCGCGTTACAGTTGCCGGAAAAACAAATCATACGTAACGGATTGGCCGCTATGGCAGCAAAAAAGATCGGGAAGATCTTCCGAGATCTTCCCGAAAGGGCAATCCGGCCGATCCGGATACGGGGCGCGTTGTACCTGCGGATGCCGTTTTTTACCCTTTGCTATTGGAGGCGTTTTGATTGCGGGGGCATTGTCGACCGCGAGACTCTCCTTTTACCCCCTGTTCAATTTGCAATTATCCCAGTGTGCACCGGTATTACCGGATCATCCGGTTTTATCAAAACAATAGCCCCGGTATTTCGCCAACTCCCCTGGCGGATCCTTCGGTAAAAGCGCTCACTGGACGCGTGGCATGACAATTACCCATATAGTCGGTTATTCATGCCAGTCGGTGTAGAGTCCGCACCGTTTGCAGTGGAGCCGGTAAGTGCGGCGGGTTACTGCGCGGACGCGGAGTGTCGCGTGGCGGCAACCCGGGCAGCGCATGGTGTAGAGCAGACGTTCGTAGTGCCGGAATAGGAAAAAGTTTATGCAGCTCAGGGCGATTGCCGCAAATCCGGTACCCGAATTTTCACCCGTGATTACCGGCAGCAGGCAACTTGCCAGGGTCAGGAAAAGAACGGTCAGCCCGAGCGTATGGATCGTTTGGTTGCGCAGGTGCCTCAGAAGCCAGAGCGGCAGCGTGATGCACATGCCCGTCACAGCAGGTACGCAACTGATGCCGATCAGCAGGAGATAGTTGTTCATAACAATTATCAGGATGCCTGTCCCTCGGCATAGTTAAGTGGGAGTTGTGGGGTGTGGAGATATAAAAAACGTGGGACAAAACTCTGATTTGCTCTCTGAGGCTCTGGAATTACCTGTGCAACCAAATACAGAATGAAGCCCACGTTGAAAACGTGAGCGTCAAACTTCATTCCTTGGTTGCTCTTAAAATTTACCAGATTTACATAGTATAGATTGGGATAGAAAATAAAAGCCAACCAAATGAAAATAAATATACTGTATAATAAATAATTACGCTGTATCCGTATCTTCTCTTGTTTTACTTGATTATTGTTGCTTGGCTCTTTTTGGGTACATTTTTGTTTCTTATTTGTTCCTTAATTCGGATTATTCTTTCTACCTTTGTGGCAGAAATAACGAGTAAAGCAAGGAGGAATTATGCCACGAGTAAAGAAGCCCGCAAAAGTCAAAGAGCCGATTCGTCTTCGGATGAAAGAGTTGGCCAATGGAAACAAAAGTCTGTACTTGGATATCTATCGGGACGGTAAACGGACATATGAGTATCTGAAGATGTATCTTATCCCCGAAACTGATAACAATGCCCGTGTGCGGAATCAAACGACTATGGCCGCAGCCAATGCCATCAAATCGAAACGGATCATTCAACTTACCAACGGCGAAGCAGGTATTGAAACCCGTGAAAAGGTTTTTCTTCTGGATTGGATGGAGACCTACAAAGAGAATCAGGCGAAGCGAGGAAAGAAAGATGGGAACCAAATCCAAGTTACTATCCGCATCCTGAAAGATTTTGTCGGAGAACGGGTAACGATGGATCAGATCGACAAGGCGTTCTGCCAAGAGTATATCGACTATCTATTGACTGAATATCGACCGAAGGGCAAACAAGTGTCTAATTTTACGCTACACACCTATTACCGCATTCTGAACGGAGCCTTGAACGCAGCCGTGCGAGCGGAAATTATAAAAGTCAATCCTTTTACCAAAATCAACAATTCGGATAAAATCCGTCTGCCGGAGAGTAAGCGGTCGTATATGACCATAGAAGAGGTTCGGGCATTGATTGGTACTCCGATGAAAAACGAAGCCGTAAAACAGGCTTATTTGTTCTCCTGCTTCTGCGGACTGCGGATAAGCGATATCATCAGTTTGAAGTGGAAAGATGTCTTCGTCGATAGAGGACAATACCGTTTGTCTGTATCCATGCAGAAGACCAAAGAGCCGATTTATCTGCCTCTTTCTCCCGAAGCGTTGAAATGGATGCCGGAACGTGGTGAGAAGACATCGGAAGATTATGTATTCGATTTGCCGAGCCCAACGATGATAAACACGCTTCTCAAACCTTGGGCGAAAGCGGCTGGAATAGATAAGCGGTTTTCATTTCACACGAGCCGCCACACGTTCGCGACGATGATGCTTACATTGGGTGCAGACCTCTATACCACCTCGAAACTGCTCGGCCATGCCGATGTCAAGATGACGCAGGTGTACGCCAAAATCATCAATCAGAAAAAGGATGATGCGGTCAATTTAGTAAACGGGTTGTTCGACTAAAGCAGCTGCCGAATTTTAGGGTTGCCCGATGTTTTTTTGCTGGTGCAGTTTATTCCCGCGCGGGCATATATAATTCTGTTTAGTTTAGTATTTCTCTCTATATAGGGCAAGAAAACTAAAGTAAACCTTTTCATGCAAACATCTGAAAAGAAATGCGGTTGAACTTTGATGACCGAAATCGTACTCTAAAACAGGATTCTTACACTCGAATGCCGGTAGCATTATCAACAAGGAAAAGGTCGTAATTCGACCGCTGAGAAATGAACGGATTATTACGGAGAAGCAAACCCGTTCTTAACCCGCGAGAAACAATTACGGGTAACAATTCTTTTTACTCCCTTTTGTCGGTCGAAACCTGTTCGTGAACTGAGGTCTGAAATCTTCCGACAGGAAAAGGTTGTTTATCTATTTGACTGCCATTCCATAATCTGTCATATATCGGATAATCCCACCGCCTCTGCTTGCAGATTGTATGGCAACCCATCCGACGACGAATGTCGGGCGGGGTATTAGGCTCCCCCGAAATGAATTTCGTGGCAAACGGACAAACCCGGATCAAATCGGCTTTGGCAAACGTCCAATGCAAGAAACAGCTCCAACCGCCGAAAGCTATCCGATAAAAATGTCACAAAAGGATATCGCTATGAAGATGGAAAGGTCTAAAATGGAAGCAATTATCAAGACTATTGCATTTTCTTTATTTCGTTATATAGAGCCAGCCCTTTTGCCGTAAGCAGATATTTTTGTCTCGGGTGATTGGGCTTGTCGGGATATAGCACCTTGAGAAAACCGGCTTTGGAAGCGGGGCTTATATAATTCTCCAAAAATGTTGGACGATGTTTCAGGCCGACTTTCTCCATCAATACTTTTAACGATAATTGTTCGTTTGACAAAGCTAATAACAAAGCGAGAACTTGTTCGGTTACTTGTACGGCAGGTTGTTCGGTACTTGTACGGTCGATTTGCTGGGCTTGTTTTGCTGTCAGCTCTTCCGGAGCATTAACCACCATATATCGATTCCGCAATTCATTCTTTTCACCCAACAGAAGATTACGAAAGAACCGCTCCAAATATTCGGAATTACGCATGATGCCTTTCTGTACGTTCTGGTAGTTGGCACGTACCAGCGCATTACGGAAATACCACGAATGATTGGCGAACAGGTCGTTTGTTACGTCAAAACCCATAGAACGTAGATAGAGAATCGTGAATACGGCAGTCGTTCGGGTATTTCCCTCGCCGAACGGATGGATTTGCCATAATCCCGATACGAACTTGGCTATGTGGCTCACTAATCCATTCCTGTCCACTTTTGAATAGTCGAACTGACGTTCTTGTTCCAAGTCGTATTCGATCGCTTTGCGAAGGTCGGGTGCGGAAACATACAGCACCGTATCACCGCGCAGTACCCATTCCTTTTTGGTAATGTTGTAATCGCGGATTTGCCCTGCAAATTTGAATACCCCATCAAAAATCCGACGATGAATCGATGTCAGCCCAACAAGTGTAAAAGCAAAGGTTTTCTCGGTAAGAAGTCGGCGGATGTTGGTCGATGCCATATCCGCTTCGTGGATTTCCGCATCTTCGGGCGTATGCGCTATTTTCGACTGATAGTAGCTCCGAATAAGTTGTTCTGCTTCGTCGATTGTAATCTCTCCCTCGATATCTTTACGTGCGGTCTCAATCAAGTAGTCTGAAGGCTTCAAGCCATCGACGGCCTGCAACCCTATTGCTGTCTGCCATGCGTAACCCTTCTCCCGCTTCTGAGGCTCGCTTTGGCGTATGTATTCGTCGAAGTTCATCATAGCTTAATTACTTTAGCCCTAATTTATTACACAATTCCTCTGTTGTCTCTGTGAGGTATGTATAAGATTGTGGAGCAGCAATATTATTACCCAAGCACATTAAAGATTTCGGCGTCTTTAATTTGAAAACCGTCTTAAATTTGATAGCATAAGAATCTTGATGGTCGGCAAAATAAAGCATGAAAAAATCCTTCGAGACACCGGCGTGCCTTTTGGTTTTTTCCCATACGCATTCTGGCGTTCCCTTTAAAATAGAATCTATCTCAATCAAGGCCACAATCATTTTGATAGGCGCAGTTGCATATACAACAATATGCCGTATATCCGTAGGAATACGCTTGCGATATTCGTATCGCTTCTCTCCAGATAGTATTTTTTCAATATGACTTGGATGAATGGATAATATGATCGTTTCAGTTTTCATGTATCAATGCTGAATATTGTTGATTATCAATTTTTCTAATACTCTGGATATATCCTTTAACTTTGGCTTTAGCTATCTGTTGATAGGATATTTCTTTATCAAGAGCGATATACCGGAAAAGTATTACTAACGTCTTTTTCTCCAAAATTTTAAGTAAATCCGAATAACTGTAGACGGTTCTTTTGGCAATGGTAGGAAATACTTCGTCGATATTTTCTGAAAATAGAACATCTTCGACGATTCCCATACATTGTATGGATTTCCGGTCTTTGCTTCGGTAAAATAGGATGATATCCCCTTTACGAATCGTTTTTATTTTGGAATGACACAAATACGCTTTTTTGATCGTATTTCCTTGGCAAGAATACAACGATTGATCTTTCTCGAACAGAGAACCTTTCATGCTGCTGAAGTCCGGGAACAAATCTTCATGGTATTGCGGTCGAATAGGAATAATGAACTTTTGAACAGATTCATTATCCTTGAAGTAGGGATAATATCTTATCAAAGAATCCAAACTGCCGCAATCATCATCCATTAATTTCATTGGCTTAATATAAACATCATCTTGTTTGTATTTACCGAGACAATAAAAGCCATAATCTAAACAAAGCCCTACAAGCGTTTTTTGTTCCTCTCCGAACGTATGTAGATATACCCAGTCCAACTTGTTTTTTACACAATAATCGAATGCGATATACAAAAGTCGCTCGCCTAATTTCTTTCCGCGAGCTTTTATATCAACTTTAAATGTACAAAGCTTCAAGATGCGTCCGGGAATAACCTCTCCGTTATCAGTCAGCTGAGCATTTTGCTCGTGTTTGTAGATGCAGACTGCGACGATGTTGCCGGTTCCGTCTTCGATACACCAGCATTTTCTCTTGTCTTCTGCGCATTTTTGAAACCACCTATCAAAACCGTCATACGACTGCCGTAAAGATTCGAAGAACGGCTGGTTTTTATCTATTTCATATAGAAAGCGCTCTTTTACACCAGTGTAATCGAAAGAAAACGGGACAGTCGTATATCGTCGAAGTAATAACAAGAATTGTTCTAACCGATATACTTTATCCTGCAATCCGATTTTCGAGGCTTTCCGGTGAATGCCTTCGTCGTTTGTAACGAGAAGGTGCGCCGCACCCCGATACAAAGCGAACAAAACGTTATTGTCTACTTTATCATTATCGTTGGATTGCGATAAACCGAGTTCATGGCATTCCTGATCGGATAAGATTGGTGGATTTTCTATCTGTGAATATTGCTTTAACCGAGATAATACGATTTCCCGTCTTTCTTGATTCTTGTCTCGGTTAATGTCTTCAAGTTGCATCGGATGAATATACAGACAATGACTCTGCTCTGCGGAGAGTTTCCGCAGTTCGGCAAAGGAAGAGTCGAGTATTTTACTCGTATCTTCCAACGGGATTATAATATTCGTGTCTAAAAGTATATTCATCAGAAATTTTCTGTCGGCTTACAGGTCAATAAATAATGTTGCCATATTTATTAGTTTTGTTTCTTTGCTTTTATGTTCAGTCGACTTTTTAAAGTTAACCAAAAACCGATAATCATTAATACGATTCCGGGAGAGGCGTTGATTAATCTGGACGTAAATCCTGATGCTTCTACTATCCATTCTATTGAGCCCGTAAATCCGAGTATTGTTAGGATTATTCCGGCAATTATACATCCGATACCACCAATAAGGCTGATTAGAACAATGATAAATTCATAATGCAGTGCTTGCATACCGAATTGTGTATTTGCCACCGATGGGTTAATATCTATTGAACACCCTGAAAACAGCGCAATTACTACCGCTAAGGTAATTAATATGGTCATTCTTTTATTTTTCATATGTCCAGTAATTTTATGGCAGCAGCTTCGCCTTGTTCAATAGCTATTTCAACTGCGGTTTTGGTAAGCTTTAATAAATGTTTACTTTTACTATGTAATATTGTGCTTTGCCGGATGACATCCGCAATCTTATTTTGAATATCCTTGTTTATTACAGGTAAATTTATAGCCGTAAATTCATCTTTATTCATTGCTGTTAATATTGTTCCAGTACAAGCGCGTTTTAATAATGCTTGAATCGCTGAGGATTTAAACAATACCAATGACGTTTCTGAATTTATACTTCGTGGGGATAAAACATAAAAACCGGTAGAGCATAATGCACCATCGTATTCTTCTGTTATAATCGCACAACTTTGCAAAGAACCTTCGATCGAAGAAATGATAATATCTCCAGTATGGACGACACGTCTTGCTCGGCTCGGAAGATTTGAACCGTACTCGTAAGTGCTTCCTGATATTTCGCCGTTTACTCCGATGTCTGATAATTCAATGTATTTGTATCGGGTATTGTTATCGGGAAGGAAATTTTTATCACGAAGAATATATAGATTCCCGATTTTGTCATGCCCATATGGATATTGGGAAATCGTTCTGATTATTTCATCGTATTTTGGTTGATAATATTCTGCATCCAATCGACCGTTATCGACAAAATCGGAAAACCGTTTTTGAGATACATTCACATTTGCGACTGCTATCGCATTAGTCCCTAATTCATTATGCAATATTAATTCCGCATCGGAATAAGCCTTTTGCGATAAAATTCTTAAAGAATTTGCCTGCGTAAAACAGTTCCGTATTTTTTGTTGCAAATCGATATCAAGAATCGGGATTTCAATTTCTTTGACTTCTTCCGGATTTACATTGGTTTGATTAATTGATTGCCTTGCTCTGCGTTTTACATCCCATTCTCCATATTTGCAATTCAGATAAGCACACAGATATTCCGGTAATATGCTGTCTTTAGGATTCAGCCTTACCAGATAAGAAGCAAACGTCCGCTGTATATTATCATTTTGATAATATATGCCCGTTCGACCGACCCATTCAAAGGAATTGGTTCGATTAAATAGCACATCCCTATCTTTTAATGCGAATCTATCGTATTCGGCTTGTGTAATATCAGCACATTTATCGACATCAAGATCGCATAACATATCATGAATCTCGTTCATGCGGTAAATAGGATATCCAACAGAATCCGTATTCATCTCGATAGATATACCGTATTGCGACGAAATAAGATGTTCGCCGATTTTAGCATAAATAAGATCCGGATTTTTCTTTGGCTCTTTTGTGTAAAAAGAACTATCTATTCGAAAATCCTTATTACTTAATACTTCATAGAGTTTTTTTTCTTTTATCTCCAGCCCCTCCAATAAAGCCTCGTATTTTACTTTATCAAAGGGGCATCCGCGAAAAAAGATAGCTGTTCTTTCTTGGCGAATTCGACAAACGCCTCGGCAATGCCGTCGGGGGTAATCTGCTCTATTTCATTGCACTTTTTCTCTTCGTTCCAGTTGTAATTTACGGTCGCGAGCAGATCATGATATACGATGGGGTGGCCATATTTGTCGCAAAGTGCGAGTTTCGGATCGGTCGTCGTACCGCTTTTATCCGATTTCCAATATAGTTTATCGCCGCTGTTGTTTTTGCCCTCTTTCTGCTGGGTTGCGAAGAAGATGTTATAATCATCGACTTTCGGGCACAGTATGTCGTCCCATTTCTGAACGAACAATACGCTTGTCTTGGTGCCGGTATGCGGCTTGAAGGTGTTACCGTGCAGCCCCACGACGGCAAGAATACGGCATCGTTCTGCAATATATTCGCGGATGGCTTTGTCACTGCTGTTATTGAATCTGCCTTGCGGTAATACGATTGCCATACGACCGCCCGGTTTCAAAAAATTAAGGTTACGTTCTATGAAAAGAATATCGCGGCTGACACTTTTTTGTGCCTTGCCATTCTTCATTCCCAAATCGTAACGACTTAAAATCTGCCCCTCCTTAATCTCACCGGCAAACGGCGGATTGGCCATCAGAATGGCAAAGTTGAACTGTCCGAAATCATTGCCGACACGTAACTGTTTCAACTTTTTGAAGCCATCATTGTAGGTGTCTACCCATGTTTCTTCCTTTGTAACCGTATTCCAGCGAGCCCAATCGAGCGTATTCAGGTGCAGAACATTCGTATGACCATCGCCGGCAATCAAATTCAGGGTTCGAGCTACACGAACGGCTTTTTCATCGAAGTCGATGGCAAAAACATTATCTTGTACATATTCGATCTCCGCATGACTTTTCGGCGTTGCCGTGAACAGATGATTTACCGGTTTATTTGCTGCTATCTGCATCTGTTTCCATACATGAAATATCGTGTGAACAGGGAATCCCGAGCTACCTGCAGCCGTATCGATCATCGTTTCATCCACCTGCGGATTGAGCATTTTGACACACATATCGATAACATAACGGGGTGTGAAGTATTGCCCTTTTTCACCCTTGCTGCTTTTGCTCATCAGGTACTCGAAAGCCTCGTCCACTACGTCGAGATTGGAATTGAACAATTTGACGCCTTCGAGCGAAGAGACGCAAATCGACAAATGCGGGGGAGTCAGAGCTATTTTTGCATCTTTAGCAAACACGCCAGTCCATTTGCTGCATGCCTTGCGGAAGAGGTCTTCGATTTTATTTTTCAATTGAATATCGCTTTGCCCGGAGTTGCGGAATACGAGATTGTAATCTTTCTCCGTAGCCCCAATTTGTTCGTCGTACAATTTAGCGAATATCAGTTTGAACACCTCCTCGAATACATCGACGCCGGCATTTGCCAGAACTTCATCCTCCATTTCGAGAATCAGGTCTTTAAGCGACTTGCCTGTTTTGGTCAGTTTGTCGTTTTTGACCAAATCGTCCATAGTAAAAGGAGTTTGCAGGATATCCTCCAATGTTTGGTGCACATTGGGAATATTAGGAATATCCTTGAAATAGTTCGGATTCTGGCGTTGATAATAGGCTATCGTCGTCCCGTTAGTCCATACGGCCATACTTGCACCCGTCGCATGGGTGTAAGATTTCAGCTGTTCTCGGCCATCTTTGGCTTTCGGTTTTTTCAGTTCAACGATGATGTAGGCGACGTTAGCATCGTCATTATCCCGTATCACGATATCTGCGCGCTTGGTTTCACGTCCGAAATAAATCGGATATTCAAAAGCCAACCGGCTTTTAGGATAACCGTAATCATTTATCAATTTAGCCGCATATAGTTGTCTGACAATTTCTTCCGGTGTCAGTTTTATTTCTTTATTACGCACAAGACATGATACAACCGGATAGGTTTTACCTTTTTTGTCGATCCGTTCAATAATCCGGTTCTCCAACTCGGCAATGACTTCTTGGCTGAACATATCCAAACTGTATTCAGAGCCTTTGAGGATTTCGTATAATTTCATATGTTTGGGCTTATTTACTGATGATTAAATCTTTCGGATCAACATGTAGGATATTTGCAATCTCGAACAGCACATCCAAACTCGGCTGACGTCTGTTGCAGACATAGGAATTGACGATACAAAAACTCTTTCCGAGTTTTTCCGCCAACCATGTCTGCTTGATGCCTTTTTCTTCAAGCACCTCTTTTATACGGTTCTTTGGTTTATCCATGTTTAATCCGTTTGATATTTGCCTGCAAAGATATAAAATATAATGCAATAAAAAGATAAAAACAGGATGATATTCTAATCGGTCTTAATCTCTTTGATGTCGAACTTAGTTGCCCAAAGGTTTTCTAACCATTCGTATAGGTTTCAGAAGTATGATTTAGCCTAAAAGTTGCATTGCAGCCAAAAGAGAAAATACGATGCAGTTCCGTGTTCTTTTTTGGCTGAGCGATTGTTAGGAAGAAAGTGCAAAAAGAGACGAAAATTCAGTTTAGTTTAGTACATTAGCCTATATATATGCTAAATCAAAGTAAACTAAATTTAGGTAGGCATATTGCCTTTCCATATGTTTATGATTTGGTAGAAGTACTTACCTTTGCATAGTGCAAAAAGTTTCAATGAGCATATAATCTTAGGATGTATATTTGCCTATTTTCTCTTTTGGCTGCAAAATTCTCTATAGATCACCAAACGATATTCTTGATGAGAGAGGTCAGTAGTGGGGAAAGTTGCTTTGAGAAACACTTTGTGTGCAACCAAGTGCAAGGGATGAAATCAAGTGAAAAGTAAAAACCGAAGAATCTCCTAAAATACCGATCTTGTTTCTATTCTGTTTCTTTTGCAAGGTGTTGTAATTATTATCTTATTGATATACAATAACCTAAATATAAACAAAATAACATTTTCCAGATTTTCAGAAAGCAAGGTACAAAGCTAACGCTTTTTATATGTATTTGCCGGCGCTTTTAGTGCGTGGACGGCATGAACAGTTCTTGTGGAAGGGTTAAAATACGCGCGTTAATTTCTCATAGGCTTTGGAATTTGGGATTGCACATACAAATATACGAAAAACATCCGGAATTGGCGGATGTTTTTTGTCGTTAATATTGTTATATGCCCTGGAATCACCTGGGCGGACGGGTTTTTACACTCCCGGGTTATTTGAATTCTCCGGGATGGAGGGCTTTGTATTCTTCCAGCAAGAGGGGACGGCGTCCCTGTGACCGGCGCAGTTTGTCGCCTATGACGTGGGCTGCGGCGCGGAGCGTGCGCCCCAGTTCCGTCGCGAGTCCGCGGGGAGGAAAGAGTGTGCAGACCATTTCTCGATCCCATTTCTTCAGGAAGAACTTGCTGTAATATTCGTCCGTGGGGTTTATCAGGAAATCGATATCGTCTTTCCACTCGTAGCGTACGTGCAGCAACTCCCCTTCGGAGAAGGGCAGCAGTTTGTAGGGGAGCGACTGGTAGGGCAGGTAGTTCAGGAACAGTTCTCCGTAATCGTTGGCGTAGTTGCCGGGTACGCGCCGCTTGTCGTAAAGAAACAGTTTGTCGCCGATGTTGAGCACGACCCAGCGGTGCGATTTCTTGGGGAAAAGCCATTCGCCGAGCAGGCTCGGGGTCTCGATGTAGCCGGCCTTGCCGACCCGCATTACTTCGCGCAGGAACTGCGCCGGGTCGTCACTGTGTTCGAGTACCTGGTTGCAGATCACGTAGTCGAATTCCTTGTCTGCAAAAGGCAGGGCTTCGGCCGCAGCGTTGACCAGCTGCTGGTGGGGGAATATGCGCAGGCCGCCGCAGCGATGGGTATCGTCGCCGAGGAATTTCTCCACGAGGACGTTCGCACGGAAGGAGGGGCGATTGCCGGGGCCTACCTCGAGTACCCGGTCACGTCTTTTGATATGCAGATCCTGTCTGCTTTTGGGAGTGCTGACTTTCATTGGCGGTCGCGTATTGTCACAAATATAGAAAAATATTTTTTATTTGTTCCGGAACATGCGTTTTACATCTTTCCACTCCCCGTCGTTGGGGGCGGGCTCGATGCCCAGCAGCCTGCACAGGATGAGGTACATGTTCTGGTTCTGGAACGAGCCCTGCCGGTAGCCCTTGCGGAATGCGGGGCCCGAGGCGTAGAAGACCATGTGCATGTCGCGGTCGCGGTTGTCGAAGCCGTGTGTGCCGCGTTTGCGGACGGGGCGTGTTTCGGCCGCGTAGTCGAGCGTCCATCCGGTCTCGGGGATGACGATGATGTTCGTCAGGCGGGTAGGGTGGGTGCCGTAATGGAAACGCCGGGGCATCTGCTCGCGCCGCCAGGCCTTCATGTGCCCCGTCCTGCGGAGTATCCTGATCGCCGTGTCGGCATACTCTTCTTTCACCTCCAGCCCGAACGGGGTGCCAGGTACGGTACGTATGACCTGCGTAGTGTCGAGCAGCGGCATGAGGTTGATGTATCGCTCCGGCGAAAGCGCGGCCATGCCATGGTCGGCCGTTACGATGAAATTGATTCGCTCGAAGACGGGCGAGCGCCGTATCTCACGGAAAAAATAGCGGAGGACGGAGTCGATGTGTTCGGCCTGGGCGACTGCCTGCGGTGAATCGGGGCCGTAGGTGTGCATCGTGGCGTCGGGCTCTTCGAAATACCACATCACCAGCTCCGGGATCTCGGCTTCGGGGCGCGTCATGGCTTCGATCACCCAATCGGCGCGTTGGTAGTAGGTCGGTTTCGACGAGTAGGGAGTCCAGACGGTCGCCTGATGCCCGTCGATCGGGACTTCGCTGCCCGGCCACATGAAGATGTTGGCCGTGAGGCCCTGTCTTTCCGCCGTGTTCCAGATCGGTTCGCCGCTCCAGAATCCCGGCAGCCGGACATCCTCCGCGTCGAACACTGAGAGCTTGCGCCCGATCTTCCGGTCGTAGAAATTGTTGTTCACGACCCCGTGGTGGTCGGGATGCAGGCCCGTGGCCATGGCGTAATGGCTGGGGAAGGTGTTGGAGGGGTAGACCGGATAAATTTCGGCATAGGTTCCCGCCCGGGCGAGCGAGTCGAGTGTCGGCGTATGGCTGCGGCCGGCGAGATCCCAGCGGAAGGCGTCCATCGAAAGGATTACGACGTATTGTTTTCCGTCGGGTGTTGCGCTGACATGGGCCTTGCGGGACGAGGCACAGCCTGTCAGGAGGATGAGCAGCAGGAAAAACGTATATTTTTTCATGTGCGGGCTTTGTATGGTAAAGATACAAAAAAAGCGCCCGCTATTGCAGTGGGCGCCTTTCGGATGTGAAAAAATTACTTTTTCATGTAACCCTTCACATAGTGGTGGTGCGGGCCGAAACGCTCGAAGGCGGCACGGTCGAGTTCCTCCTGTGCCGACGGGTCGGCTACGGAGATGATCAGGCGTGCGCGCTCCTGCAGCGTCTTGCCGTAGAGGTCTACGGCCCCGTGCTCGGTTACGAACCAGTGGATGTGGTTGCGGGTCGTGACGACGCCTGCGCCTGGCGACAGTACGGGGGCGATCTTCGAGATGCCCTTATTGGTCATCGAGGGCATGGCAATGATGGCCTTGCCGCCCTTCGACAGCGATGCGCCGTATACGAAGTCGATCTGGCCGCCGACACCCGAATAGAACTTCGTGCCCAGCGAGTCCGCGCATACCTGGCCGGTAATGTCGACCTGCAGCGCCGAATTGATGGCCGTTACGCGGTCGTTCTTCGAAATGATATAGGGGTCGTTCGTGTAGCCCACGTCCATCATCAGCACGGCAGGGTTGTCGTCGATGAAGTCGTAGACGCGCTGCGAACCCATCAGGAACGTCGATACCATCTTGCCCTTGTCGATGTTCTTGGCTTCGCCGTTGATGACGCCGCTCTCCACGAGCGGGAGTACGCCGTCGGCGAACATTTCGGTGTGGATACCCAGGTTCTTGTGGTTGCCCAGCTGCGCCAGTACGGCGTTCGGGATGGCGCCGATGCCCATCTGGAGTGTCGCACCGTCCTCGATCAGGGCGGCGCAGTGTTTGCCGATGGCTTCTTCGGTGGCGTTCGGCTGCGTGAAGTGCGCCTCGATCAGCGGTTTGTCATCCTGTACGAAGATGTCGATCTTCGAGGAGTGGATCATGGCCTGCCCGAATGCGCGGGGGACATATTTGTTTACGACGGCGATCACGTGCTCGGCGGTCTCCACGGCGGCCAGCGTTGCGTCGACCGACGTGCCGAGCGATACGAAGCCGTGCTTGTCGGGCGTCGACACCTGGATCATCGCCACATTGCAGGGTACTGCGCCGCAGCGGTAGAGGCGCTGCGTCTCGCTCAGGAAAATCGGAATATAGTCGGCATAGCCGCTCTGGGTGACTTTGCGGACGTTGCCGCCCACGAAGAACGAATCGAGCTGGAATACGCCTTCGAACTTCTCGTCGGCATAGGGTGCCGGGCCTTCGGTGTGCAGGTGGTGGATGTGGACATCCTTCAGTTCGCCGGCCTCGCCGCGTGCGCACATGGCGTTGATCAGGCATTGGGGGGCCGAAGCCACGGAGCTCAGGTGGATGTGGTCGCCCGATTTGATAACCTTGACGGCCTCTTCGGCGGTCGTAAATTTGATCTGGGTAGTCATTTTTACTTTAAGTTTGTATTTTGGTTTTGGTTAGCGTTTCCTTTCGCCGATTTTTCGCGGACAAAGTTCCTGATGGCCTTGTCCGTGTAAGTCCAGAAAATCGGTACGTTACGCATCGTGATGATGTTCAGCGTATTCAGGGCAAGGCCCATGCTGATGTCCACGCGATCGAGCGTGTCGATACCCGGGGCAATGTTGTAGAACATGACGACGACGTGTTCGGGTTGTCCTCCGCGCATCGTGTAGACCCGGCCGTAGTGGTCGGACGAAGGATAGGCCGCGCCTTTGGCAAAGGCGGCCGTGCCGTTGCGCTCGCCGCCCATATAGAGGCGGAACCCCCCGTAGAGGGGTGTGATGTCGAAACGCAGCATCACGTTGCCCGTGATGTTGTCCCCGGCGCAGATGACGTTCGAAATGCAGAAGTCGTTTACGAACGAGGGGGTGCTGATCTCCGAGGGCTGGTGCCCGCGAGCGAATTTCTCGATGGCTTCATTGCGCAGGGATTCGAAATGCCGCGCTTCCCGGCGGAGTTTCTTTTTCTGGGCTTTTTGCAGCGCCTTCTGTTCCTTTGCGGTGGTACCCTCCCCGGGTTGCATGGCCGATGCCGCTCCGCACAGCGTGCAGAGCGACAACAGCAAAACGGTCAGACGTTTCAGCATGGCGTTGCTATTTGCGTTTCACCTCGACCTGTTCGTATCCCTCGACGATGTCGCCGACACGGATATCGTTGAACGATTCGATGTTCAGGCCGCAGTCCTGGCCGGCCGTAACCTCCTTGACGTCGTCCTTGAAGCGCTTGAGCGAACCCAGCTTGCCGGTGTAGATCACGATACCGTCGCGGATGACGCGGATCGGGGTGTTGCGCTGGAGCTTGCCTTCGCGGACGATACAGCCGGCCACGGTGCCGACCTTCGATATCTTGAAGATCTCCAGTACCTCGACCGAAGCGACGATCTCCTCCTTCATCACGGGTTCGAGCATGCCCTCGATGGCATCCTTGATGTCGTTGATCGCATCGTAGATGATCGAGTAGAGGCGGATTTCGATCTCCTCCTTCTCGGCCAGCTTGCGCGCCGCAGCCGACGGGCGTACCTGAAAGCCGACGATGATGGCGTTCGAAGCGGCGGCCAGCAGCACGTCCGACTCCGAGATCTGTCCCACGGCGGCGTGGATGACGTTGACCTGCACGGTCTCCTTCGAGAGCTTGATGAGCGAGCCCGACATGGCTTCGATCGAGCCGTCCACGTCGCCCTTGACGATGATGTTGAGCTCCTTGAACGATCCGATGGCGATACGGCGGCCGATTTCGTCGAGCGTCACGTGCTTCTGGGTCATGATGCCCTGCATGCGCTGCAACTGCTCGCGTTTGTTGGCGATTTCGCGTGCCGAGCGGTCGTCCTCCATCACGTTGAACGTATCGCCGGCCTGCGGCGCGCCGTTCAGTCCCAGCACCTGTACCGGCGTCGAGGGGCCGGCGGATTCGACCTTCTTGCCGTTCTCGTTGAACATGGCCTTTACGCGGCCCGTGTAGGTGCCCGACAGGATCACGTCGCCCACGTGGAGCGTACCGCTCTGCACGAGGATCGTCGAGACGTACCCGCGGCCCTTGTCGAGCGTCGATTCGATGACCGTGCCCTGCGCCTTCTTGTCGGGGTTGGCCTTCAGGTCGAGCATCTCGGCTTCGAGCAGCACCTTTTCGAGCAGTTTGTCGAGGTTCAGGCCCTTCTTGGCCGAAACTTCCTGATCCTGGTATTTACCGCCCCACGACTCCACCAGATAGTTCATCTGCGAGAGTTGCTCCTTGATGTGGTCGGGGTTGGCATTGGGCTTGTCGATCTTGTTGATGGCGAAGACCATCGGCACGCCTGCGGCCTGCGCATGGTTGATGGCCTCGATCGTCTGCGGCATGACGCTGTCGTCGGCCGCCACGATGATGATCGCGACGTCCGTTACGGCGGCACCGCGGGCACGCATGGCCGTGAAGGCTTCGTGGCCCGGCGTATCGAGGAACGTGATCTTCTGGCCGTTGAGCTCGACACTGTACGCACCGATGTGCTGCGTGATACCCCCGGCCTCGCCTTCGATGACGTTGGTTTTGCGGATGTTGTCCAGCAGCGAGGTCTTACCGTGGTCGACGTGTCCCATGACCGTGACGATCGGCGGACGCGGCACGAGGTCTTCCTCCTTGTCTTCGCCCTCGTCGTTGATGGCCTCCTGGATCTCGACCGAGACGAATTCGACCTTGTAGCCGAACTCCTCGGCGACCACGACGAGCGCTTCGGCGTCGAGGCGCTGGTTGATGGACACCATCAGTCCCAGGTTCATGCAGGCCGTGATGACCTGCGTGGGCGACACGTTCATCATCGTCGCCAGTTCGCTCACGGTCACGAACTCCGTGACTTTGAGGGTCGAGCGTTCCTGTTCCTCGCGTTCGAACTCTTCGTTCATACGCTCGGCCACGGCGTCGCGTTTATCCTTGCGGTATTTGGAACTCTTGCTTTTGGCACCCTTGGCCGTCAGGCGTGCCAGGGTGTCCTTTACCTGCTTCGAAACCTCCTCGTCGCTCACTTCGGGGCGTACGATCGGCTTGGGTGCGGCCTTGCCTTTGTTCTTGTTGCGGCGGCCTTCGCCCGGTTTGGGCTGGTTCTGACCCTGGGCGCCGGGACGGTTTTGTCCGCCCTGCCCGGGGCGGTTCTGGCCTCCCTGGCCCCCTTGTCCGCCCTGCTTGTTGCCGCCGCCCTGCGCATTGCCCTTCGGGGCTTTGCTGACGTCGACCTTTTCCTTTTGCAGGCGCTTGCGCTTGTGCTTGCCGCCGGCCACGAATCCCGACACGTCCATCGTGCCGAGTACCTGCGGCCCGGTAAGGGTCACGGTCTCCGGACGGAAGATGTTGTCTTTGGGAGCGGCCGGTTCCGGCGCGGGTACCGGGGCTTCTGCGGGCTTGGCGTCCGGTTGCCCGGGAGCCTGCGCTGCGGGTGCCGGCGTGGCCGGTGCGGCGGGTTTCGCAGGTTCAGCGGGCGCAGCCTGGGCAGTCTGAGCAGCAGGCGCCGCATGCACCGGCGTTGCGGGTGCGGCAGGGCTTGCCGGTGTGGCAGGGGCTGCCTGCGACGGCCGGGCTTCCGGGCTTGCAGGCATGGCCGGTGCGGGCTGTGCGGTAGCCTTGGGCGCCTGGGCAGGTGCCGGTGCTGCGGGGGCCGCAGGATGCTGTGCGGCGGGTTTTTCCGCTTCCGCCTTCGGGGCGGGTGCCGGCGCAGCCTTGGGTTTGGGCGACAGGTCGATCTTGCCGAGGAACTTCGGCTGCTGGATTTCGTCCTTGACGCTGATTACGTTGCTTTTGATGACCACCTCTTTTTCCTCCTCGCGCTCCTGCTTCTTAGCCTCTTCGAGGGTGATGGTCGTCTGCTTCAGGGAGATGCGCTCGCGGATCGACTCGCGTGCATTGCCTGCGGCGCGGTTCGCCCCGAACTCCTTCTCCAGAACGGCATAGGTCTCCGCGTCGACCAGCGTATTGGGCGACCCGTCGCTCTTGATGCCCTTCTTCTGCAGGAAGTCCGTGATGGTATTCAGTCCCACCTTGAACTCCTTTGCAACCTGAATGAGCCTTAATTTTCTTTCGTTACCCATATCTTGTGTTTTCCTTTCTTGCTTATGTTACTCTTCAAATTCGGCCTTCAGGATTTCGACGACCTTCTGTGCCTGTTCCAGCTCCAGGTCGGCACGCGCGGCGATCTCCTCTACGGGCAGCTCCAGCACGCTCTTGGCCGTGTCGCAGCCGACGTTCTTCAGGGCGTCGATGATCCATCCGTCGATCTCGTCGGCGAATTCGGTGAGGGCCACGTCCTCTTCTTCGACCTCGCGGTATACGTCGATGTCATACCCCGTGAGCATCTTCGAGAGGCGGATGTTCAGGCCGCCCTTGCCGATGGCCAGCGACACCTGGTCGGGCTTGAGGTAGACCGAAGCGGTCATCTTCTCCTCGTCGATGGTGATGCTCGAAATCTTGGCGGGGTTCAGCGCGCGCTGGATCATCAGCGACGGGTTGGCCGTGTAGTTCACCACGTCGATGTTCTCGTTGCGCAGCTCCTTGACGATCGAGTAGATGCGCGAACCCTTCATGCCGACGCATGCGCCTACCGGGTCGATGCGCTCGTCGTAGGACTCCACGGCGACTTTGGCGCGTTCGCCCGGGATGCGGACGATCTTCTTGATGGTGATCAGCCCGTCGAAGATCTCGGGAACCTCCTGTTCGAAGAGGCGTTCGAGGAACTGGTTGGCCGTGCGCGAAAGGATGATACGCGGCTGGTTATTGTTCATCTCGACCGACTTGACGATAGCCTTGATGGTGTCCCCCTTGCGGTAGAAGTCGTTGGGAATCTGCTCCGCCTTGGGCAGGATCAGCTCGTTCTCCTCGTCGTCGAGGATCAGCACCTCCTTTTTCCACACCTGGTAAACTTCGCCGGTGACAATCTCGCCGACCTTCTCCGAATATTTCTCGTAGAGGCTGGCCTTCTCCAGGTCGAGGATGCGCGATGCCAGGTTCTGGCGCAGCGACAACACGGCGCGACGGCCGAACGAGGCGAGTTTGATCTCGTCGGCATATTCGTCGCCGATCTCGTAGGTCGGGTCGATGGCCTTGACCTCCGACACGGCGATCTGCGTATTGGGATTCTCGACGGCGCCGTCCTCGACGACGGTGCGGTTACGCCAGATTTCCAGGTCGCCCTTCTCGGGGTTGATGATGACGTCGAAATTCTCGTCCGTCTCGTACTGTTTCTGCAGTGCGTGGCGGAAAACGTCCTCCAGCACACCGATCATCGTGCTCTTGTCGATGTTCTTCAGCTCTTTGAACTCGGCAAAGTTGCTGATAAGATTGAGATTGTCCATTGTGTCGTTTATCTTGTTTTCAGTTTATGCTTGTTTTTGCCTGCGGTTCCCCGCAGTTTGTCCGGGGTTGTCCGGCGCGAGTGCCTATTTGAAATCCAGCCACTCCCGCGCGGACTTGATTTCGCCGAACCCGTAGCGGCGCGTCACCGTCACCAGTTGCTTGCGTTTCCTGCCTTCGACGGCCTGCTTCTCCTCGTAGGAGAGGGTGATGCCCTGGTCATCGGCCGCGTCGAGTTTCGCCAGCACCTTGATGCCCGAGGTGAGCAGCACCTCGACCGTGTTGCCGACCAGCTTGTGGTACTGGCGCAGGCTTTTGAGCTCCGACCCGATGCCGGCCGAAGCCACCGTCAGCGAGAAATCCTCCTCGTCGCGATCCAATTCCTCCTCGATCGAGCGGCTGAGCCTGACGCAGGCGTCGATGGCCACCGAGGTGTCGCTGTCGATGAGCAGCTCGATGTCGTTGCCGGGCGTGCAGGTGCATCCCACGACGTACATGTCCGTCCCCTGCAGGTTGCGCTCCGCTGCCTCGATTATCTTTTTTGTGTCGATCATAGCTGAATACCGGTCGTGAATATGTATAAAATAAGGGGACTCCCCGTCCCCTTACCACTTGCTTTGTCTTTCGACATTGCAAATATAGTGAAAATTTCTAATATACCAATATTTATACGGAAATTTTACTCCTCTTTCGATACGCTTTCGTAGGGCTTGATGATGCCGCGCTTCGATTCGCGGATGAACCTCACCAGCTCGTCGCGCTCCTTGCTTTGGGGAACCTGCTTCTCGACCTCCTCGCACCCCGACATGTAGTTCAGGCCGCTCTGGAAGAGGATGCGGCAGGCGTCGTGGATCTCGCCGATGCGCTCGGGGGTGAAGCCGCGGCGCGAGAGTCCGATCTTGTTGATGCCCGCGAAGCGCATCGTGTCGTTGCGTACGATGACGAACGGAGGGGCGTCCTGCCCCAGCAGCGCCCCGCCCTGGATCATGGCGTGGTCGCCGATGCGCGTCCACTGGTGTATGGCGGCATGGCCGCCGATCACCACCCAGTCGCCGATCTCGACCTCGCCGGCCAGCGACACGCGGTTGGCGATGACGCAGTTGCTGCCCACCACGTCGTCGTGGGCGATGTGGACGTAGGCCATGAGCAGGTTGTGGTCGCCCACGACCGTCTTGCCGCGCGATGACGTGCCGCGGCTGATGGTCACATACTCGCGGATGTCGTTGTAGTCGCCGATCTCGGCCGTCGTGACCTCGCCTGCGAATTTCAGATCCTGCGGCAGGCAGGAGACGGAGGCTGCGGTATGTATCCTGCATCCTTTGCCGATGCGCGCCCCGTCGTGGATCACGGCGCCGGGCCCGATCCAGCAGTCGTCGCCGATCACGACGTCGCCGGCGATATAGGCGAACGGTTCCACCGTAACATTGTTCCCGATTTTGGCGTCGGGATGGATGTATGCCAGATTGCTGATCATCGCTTACTTGTTGTTTTTGTTTTTAACGACCTGGGCCATCAGTACGGCTTCGCAGGCGAGGGTTTCGCCTACGAAGGCCTTTGCCTCCACGACGGCCACGCCGCGGCGGATCGGCTCCATGAGGTGGATTTCGAACTGGAGCGTGTCACCGGGGACGACCTTGCGCTTGAACTTGACGCCGTCGATCTTCATGAAATAGGTCGAGTAGTTCTCCGGGTCGGGCACGTCGCCCAGCACGAGGATGCCGCTGCACTGGGCCATCGCCTCGACGATCAGCACGCCCGGCATGACCGGCTCCTCGGGGAAATGCCCCACGAAGAAGGGTTCGTTCATCGTGACGTTCTTGATACCGGCCACGTCCGTCGCGTCGCGGTGGAAGATGCGGTCTACCAGCAGGAACGGCGGGCGGTGGGGCAGCATGTGGCGGATGTCGTTGATGTCGTGGAGCGGCGGCTTGCGGCAGTCGTACTGGAAACGGGGTTTCTCGCCGGCTTTGCGGATGGTGTGCTTGAGTTGCTTCATGAACTCGGTGTTGGCGAAATGCCCGGGGCGGGTGGCCCAGACGCGGCCCTTGATGCGGACGCCCAGCAGTGCGAAGTCGCCCAGCAGGTCGAGCAGCTTGTGGCGCGCCAGTTCGTTGTTGCAGCGCAGTTCGAGGTTATTGAGGTAGCCCGCCTTGATCTCGATGTCGGGCTTGTCGAAGATCTTTTTCAGGTGCTCCAGCTGGTCGGCCGGGACGGGGTTTTCGACCACGACGATGGCGTTGTCCAGGTCGCCGCCCTTGATGAGGTTCATTTTGATGAGCGGCTCCAGTTCGTGCAGGAAGACGAATGTGCGGCAGGGCGAGATTTTCTCGGCGTAGTTGTCGCCCGGGTTGAAAGTGGCGTACTGGTTGCCGATGACCTTCGAGTTGTAGTCCACGTGTACCGAGACGGAAAACTCGTCGTCGGGGTAGAGGATGATGGCCACGCCCTTCTCGGGGATCGTGTAGACCATCTTTTCGGTCACGTGGTAGAATTTGCGTTCGGCGTCCTGGTCGGCGACGCCCGCTTCGGTGATGGCCTTGGCATAGGCGCAGGCCGAACCGTCCATGATGGGGGTCTCGGGGGCGTCGATGTCGATGACGGCGTTGTCCACGCCCAGCGTCCAGAGCGCCGACATGATGTGTTCGATGGTGCTTACGCGGTGGCCGCCCGATTCGATGGTCGTGCCGCGCGAAGTGTCTACGACGTAGTCGCAGAGTGCGGGGATTATGGGTTGCCCTTCGATGTCGGTGCGGCGGAATACGATCCCCGTGTCGACTTCGGCGGGATTGACGGTCATGGTTACCTTGACGCCCGTATGGAGGCCCTTGCCGGAGAATGAGATCGGGGCCTTCAGCGTTTGTTGTTTTGTTGACATAAGCAGTGTTTCCGATTATTTACGCGCAAAGATAAAAATTTTTTCTTAATAAAAAGTACCTATGCGGTTATTATAAAAAGTAAGGGTTTATAGCGACATCACCGCGGGCGTGGGTGGATATTTCGGAAAAAAACAGTATTTTTGTGCGGAAAAAACAGGAAACACGCCATGCCGACGCCGGAACCGGAAAAACGAGTCAAACGCCCCCGCCTGCGCCTGCCTTTCGAGAAACGGAAGCAGGATGCCGGTTCGTGGACGTACGACCACCGCATCGGGTTGTGCGTGACGCTCATCGCCTACCTGGTGCTGATGATCGCCTTCGTTTCGTCGAAGATCGTCGTCGGCCGCAAGCCCCATACCCAGGGGATGTATATCGACCTGCAGACGCTGGCCGAGCTGGAACAGGAGCGCGACAGGCTGGAACGGCTGGCGCGCGAACGGCAGGAGAAAGACCCGATCGACTGGCGGAGCATCCAGAACCAGGTTTCGAACGAAAACGCGCTGAACGAAAAGCTCAGGGACGACCGCGGTACCAATGCCGCGGCGCTCAACGATGCCGCAGCTGCGGCCGAGGAGCGCATGCGTGCCAACCGCGAGGCTTACGAACAGGGGCTCGCCGAGGAGCGCGCCATCCGCCAGCGCCGCGGCGCCGGGGAGGATTCCGAGCACCAGGATCGCAAGGTCAAGGGGCGCGTCACGGTTTCCTTTTCGCTGACCGACCCGGTGCGGACGTCCCGCTACTTGGCCGTCCCGGCCTACAAATGCGAAGGCGGCGGCGAAGTGGTGGTCGAGATTACGGTCAACCGTGCGGGCGACGTGACGAACGCCCGGGTGGTTGAAGGCGGGGACGAGTGCATGCGCTCTTCGGCGCTCGGTTCGGCCCGCAGGTCGCGTTTCAACATCGACGATTCCGCCCCGGCACGCCAGCAAGGGACGATTACGTATATTTTTATCCCCCAATAAGTTCTTTTTGCCCCGCAGAGGCGTGATGTTTGCCGGATTTTTTTTATCTTTGTTGCCGATCGAAATTCAGGCATGCGTAAAATCGCGATCATACTGTCGGGCTTGCTGTGTTGCCTGTTCTACGAAACGGGCGGCAGGGGGATTCCTGCGTCCGTTGCGGAGCATGCCGCCGTCACGATTTCGGTCGACCGCGCTTCCCACGACCAATGGCGTTGCGAGCGCGAGTACAATGCCGACCTGAATTTGCCCCGCGTGGCGGGGGAAGTATCTCCTGCCCCGGTCGTGCCCGTTTCCCAGCGCGGCGGATCCGGAACCGGCCAGAATGCCGACCGTTTTGCGGCGGGCCGGTTCGAGGCGGGTGTCGTGAAAGTAACCTCGGAATTCAAATCTTCTGACCTGTCCGTCGGCCTGCATGCCGTAGACTACTACGTCTACCGGCTGCACCGGCTCATTATTTAGCGTGTTGTATTTTACCGGTTTACAAAGGAAATACAAACGATTAATAATGAAAAAGATATGGATAGGAATAAAATTTGCGAGGCGATGTACGCCTTGCCCGGGGGCGTTGTGGTAAAACGCCGTAAGTCTCAGTTGCGCGCTGCCGTGCTGTTCATCGCCGGCGTTGCGTTGGTGGTAGTGAACAATATGTACGGGGCGGAGCTCACGAACAACATGCGTTCGGCGATCGTTTTCATCGGCGGGCTGCTGATCCTCTCGGGGATGGTCATGGCTGCGATCCAGCTCTTCGGCTCGGGGGGCGTGCCTTTCCACAAGGACAAGCATTGCTACCTCGTTTTCGAGGAGCTCTACTTCGACCGGGGCGTCCGTGCCGATGTGGTGCAGTCGGTGGAGGACGGCGCCGTAGACCGGCTGCTGGGGCTGGCACGTGCGAATGTCCCGGCGCTCACGGTGGCCCTCTACCGTACGCCCGACAACAGTTTTGCAGCCATGCAGGCGTTCGAGTACGCCGACCTGGAGTATAAGCCGCTGACCAGGCTGAACATAGTAGATAAAGCATAACGTAACATAAACGGAGAAGAATGATAGACATCAGTGGTGAAAATGTAGTATTGGTAGGCGCATTGCTGCTCTTCGTGGCGGTGATGGCCGGTAAGGTCGCGTATCGTTTCGGGGCCCCCGCGCTGTTGCTGTTCCTCGGGGTGGGCATGTTGTTCGGTTTGAATTTCATCTCGTACCGTTCGGTCGAGATGACCCAGTTCGTGGGTATGATCGCCTTGTGTATTATCCTCTTCACGGGCGGTATGGACACGAAGTTCTCGGAGATAAAACCCATCATCGGCCCGGGCGTCGTACTGGCTACGGTCGGCGTGGTCATGACGGCGTTCGTGCTGGCCGGTTTCGTGTGGCTGGTGGCTCCGTGGCTGGGGATCGAAATACCGTTTGCGCTGGCACTGCTGCTGGCTTCCACGATGTCCTCGACCGACTCGGCGTCGGTTTTCTCCATCCTGCGAAGCAAGAAACAGGGGCTCAAGCAAAATCTGCGCCCGCTGCTGGAGCTGGAGAGCGGTTCGAACGACCCGATGGCATACATGATGACCATCCTGCTCATCAGTGTCGTGTCGAATACCTCGTCCGGCGTCGGCCTGGGCATGAGCGTAGTCTTTTTCGTGGTGCAGATGGTCGTGGGCGCCCTGTCCGGGTACCTGATCGGGCGGCTGGCCGTATGGACGATCAACCGCATCAACCTGGTCAACCATTCGCTCTACTCGGTGCTCCTGCTCGCATTCATCTTCTTCTCGTTCGCCTTCACCGACCTGATCAAGGGCAACGGCTACCTGGCCGTCTACCTTTCGGGTCTGGTTATCGGCAACCATAAACTCGAACAGAAACGGCCGCTGACCGTCTTCTTCGACGGGTTCACGTGGCTCATGCAGATCGTGATGTTCCTCACGCTGGGCCTGTTCGTGAACAGCAACGAACTGCTCGAACCCCGGGTGCTGATCCTCGGCGGGCTGGTCGGGGCGTTCATGATCCTTGTGGCGCGTCCGCTGACGGTCTTCACCTGCCTGCTCCCGTTCCGCAAGTTTACGACCAAGGCGCGGCTTTACGTGTCGTGGGTCGGGTTGCGCGGCGCCGTGCCTATCCTCTTCGCCATCTATCCGCTGATGGCGCATGTGGAGAATGCCGGGCTGCTGTTCAACGTGGTTTTCCTGGGGACGATCATTTCGCTGCTGGTGCAGGGCACTACGGTGAGCGGCATGGCCAACCTTCTGGGGCTGGCCTATGAGGAGCGCGAGTCGGCCTTCAGCGTCGACATGCACCAGGACATGAAGTCGGCGCTTACGGAGGTCGAGGTCAACGAGACGATGCTCGAAAGCGGGCATACGCTCAAGGACATCACCCTCCCCGAGAATACGCTGGTGATGATGGTCTGCCGCGACGGCGAGTATTTCGTGCCGCAGGGTAAGACGGAACTCAAGCTGGGCGACAAGCTGCTGGTCATTTCCGACCGCAGCGAGGAGCTGGCAACCACCTATAAGGACATGGGCATCGACGATGTCATGAAGTTAGGGTAGGCTTCCCGCGGAGGAGGTTCCCTGTTCCGTCGGGAATTCAGGATCCGTTCCGCAAATCCCTTCCAGAGGGACAGATATGTCCGGTATCCGGTGACTTGGAGCCTGCCGGACACAGGCAGATCCCGGCGATTCGCTCGCCGGGATTTTGTTTCGCTTTGCCGGACGAAAAGCCGGACGGCGATTTGCACCGTCCGGGATTTTTTCCTATATTCGATGTGCCGTATCGGAGGGTGCCCCGATCTCCGTATCTCTATGAAAACCGAACGAATGAAAATAGGGCTGTTTGCCGCACAGCTCGTCTTGCCCGCTGTGCCGGGCCTTTATGTCATCCTGTTCCGTCCCGGGGTGTCGCTGCTTACGCCCCGGATGCTTATTCCCTCCATGCTGTGCATCAACCTGCTGGCTATCCTCTTAGGGTGGCGCAGGCTTGGGTGGTCGCGCAACGAACGGCTCGATGCAGCCATGCTGCTGGTGATGTTCGCCCTGTTTCCCTGGCTGGAATACCGGGTGCTGCCCGTCGGGGCGTTCGAGGGGAATTTGTGGGCGCAGGTCGGGTGTTACTGCGCGGGACAGGCGATCGGGTATGTCTCGGTCGTGCTGGCGCCCGACTGGTTGGGAAGGCTCAGACAGCGGCGTTATGAAGAGCGGGTCTTGTCGGGGCGGGAAAAGTTCCGATCCCGCAAGGAGGTGCTGGAACAGCGGGCCGAAGCGCAGGAGGCGCAGCGCAGGGCGAAAGAGTTGCGCAGGGCAAAGAAATAAAAACATCCCGGACATATGATGTGCGGGATGTTTGTTTTTCGGGCGTGTGCCCAAGCCTTTTCCCACGGCTGGCAGTCTGCCTGCCCATCAGCCCATCGGTTCATCGGTCTGCCAGTCCGCCGACTCATCAGTCCTTCTGTCTGCCAGCCCGTCAGCTCATCGGTCTGCCAGTCCGCCGACTCATTTGCCCGTCAGCCCGTCAGTCCGCCGCTTCGCCCGCAGGGTGCCCGGAATTGCAGCCCGCTGCCGTTTTACAGGGAGCGCCGGATGTTGAGCATCCAGGGGTTCTCGATGTTGCGGATGCCTTTCTGGGAGATCAGCTGCGCCAGCGTCAGCCCCATCTGGCGGAAGTCGGTCGAGAGGGTGGTGATCCCGCCCGCGAGGATCTCCTTGAGCGGCGTGTCGTTGTACGAAATGATGCCGAATTCGCGGCCGGGCATCATCTGCTGCCGCTCGGCCTGTTTGAGCAGCGTCACCAGGTCGCGGTCGCTGACGAGGATGAACAGGTCGCCTTCGCGGATTTCGCGGTCGCGGATCGAGGCGAGGTATTCGTGCCCGAACCCGTGTTCCGCACAGAAGCGCACCAGTCCGTCGTAGCGCTCCTGCGGCTCCTTTTTTTCGTGCTGCACCATCAGCAGCCGTTCGTATTTGCGGATATGCCGCAGCCCGTGGCAGAGCGCCTCGTAGGTGTCCTTTTCGAAGTTTTGCGCCACGGACGAATACCTGCCCAGCAGTTCGGGGTGGAAGTGGTCGAGCAGGAACACCCGCCCTGAGAGGCTTTCGAGCAGCGGCCCGATGCCGGTGAACTTGCCCGGCATGATGATATAGGTGGTGTATTTGCCGTTGGCGTCGGTTACCAGCGCGTCGAAGACCCTGCGGTTGTAGTTGTGGAAATAGAGGTCTACGCTTACGCCTTTGCCGACGTGCTCCATGAACGAGTTGTAGAGGTCTTCCTTGAATTCGTTGAATTCGTTGAAGAGCAGGAAAATATTCTGTTCCGAGGGGATTCGCGCCGAGGCGATGTAGTAGCCCACGCCGGGCGTCGAGGCGATGATGCCGCGCGATTTGAGTTCGCTCAGCCCGGCGAACACGGTGTCGCGCGAGAGACGGTAGTTCTCGCGGAATTCGTTGATCGAGGGTATCCAGTCCCCCTTCTGGAGCTTCCCTTCGGCGATGCCGTCGATGACGAAGTTGACGACCTGTTTGTATTTCGATTCGTTGTTTTTCATGGCTTTGCACACGCAATGTCGTGCAAATATACGTAAAATCGGGTAATATCGGTACGAACCGGTACGAAAAATAAAAAAAAAACATACCAGTTCGTACCAGTATGACGAAATTTTGTTTATATTTGCCCGAAAGATCGTACAGCGCAATGGAGAAAGGGATTGTTTTCAGCATCGAGGAGTTCGCCATACACGACGGGCCGGGTATCCGCACCACCGTTTTCCTGAAAGGGTGCCCGCTTCGCTGTGCCTGGTGCCACAATCCCGAGGGCATTTCCCCCGAGCCGCAGTATATGGATCGCCGCGACGGCCGCACGATGTGCGGGTACGCGATCTGCTCGGGGGAGCTGGCTGGCAAACTGCTGCGCAACAAGGCGGTATACGCCATGAACCGCGGCGGTGTGACGCTCACGGGCGGCGAGCCGCTCCTGCAGGCCGCATTTGCGGCAGAGGTGCTTGCCGCGTTGCAGGCCGCGGGGGTGCATACGGCCGTCGAGACGAGCGGCTATGCCGCGCCGGATGTTTTCCGCCGGGTGGCGGGGCACGCCGATCTGGTGCTGTTCGACGTGAAGCACGCCGACCCGGTGCAGCATCGCCGCTGGACAGGGGTGGACAATGCCCCCATCCTGCGCAATCTGGCATGGCTGTGCACTTCGGGCCGGCCGTTCGTCGTCCGCATCCCGCTGATCCCCGGGGTGAACGATACGCGGGAGAACATGTTGCAGACCTGCCTGCTGATCAAGGATGCCCCGGGGCTGGAGCGGGTCGAGATCCTGCGCTACCACAAGACCGCCGGGGCGAAGTACGCCATGATCGGCCGGACGTATGCCCCCGGTTTCGATACCGGGGCGGAGCCCCGTGTCCACGACGTTTTCAGCGACTACAATCTTAAAACACTCATACAATGAATCCCAGAATCGAAAACCTGCGCGGCTATATCCTCCGCAAAGAGCACCATGTCCTGCGCCGTACCCCGGCCCGGCTCGGGCTGGACAACCTCAATATCGGGTTTGCAGCGGCCGGAATGCCGCCCGTGAGGCGCTCGGCGGAGATGCTCGCAGCCCTGATGCGTGCCGAACAGCCCGTGATCCTGCCGGGCGAAAAGATCGTATTCACCCGCACCGTTACCGAAGTGCCCGAAATCTTCACCCCGCAGGAGTGGGACGGGATCAAGGCGTCGCACTACATCCACGAGCGCGGGACGGTCTGCAACATATCGCCCGACTACGAAACCACCATCCGCCTCGGGCTCGATGCCCGGAAGGCCGAAATCGCTTCCCGCCTGGCGGACGATTCGCTCGACCAGGAACAGCGTATCTTCCTGGGGTCGGTGGCGCTCTGCATCGAGGCCGTGCAGGAGCTTACGGGGCGTTACGCCGCCCATGCCCGCGAAGCGGGGCAGGCGGATACGGCCCAAGTGCTCGAGGCCGTGCGTACGCGCGGCGCCCGGTCGCTGCGCGAGGCGCTGCAACTGCTGCGCATCCTCCATTTCGCGATCTGGGAGGCCGGCAATTACCACAATACGCTGGGGCGTTTCGACCAGTACATGTACCCCTATTTCCGCCATGACATCGACAGCGGTGTGCTGACCGAGGAGGAGGCGTTCGACCTGGTGGAAGAGTTCTTCCTCGCATGCAACAAGGACAGCGACCTCTATCCCGGTATGCAGCAGGGCGACAACGGCCAGAGCATGGTGCTGGGCGGCCGCGCCGCAAACGGCGACTACCTTTTCAACCGCCTCTCGGAGATGTGCCTGCGGGCCAGCTGCGAACTGGAGCTGATCGACCCCAAGATCAACATCCGCGTCGACGCGGATACGCCCGACGAAATCTTCTTCCTGGGGTCGCAGCTCACCCGCAAGGGGCTGGGATTCCCGCAGTACAGCAACGACGACGTGATCGTCCCGGGGCTCATGAAGAAAGGCTATTCGGAGCAGGACGCCCGCAATTATGTCGTGGCCGCCTGCTGGGAGTTCATCATCCCCAACCATGCGATGGACATCCCCAACATCGACGCCGTGTCGCTCATCGGCTGCGTGCGCGAGGTGTTGCCCGAACTGGAGCAATGCCCCGATTATGCGGCCTTCTACGGCCGTGTAGAGCGGAAGATCGCCGAAAAGGCCGACGCCATCTGCCGCAAGCACCGCAACCTCTACATCGCCCCCGCACCGATGATGTCGCTGTTGATGGACGGCACCATAGAACGGGCGCAGGACATTTCGCTCGGCTCGCGCTACAACAACTACGGTCTGCACGGCACGGGCATTGCCACGGCGGCCGACTCGCTGGCGGCGCTGCGCAAATTCTACTTCGAGGAGCGCCGTTTCGATGCCCCGACGCTGCTCTCGGCGCTGGAGGACGACTTCCGCGGCGCACCCGAATTACAACGCCTGCTGCGGCGGGAGGCTCCCAAGATGGGGCAGGACGACGACTATGCCGATTCCATCGGGCGCGACCTGCTCGCATCGTTCGCACGTGCGCTCGAAGGGCGCCGCAACGAGCGGGGCGGCATCTACCGCGCCGGCACCGGTACGGCCATGTACTATGTTTTTCATGCCGCAGGCCTCGGTGCCACGCCCGACGGCCGTAGTGCCGGGGAGATGATCCCCGCCAACTATTCGCCGAGCCTGTTCATCGACCAGCGCGGGCCCGTATCGGTCATCAAATCCTTCACCAAACCGCGACTGGAGGATGTGGTCAACGGCGGGCCGCTGACCCTCGAGTTCGACCAGTCGGTTTTCAACAACGAGGAGAGCGTCCGCAAACTGGGAATGCTCGTCAAGACCTACATCGCCCTGGGCGGCCACCAGTTGCAGCTCAATACCGTCAGCCGCGAAAAGCTGCTCGACGCCAAGGTGCATCCCGAGCGGCACCGCAACCTGATCGTGCGCGTCTGGGGCTGGAGCGGCTATTTCGTCGAACTGGACGAATGTTACCAGAACCATGTGATCGACCGGATCGAATTCGGCCTCTGAACCGGCGTGAAGCGAAACTGAAAACCAACTAATCCGACCTGATATGAAAACATCCGTTAAAGGCTTCATGTTTTATGTCGCCTTCGTCGCTTCGCTCGGCGGCCTTTTGTTCGGCTTCGACACGGCCGTGATCTCCGGTGCCGAAAAGGCGATCCAGGGGATCTATGCGCTCTCGGACTTCGCGCACGGCTTCACGATCGCCACGGCGCTTATCGGCACCATCGTCGGCGCCCTGGTCTGCGGCGGCCCAGCCGAACGCTACGGGCGCCTGCGCTCGCTGAAAGTGATCGCGTGGCTCTACCTGATCTCGGCCGTGGGCAGTGCCGTGATCGTCAACTGGTATTCGTTCATGTTCTTCCGCTTCCTGGGCGGGCTGGCCGTCGGCGCCTCGTCGGTCGTGGGGCCGATGTATATCGCCGAGATCTCCCCGTCGCACTGGCGCGGGCGTTTCGTGGCCTTCTTCCAGTTCAACATCGTGCTGGGCATCGTCATCGCCTACCTGACCAATTACTGGATCGTGGGGATTCCCCACGACTGGCAGTGGATGCTGGGCATCGAGGCCGTCCCGGCACTGGCCTTCGGCCTGTTGCTGATGACCGTGCCCGAAAGCCCCCGCTGGCTGCTTATCCGCAGCCGTGACGCCGAGGCGCGCCGTGTACTCGAACGCACCACGCGCGAGAATGTCGAAGCCGAAATGGCCGAGATCCGCGCCTCGCTCGCCGGGGCGGGCGATACGGGCGAGCGGCTTTTCCGGAAAAAGAATGACTAAAAAAGCAAAAAATAGCAGATTTGAGCTTTTATTTTGAGTTTCAAGTGGTTGTGGCAGTCGTTGGCTTTTTGTGGCATTCGTGAGGAAATGCGAAAATGGCGGATTTGAGAAGTAGAAACGCTTTCAAGTCATTACCTCAAAGAAACGCTCTAATAAGCATTTTTAACGGCTTCGGTTTTTACTTCTCAATTCTGCACAGGTTGTGAATTTGCCATGCAACTCTCATGATTTAATTTTGCACAGAACAAAAAGCAAGGAATTATGAGAAGTACATTCAAGACAGTCTTCTATGTAAACGGAAGCAAGGAGAGAAACGGAATTGTCCCTATCATGGGACGAGTGACAATCAACGGAACTATCGCACAGTTCAGTTGCAAGCTGAGCGTGACCAAGGCGATATGGGATGCCAAGGGCAACAGAGCCAAAGGCAGAAGCAAGGAAGCCAATGAGGTGAACTTTGCGCTTGATAACATCAAGGCTCAAATCGCTAAGCATTACCAACGGCTTTCCGACCGTGAGGCGTTCGTTACCGCTGAAATGGTGAGAAACGCATATCAAGGCATAGGTACGGAGTATGAGACATTACTCAGAGCTTTTGACAAGGAGAACGCAGCCTTTGCCCAACGTGTGGGAAAAGACCGAGCTGTCCGAACCTACCGCAAGTATCTGACGGTAAGAAAGTACGTTGCCGAGTTCATCAAATTTCAGTACAAGCGCAGCGATATGTCCATGAATGAGCTTACCGAGGAGTTCATCCGTGATTTTTGTCTGTATTTGAAGAATGTCATTGGACTCACGCAATCTACCATTTGGATATACTCCATACCATTGAAGCATATCGTCACGGCAGCACACTACAACGGCAAGATACAGAGAAATCCGTTTGCCATGTACCACGTTGACCCAGACCACAAGGAGCGTGAGTTCTTGACAGAGGAAGAATTGGACATATTTGCAGGAATAGAGTTGGAAAATCCCAACTTTGCTTTTGCGAGAGACTTGTTTATGTTTGGTTGTTGGACAGGTATCTCTTTCGTTGACATCAAGAATCTTACAGAGGACAATGTTGCCATTATAAGTGGGTCTCCATGGATAGTTTCTCAGCGTCAAAAGACAGGCGTACCATTCAAAATTAAACTGATAGATGCAGCCATACAGATAATTGAACGTTACAAGCCATTGAGAAAAGATATGCACTTGTTTAATATTGGCTCACTTAACATGGTAAACAAGCGTATAAAGAAAGTGGCAAAAATGTGTGGCATCAAGAAGCGAATTTCATTTCATGTAAGCCGGCATTCGTTCGCAGTTTTGGCTTTAAACTACGGTATGCCGATAGAGAGTGTAAGCAAGATACTGGGACATACGGACATCGCCACAACACAAATTTACGCAAAGGTGACAAGTACTAAATTGGAGCATGACATATCAGCTTTTGAAAGTCGAATCAAGGGGCATATGCCGACAATGGGGGGAATGGCATGAAAAGGACTGTAATCACCGTGGACGGAAATGGAATGTTATCCATTCCGTCCAACTTGCAAGACTTGTGGATGAGTGAGGGTGAATTGGTTGATATGCTTCATGTCACCGCCATGAAACTCCATGCTGTGATAAGGTCAATATACAAGGATGGTTTATTGACGGTGTCGGAAGTCCAACAGAAAAAGGAAACTTCCAATGGCATTTGGCAAACGTTGTATGGCTTTCCGATGATTGTTGCCCTTTGCTTCCGTATAAACTCATACGGGGCAGCTCGGTTTCGTGCCACCATCTTCAAGAGATTGTACGGGGCAAAAGAGAAAAGTAGTGTCATTATCCTACAACTCAATAGAAGAACAACCGCCTTTAGTTGAATGTCCTCTTGCTTGTTTGTTGGCTTGGCGCTGTCGTACTGTCGTGAATAAGTACTGAAGCATAAGCATGACATTCTTACTTGTAGGGGGATGAGTTCTGTTCATAAAAATGACGGACAAAACACCCCTTATTTTTGTTGAATTGTTGAATATGATGAAAGAAGTATTGAACATCAGGTATTTACGGCTCAACATATCCTCAACAAATCTCTCAACAAAAGAAAGATAATGTTGAAAAGAGAAAACCATGAACACCATTCCTTTCTTTCTTTTTTGCCCAGTAATTTGTTGTGTAGAGCTATTTGTTGAGAGTTTGTTGAGGGTATAAGTGGTTGGTTCTCATAAAGATAACACCTATCTTCAACAATTCAACGTTTTATATGCCCTCACTTGGTACGCTGTAAAATGTGCTTGTGGATTAATTGGCAACCGCTCTATTCTCCGAAATGGTTGCAGCAACGTTCCTTGGAGGCTTTGCGCCTCCAGCCACTTGGGCGAACCTCCGCAGTGTTTTAGCATGGCATTAAATTTATGCAGACTATACCGAGGACACACAGCACACATAACACACTCGGCATAGTTCACAAAGGAAATCAACAACACACAACTGAAACACTTGGCAAGTTTCACACTGAAAATATCACCTTTTCCTTTGCAAACTCCATGTACAAAGTAGCTTGTGTCTGTGACCTTGTTCTTTCAATGTGGCAGCTTTGATGTTTGGCGCAAATTGAGAGAATTAAGGTCTGCAACCTTGGGCATGGAAAGCCGAAAGGCAAATATCTCGTCTTTTGTTCTTAGAGGAGGGAGCGAGGTTATGTTTCGGGAACCCCAAAACTCCTCGCTCCACCATGAGGGTGGAGAATTTTTGCTCCCGATGGTCGCAGAAAATGAGTATACCAACTGCAATTACTGCCATCATATGCTAAACTTTGTTATATGTCTATATAATTGTGTTAATAATATTCTTTTTCTTTGGCAGTTAAAGAAAAGCATCCTATCTTTATAAGCAAAATAATTAATTTAAATTGAAACAAAATTAAATAGTCATGCGTATGAAAAAGTTGATTTTTATGTTTCTTGCTATTCTTCTTTGTGGAATAGTTCAAGCTCAGACTTCTGAGATTATTTTAAACAACGGAAAAGTTGTGAAAGGAAAAATTCAAAGTTTGTCTTTTAATGTAGATAATACTCACGAAGTTAGAATAAAGAATGAAGTGAGTGGTGAGAAGTTCGACTATACTTCTGCTGATGTAAAAGAAATAAAATTCTATGATAAAAAGGCAAAAGAAGTAACAAATTGGATTCCTCTGTATGCCCAGATGGGATTGGGAATGTCTTATAAGAAAGCCCCCAAGCTCTACAAAAATCCCGTATTTATCCATCCTGTTTATAAGGGGAAAAACATTTCAGCGTATGTTCACTACATAAGAACAAATACTCATGTGAAATCGGGCAGTATTTACGGATTTGGCATTATGTTTTATTACAAATCCAAGGACGAGGACTTTGCGAGAAGCTATTATTTGAAGGATAATAGTATTGCAGGAATTGGTCAAAAGACTGTGCTAAAAATGTATTTTAAAGGTTATCCTCAGATAAAGGAAATACTCAAAGGTCTAAGTATGAAAGAGATTCGTAAAGACCCTACTATATTAGTCAGAAAACTTGATGAAGTTTTGGAATAACTTCCTTGATTATGATTTATGACAAAGTTTTTGTAATCAAATTTTTGTAGTGTTAAAAATATCTATCGAAACATTAAATAAACGTACATATGAAAAAGTTACTTTTTATCATCTTTTTAATAGTGTTCTCGTTTGCTATAACTGCAAACGCCAAGAAGCCAAAGGAAAAAATAGTATGGCCGAAGGCTGTGCTGACGCTCAAAGACGGCACTGTGCTCAATGGATATCTGCGCACGGACATTCATTTTATGCAGAAATGTGTTCTTTTCAGCGAGACCGAAGAAGGAAAAAATGTAAAATATAAAAATGAGACAATTAAATCTCTTGTCGTAAAAAATTGCTTTGGTGATGGTAAAGAAGCTACATTCATTCCCATAAAGTTGTATTGGAGTGACCAGAAAAAAATAGCTCCTAAACCAATATTGGCTATTCAAAATTACCAAGGAAAGCATGTCAAGGGATATATGTACCCTACGTTCTTTGATGACACTCGTACAAGTATTAATGCAGGTGTAATGCAGAATACATCAATGTATTCGGGAGAATGGTGGTATCTTTATAACGTTGATTCTGACAATACTCTAAACGTATCGTTTTGGGATTATTCGTATAGCCGAAAGCCAAAATCTCTAAAATCTCGCTTAAAAGACATGAAAAAAGATTTCAAAAAATATCCACAGGTTTATGAAACAGTTGAAAAGCAAGGTTTAACTGCTGAACAGATTAGCGAGAACCCTACCATTCTTCTTGAAATTCTTGACAAGAGTCTGCAATAACCTCTTGTCTTTTCCCCCATACAAATGCTTCCGTACTTTCGCAGTATGGAAGCATTTTTCTATATATCCCTCCCCACAGGTTGGCGGTTCATTCTCTGTAGGTCTCAGATGTTCTTGTTACTACTCAGCCCCTAAAAATGAATTTCAAGTACTCATTTGACATAATAGCCTATTTTGTAGCATAAATATAGCCAAAATCATCAATATTTTGCGGATTTGACACATCCAAGGGGTGTTGAGTAGTTACGTATATGGCAGCAACTGAAAATAAAATCTAAAAAATGGATATGATTTTCATCAATCCACATAAATGTTGTACCTTTGTCACCGAAAAGAGTTGTTTGACAAGTAATGCAAACTTATGTATAATACAGAAGTTAAAACTATTACCAAGTCATTACCTCTATTGAGGTGAAACACTTGTAAATCGCTCATTTTTAGCTATTCGGCATATTTTAGCAGAATTTTTGCGAAAAAATATTTCATCCCCATCCTGCTGGCGTTCCTCATCTCGACGTTCAACCAGCTCACGGGGATCAACGCCATCCTCTACTATGCGCCGCGCCTGTTCGAGATGTCGGGCGTCTTCCGCGAGGGGGCGATGATGCAGTCGATCATGATCGGCATCACCAACCTCACGTTCACCATGCTGGGCATGTTCCTCATCGACAAGGTGGGGCGGAAGAAGCTCATCGGCGTAGGTGCCGTGGGGATGTTCGTCTCGCTGGTGCTCGTGGCGCGCGGGTTCTGGCTCGAACGCTTCGAAGGTTACTACATGCTTGTCTGCCTGATGGGCTACATCGCCTTCTTCGCCGTGTCGCTGGGCGCTACGATCTGGGTGGTCATTTCCGAGGTCTTCCCCAATTCGGTGCGTGCCAAGGGGCAGGTGCTGGGCAGCATGACCCACTGGGTGTGGTCGGCGCTGCTGTCGTGGTTCTTCCCCGTCTTCCTTTCGGTCGGCGGCACCTATATCTTCGGATTTTTCGCGCTTATTGCTCTCGGCAGCCTTATCTTTGCGATAAAGCTCCCCGAGACCAAGGACAAATCGCTCGAACAGATACAGAAAGAACTGGTAAAATAAAAACCCGGACATATGAACCGTTCCCTGAAAAAAATTCCCCTCGCGGCCTTGTGTGCCGCCATGGCCGCCGCCTGTGCGGGCGGTGCAACGGACGCCACGATCACGGTCGATGCGTCGAAAGTCGAGGGCAGCGTCACCCCCTGGCTTTACGGGGCCTGCATCGAAGACGTCAACCACGAGATTTACGGAGGCCTTTACGACCAGCGGATCTTCGGCGAGAGTTTCGAGGAGCCCGTGCCCAACCCCCTTTTCGATGACTGCTCGGCCTACGAAGGGGAGTGGCAGGTTGCCGGCGACGAGCTGCTCTGTGCCGCTCATGCGGGCGCCAAGCTGGTCTATGACCCGCTGGAGATGGCTGTGGGCGAGGTCGAGACCGAACTGAAATTCACCCGCGGCGGCGGTGGCGACAATGCCGGCCTGCTGGCCGGGGTTTCGGAGCCGGGCAACGGCGCCGACAATTTCCATGGCTACGAGATAAGCCTTGCGGCCGACGGCCGTAAGGTCGTGCTGGGCAAGCATAAGAACAATTTCACGCCGATCGCCGATGCTGCCGTGTCGTGCGACCCCGCACAATGGAACAGGCTGGGATTCAAGACCGACGGCCGCACGTTGCAGGTTTTCCTGAACGGGGCTTGCGTGCTCCGTGCCGAGGACGACGATCCCGTGCTGGCCAGGGGCAGGGTCGCCCTGCGTACGTGGAATTCCGAGGCACGGTTCCGCAACGTGAAGGTTACGGCCGACGGTGCGTCGCGCAAACTCGTGTTCCGCACGACGCCGGCCGTGCAGGTCAGCCGGCAGTGGGACGCCTTTTCGACGGGCGGTGCCGTGGCTGCCTACCGCCACGAAGTGGGGGACGCCTATAACGGCGCCTGCTCGCAGAGCGTGGAATTCGTCTCCGGGACGGGAACCGTCGGCATCGCCAATGCCGGACTGAACCGCTGGGGCATTGCCATGCGCAAGGGGCAGACGTTCGAAGGGCGCCTCTACCTGCGCGGGTCGGGCGATGTGGTCGTGGCGTTGCAGAGTGCCGACGGCACGAAGGAATATGCCTCGCAGCGTATCACGGGCATCGGTGCGGCCTGGAAGAAATTTCCGTTCGAACTGACTGCCGCCGCCGCGGACGGGGATGCCCGCTTCGCCCTCTACCTCGACCGCCCCGGCAGGGTGCAGGCCGATCAGGTGACGCTGATGTCCACGGGCGAAGACCGCTTCCGCGGCCTGCCGCTGCGGGGTGACATCGGGCAGGCGATGGTCGACCAGGGGCTGACCTTCCTGCGTTACGGCGGTACGATGATCAACATTTCGGGCTACCGCTTCAAGAAGATGATCGGCGACCGCGACAAGCGGCCGCCCTACCACGGACACTGGTACCGCTGGTCGACCAACGGCTTCGGCATCGAGGATTTCCTGCAATTCTGCGAGAAGGCGGGCTTCACGGCGGCCTTTGCGGTCAATATCGAAGAGACGCCCCAGGATATGGCCGACATGATCGAGTACCTGAACGGCCCGGTGACGTCGGAGTGGGGGCGCCGGCGTGCCGAGAACGGCCACCCCGAGCCTTACGGCGTGAAATATATCGGCATCGGCAACGAGGAGGTACTCTTCAACGGCGATCGTGCCGACGAATACGACCACTATGTCGAGCGCTTCAACCTGCTGCACGACGCCATCAAGGGCAAAGACCCGTCGGTGAAACTGATCTCCACGGCGTGGTGGCGTGCCGATTCGCCGAGCATGGAACGGACGTTCCGTGCCTTGGATGGCAAAGCCGACTATTGGGACTACCACCCGTGGGCCGACCAGCTCGCCAGCGGCCGGGAGGTCGAGGCCGAACTGCGCCGTATGCGCGAGCTGTTCCTCAGGTGGAACCCCTCCACCACGATGAAATGCGTCATCTTCGAGGAGAACGGCAACCGCCACGACATGCAGCGCGTGCTGGGACACGTCACGCTTCAGAACGCCGTGCGCCGCATGGGCGACTTCGTGCTGACCTCCTGCGCGGCCAATGCCCTGCAACCCTACCGGCAAAACGACAACGGCTGGGATCAGGGGCAGGTTTTCTTCACCCCGTCCCAGGTGTGGGGGATGCCCCCCTATTATGCGCAGCAGATGGCTGCGGCACACCACCGTCCCCTGACGGTTGGCTGCGGGGTCGAGGGCGCCGACGGGGTGCTCGACGTGACGGCAACCCGCAGCCGCGAGGCGGGGAGCGTCGTGCTCCACATCGCCAATACGGGTGCCGAGCCGCTGCGTGTGGGCCTGCGCGTGGACGGGATGGGGAAGGTTTCCCAAGCCCGCATGGTTTCGCTCTCGGGCGACCTCGACGCGGTGAACACCCCCGAAGAGCCGCGCCGCATCGCCCCCGTCGGGCGGGAACTGCCGGCCCGGGCTGCGCAGACTGTCGACATAGCGCCCTACTCCTATACGATCGTGGTGCTGGATGAATAACCCTGAAAAACCGAAGACTATGAATCTGAAAAGAATCATGCTGGCGGCGCTCGTGGCCGCCGTGCTGATCCCCGGCGGGCTTTGGGCGCGCGGGAAAACGGGCAATGCCCGAATCAAGGTCGACATCGAACGCCAAAAGGGCGAAATCGACCGGAATATCTACGGCAACTTCGTCGAGCACCTCGGCCGCTGCATCTACGGCGGGCTTTACGAGCCCGGATCGCCCCTTTCGGACGAGAAGGGCTACCGCCGGGACGTGCTCGAAGCGACGCGGGCGCTTCGCACATCGCTGGTGCGCTGGCCGGGCGGCAACTTCGTCTCGGGCTACCACTGGGAGGACGGCATCGGCCCGCAGGCCGGACGCCCGACGCGCATCGACCTGGCATGGGGCTTCCGCGAGAGCAACGCGTTCGGCACCGATGAGTTCGTCGAGTGGTGCCGCCGTGCCGCGACCGAGCCCTATTTCTGCGTGAACCTCGGCACGGGGACGATGGACGAAGCCCGCAACTGGGTCGAGTACTGCAATGTCGAGAAAGGTACCTACTGGTCCGACCTGCGCCGTCGTAACGGCTACGAGAAACCCCACAAAGTGAAATACTGGGCCCTGGGCAACGAGATGGACGGCCAGTGGCAGATGGGGCACAAGAACGCCGAGGATTACGGCAAGTTCGCCCTCGAGACGGCCAAGCTGATGAAGTGGATCGACCGGGACATCAAACTCGTCGTGGCCGGGTCGAGCGACTACAACGGCAACTGGATCGACTGGAACCGTACCGTGCTGGAGTACCTGAAGAATCACGCCGACTACATCGCCCTGCACAACTACGTCGAGAACCGGAGCAACGATTATTACAAGTTCATGGCCACGACGCGCTTCGCCGAGAAGGCTATCCGCATCACCGAGGGACTGATCGCCGAGGCGATGACCAAGGCCGAACGCAAGGATCCGATCTACATCGCCTTCGACGAGTACAACGTATGGTACCGCGCCAGGGGCGAGGAGGGCAACGAGGAGGTCTACAACCTCGAAGATGCGCTGGTGGTATCGACTTTCCTCAACATCTTCGTCCGCAACGCTCATGTGGTCAAGATGGCCAACATGGCGCAGCTGGTCAACGTCATCGCCCCGATCTTCTCCACCAAGGAGGGTTCGTGGTACCAGACGATCTTCTACCCGTTGCAGCTCTTCGCCACGCATTGCCACGGCACGTCGCTCGACACCTTCGTCGACTGTGACACCTATGCGCTGGGCGGGGAGCGGATCCCTTACCTCGACGTATCGGCGGCCTATGACAGCGAGGCCGGCGAAGTGGTCGTGAACGTCACCAACCGCCACCGGGAGCAGGCCATCACGACCGACATCCTCTGCCAGACAGGACGTTTCGGCGGCAAGGCGACGGTATACGAGGTCAACGGCCCCGACATCAAGGCCGAGAACTCGATGACCCGTCAGGCCGTGAAAACCGTGACCAAAGAGGCACAGGCGCGGGGCGACCGGTTCACCTATGCCTTCCCGGCGCACTCGTTCACGCTGATCCGCATCCCCGTCGTAACCGACTGACAGCACCCTGTCCGGCGGCAGGCGCCGTCGGCCCCGGGCGGGGGCTCCCGAACCGAATAAAATGAAACAGAACTTATTAATCGTATTTTTTATGGCAGGAATGCTTTCCGGATGCGGCTCCGAGCGGCATTCGCAGGTCTCGCGTGCCGCCTTCCGCTCCACGGTGGACGGCAAGGCGACCGACCTTTACACGTTGAGGAATGCCCGCGGGCTGGAGATGACGGTGACCAATTTCGGCGGCCGCGTCGTCGAATTGTGGGTGCCCGACCGCGACGGCAATTTCGCGGACATCGTGCTGGGGCACGACAATCTCGGCGCTTACGTCGATCAAACCGGAGAGCGGTTCCTCGGCGCCACCATCGGCCGTTACGGCAATCGTATCGCCGCAGGGCGATTTACGCTCGACGGGAAGGAGTATACGCTGCCTCTGAACGACGGCCCCAACAGCCTGCACGGCGGTGCCAAGGGCTTCGACATGGTTGTGTGGGATGTCGTCGAGGTGACGCCGCAGAAGATCGTATTGGCCTGCCTCTCGCCCGACGGCGATCAGGGATACCCCGGGAACCTGAAGGTTACGATGACCTACGAGCTGACCGACGACAACAGCTTCGTCATCACACACGAGGCTGCGACCGACCGCCGTACGGTCGTCAACCTCACGCACCACTCGTTCTTCAACCTGCACGGGGCGGGCGGGCCGCCGATCAACGACCATGAGCTGATGATCGCAGCCGATTTCTTCACGCCCGTCGATTCGACGCTCATCCCCACCGGTCGCCTGATGCCCGTCGAAGGCACGCCGATGGATTTCCGCCGTCCGGCACCGATCGGGTCGCGCCTCGATGCCGATTTCGAACAGCTCCGCCACGGCCACGGCTACGACCACAATTGGGTGCTGTCGCGCAGGAGCACCCATGACCTGGAGCTGGCGGCTACGGTCTATGAACCCGCTGCGGGGCGTTATATGGAGGTTTGGACGACCGAACCGGGCATCCAGTTCTACGGCGGTAATTTCTTCGACGGCTCCCTAGTCGGCAAGGGCGGCAAATCCTACGGCCGCCGCGCTTCGCTGGCGCTCGAAACCCAGCATTTCCCCGACAGCCCCAACCATCCCGGCTTCCCCTCGACGGTGCTCGGCTCCGGCCAGCGCTACCGCCATGTCTGTGTCTACAAGTTCAGCACCCGGTAGGGGATATCCATACCCCCCCCCTGAGGTTTTTGGAATAGGTCTGTTATTATTTTACATCGGAAGCACTGCGGTTTTGTTTTCCGTCAAACGTTCAGCCGTGCATGGTCTGCGAGGAACTTCTCCAGCCCGCTGTTCGTCATCGGATGTCTGAGCAACCCTTCGATTGCCGCAAGGGGGCATGTCGCCACATCGGCTCCCGCATCGAGGCACTGGATAATATGCTGCGTATGACGGATCGAAGCGGCCAGCACCTGCGTTTTGTAACCATAGGTGCGGTAGACCTTCACGATGTGGGCTACCAATGCCACGCCGTCTTCGGAGATGTCGTCGAGACGTCCCACGAACGGAGACACGTAGGTCGCTCCGGCCTTTGCGGCGAGCAACGCCTGTCCCACGGAGAATACCAGCGTGCAGTTCGTCCGGATATCCTTGGCGGCAAAATATTTTACGGCCCGGATTCCTGCGGCCGTGCAGGGCAGTTTCACGACGATGCGGGGATGCAGCGCCGCCAGCGCCTCACCCTCTCGCACCATTCCTTCGAAGTCTGTGGCTATGACCTCGGCGCTCACGTCTGCAGATTTCAACATAATGACGGTTGCAGTTTTCCGTACCCCGGATGTTCTCTTTGGCCATCAGCGATGGGTTGGTCGTTACGCCGTCCAGGACGCCCAGTTCATGCGCCTTGCGGATTTGTTCCAGATTGGCCGTGTCGATAAAGAATTTCATGGCTCAAATAGTTTTTACGGTTTCTTAAAGATACGAAGAAAATTCCAGACTACAGAAATCGTAGAGCGAATAACGTTAGAGTGTTGTCAGTTATGATCTATCAGCTTTGCTCGGTTGTGGGATTCGTAAAGGAGGCCGTCAAAAAAAAATCATGTTGTTCTGCCAAGTATAGGTGTCGGTGCAACTGCCTCGGTATGCGTTGGCAGAGTAGCCTTTTAATTGACGCTAAAAGAGGTATTTTACAGAATACTTGACTTTAAAGCATATTAAAATTTTTGGTTTTGATATGCTTTGATGAGTTTTTGTGCTATCTTTGGATATTCATTTAATATAGAATTTGCCTCTTCTTTGAAAAAAAGAAAGGTAGATAAGCATTGTAAATACCCGGGCTAAATTTTTACTCGCAGATGATAAAAAAACTGTTTTTTACATTGCTTTGCACTGCTGTCTGCCGAACGATATCGGCACAGGTGGTTGATCCTTATGTCCCGGCGCCCGAAAACCTTCGGGCTCGGACGGAGTTTCAGGATGCCAAATTCGGCATTTTCCTTCATTGGGGGCTCTACTCGCTGCTCGGCACGGGCGAATGGACTATGACCAACCGCAATATCAATTATCAGGAGTACGCCAAGCTGGCCAATGCGTTTTATCCACATGATTTCGATGCCGCGGAGTGGGTCTCGGCCATCAAATCCTCGGGTGCGGGGTACGTCTGCTTCACGACGCGCCACCACGACGGCTTTTCGATGTGGGACACCGCGCAGACGGACTACGACATCGTGGACGCCACGCCGTATAAACAGGATGTCGTGAAAGCGCTCTCCGACGAGTGCTCCCGTCAGGGCATCCGCCTGCACCTCTATTATTCGCTGATCGACTGGTACCGCGACGACTGCCCGCGCGGGCGGACGGGGCTTGGGACGGGGCGTCCCGGAACGGGGATCGACTATGCGCACTATTACGACTTCATGAAACGCCAGCTCACGGAACTGCTGACGGGTTACGGTTCGGTGGGCGCCGTGTGGTTCGACGGGGTGTGGGACCAGGACCAGAACCTGGATTTCGACTGGAAACTCCGCGGGCTGTACGACTATATCCATGCCATCAGGCCGGCCTGTCTGGTGGGTAACAACCACCACCTTGTGCCGTTCGAGGGCGAGGATATCCAGATTTTCGAGCGCGACCTTCCGGGCGAGAACACCGCCGGACTTTCGGGGCAGGAGATCGGCCGCCTGCCGCTCGAAACGTGCCAGACGATGAACGGCATGTGGGGCTACAAGATCACCGACCTCGACTACAAATCGTCGAAGACGCTGATCCACTACCTCGTGCGGGCTGCGGGCCGCAACGGAAACTTGCTGCTCAACATCGGTCCTCAACCCGACGGAAAACTGCCTGCGACGGCCGTCGAACGGCTGCGGGAGATGGGCGAATGGCTCGCCCGGTACGGCGAAAGCATCTACGGAACCCGCGGCGGCGACATCCCGCCCCACGACTGGGGCGTAACGACGCGCAAAGGCGACAGACTCTATGTGCATGTGCTCGATTTGCAGGACGATGCGCTGTACCTGCCGCTCGCGGAACGGGTGAAGAGCGCCCGGTGCCTGAACAACGGCGAGCGGGTGAAGTTCGACACGCTCCGGGGAAAAGGGATCGTCCTGAATCTGGAGCATGTTCCCGAGGATACCGACCGAATCATAGAACTCACTTTACGATGAAAAAAACGACACAGCTATTCGCCGGCCTGCTTATGCTCACGGGCGTGTTGTCGGCGTGCTCCCCGACCGGCAACGAGGGTTTCATGCGGCGCGTGGAGACCGATTTCCGCCACAAACAGGAGCTGCTCCCCCCGGGGCGATCTGTTCGGGATATTCGACGAACCGATGATGCCGCAGGAACGCGATGCAATGACGTTTCTCTATGCCTATATGCCCGTGGGGGACATTACCGACTATCTGGGCGATTTTTATCTGGAAAACGTGCGCTGTGCGCTGTCTGTCCGGCAGGAGATGCCTTGGGGCAGGAGCGTCTCCGACGAGTTGTTCCGGCATTTCGTGCTGCCCGTGCGGGTCAACAACGAGTGTCTCGACGATTCGCGCCGGGTATTTCACGATGAACTCAAACCCCGCGTCGAGGGGCTGTCGATGTATGACGCCATCCTCGAAGTGAACCACTGGTGTCACGAGAAGGCCAACTACCAGCCGTCGGATGCGCGAACTAGTTCGCCGCTGGCCACCGTGCGCACGGCTTACGGCCGCTGCGGCGAGGAGTCCACGCTGCTCGTTGCGGCCCTGCGGTCGGTGGGCATCCCGGCCCGGCAGGTCTACACGCCCCGCTGGGCGCACACCGACGACAACCACGCCTGGGTAGAGGCCTGGGCCGACGGACGGTGGCATTTCCTCGGGGCCTGCGAGCCGGAACCGGTGCTCGACCTGGGGTGGTTCAACGCCCCGGCCAGCCGCGGGATGCTGATGCATACCAAGGTCTTCGGCTATTACGACGGTTCGGAGGAGGTGATGAAAACCACGGCCAACTACACCGAGATCAATGTGATCTCGAACTATGCCGCGTGCGCCCCGCTCACCGTGACGGTCACCGACACGGCGGGCAGTCCCGTGGAGGGTGCGACCGTGGAGTTCAAACTTTACAATTACGCCGAGTTCTACACCGTATCGCGCAAAACGACCGACGTCCGGGGGCGGGCGTCGCTGTCGGCGGGTCTGGGCGATATGCTTGTCACGGCTGTCTGTGATGGCCGGTTTGGGGTTCGGAAGGTTTCTTTCGGGAGGGAGACGGAGGCGACGGTGGTGCTGGAGCATGCGATCGGCGACGAATTCTCCTTTCCCATCGACATCGTTCCTCCGGCCGAGAGCGCGAATTTGCCGGAGGTGACGGCCGCTCAGCGTGCGGAGAACGACCGTCGCTTCAACCGCGAAGACTCCATCCGCAACGCCTATATCGCCACGTTCCCGGCGAAACCCGCCGTTGCGGAGTTTGCACGTTCTGTCGGCATGAAGCCGGACGATGTGGCCGGATTTATCGCCGCTTCGAGAGGCAATCACGCCGAAATTATGGATTTCCTGCGCGGCGCGAGCCGGAAAGGATGCACCGGGCGGGCGCTGCAACTGCTCGCCACGCTGTCGGAAAAGGATCTGCGCGACACGCCGTCGGCGGTGCTCGCGGATCATCTTTATAATACGGACAAGAATGCCGACGCCGCGACCGTGCTGGCCCCGCGTGTGGCCGATGAGATGCTCACGCCCTACCGGTCGTTCCTGCAGCGGGAAATTCCGGCCGCCGATGCCGCCGCGTTCCGCCGTGACCCGCAGCGTCTGGTGGCGTGGTGCCGCGACAGCTTGACCCTGCGTCCGGAACTCTGCACCGTCTCCACGACCATCTCGCCCGAAGGCGTGTGGCGTAGCCGGACGGCCGACAAACTCTCGCGGGCTATCTTCTTCGTTGCCGCGGCTCGTTCGCTCGGCATCCCGGCGTGGATCGACCGCGTGACGGGCAACCTCTTCTACCGCCATGCCGAGAAGGATGTGCCCGTCGATTTCGACGCGGCCGGGAACCGGGAACTGGAGACCGGGCGGCTGCAATTGAACTATGCGCCGATTCCGCGTCTCGACGATCCGGAGTATTTCCGGCACTTCTCCCTTTCGCGCTTCGACGGGCAGTCGTTCTCCCTGCTGAACTATCCTGATTTCGAGCGGTGGAGCGAGCTGTTCCGGGCTCCCGCCGATCTGGAAACCGGTTATTATATGCTTGTGACGGGCAGCCGGCTCGCCAGCGGCAGCGTGCTGGGGAACGTGTCGTTCTTCAACGTCCGTCCGGACAGTACGACCGAAACGAACCTGACGATGCGCGACAATTCGGAGGCGGTTCGCGTGATCGGGAGTTTCGATTCGGAGTCGAAATTCACTGACGCCGCGACGGGAGCCGAAACGTCGGTCCTCACGACTGCGGGACGTGGTTATTTCGTGATCGGATTGCTGTGCGTCGGACAGGAGCCTACAGATCATGCGCTGAAGGACATCGCGGCCAAAGCCGCGGAGCTTGAAGCGTGGGGACGCTCGCTGATCCTGCTCTTCCCCGACGAGGGGGCGTACCGGAAATACACGGCGTCGCCCGCGGCCCCGCTGCCGGCGACCGTCACCTTTGGCATCGACCGCGACGGCTCGGTTCGCAGGCGGATTCTCGAAGCGATGCAGCTGCCGGGGAACGTTTCGCTTCCGGTCTTTCTGATCGGCGACACGTTCAATCGCGTCGTGTTCGAATCACACGGCTATACGATCGGCCTCGGCGACCGTCTTTTGTACACCATACACCAATTATGACCGGAATTTATGACGACTGAACTTTGCGCCTATACCTGCGATGCGTGCGATATAGCCCGGCGGACAGGCGTCACGCGCATCGAGCTTTGTGCCGCGCCCTTCGAAGGGGGTACGACCCCTTCCGCCGGGCTGATCCGCTACGCCCGGAGTCTACCGGGCCTGCGGCTGAGCGTGATGATACGCCCTCGGGGCGGGGATTTTTGCTATACGGATGCCGAAACGGCGCTGATGGCCGAAGAGATTCGCTTCGCCCGTGCCTGCGGAGCCGACGGGGTGGTCCTCGGCGTGCTGACCCCCGACGGAGAGGTGGACGAGACGCGCACGGCGCAGCTTGTCCGCGAGGCTGAGGGGATGGAGGTGACGTTCCACCGCGCGTTCGACATGACGCGCGATCCCCGGCAGGCGCTCGAAGCGGTCATCCGCACCGGATGCCGCCGGGTGCTCACCTCCGGAGGCCGCAATACGGCGCAGGAGGGTGTCGGGACGCTGCGAGCCTTGGCGGCGCAGGCGGCCGGCCGCATCGAAATCATGGCCGGAAGCGGCGTCAATCCGTCGAACGCCCGCCTGCTGGCCGCCACAGGGGTCGATGCCCTGCACTTCAGCGCCCGCCGGGAACGTGAGGGCGCGATGCGCTTCCGTAATCCGCAGGTCTCGATGGGCGGGTGCGCCGGCGTTCCCGAATACACCCTGACCGATGCCGACGAAGCATTCGTCCGGCAACTGTTGGCCAAGCTGGAATAACAACGATTGATTTCAGCTCGGAGGGTGTGGTGCTCGGATGTGGCAGCCAGACGGTTGTCACTGTGTATATTTCACCCCGACTATCGGGATAAGGTAATGTGAGGTTTGCAGGACGCGGGCGTGGTATATCCACTCATCTGGAAAGAGATCATATTTATATATAGTATATTTTATTCCATCCTTGTTTTTGGTTTGGCGGAGCAGTTTCGAAGCGGTTGCCCTGCCCGATTTCGCCGTCGGTCTGAAGTGCGAATCTGTTCTTAAAATGCGCATTTTGCAAGACTTTTTTATGCATTTAGAGCGTAATTGCTGATGATTTTTTTGCGAAAAATTAATTAGGATAAAATCTTTTTATTATTTTTGCGACAAAGAGAATCCTCTTTCCTCGTCAAATTGCGAGGGGGGGGGATTTTTCCTTGGCGCCGTTCTCGTGTCAAGTCGATAAAATCCCGAAAACTCGATAAGTAATTTTTCTGGAATCCGTTCAGGGTTTCATTTTGTAGATTGTATCGACTGTTTTAAGTATGGCATTTCATTATGCTTATCACATCCGAAAGCCAAACCGGGAAGCCGGTTCATTAAATCTCATCCTATGAAAAAGTTGTACCTATCCTTTCTGGCCATGCTTTGCATGGCAGGAGCGTCCGTACTGAATTCATGTTCGGACGACGATTCCACTTCATCCGGCAACCCCGACATGCCAGAAAGCGGGAATGCCCTGATCTGCAACGGTGTCGTACGGGAAATCAAATCCGCCGTCTACTCGGTCGAGACACCCGGAAACGGCGAAAAGGCAGATGCTTCGGAAGCTGCCTCCGTCTATACGATCTATCTCTCGCCGACGGCAGGGCTTGTGGATGTGGACGGCATGCTGATCGCCGACGATGCCGTCAAAATTACCGTCAAACAACCTTCCGGAGCCGTCGATTTTGCGGTTGCCGGCAACGGAATCGCCTATGGGGAGATCGACGTAAACTCCTCGAACGTCGGAGAAGCCTCGAAAGCGGATCTCTCGGTCGAGTTCCTCTCGGCCCGCGTCGCTCGTATTTCCGCCGAAATCGAAACCGGCGGAAAAACGCTGACGGTTGCCTATTACGGACTGTGCAAGAATTCCGACGCTTCGGAGGTGGGAGATGACGCAGACAAGGTGTTGCTGGATAAAGTTCCGCTGTCGTGGTACCTCGGCCCGGTCAAGGGCGTGGAGTCGCACAACTATTATATGGCCTTCACGGATGCCGAGCATACCGTATCCAAAGGGCGGGTGACGCTCAAAGAGGCGGGTTACCTTTTCGTGGCCGACCTCTATGCGGTTCCGGGCGAAGATGCCTACACGCTTCCCGAGGGTGAATATATGGCCAGCCAGCTCAACGAGGATCACACGTTCACGTCCCAATATACCGGTGTTCAGTATATCGACGCCGAAGGCAATAAGACCCAGTTGTCGCTGGTTTCGGGAGAGCCGTTGAAAGTCTCCCGCGAGGGTGACGTCTGGAGCGTTTCGCTTCGTTTCGTCGATACGGACGGTTCCGAAAAGAGCATCGTCTACGAGGGACAGCTCCAGATCGTCGATCAGCCGGAGGACGGCGGCTTCTACCTGCCGCAGATCGGACGCGACGTGGAAGTGGTCGGATTCAGCGCCACCGCGACCTATTACGGCAACATGCTCGAAGCAGGTACCGGCATGATGCAGATCAACATTTACGACGAAACCTACGACACGGAGGAGGGGCAGGGCGGTCTCGCCGCTGCGCTCGTCGTATTCAACGACCTGTTCGGCAATCCGAAGGAAGCCGTGATCAAGCCCCACGAATATCTGGCCAACACCTCGTTCCAATGGGGGTCGTGGATGCCCGCCGTGGAAATTCCGATGGAGGGGCTGGTATTCCCGCTCGGCACTTATGTCCAGTTGGACGACGGAACCTCTTTCGGACAATTTTCCTACGGAAAGGAGGGCATCATCAAGATCGAGGCCGCCGGTACGGCCCAAGGCGAAGACGGCAAAATAGAACCGGTATACAAGATCGAGTTCAACCTTACCTCGAAGGACGGCTTTACCCTCAAGGGCTCGTACACCGGAGTCATTCCGATCACCGACGCATCCGACGACAAGTCCGATGACGACGGCACCTCGACGCTCGAGCGTGACTACGACATGGATCTGTCGAAGATCAAAAAGGCGCATTACTATACTTCGGATCAGGTCTATATCCAAGGCATCGGCTACAAACCGATCAGTTCCTACGGATGCGGTCTGCAATTCATCAATATCGGTATCGAATGGGTAGGAGACCATCTCGAAGACTTCGTGGATCGCGAGCCGGGCGGTGACATCGTCCGTGTGGAACTTACCACCGAGCCGGGCAAGGAGAACGAAATCACTCCGGGAACCTACGAGGTGACCGAACAGCGCTGGACGGCATACATCAAACCCGGCGTCATGATGCGCGGCATTATGCTGGACGGCGGTCTGCATGGCAGCCGGTGGATGCACCAGACTTATTCGATGTGGGGAGATGACAACAAGATCTTCGAATACATGGACGGACACGCCCTGCTCTACGACGGTCAGGTTACGATCACCAAGGTCGAGGGCGAAGGCAAGGAGAACTGGTACCGGTTCGAGGTCGACGGCATCTGCGTGCGCAAGCATCATGTGCGCGGAACGTGGGAAGGCCCTGTCGTAAGCCAAACGGGGCGTGCTGCGGCCGAAAAGGATCATCTCGAACCGCCCAGACTGCTTCGCCGCCTGCCGGCTCCGTCGGTTCCGATGAGCCGTCTGGCCGAAGAACTGCCGGGCATCATGTTCCGCAAGGCCGGAATGACCGAATGACAACAGAAAAACCGGATAGCGCGGGGTTTTCCCGAACCCCGCGCTATTAAAAACAATCGTTATGAAAAACTCGACCCATTACAGACTGCGCGCGCTGGCGTGCGCGTTGCTCGCATCGGCAGCCATGCTGGGTGCATGCGATGACGACGATCCCAACGACGACCCCGACCCCGGGAAGAAGCCTCCTGTAACTCTGACCGATCAAATCCAGTACGACGGAGGCGATCTCGTCGGCATCAAGTCGGCAATCTATGTCGCTGAAGAAGACGGCAGCCACACCTTTTATCTCTCGCCGACCGAGGGGCTGATCAATGCCGAGCAGATGAAACAGGCCGACGATTATCTGCGCGTGATGGTGGAGAGCCCCAAGGGCACCGTGAACACGGCCTCCGATCCGTTCGAAATCGAATACAAGGATATTTCGGTGAAAAAGACGACGATGAACGACGTCGCGAGCGTAGAACTCTCCGCCGATCTGGTGACGGAAACCCGGCTCAATCTCTATACCTACGTCGAATTGAAGAGCGGCAAGACGCTGATCGCCCGTTACCAGAATACCTGTACGGAAGAGCGTGACGTCGAACTGACGAACCAATACGAGATCGACAATCGGATCGCCGCCGTCGGAAGCGTCGTCGAGTGGCGCAATGTCCGCGAAGGCAACCGCCGCTTCTGCCTCTACGAGCAAGAGGGCCTGGCCGCTCCCGAGGAGGGGGCTGCGGGCGTGGAGATTCTGCTTGCCGAGGAGCTGTTCGGAACGGAGGAAATCGACCTTGCGACAGCTGATCCCGCGAAGGTGCAGATTCGCTGCGGTGAATTCGCAACGGGCGCCGGGACGACCGGAACGCTGACGGCGAAGTACCTGACGGATAAATTCGGCACGATCGAGGGGCTCATCGTCGCGCTTGACGCTTCGAAAGACGGGAAGCGCCTGCGTGCCGCCTACGAAGGCACGTTCGCCGGAGGCTATGCGGCCACCAATACGATCAAGGTGACGGAGCCGGCAGCCGGAGGCGAGGCTGCGGCCGCAGCCGAGGCCCCGATCGCCGCGCTCTTCTCGCAGGAGCCGCAGGTCGGCAGCTACGTATTCGCTTTGGGCGATGCCGAAACGGCCGCAGCCCCGGCTGATCTTGCCAAAGGTCATTGGGCTGCGTATGTGCGGGTGCTGGCGGCCAAGTTCGACGGCGTGATCGACGTTGCGGCGCAGACCTCCGATTACTGGTTCCGGCTCTACGACCACAAGACCTATCAGACCTACTACGGCGAGGATGCGGGACTGACCGGTACGATCGAGACCCATCCCAATCCCGCTGGCGGCAAGGAGATTTATCTGCGGGTAAATCTGACGCTGAAAAACGGCATCGGGGTCGAAGCCGAATACTACGGTGTGCCGACGGCTGCGACGGCCGACGCAATGGATGAAGAAACATTGAAGCCCGTCAAACCGTTCGAGCCCTATATCAAATTCCTGGACAAGGATAACAAGGACATGCTGTATTGGCCCGTTACGGCGATGGAGGTGCGGCACGACCCGGCTTATCGGGATAGTTATATCGGCGATCTGCTATCGGGATATTGCTTCTATTTCCGGAATGCTTTCACCGAGAGTATCGATGCGGATAATACTACTCCGATGTTTTTCCTGCCGGACAGCTACCTCGACCATGAAGGAGAGATCGACCTGCCTGCGGAAGGCACGAATTGCAAATGGAACCTCAGGTTCCAGTATATGTATCTGTCCTCATATAACGGGTACGGATATTCCGACAAGGCTAAGTACTGCATGCGGTGTCCCGAGAAGGCGGCAGTGACCGTCAAGCAGGAGAACAAGGAGTGGATCTTCAAATTCTCGATGGTCGATTGGGGAGTATTCAGTACATGGAACCCTGATCCGACCGGAACCGGAAACACCTTGATCATCGAATTCCGGGGCAAGGCTGACAAGTATTCGGGCTCGAAGCCGAACGACCTTGCAGACGATTTCTACGAATAGGCTGCGATCCGGCCGGTTCGGTGACCGGACAGGCGGATGACATCCCCCCCCCTCCGGGCTTCCGGAAGGGGAGGAGGAATGTTTCGGCTCCGCGCCGGGACACGAAGACGGCAAATTTTCTACAATCATTTTTTTACCAGCGTTAAAATGGCGCATTTATGACCAAAAAAATCTTTCTATCATTGATGGCTGTTCTCGGCCTGTTCTTGTCCGCCCATGCGCAGGAACGGGAAATTACGGGTTCGGTCAAAGATCATGCGGGGGCCGGCATCGTCGGCGCCACCATTCTGGTCGAAGGCACTACGAAGGGTACGACCTCCGGTGCGGACGGCAGCTTTTCGATCAAAGCCGCACCGGACAATGTGCTGGTCGTATCGTTCATGGGTTATCAGTCCCACACGATCAAGGTGGGAACGCAAACCCGGATCGACGTCGTGCTGAAAGAGAACACACAGGCTATCGACGACGTGATCGTCGTGGCGTTCGGTACGGCAAAAAAGGAGGCTTTCACCGGTTCGGCGACCGTCATCAAATCGGACGACATCGCCAAGTCGCAGCAGTCGAACGTAGCGCAGGCTCTGGCCGGAAAGGTCGCGGGCGTGCAGCTGACCAACACCTCAGGACAGCCGGGAGAGAGTCCGACGATCCGCATCCGCGGTTTCAGTTCGCTCAACGCCGGCAACGATCCGCTCTGGATCGTGGACGGCATGCCTTACTCGGGAGACCTGAACAACCTCAACCCGAGTGACATCGAATCGATGACTGTGTTGAAGGACGCCGCCTCGAACTCGCTGTACGGCGCCCGCGGCGCCAACGGCGTAGTGATGATCACCACCAAAAAGGCCAAGTCGCAGGAGGCTCACGTGACAATCGACGCCAAGTGGGGCGTCAATTCGCGCGCCGTCCAGGATTATGCGTACATTACCAACCCGGCGCAATTTTACGAACTGCATTACAGTGCGCTGAAAAACTACTATGTCAATTCGGGAATGAGTGTCGGCGAGGCCCATTTGCGCGCCAATACGAATTTGACGGCCAATGCGAATGACGGAGGTCTGGGCTATATGGTCTATACGGTTCCTTCCGGGCAGGAGTTCATCGGCATCAACGGTAAGGTCAATCCCGCTGCGACTCTCGGCCGCCGTCTCGTCTATGAGGGCAAGGAGTACTACATCCGTCCCGACGACTGGACCGATGCGGCTTTCCGCTCGTCCCTGCGTCAGGAGTACAACGCTTCGATCTCCGGCCAGACCGGGAACGCCTCGATCTACGGATCGTTCGGCTATTTGAACAACGAAGGTATCGCCTACAACTCGGACATGGATCGTTATACGGCCCGTCTGCGCGTGGACTATCAGGCCAAGAAGTGGCTCAAGTTCAGCGCCAATGCCAACTACACGCATTTCCGCTACAACCAGATCGACGACAGCGGCGCCGGTAACTCGTCGGGCAACGTTTTCGCTTATACGACGGCCGTCGGTCCGATCTATCCGCTCTACATCCGCGACGGCGAGGGTAATGTCATGTACAACGAGGACGGCATCAAGCTCTACGACTACGGCAACGGCGACAATGCCGGTATGGAGCGTTCGCTCTTCCCCAACAGCAACGCCCTCTCGGATTCGCGTCTCAACAAACAGGAAGCCGAAGGCAATGCTTTCAACGGTACGGGATATATCGACGTCACCTTCCTCAAGGATTTCAAATTCACGTTCAACGCCGGCGTTTCGCTCGACGAAACCCGCTCCACCTCGGTTACGAATCCCTGGTTCGGACAGTTCGCCAGCGAAAAAGGCATGGTCTCGAAGGGCCATCAACGGAATTTCGACCTCAACCTACAGCAGATTCTCAACTACACCAAGCAGATAGGCTCGCACAACATCAACGTGATGCTGGGCCACGAGTCCTACCAGAACCGCATTTACACGCTGTCGGCCACGAAAAGCAATATGCTGACGCAGGAAAACGACGAGCTTGCCGGGGCGATCATCGACAAACAGGGAGCCGGCTCTTACCGGGTTGAGTACAACAACGAGGGTTATTTCGCCCGTGTCATGTACGATTACGCAGGCAAATATTTCGCCTCGGCCTCCTACCGCCGCGACGCTTCTTCGCGCTTCCACCCCGACCACCGCTGGGGCAACTTCTGGTCGCTGGGCGGCGCATGGATCATTTCGAAAGAAAATTTCATGGAGAGCACCTATGAATGGCTCGACAATCTCAAGCTGAAGGCCTCGATCGGCTCGCAGGGTAACGACAACATCGGTAACTTCCGCTACACGAACACCTACACGATCGAAAACGCCAACGGAAAGGTCTCGACCGTCTTCAACGCCAAAGGATCCGAGAACATCACCTGGGAGACCAACTCCAACTTCAACGCCGGTGTGGAGTTCAGCTTCCTGCGCGGTACGGTTTCCGGAGGCGTCGAATATTTCCTCCGCAAGACGACCGACATGCTGCTGTCGTTCCCGGTAGCTCCGTCGCTGGGCTATTCGTCCTACTACGCCAACGTGGGCGACATGCGCAACAGCGGCGTCGAAATCGAGCTGAACTTTACGCCGATCCGACGGGAGCATGTCCAGTGGGACATCAACCTCAACATGACGCACCTGCGCAACAAGATCACCATGCTACCTTCTGAACGACGAACCAAACAGGTCGATGGCTACTCCGGTTACGTGAGCGGCTCCACTTTCTTCGGAGAAGGGCTTCCGATGTACACTTTCTACATGAGGAAATATGCCGGTGTTTCGGACGAGGGCCTTTCGATGTGGTACATGAACGAAACCGACGACAAGGGCAACCCGACGGGCAAGCGCGTTACGACGACTGAATATGCCAAGGCGTCGGACTATCTCTGCGGCGACCCGATTCCCGATCTCTACGGTGGTTTCGGCACGAGTGTCAATTTCCGGGGCTTCGACCTGAGCGTGGCCTTCACCTACCAGATCGGCGGTCTGGCTTACGACTCGGGATACTCCGCGGCGATGTACTCGCCGGCCAACAAGACGACGGGTATGAACTGGCACAAGGACATCCTCAATGCATGGTCGGCGGACAATGCGTCGTCGAACATCCCGCGCCTGCAGTATGAAGACAAGGATCAGAACGGTATGTCTGATCGTTTCCTTACGGACGCCAGCTACCTGAACCTACAGAACATCAACTTCGGCTACACGCTGCCGTCGAATTTCACCAAGAAGGTCGGAATCGAGAAGGTGCGCGTCTACCTTGCCTGCGAGAATGTCTGGTACTGGTCCAAACGTCAGGGATTCGATCCCCGCTACTCTTATTCGGGATCGACGAGCCAGGCCACCTATTCGCCTGTAAGGACGATTTCGGGCGGCATCAACATTCAATTCTAATCGGCCTCAAACACTTTACGACAAACGACATGCATATGAAAAAAGCGACAAACATAACGCTCGCGACGCTGGCGGCAGCTTTGCTGGCAAGCAGCTGCATCAAAGAAGCCGACCCCTATGAAATAGCTACCGAGGATCAGGTCACCCTCGAAACGCTGATAGAAGGCATTCCGGCCTCGCTCGTACAGGCCGGTTCCGCAGGCTATGCAAGCGAAGGCCAAGCCTGGGATTTTGCCCTGCCGGCCATCCATATCGCCACGGAATCCATGACGGGCGACGTCGCCATTGGCGGCAATATCGGCTACGACTGGTTCGCACAGTGGGGAACCAACGAAGCGCTCGGCGCCGACTATGCCGTGGGTGCGCTCACGTGGAACAACTACTATGCGTGGATCATGGCGACCAACAACGTCATCAAACAGATCGACGCCTCGGATTTCGCAACGCTCGACGCCACGCAGAAGTCCTATCTGGGCTTCGCCTACGCCTATCGGGCCATGTTCTACCTCGATCTGGTGCGTCTGTACGAGTTCAAGGAGAACAATTACACTGAAGCGCCCGGGGTTCTCGGGCTGGGCGTGCCCATCGTACTGCCCGAGACTACCGAGGCCGAGGCCAAGAACAACCCCCGTGCCAAGGTCGACGACATCTACGATCAAGTGATCTTCCCCGACCTGGACAAGGCCGAAGAACTATTGAGCGGCTTTACTGCTCCCGACAAGTATACGATCAGTCCGGCGCTGGTCTACGGCCTGAAAGCTCGGGCCTGGCTTGAGCGCGGTACGGCCAAGAACGACGCCGAAGCCTATGTTTCCGCCGCCGAGTACGCCCGCTTGGCCATTAACGCCAGCGGCTGTACGCCCCTGACGCAGGAGCAGTGGGAAGACCCCTCGAACGGCTTCAACAGCGCCACGGCGAACAATGCCTGGATCTGGGGCCTCGCCCTGCCGAGCGAAAGCGTTGCCAACCTGTTCTGCTTCACGGCGCACATGAGCACGGAGAATGCGTGGAGTGCCTACGGAAACGACGCCTGCCGCTGCATCAACAGCAACCTTTACAACAGTATCGACCTGCGCGACTTCCGCCGCCATTCGTGGCTCGATCCCGACCGCAAAGACCCGGAGAAGGAGTCCTACGACTACAAAAGCTGCCGCAAAGAGGGGAAGGAATACTTCAATGAACTGCCCGATTACGCGAACATCAAGTTCCGTCCGGCGCAGGGCGCTTATGAGGATTTCAAGGTCGGCGGAGCCGCAGACCATCCCTACATGCGCGTCGAGGAGATGTACTTCATCGAGGCCGAGGCCAAGGCGCATGAAAATCTTGGCGAAGGAATTCGGCTGCTCAATGAGTTCATGAACAACTACCGCATTGTGGGCGGAGGTTACGACTGTACGAACATGTCGTCGTCGGTTGAAAATTTCACCAACGAGCTGATGCTTCAGAAGCGCATCGAGTTCTGGGGCGAAGGCATCGTCATGTTCGACATGAAGCGGCTCGACATGTCCACCCGACGGGGCTATGTGGGAACCAACTCTCCTGCCTCGTACCGGCTGAATACGGAAGGCCGTGCACCCTACTGGAACTTCGTGATCTCGCGCGGTGAGACGCAGAACAACCCCGTCATCGTCACGCAGAACAATCCCGATCCTTCGCAAACGGTCAAGCCGTGGAACGGGTGATGACCATCTGCGATCAAGCTGTCAAATCTAAAAGCAAATTACCGTGAAGACATTCAAGCATATATTACCGTTCCTGCTGGCACTTCTTGTCCTTGCCGGCTGCGAGGACGACGTGAACTATACGCAGGGAACCGCGGAGAATCCCGATTGCTACGGTGTCTACTTCCCGAAGAAGCAGGCTACTCGGACCGATCTGGAGTTCGAACCGGGAACCCAGACCGAAGCGACCTATACGGTCAAACGGCGCAACACCGTGGATCCGATCGTCGTTCCGGTCGTCGTGAAGTCCAACGTCGAGGATATTTTCGTCGTCGAGCCGATCGCATTCGATGCCGGAGAGGACGAGACGACCTTTACGATCAGTTTCCCCAAGGCCCAAATGGGCACGACCTACACTTGCGATATCAACATCGAAGATCCGCGCTACGCTTCGATCTACGGTGCCGATAAGGTGAACCTTTCGATATCGCTCGTGCTGGCCAAATGGGAATTGGTCACCGACGAAAAGACCGGTGAGACCAAAGGCCGCTACCGCGACGACATTCTGGGCAACTTCGCGTCGATAGACAACCCCAATGCTAATCCGAACCCCGAAATCGAACTCGAAATCTACGAGCGTTCGGACAAGAAGGGCTATTACCGCATGAAAGCCTACACTCCGGAGCTGATGAACATCTTCGCCGGAGGACAGGTAAACCACGAGAACCGCAACGTCTGGACCTATGTCGATGCCTCGGATCCGAACAAGGTCTATTATCCCTACCAATCGACCGGTCTGACCCTCTTTTCCGATATGGGTGAGTGGTACATCGCATCGCAGACACCGGAAAATTTCGCCATGGACGAATCAGCCGGACAATATGGCACGCTCAATAACGGCGTGATTACCTTCCCGGCGCAGGGTATCGTGCTCGAACCGAGCGAAGGTGAATATGCCGGAAAATTCTTCTATGCCAACGCAAACGGTCTGCAGCGGATCATGCTTCCCGGAGCCAGGGTCTACGATTACTCGGTGGCCCTCACCAAAAGCGAACCCGCAGACGGTGTCGTCGAAATCGGCGCCACCCTCTCCGAGGACACCCGAGAGTTCCGCTATGCGATCTTCACGGGCAATTTGAGCGACGGCGAGGCGAGCCTCAAGGCACAGGAGATGGCCGATGGCAAGATCGCCGCGGAACTCATCAAGACGATCACTGTTTCGGGGACGATTTCCGTTCAGGATCTGGAAGGCGGCACCGGCAAGTACACGCTTGTAGGCTGCATCTACGGTTCGGACGAAGAGGCGAATCCGGAGGGCGGCGAAACGGCGTCGCAGAATCTGAAAATGCAGGGCTACGCCTCCATTTCGTTCGGATATATCGCCAAGGGCGACGAGGACAAGGTTTCCGTCATTCTCAACATCGGGCTCGAAGCCACGAACGAATTCGCGGGACAAGGCATTACGACGGACAATGCGGCGAAATTCTGGGCCTATGGCGAGGGGATTGAATCTATCAAACACGGAGTCTTCAAGACAAAAGACATCCAAGGATTGGACATGACGGCTTTCCTCAAAGAGGAGGGCAAGGATTTCACCAAAGAGCAGCTCGACGCCATCAACGGCGGACATTACAGCGTCATGCTCACGGGGCTGAACGGCGACACGGAGTACACGTTCGCCGGACTGGCTTACAACGGATATGCCAGCAAACTCTTCACGGCATCCATCAAGACCACCGGTGTATACAACCCGGGATTGGAGAGCGAGTTCCTCTACTCGGACTTCCTGCCGCAGAAAGAGCAGCCCTCGAAGGAGTACCTGATTTCGACCGAATGGAACTATTATGCCGTCAACGTCATGGATGAGAAGCCGATGCGACGGAAGATCGGCACGGTGACCATCGAAGACGACCCGGCAGAAAGCAGTTCGGCCGATCTGCTGACCATCACGGGACTCCCCGGGGTCGAGTTCGACGAAGGCGGTCGGATTCCGGCGGTCTACGTTCCCTCCACTGCTCCGCTCGCAGGCATAACCGGCGCTATCTCCCCGCTTCTTTCGCAAACGCCGATCGGTGTCATCAACGGAGAGGACATCCTCGCCGGCTGCGTCTCGGAGGAGAATCCCGAAGCCCTCTATGCGGTCAATTATCCGTTCATCGGAGGCGCCGTGGCCGACGGTTACATCTATTTCGTGCCCACCCCGAACTATGTCGAGCAGGGGGCCACGTTCCGTTATCTGTATACGTTGAGTACGACGACCCCCTATTCGATCCTTACGGATATGTTGCTCGTCGATCCCGCCAAGGATATGGGCGGCATTCCCGAACTGGCCGCAGAGCGGATCGCAGAATTGCGCCGGATGGCCGCAGAGCTCCGGCAGCCGCGGAATTACGTCGAACGGCTCGAATTCTCCGTTTCTACAGAACGCAGTTCCGTCAAAACCGTACCGACCGATTATGCGAAAAGATTCCTGCCCGCATCGGCTCCTGAAGCGAAAGCCGTAAGGGCTACGGTCGGATTCAGCGACGCTGTGCAGCGTGCGAACGGTTCGGGATCGGAACTCCGGTTCCGGAAAACGGCCGCTGCCGAAATCACGCTCAAGTAATATCGGATCGGGAGAGGCCGGTCGTCCGGCAAGTGTCGGCCTCTCCCTTTTTTTCAAGCCAAAAACAACCTGCCGGACTCAAAAATCAGCATGATATATGCATAACAAAACGAAACTCCTGATTTTCGCCTCCCTGCTGCTGGCCGCCTGCTCGACGGATCCCATGCAGGAAATACCGAACCGCGGGGATTCCGCTCCCGAAATCGAGACTTCGGGCAAAATCTGCAATACGTCGGACGACGCCGTGGCCGGTTCGCTCATCGTAAAATTTGGCGAAGAAGCCATTCCCAGTCTCGAACAGAATGCGTTGAATGCGGCCAAGACCCGTTCGGCGCTGACCCGTTCGGGCATCGAATCCGTCGATGACATCCTGAACGACCTGCATGTCACCTCGCTGGAGCGCGTCTTCCCCGAAGCCGGCGAACACGAGGCCCGCACCCGTGCGGCAGGGCTTCACAGATGGTATGTGCTCGGGTTCGCATCGGAAGAGGATCTCGACAAGGCGGCCGAGAGACTCGCAGGTGTCGCCGAAATCTCGAAAGTACAGTTCCGCACCCGTCTCTACCGGGCTTCCGACTGCAAAACCTATCCGTTTCAAGCAACGGCGAACGGCCAGACCCGCGCTTTGGTTACAGCGGATTTCAACGACCCGAATCTTTTCTGGCAGTGGCATTACATCAACAATGCCGACCAGGCCGTTGCCACTACATCGGTGGCCGGAGCCGACATCAATGTGGCCGACGCATGGAAGCTCACGGCAGGTAATCCCGAAGTCATCGTCGCCATCGTGGACGAAGGGGTGAAATACACTCATCCGGATCTGGCGGCCAACATGTGGATCAATCCGAACCCTTCGCCCGAATACAAGAACCAGGACATTCACGGATGGAACTTCGCTGCCGACGGTCCCATTTCATGGGGTCAGAAGGGCGATTCGGGACACGGAACGCACGTTGCGGGCACGGTAGCCGCCGTCAATAACAACGGCATCGGCGTCTGCGGCGTGGCCGGAGGTACGGGCAAGGGAGACGGTGTGCGTCTCATGTCGTGTCAGATCTTCTCGGGAGACCTGACGGGTGACGCCCTCGTGTCGAGCCGTGCCGTAAAATACGCCGCGGATCACGGTGCCTCCATCCTCCAGTGCTCGTGGGGCATCAAGGCGGGAATATACACGTCGGACAACATGTTCATCAAACAATCGCCGATGGATTACGAGGCGCTTCAGTACTTCGCCGCCCAGAAGAACTGCGAGGCCCTCGACGGCGGACTGATCATTTTTTCCGCCGGCAACGAATCGACAGCCATGTCCGGCTATCCGGCAGGCTATCGTGATTATATCTCCGTCACCTCGTTCTCGCCCGACTACCTGCCGGCCAATTATACCAACTACGGTTCCGGCTGTAATATCGCGGCTCCCGGCGGCGAAACGAGCGGTTTGAGCGGTGGGGAGAAAGCCGGCGTCCTTTCGACGCTCTGCTCCGAAACGAGCAACGGAGCGGATTACGGCTACATGCAGGGAACCTCGATGGCTTGCCCGCACGTCTCGGGCGTAGCCGCACTCGGCCTCTCCTATGCCCTGGAGAAAGGGAAGAGATACTCGCTCGACGAATTCAAGACCATGCTGCTCACCTCGGTCAATGAAATCGACTCCCGGCTGGGCGAAGGCTCGAAAGCTACGATCGCCGACGTGTCGATTTACCGCGGCAAAATGGGCACCGGCATTACCGATGCCTATCAGCTGCTCATGCAGATTGAAGGAACGCCTTGTCTGCAGGTCGCATTGGGCGAGGTGCAGCTCATTCCGCTGACGCAGCATTTCGGACAGGGTGCCGAAGACCTTACCTATACCGATATCCAGATGTCGGCCAAGGATATGGAAAAGCTTGGCATCAAGGCGGCTCCCAAAATGTATAATGGAAAACTGATGATCAAATGCACGAAACCCGGATCGGCCAAAATCAAGGTTTCGGCGATAGCCGGCGGTACGAAACCTGGAACGGGCGTCGTGATGGGCGGCATGGTCATCACCAAGGAATTCGCCGTCATCGCCCGTTCGGCCGGCGCAGCAAACGGAGGTTGGTTATAAAAACAGTGCTTGCAATGAAAAAACATCTTTATCATCTGCTCGTTTTCTCCCTGCTCGGCATTTTCGCCGCAAGCTGTTCGGATGACGACGATGCCCCCAACATTCAGTCGGAAATCGTAGGCGAATGGCGCCTTACTTCTTGGTCAGAGAATGCTCCCGAAGGATTTGAGGTATACGTAGAATTCACTTCGGCAGCGACATTCGGACTTTATCAGAAGGTCGAAACATCGAACTACACCAAATACACCGGGCGTTATTCGATCGACGGATCCCGGCTGACCGGAGTGTACGACGACGGCGAGAGCTGGGGCAACGGCTACGATTTCGAGTTGACGAATGGCGGGAACACCCTGACGATGACCACCCGAACCGAGCCGGCCGAAACCAGCGTATATTCCCGGACGATCATTCCGGATGACGTGCGCAATGCCCGAACATCCCGTGCCGAGTTTTCTCTGGAAATGAGGCGAATGCTATAATCTGTAATATTCGTGCCGCTCCGGCATTAAGTGTAAGGTAAGGACAAGAAGATGTGGTTGAAACGCTAATAACGGTCAGACCAGTAACGCTTCAAAGTGTGGAAGGCATTTGTCAACCGACAAATAATTTCGAGTGAAAATCTCTTATCTATAATGTGTTAAAACATTAAAATAAAAAGTTCAAAATTACGAGATTGCTCACTGGGATAGGATGGCTAAAACCATCCTATCTTTTTTTAGAATATTTCTACGAGAACTGCAATATAAGCATTCAGACAATTGCATGTTTTAGCAAGATTTATTGAAATTTAATGTTTTAAATGTATCAATCTGAAATAAAAATCTTTGATATTTGAGTGATGATTTACGTTTTCTGCCGACTGGCATATTTGCCCCCGTGGACATTTGTCTGTTGTCCCTGAACGCAATTCCTGTCATGTAATCCCGTAATAATGCACGATCCGCGTCCGGCGGCGCTTGTCGCGCTTTGGGAAGGAGCCGTCTCACATCTGGAATTTGAGATGCGGATGGTCCATCTGCGTATCGAGCATTCTGCGGTCATGAACCGGTTGCGGGAACCCGAAAAACCCCGCTCGGCGCTCTATCTGGCCGAGCCGTTCACGCCGACGGATCTCATGGAGCTGATTACGGCGTTGCATACTGCCGGCGTGGGACGGCGTATCGACGGTACCCGTGCCAATGTGGAACAGTTGGTCGAGCTGTTCTCGTGGATGTTCAATGTCCGTATCAACAATCCCATCCAGTGCCGCCGTGGGGTCATCAACCGCAAGTTGCGGCTGACACGGTTTCTGGATCTGCTGCGCAACTCTCTGATTGAAGAGAGCCAGCGATAGGCGTCGGCGCCCCTCATCCGAGGGGCGCTTTTGGCCGAATCCTTTCAGGTATCAAGTAGCCGACGCCAGCCGCTCGCCGAACGCTTCCATCTCGCGGCCGATGACCGTCTCGGAGAATTTGGCGTAGTGGCGCGTCATGTTGGTGTTCGAGTGGCCGAGAATCTTGGCCAGCACATCGATCGGCATGCCGTACTCGACGGCCATGCAGGCGAAGGTGTGGCGTGCGCAGTGGGTGGTCAGCACCTTGTCGATGCCGCACACGGCCGCGATCTCCTTCATGTAGGCGTTCATCTTCTGGTTGCTCGGCGTGGGGAGCACCCGTGATCGTGCGACGCATACTTCGTCGTGCTCGTAGCGGCGCAGGATTTCGAGCGTGGCCGGAAGCAGCGGGATGCGGCTCATCACGGAGGTTTTCTCGCGGGGTTTGTGAATCCACCAGCGCCCCTCGTCGTCCTGCGAGAGGTGCTCGCGCCGCAGGTGGTCGGCGTCGGCGAATGCCAGCCCCGTCAGGCAGCAGAAGACGAAGACGTCGCGGATGCGGGCCAACCGGCGGTCGAGCTCCTTGCGGGTCAGCAGTTCCAGTTCATGCGCCGTGAGGTGCTCTTTGGCCTGCACCTCGTCCTCTTTGAGTTTGTAGTAGCGGAACGGGTTTTTCGTAATCCACTCGTTGCGCAGGCAGTAGAGGACAAAGTTGCGCAGACAGTCCATCACGGCGACCGCCCCGTTGTGGCGGCAGCGGTGGGCGGTTTGCAGGAAGAGGTTGAAGCCGTCCAGAAACTCGTAGTTCATCCGTTCGACGGGAATGTCCTCGGCTTTGCCGCGTTGGGCGAGATACTGTTTGAGATAGCGCAGCAGCCGCTCGTATTTGTCTGCCGTGCGCTGCGTGATGCGCACGCCCACTTCGGCCTGCCGCCGCTTCACATAGTCGGTAAGGCCCGCAATGAGCATCATCGTGTTGCACGTCGGGTTCAGGTAGCGCTGTTTGATCTGCGCGGCATTGGCCGCATAGCCCTCGGCCAGCAGTTTGGAGCGGATGTCCAAAATCTGCACACGGAACTCGTCGAGCATTTCATTGACTTTTTGCGCAAGTCGGCTCGTGCCCATCATGCGTTCCTTTTTCTGGTTCCACAATTCGGGCTTGCCCTCGCAATGGAAATAGAATTCCTGCCGCAGACTGCCCGTGGTGACGCGGGCGTAAACCGACGCCAAGCCGTTCTTTTTCGGTCTTCCTTTTCGCATCAGGAAAAGGATGGTAAAAGTTTCCTGTCTCATAACTCGTGACATTTTAAGGATTGACAAAACGTCTGCAAGGAAACTTTATTGCGGTGTAAAGTGTAGCAAAACAATGCATTGCGGGCTAAAAAGGTGGCAATCCCGTTTTCGGAAGCCCAAATCGGCTCTGCCCACTTTTTTGCCACCCAACGGTTTTCTTCGGCTTGCTTTCCGCTTCCGGTTCGGGGAATCGGTCAAAGCCTTTGCAAAATGATGATATACAGTCGGTTTTCCTCTTTTTGCGCCGGACAGGCAACAAAAAAGGAGCCTCGGAAAAAGGCTCCTTTGTGCGGATAAAGGGACTCGAACCCCCACGCCGGTAAGGCATCAGATCCTAAGTCTGACGTGGCTACCAATTACACCATATCCGCTCGCTATGTGCAAAGGTATATAAAAATTCACAATTCACAATCCGGAGCGGGTGATTATAAGCCTTTTTTATTTACTTTTGTAGGCAATTTATCCGCTTATGCCGCAGAATGTCGCACTCGTTTTAACGCCCCGCCAGGCTGCCGACGCGAAGTATTACACTTCGCTTGCCGCGCAGCGTCTGGGTGTGCCGGAGCACGATATTGCCTTGGTGAGGGTCGTCAAACGCTCGATCGACGCCCGGCAGCGGCAACCGAAGGTCAACCTGACGCTGGAGGTCTATGTCGACCGGGAGCCGCAGCCCGCACCCGTGCATTTCGATTATCCCGACGTGTCGGGACATACCGAGGTCGTAGTCGTGGGGTCGGGCCCGGCAGGGCTTTTCGCGGCGCTGCGGCTGATCGAGCTGGGATTGAAGCCCGTTATCCTGGAGCGGGGGCGCGACGTTTCAGCGCGCAAGGTCGACATTGCGCGGATCAACCGCAACGGGGCGGTCGATCCCGATTCGAACTACGCTTTCGGCGAGGGCGGTGCGGGGACTTTCTCGGACGGCAAACTCTTCACGCGCAGCAAGAAGCGCGGTGATTATAACAAGGCGTTGCAGACGCTGGTGTTCCATGGCGCCACGCCCGAAATCCTCTATGAAGCCCATCCGCATATCGGAACCGACAAGTTGCCGCGCATCATGCAGAATATCCGGCAGACGATCCTTGGCTCGGGCGGCCAGTTCGTGTTCGGTAGCCGCGTTACGGATCTTGAAATCCGCAACGGCCGTATCCGGGGCGTGCGGTGCGGCGACACGTTTGTCGAAGGGGCGGCCGTGGTTTTGGCCACGGGACATTCGGCACGCGATATTTACGAGCTGCTTTACCGCAGGGGCGTGCGCGTCGAGGCGAAGGCCTTTGCCATGGGCGTGCGTATCGAGCATCCGCAGGCGTTGATCGACTCGATCCAGTACCACTGCCCGACGCGGGGCGAATACCTTCCGGCGGCGGCTTATTCGCTGGTGAGCCAGGAGGCCGGCCGCGGGGTCTACTCGTTTTGCATGTGCCCCGGCGGGTTCATCGTTCCGGCCATGACCGATGCCGCGCAGTCGGTGGTCAACGGCATGTCGCCCAGCGGCCGCACGTCGCCCTATGCCAATTCGGGCATGGTGACCGAAGTGCGGCCCGCGGATTTCGAGCACCTGCGTGCGGAATGGGGCGAGCTGGCCGGGTTAAAGTTCCAGCAGCAGTTCGAAGAGCTGGCCCGGCAGCACGGCGGCGAGCATCAGGTCGCCCCGGCGCAGCGCGTCGCCGATTTCGTGGCGGGGCGCCCCAGTGCGGCCTTGCCGAAAACCTCCTATATCCCCGGTATTATTCCTTCGCGGCTCGATGAGTGGATGCCCCCGTTTATCGGCGAGGGGCTGCGCCGGGGGATCGCCACCTTCGGGCGGCGGATGCGGGGGTTCGTGACGAACGAAGCCGTCGTAGTGGGCGTCGAGTCGCGCACCTCGTCGCCCGTCCGGGTTCCGCGCGACCCCGTGACGCTCATGCATCCCCAAACCGCGGGGCTCTTCCCCGCGGGTGAAGGCGCCGGTTACGCCGGGGGCATCATCTCTGCCGCCCTGGACGGCGAACGTATCGCAGAAGCAGTAACAAACTACATAAAATAAATGAACGAATCTCAAAGCAAGTTACCCTCTCCCGAGGTCTCTGTAATCATCCCCGCTTACAATCTGGAAGGGTATCTCGATACGTGCCTGCAATCGGTTCTGGCGCAGACACTCGGGAATTTCGAGGCCATCGTCGTGGACGACGGTTCCACGGACGGTACGCCCGGGCTCCTGCGTCGCTATGCGGAGCGCGATCCGCGGATCATCGTGGTGAGCACCCCGAACCGGGGCGTTGCGCGTGCCCGCGAGACGGGTATTGCCCGGGCGCAGGGAAAATACATCGCTTTCCTCGACGGCGACGATTTTTGGGAACCGCGCATGTTGGAGGAGATGACCGCCTCGATCGGGCAGAATGGCGGGTACGATATCGTATGCTGTAATTTCAAACGGGTCTGCAAGACCTATCAGGCGATCTACCGTGAATCCCGGACGGAGGATATGGAAGGGCTCGAGTTCCTCGAGGCGACGCTTCGCCATTCGATCTGGGTGACACTCTGGGGCAAACTCTATCGGCGGGAACTTTTCAATAACGGGCTCAACCACTATCCGTTACGACTGGGTCAGGATACGATGATCAACATCCAGATCGCCTGCCGCCTTCCCCGCGTCCATTTCATCGACTACGTGGGATATGATTACGTGCAGCGGCCGTCGTCGTCCAATCACCGAAACTTCGATTTTGAATACTGCTGCTTATTTTGTAGTATTGTGGAACGGGAGTTACAACGGCACGGCGAATCGCTTCGGGGACATGCCGAATTCTATGCATTGCTGAATAAGGTACGCTGGTATTCGGTCTATGTCTGCAAAAGCCGCAGTCCGTGGGTCGGGAACCAGGCGTTTGTCTGCGACCTGCGCGAATCGGCCGGCCGGTACCGGGACGAGCTGAGGGCGTACTATTCGCGGGCGCGGATGCTGTTGCTGGAGCTCGACCGTTACCGGGCCATGCGCCCGGTCGTCGTCATGCTGACGACAGGATTGCGCTGGCGTACCAGTTTGCGGCGGCGTCTGGCACGATAAAGGAAAATTATACTGAAACATGGATTTTTACGACGGAGCCGGCAGCCGGATCGTGAAAGCGGTAAATTGGATTGCATAGATGGAGGAAAGGGAAAAATCAAAGCCCGTGGTATCGGTCATTATTCCGGTTTACAATCTGGAAAACTATCTCGATACCTGCCTCGATTCGGTCGGACGGCAAACGTACGGGGATTTCGAGGCTATTGTCGTCGATGACGGTTCGACGGATGGTTCGCAGGCCGTGGCGCTCCGCCACGCGGAGCGCGATGCGCGCATCGTCGTCATAAGTACTGTAAACCAGGGGGCTGCCAGGGCCCGTGAGACGGGTATCAGGCATGCGAAGGGCGACTACATCTGTTTTCTCGACGGCGACGACGTCTGGGATTCCCGCATGCTGGAGAAACTGGTGGCGGCCATCGGGGAAAACGGCGGGTACGATATCGTATGCTGCGATTACAAACGTATTTGCAAGACCTACGAAGCGCCCAAGCGCGAAATGCGCACGTCGGACATGCAGGGGCTGGATTTCCTTGTTGCATCGCTCTACCACGCTATTTCCGTGACCGTGTGGGGACGACTCTATCGCCGGGCGTTGTTCGAAAAGGAACTGCGTCATTATCCGCTGCGGCTGGGGGAAGACAGCCTGCTCAACATCCAGATCGGCTGTCAGCAGCCGCGTGTCCGGTTCGTCGATTATGTGGGTTACGGATATGTGCAGCGCGGCGGGTCGGCCAACCGTTCGCCGCTCGATATCGGCTACTGCGTTAAATTCAGCGAGGCGGTGCAGGCCGAGCTGGTGAGGCACAGGGATGTTGTTGGCGACCGGCTGGAGTTCTACCTGCTGCTCAATAAAATGCGCTGGTACCTGGTTTACCTGCGCAAAAGCCATAACCCATGGGCCGGCGACACGGAGTTTGCCCGCGGGATCAATGCGGAGGCGGAACGCTACCGCGCCGAGCTGGAAGGGTTTTTCAGCCGTTGCGACTGGTTGCTGCTGCGGATGGACAGGCGGCGGTGGATGCGCCCCGGGGTGCTCGCCGTCTCGACCCTGATGCGCTGGGGCAAGAGCCTGAAGCGGCGGCTGACACGCTGAATCCGAGTATTGTAACCTAAACCTGGAACGATGAAAAGATACCTGTTGTACGTTACTTTGCCTTATGCCTATTCAATCCTGAGGCCTTTGGAACATGAAATCCGCCGCCGCGGAGGCGAGGCGGCCTGGTTTGTCGAAGAGGGGTGTCCCGTCGTGCTCGAAGAGGGCGAGGTGCGGTTGGGGACAATCCGGGAGGCGGTCGCTTATAACCCGGTCGCGGTTTTTGCACCGGGCAACTACATCCCCGATTTTATCCCGGGTGTGAAGGTGGCGCTTTTCCACGGCTATGCGATCCAAAAGCGGATCGAGGCCGTCGACGACCACTTCACGGTGCGCGGATGGTTCGACATTTATTGTACGCAGGGGCCGAGCAGTACGCCTTATTTCAAGGAACTGGAAAAGAAATACGGCTTCTTCCGGGTCTACGAGACCGGCTGGCCCAAAGCCGACACCTATTTCTCGCCCGAAGTGCAGCGTAAACCGCAGAATGACCATCCGGTGATTCTTTACCCCCCGACCTTCACGCGCAATGTCTGTTCGGCGCCCCATCTGATGGCGGAGATCGACCGTCTGGCCAAAACCCATCCGTGGGACTGGGTCATCACGTTCCATCCCAAGCTGACTGACCCCGGGATCATAGCCGGCTATAAACGTATTGCGGAGGAGAACGAGAACGTCATATTCTATGAGGGTTCCGACAAGATGCCGCTTCTGCAGCAGGCCGACGTGATGTTGTGCGACAGCTCGTCGATCATCCTCGAATTCATGTTCCTCGACAAACCGGTCGTGACGTTCCGCAATTCGCATCCGGGGCCCCATCTGATCGACGTCGATACGCCGGAGGCCGTCGGCCCGGCCATCGAGCGTGCGCTGGCGCGGCCTGAGGGGTTAATGGAGGAGATCCGCAGCTACACCATGCACCATGAACCGCACCGCGACTGCCGCTGTTCGGCGCGGGTGCTCGATGCCGTGGACGATTATATCGTGCGGGGGCATGCGGGGCTGAAACGCAAGCCCCTGAACCTGGTGCGCAAATGGAAACTGCGCCGGCAGTTACATTATTATCCCCTGCTGGAAAAATTCCGCCGCCGATAGAAAACGTGAGTGCCGCCCCGACCGGGGCGGCACTCACGTTTATGGATGCCGTTTCCTGGGCCGGATGTTTCCGGCCGGGGCTCAATGGCCTGCGCTGGCGGGAACGGGGTTTTTCACCTCGGGTTTGGGGGTGCGGGTCTGATCCGTTTCTCCCAAGTGGCGAGTAAGCCCGATTTCGCAGCGGGTGCGGTGTTCTCGGATGGTTTGCTGGTAACGTTCCTCGTTGGCCGAAAGGCTGTTGCGCTCGCATTTGCCGTGGTGGAGGTGGAAGACCACGCCGCGGAACTTCATGCACCGCTGGCGCACGCCGCTGTTGTCGAGGCGGATCGCCAGTTCGGAATCTTCGCGGCCCCAGCCGCAGAACGATTCGTCGTAACCGTTGACGCGGATCAGGTCGTTGCGCCAGAAGGCCATGTTGCAGCCTTTGACGAAGCGGGTGGGGCCCAGCGTCCGGTAGAGGAATGCCATGAGCGGGATGCGGATGACGTTGTTGCTGTTGCGTACGCCCCGCATCAGCGGCGTGAGCGAGGTGATCTCCCCGCTGAGCACCTTGCGGGTGAGCATTTCGGTGATGATGCCCCGCGACCCGGTGACGTAGCAGCCCCGTTGTGCGAAGATCATGTGATCCTGGATGAAGTTGCGTTGCAGGATTAGGTCGCCGTCGATCTGTATGATGTATTCGCAGCGGCTCGCCGCGATGGCTTTGTTGCGGATCATGGCAAGGCGGAACCCCTTGTCCTCGTGCCAGATGTGCCGGATGGGGACGGGCGACACCGCCTCGAAATGGCGGACGACATCGCGGGTGCTGATACCCGAGCCGTCGTCGGCGATCAGGATTTCCGTGGGCATGGCCGTTTGTTGCATTACGCTGTCCAGGCACAGGTAGAGGGCCCGCGGCCAGTTGTAGGTGGAGATGATCAGTGATACCGTCATTGGTAAATTAGGGTTTTAGACGTCGTTGTCGCTGCGGCCGTACGCAACCGGCCGCAAAATTCCTGCCGCGGCATCCCGCTGCCGGGATGCTGTATTCTCACGTTCAGGGTAACGCGTAGCTTCTTGTCCATCGTACAAAGGTAGTGATTTATCCCCGCTCAGGGTATGTGCACTCCATTTTTATCGTGTTCCGTTTTATATAAATGTGCGCCGGAGGGGAATACTGCGCAGAATATGAAAAAATATTTTCGATCACCCGGGATCGGCGGTACCCGGCTATCTTGCATGTTTACATGTTATTAGATGACTGAATACATGTGATTTATTAAAAAATATCAAAAAATTCGAAAATTTTTTTTAATAAAAACTTGCGCGGCATGTTTTTTCACCTTATCTTTGCAGCGAAGTTTTAAGGTTCATTTAGGTTAGTAGTTTTAGGTTGGTGAGGAAACTGTGGTATTCCATCGGAATACCGGGTTTCCTTTTTTTGTGCCTTTCCGGAATTTTTGTCACGGATGGTTGGTACGGACTTTAGAATTTTGTCATGTGTGCCCGGCGTATTTTTCTGCCTGAATATGCTTTTTATCCCCTGTTTTTTTAGTCTCCGAAGATATGCTGTCTCTTTTGACATTTAGCCCGAATGTTCTTCAAAGGCATCTTGAAGCCTTTTTGACGGCCTAATGTTACGAAATTGTTAAATATATTTAATATATTCGTAAAATATTTGCATAATTCAAAAATGACACGTATCTTTGCAGTGAAGTTTTAAGGTTCATTTAGGTTAGTAGTTTTAGGTTGGTTGAGGAAATCGGCAGGTTGTAGCGGCAATCCGTTACTAAGACTCGAAGGGCGGTGCTCGTCCGAAAGTCGAATACCTCCGATTGTACCTCATTTTTGAAGGGGGTGGTTCCCCGACAAAAGAAAAAGGTCTGAGTCGTGAGACTCCGGCCTTTTTTCTTTTTACGGCCCTGCGGCCGTCTCTTTTCGGGCAATGTTACAGATTCTCCAGCTCTTCGCGGGTCATCGTCACTTCGACGGCCCCCAGTGCATAGCATCCGAGATCATAAGGGTTGTAATAGAACGTGATCCCTTCGGGCGTAACCTGGAAATTCTCCGTAAGGGAGATGTATTCCGGGAAGAATCCCTGAGCGGCCAGCTCTTCGTCGCTGTCGGCTCCGTATTGTTCGTACAGTTTCTTGCGCAGCAGGGTTTCCATGCCGTGCAGCTGCTGTTCGGAAAACAGGTCTGCCGAGGATAGTTCGTCTCCTCCGGCCAGCGAATAGGTATGACATTCCATGCCGTACATGCCGTGCGCCCCTCCCGTGAAACTCCACCGGCTGATAATATAGGTGACGAGCGAGTCCGTGACCGTAACTTCGGCTTCGGCCGAGATCTCGTAGGTTCCCATCGTCTGTTCGACGCTGTCCGGGAGCATCTCCGCGGCGATCTGGCGGATGGCGGAGTCGACCGCCTGGCGCGCCGTGCCGCCGAAATCTTCCAGTTCGAAGAAATACTCGGCATTGGCCGCTTCGATGGAGCGCAGGGCCGGGGATTTCGCTGCGTTGGCGATCGTGGCGAAACGGAATTCGATCTTGCATCCGTTGGCCGGAGTGCCGATGAGGGTGTCGATCGAGAGCATGCTGAATTCGGGAACGACGGGTTTCCGCGTACAGGCTGCGGTCGCTGCGGCCATGCCTGCGATCAGTATGGCGGTTTTAATGTATTTCATAGGCAAAGCGTACTTTGTATTTATCGTAAAGATAACGAAAATACAGGTATATGCGAAACGGGCCAAAAAAAATCATAGAATTTGCAGGAAAATTTTGCAGTTTTGAAAGAAGGCGTTATCTTTGCACCACAAAACCGATACGGTGGATTCATCTAAGGGTTAGGATACGTGCCTCTCACGCACGACATAGGGGTTCGAATCCCCTATCCACTACAAGGCTTCCGAACGGCCGCACGCAGGTGCGGTCGTTTTCCGTTTCCAGCTGCCGGTGCCGTCCGTCTGCAGTCTTTGGGGGTGGGTAGGAGCGAAACGGAATTGCGTTGCAGAACCGCCCGCCGAGCGATGGGTAAGGAGCCGGGGCGGAAATTGCCGGCAGGATGTTGCCGGGCGGGAATCGTCAGCAGGAACCCGTCAGCCGGAGTGCGCCCGCCACAAACCGCCGGGTGGAAAATTACCGCAGCCGCCTCATGAGGGGCGGCTGCGGCTTCGTTTTAGGTTATCGGTTGGTTGGTGGGTTACTTTTCCAGTTTGCCTTTGAATTTGTCCAGCTGGCGCTTGATGGCGTCGATCGCCTCGTCCACCGATTCCTCGAACGATCTGGACTGGTGGCATGCCACCAGGTCTTCGCCCGGCATATGGAGTGTGACCGTTGCTATCTTGTTTCCCTTTTCAAAGTCTTTATCGAGTCTGAGAATGACCTCGGCACCCGTCGAACGCTCTGCGAAGCGGTCGAGTTTGTCCATCTTGTTCTCGACGAATTCGACCAGCCGTTTGTCGGCGTCGAATTTCACGGATTGAATCTGTACGTTCATAGCCTTACAGTTTATAAAAGTTAATCACTTCCCTCCCTTTTCCCGGGGATGGGCCTTTGCGTATATCTCCCGGAGCCTGGCGATGCTGTTGTGCGTATAGACCTGCGTGGCCTGTAACGAAGCGTGTCCCAGAAGCTCCTGGATCTCGCGCATATCGGCCCCGCCGTTCAGCAGGTGCGTCGCAAACGTATGCCGGAGCACATGGGGGCTCTTCTTGCCCTGTACGCCCGCACGGGTCAGTTCCGCCTGTACCGTGCGATAAACGACGCTCCGCGATATGCGCTTTCCTTTGTGTGTTAAAAATAGTGCTTTTTCCGCAGAATTGCAAATATTTTGCCTCGCAATTAGGTCGAGGTAACTTAAAATCTTTTCGCGTACGAATTCGAGGATCGGTACCATCCGTTGCTTGTCTCCCTTGCCCCGTACCCGCAGCGAGGCGTAGTCGGCCGAGAAGTCGTCGCGGTCGATGCCGACCAGTTCGGCAAGGCGCAGGCCGCAGGCGTAGAACATCAGGATGACGAGCGAATTGCGTGCCGTTTCGAAATCCCCGTCCGCCTCTTCGCATTTGCTGACGATGTCCGTCATGCGGCTCTCGGGGATGAAAGCCGGCAGGCGGCGCGAGGTCTTGAGCGAGGGGATCGTCCGGCAGATGTCTTTTTCGATGGCCCCCGTGCGGAGCAGCCACCGGAAGAGGGTGCGGATCGAGGCGATTTCGCGGTTCATCGACGCCGCGCCGATCTTGCCTTCCTCCGTGCGGTGGATGATCCATTCGCGCACCTGGTCTGCGGTGATGCTGCGCGGGTCGGAGCGCGCCTCGTCGAAATCCAGCCATGCCAGGAACTGCCCGACGTCGTGTTTGTAATTGCGGACGGTGAGCGGGGAGTAACGCCGTTCGGCGCTGAGGTATCGGATGAATTCCGTTAGCATATGGCAAAGATACGTTTTTTTCGTATTTTTGCCTTCACTAAACCCATATACCATGAAACGGATTTTTATTTTTACTTTTTTGCTGTTGCTGGCGGTGCGGGTCGTTTCTGCGGCTACGGTCGACACGCTTGCCGTGCACAGTCCCTCGATGGATCGTGACGTACCCGTCGTGGCGATCGTGCCCGAGGGCGCATCCGCCGCTGAGCCCTGTCCGGTGGTCTACCTGCTGCACGGCTACTCGGGCGATGAGACGGCATGGCTGAAGATCAAGCCTTCGCTGCCCGCAATCGCCGACCGCGAGAGGATCGCCTTCATCTGTCCCGGCGTGGGGAACAGTTGGTACCTCGACAGCAAGGTGCGCGAGAAGAGCCTCTACGAAACCTTCATGATACGCGAGTTGCTGCCCGCTGTCGAAGCGCGTTATCCCGTAGCCCGCGACCGCTCGGGACGCGCGATCACGGGCCTGAGCATGGGCGGTTTCGGGGCCATGTCGCTCGCCATAAAGCACAAGGGGCTGTTCGGTGCCGCAGGCAGCACGAGCGGCGGGCTCGACATACGTCCTTTCCCGCAGAACTGGGAGATCCCGCAGTTGCTGGGCGAGATTACGGAGCATCCCGAAGCCTGGGAAGAGGCTACGCCCATCAACCTCATCCCGCAGCTCGGGAACGGCGACCTGGCGATCATCTTCGACTGCGGCTACGACGATTTCTTCTTCGAGGTAAACAACGATTTCCACGACGAGTTGCTGCGCCGGGGCATCATGCACGATTTCTATGTACGCCCCGGTGGGCATACCGGTGCCTATTGGGGCAATGCCATCGACTTTCAGATCGTATTCTTCCGCAATTTCTTTGCGAAGGCTAACTGACGCCGCCGATGAAGGAGAGCTGGAAACCCGGGACGCTGATCTATCCGCTGCCGGCCGTGCTGGTGAGCTGCGGTGCGACGCCCGAAGAGTATAACCTGCTGACCGTGGCGTGGACGGGCACGGTATGCACCAACCCGCCGATGTGCTACATTTCGGTACGCCCCGAACGCCACTCCTACGAAATAATCCGCCGCACGGGGGAGTTCGTCATCAACCTCACGACCCGCGACCTGGCCCGCGCCGCCGACTGGTGCGGGGTGCGGTCGGGGCGCGACTACGACAAATTCCGCGAAATGGGGCTCACGCCCGGGAAGGCCTTGCAGGTCGCGGCGCCGATCGTAGAAGAGGCGCCCGTAAGCATCGAGTGCCGCGTGCGGCAGGTGATGCCCCTCGGTTCGCACGACATGTTCCTGGCCGAGGTGGTCGCCGTGCAGGTCGATGCCGCCTATATCGACCCTGTTACGGGGCGTTTCTGCCTCGAACGTGCCTGCCCGATCGTTTACTCCCACGGCGAATATTTCGCCCTGGGCGAGGCCATCGGCCACTTCGGCTGGTCGGTGCGCAAGAAGCCGCGCCGGACGGCGGGCGCTGCCCCCGCAGTCCCCGCACCTGCCGCAGGGAATATCCCGGCTGCGGAAGTTTCCGAAGCACCCGGGGCAGACCCCGGGGACGGGAAGCCCGCCGTAAAACGTGTCCCTGCGCGAAAACCCGTGGCACCTGCCGCCCGCCGCTCCCGCCGCAAACCCGACGCGAAGAAGCAGCGGCGCTGATGCCGGGCGCGGGGCTGTCCGGCCACTCAGGGCGCAAGAAATCGCTCCGGTCACAGGTATCTGTGACCGGAGCGATGCCGTTTATGAATTCCGATCCGATAAAGGAAGGCCCCTGCTTCGGCAGGGGCCTTACCGGGTTCAGTCGGTTTCGGGTCGGTGGGTGTCGTGTGTCAGGTCGGTGTTGTGCACGCCCAGCACGGCGCGCCCCGACGGTTCGTTCATGTCGCGGAACGCCTTGTCCCAGGCCAGCGCTTCGGCGGTGCTGCACGCTACGGACGGTACCGACGGTACGCACTGCGCTGCCGTATGCGACGGGAAGTGTTCCTCGAAGATCGTACGGTAATAGTACTCCTCCTTGTTGCGGGGCGGGTTGATCGGGAAACGCTCCGCAGCGTGTTCCATCTCGCGGTCGGAGACCGCCTCTGCGGTCAGCTGCTTGAGTGTGTCGATCCAGTTGTAGCCTACGCCGTCGGAGAACTGCTCTTTCTGACGCCATACGATCTCGGAGGGGAGCATGTCCTCGAACGCCTTGCGCAGGATCCATTTTTCGATATGCCCGTCCTTGGCCATTTTCGCCGCCGGGTTGATGCGCATCGCCACGTCGAGGAACTCTTTGTCGAGGAACGGCACGCGCCCCTCGACACCCCATGCCGAGAGCGACTTGTTGGCGCGCAGGCAGTCGTAGAGGTGCAGCTTACTGATCTTGCGCACGGTCTCCTCGTGGAAGGCACGGGCGTCGGGCGCCTTGTGGAAATAGAGGTAGCCGCCGAAAACCTCGTCGGCACCCTCGCCCGAGAGCACCATCTTGATGCCCATCGACTTGATGACGCGCGCCAGCAGGTACATCGGCGTCGAGGCGCGTACGGTCGTCACGTCGTAGGTCTCGATATAATAGATCACGTCGCGCACGGCATCCAGCCCCTCCTGTACGGTGTAGTTGATTTCGTGGTGTACGGTGCCGATATGGTCGGCGACCTTGCGTGCCGCCGCCAGGTCGGGCGCCCCTTTCAGTCCGATGGCGAACGAGTGGAGCTGCGGCCACCAGGCCCGGTCGCGGTCGTTCGATTCGACGCGCCGGTCGGCGTATTTCTTGGCGACGGCCGAGATGATCGACGAGTCGAGGCCGCCCGACAGCAGTACGCCGTAGGGTACGTCCGACATGAGCTGCCGCTTGACGGCCGATTCCAGCGCCTCGCGCAGCGCCTGTATGTCGGCGCCGTTGTCCTTCACGGCGTCGTACTCGAACCAGTCGCGCTTGTACCAGCGCACCATTTTCCCCTCGCGGCTCGACCAGTAGTGCCCGGGCAGGAACGGCCGGATGGTGCTGCATACCCCTTCGAGGGCTTTCTGTTCCGATGCCACGTAGAATTGCTCGTCGCTGTCCCAGCCGATGTAGAGCGGGATGACGCCGACCGGGTCGCGGGCGATCAGGTATTCGTCCTTTTCGATGTCGTACAGCGCGAAGGCGAAGATGCCGCTGATCTTTTCCAGCAGCCCGACACCCAGTTTGCGGTAGAGAGGCAGGATCACCTCGCAGTCCGAGCCTGTCTGGAAATCGTATTCGCCGGCCAGCTCGGCGCGGATCTCCTGATGGTTGTATATCTCGCCGTTCACGGCCAGCACCTGTTTCCCGTCGCAGCTGAACAGGGGTTGACCGCCCGACTGGGGGTCGACGATCGAAAGCCGCTCGTGCGAAAGGATCGCCCGCTCGCCGCAGTAGACACCCGACCAGTCGGGGCCCCGGTGCCGTATCTGCTTCGACATTTTCAGTACCTGCCCACGCAGCGCATCCGATTTCCGGCGGATGTCAAATAGTCCTACGAAACCACACATAGATTGATTGTTGTTGTATATTACGTTACAAAACTGTTAATTGCCGGCCGCCTGTGTCCCGCTGTGGGAATCCCGCCGCGTCGCCGCCTCTCAAGTCCCCGCCGGGGCGGGGGCTCGGGGAAGGCCGGATTTACAAGCGGTGCCGGAGGCGGCGGACACGACCCGCCGGAGCGCGAAACAATCTGAAAAATTGCAAGGCCTCCCGGGGGATCAGTTGTTCTCCGGGCGGAGCTTGCGCACCACGGCGCCTGTCTGCCACATCTCGCTTTCACGCATCTCGCGCAGCTCCTCGTTGAGTTTCTCGCGGTAGTCAGGTTTGCTGTTCAGGTCGATCGAGCGCTGCGCCTCGTTGCCGGCGGCCACTTCGCCGTAAAGCTCTTCGAAGACGGGTTTGGTGGCATCGCGGAAGCGTTTCCACCAGTCCAACGCACCGCGTTGTGCCGTGGTCGAGCAGTTGGCGTACATCCAGTCCATGCCGTTCTCGGCCACCAACGGCATGAGCGACTGGGTCAGCTCCTCGACCGTTTCGTTGAAAGCCTCCGAAGGGGTGTGCCCGTGGGCGCGCAGCGTGTCGTACTGGGCCGCGAAAATACCCTGGATGGCACCCATCAGCGTGCCGCGCTCGCCCGTCAGGTCGGAGTAAACCTCCCGCTTGAAGTCGGTTTCGAACAGGTAGCCCGAACCTACGCCGATGCCCAGCGCCACCACGCGTTCGAATGCGCGCCCCGTGGCGTCCTGGAATACGGCGTAGCTCGAATTCAGGCCGCGGCCCTCGAGGAACATGCGGCGCAGCGAAGTCCCCGAGCCTTTCGGGGCGACCAGGATCACGTCTACGTCGGCCGGCGGCACGATGCCCGTGCGCTCCTTGTAGGTGATGCCGAAGCCGTGCGAGAAGTAGAGCGCCTTGCCCGGCGCGAGGTGTTTCTCGATCGTCGGCCATACGGCGATCTGCCCGGCGTCGGAGAGCAGGTACTGGATGATCGTTGCGCGCCGGGCGGCCTCTTCGATCCCGAAGAGCGTCTCGCCCGGTACCCAGCCGTCGGCGACGGCCTTGTCCCAGCTTTTCGAGCCTTCGCGCTGTCCGACGATGACGTTGAATCCGTTGTCCTTGAGGTTGAGCGACTGCCCCGGCCCCTGTACGCCGTAGCCGATTACGGCGATGGTTTCGTCCCTGAGGACTTTGCGTGCTTTTTCCAGGGGAAACTCTTCGCGGGTAACGACCTTCTCTTCTACTCCGCCGAAATTGATCTGTGCCATAGTTGTATGAGTTTTAAAAGTTAAAATGAATCCGTTCTTTGTCTGTTCCTCTCGAGTTCTTCGAGGTATTCGTTGAGCAGCTCGCGCCGCGATTTGATGATGGCCACCGTGCCGCTGCGCACGAACTGCTGCACGCCGAAGGGTTGCAGCAGGCGAAACAACGCCTGCGTCTCGGCCTTATGGCCGGTTTTCTCGACGACGATGTAGTCGTCGTCGATCTCCAGAATGCGGACATTGTGCTCGCGTACGAGTTTCTCGACGTTGCGGCTGCGCGTGACTTTATAAAGGGCGATCTCCTGCTGCACGACTTCGTCCGAGGTGTAGACGAAGACCTTGAGCACGTCGATCCTTTTTTCGACCTGCCGCGCGAGCTTCTCGACCCGGTCGGGGCCGGTGCGGACGACGATCGTGAATTTATGGATGCCCGCGAGCGCCGACTCGGAAGTCGTCAGGCTTTCGATGTTGACATTGCGGCACGTGAAGACCGTCGTGATCTGGCTCAGCAGCCCGACCTTGTTCTCCGAAAATACGGTGATGATATACTCTTGTTCCATACCTCGTTCGGTTTATTCGAGCCGGATCGCCGACACGGGAGCGCCGGCCGGCACCATCGGGAATACGTTTTCTTCGCTTTCGACGCGCACCTCCAACAGGTAGGCGCCTTTGCAGGCTTTCATCTCGGCCACCGCCCCGGCCAGCTCTTCGCGCCGCTCCACGCAGCGGTAGGCGATGCCGTTGCCGCGGGCGATCAGCCCGAAGTCGGGGTTCGCCAGTTCGGTGAACGAGTAGCGGCGGTCGTAGAAGAGTTCCTGCCACTGCCGTACCATGCCCAGATAGGAGTTGTTGAGCAATACGATCTTTACGGCGACCTGCGACTGGAAGATCGTCCCCAGCTCTTGGATGGTCATCTGCAGCCCGCCGTCGCCCGCGAAGAGGCATACCTCGCGGTCGGGGGCGCCCAGTTTGGCGCCGATGGCGGCTGGAAGCCCGAAGCCCATCGTGCCCAGGCCGCCCGAAGTTACCAGGCTGCGGCTGCGGCGGAACCCGAAATAGCGCGCTGCGAACATCTGCTGTTGCCCGACGTCGGTCACCAGCACCGCGTCGTTGTCGTAGGCATGCGCTACGGTGTCTACGACCTCGCCCATGCGGATGCAGCCGCCTTCCGGGCGGATCGCCTTGCGGACGACCGCCTCGTATTCGACTTTGTCGCAGGCGCGGAACCCTTCGATCCAGGCCTTGTGCGCGGCGGGGCGGATCCTTTGGGTGAGCAGCGGGAGCGTCTGTTTCACGTCGCCGATGACGGCCACGTCGGCGTGTACGATCTTGTCGATCTCGGCGGGGTCGATCTCCAGGTGGATTACCTTGGCATTCGCCCCGAAACATTTGGGGTTGCCCGTCACGCGGTCGTCGAAACGCATCCCCACGGCGATGAGCAGGTCGCACTCCTGGTTGCGGATGTTGGGGCCGTAGTTGCCGTGCATGCCCAGCATGCCGACATACTGCGGCGAGGAGGTCGGCACGGCCGACAGCCCCAGCAGGGTCGAGGCGACCGGTATGCCGCTCTTTGCGAGGAAGGCCTGCAATTCTTCTTCGGCGTTTCCGAGCATCACGCCCTGTCCCGCCATCAGCAGCGGCCGTTGTGCGGCGTCGATCAGCCGTACCGCCTCGGCGATGCACTCCTCGGCGGGCGCGGGTGCGGGGACGTAGCTGCGGATGGACGTCAGTCTTTCGTAGCGGAACGGGGCCGTCCCGCACTGGGCGTCCTTGGTGATGTCCACCACCACAGGGCCCGGACGCCCCGAACGGGCGATATAGAACGCCTTGGCAATCGCCCCGGGAATGTCTTCGGTACGCTTGACCTGGCAGTTCCATTTGGTTACGGCCTGCGTGATGCCCACGAAGTTGGTTTCCTGGAAGGCGTCGGTGCCCAGCAACGACGAACCCACCTGTCCGGTCACCAGTACCAGCGGCGTGGAGTCCATCAGCGCGTCGGCCAGTCCGGTCACGGTGTTCGTCGCCCCCGGGCCCGAGGTGACCAGGCAAACCCCTACGCGGCCGCTGACGCGGGCGTAGCCCTGCGCGGCATGTACGGCGCCCTGTTCATGGCGGACAAGGATGTGGCGCAGCCGGTCGCGGTAGTCGAAAAGCGCATCGTAAACGGGGATGATGGCTCCTCCGGGATACCCGAAAAGCGTGTCCACACCCTCGCGCAGGAACGATTCGAGCAGGGCCTGCGACCCTGTGATACAAGGGCCGGGCTGTTGTCCTTCGGTTCTGGTTGTCGTGTTCGTATTCATGGTGTTGTCCGGTTTTATTCTTCTTCGACGATGCGTACGGCCCCTTTGTCGGCCGAGCTGACCAGCTTGGCATAGGCCCTTAGCGACGCGGGTATGCGGCGGTCGCGTGCCGCGGGGCGGAAATGCTGCTGTGCGGCCATGCGCGCGGCGATTTCGTCGTCGCCGGCCATGAGGCGGATCGAGCGCCGCGGGATGTCGATCTCGATCTCGTCGCCCGTGCGGATGACGGCGATCTCCCCGCCCGAAGCCGCTTCGGGCGAGACGTGACCGATCGACAACCCCGACGTTCCGCCCGAGAAGCGGCCGTCGGTAATCAGCGCGCAGGCTTTGTCGAGGTGTCTGGATTTGAGGTACGATGTGGGGTAGAGCATCTCCTGCATTCCGGGGCCGCCCTTGGGGCCTTCATAGCGTATGACAACGACGTCGCCGGCCTGCACCTCGCCGCCGAGGATGCCGCCGATGGCCTGCTCCTGCGATTCGTAGACGCGGGCGCGCCCGCGGAAGACAAACAGCGACGCGTCGACGCCGGCCGTCTTGACGATGCAGCCCCGGCGGGCGATGTTGCCCGTCAGTACGGCCAGCCCGCCGTCGCGGAAATAGGCGTGTTCCAGATCGCGGATGCAGCCTGCCGTGCGGTCGGTGTCCGGTGTGTCGTAATAAGTCCGTTGTGTGCCCAGTTCCCGGCTGTAAAGGCCGGCCGGGGCGCTCAGGTAGCGCTGTTTGGCTTCGCTGCTCGCCGTTTCGCTCCGCAGGTCGAAGGCCGCGATGGCCTGGCCGAGCGTGCGCCCGTCGACCCTCCCGGCCGAGGTGTCGAGCAGTCCGCCGCGGGCGAGTTCGCCCAGGATCGAGAGGATGCCGCCCGCACGGTTGACATCCTGGATATGGTAATGCGAGTTGGGGGCGACCTTGCACAGTACGGGCACCCGGCGTGAAAGGCGGTCGATATCCTGCATCGTGAAATCTACCCCGGCCTCGTGGGCCACGGCCAGCAGGTGCAGCACCGTATTGGTCGAGCCGCCCATGGCGATGTCGAGCGACATGGCATTCTCGAAGGCTGCCTTCGTGGCCACCGAGCGCGGGAGCACCGAGTCGTCGCCCTCGAAGTAATAGCGTTCGGCATTGCGGACGATCAGCGCTGCGGCCTCTTCGAACAGGCGGCGGCGGTTGACATGCGTGGCCACGACGGTGCCGTTGCCCGGGAGCGAGAGCCCGAGCGCTTCGGTCAGGCAGTTCATCGAGTTGGCGGTGAACATCCCCGAGCACGAACCGCAGCCGGGGCATGCGGCGCGTTCGACGCGCGCCACCTGTTCGTCGCTGCAATTTTCGTCGGCAGCCATTACCATGGCGTCGATCAGGTCGAGCGCCCGCTCGCCGAGATGCCCCGCCTCCATCGGCCCGCCCGATACGAAGACGGTCGGGATGTCGAGCCGCATGGCGGCCATCAGCATGCCCGGGGTGATCTTGTCGCAGTTCGAGATGCAGACCAGTGCGTCGACCCTGTGGGCATTGGCCATATATTCGACGCTGTCGGCAATGATCTCGCGCGAGGGCAGCGAATAGAGCATGCCGTCGTGTCCCATGGCGATGCCGTCGTCGATGGCGATGGTGTTGAATTCCGCGGCGAAACAGCCGAGCGCTTCGATCCGCTGCTTGACGTATTGTCCGATCTCGTGCAGGTGCACGTGTCCCGGAACCAGCTGGGTGAACGAGTTGGCGATGCCGATGACCGGACGGCCGAACTGCTCTTCGCGCATGCCGTTGGCACGCCACAGGCTCCTGGCTCCGGCCATGCGCCGGCCCGTCGTCGTGACGGCACTTCTGAGTGGGTGTTTCATCTTCTTCTTGTTTTCTGCATATTGTGCCTTTGCCATCTGCCCGGATAATAAAAAACCTTTCTCCAGCGGGAGAAAGGCCTTTTTATCATCTTTCGGATATACACATCACCTTTCTCCCGTTATCTTGCCAAAGACGACGAGCAGCAGATTAATGACGTTATTATTCGAATGGTTCTGGGCGTTCATGTCCGGAATTTCCGTATTTGTTTCGTTTCAAAGATAGGGATATAAAATCGTTTCGTCAAAATAATTTTGCAAAAAATTTAATAATGTGATAATCCGGAACCTATTACCCCTCTTATGCTTTATGACGACCCGGATAGATGCCTTTCAGCTTACAGTTTAAAACCGCATTTTTTTGGGTCTTTTAACCGCTTTTAGCCCGATTCGGAGGAAGGCAGGCCTTCCGGGAACCCCTAATATCTTACGGTTTGTCGTCAAGTTCGGTATTTTCAGCCTTTCCGGACTACTCCTATTATATATAAAGCGGCCGCCAGTGCTTTTTAGGGCGTCTTACGATTTGTTACCCGAATTTGGATATTAAATTTTTTTGTTTTATATTTGTCCCCGATGGATATGAAACGGAACCATACGATGACCGGGGGATGCGGGGTAGCCTGCAGCCCGGTGGCGTGCACCGTTTCTTTCACCGTCCTTATCTCCGCTACCGCCACTACAACGACGACGACAACGACAACCCCTGTGGGGGTGTAGTTGTTATTTTTCCGTCACGAGCATACCTGTTATGCATTTTCCGGCCAAGGCTGCCGGAACGGAAAGCCCGGTTCGATCAAAGGTGGTTTCATTCAAAAGGAGATTTTTATCATGCGATATATCAAAGTTTTCGCCCCGGGAACGGTGGCGAACCTGGGTTGCGGCTTCGATGTGATGGGGCTGACGCTCGACGGCGTGGGCGACCTGCTGGAGGTTGGCATCGAAGAAGGTGCTGGGGGGCTCGTTATCCGCAACCGCAGCGGGAAGGAACTTCCTGCCAAAAACGAGGACAACGTGATTACCCCGGCGGTGATGGCACTGCTCGGGGCATACGAAAAACCCGTGCGGGTCGAGGTTACGATCCTCGAAAAGATCGCTCCCGGCAGCGGCATCGGGTCGAGTGCGGCTTCGTCGGCCGCAGCGGTCTGGGGCGTGAACGAACTGTTGGGACGTCCCTTTTCAGGGGAGCGGCTCGTGGAGTTCGCGATGATGGGCGAGGCGCTCATCGGCGGTACGTCCCATGCCGACAACGTGGGCCCTGCCGTGCTGGGCGGCGTGGTGCTGATCCGGGGGTACGAACCGCTGGACATCGTGCGCCTGCCTGTCCCCGAGGGCTTTTTCTATGCCGTGGTGCATCCCGACATCGTGGTCAGTACCAAGGAGGCGCGCGAAGTGCTTCCCCGCGAGGTACCCCTGCACGATGCCGTGACGCAGTGGGGCAATGTCGGCGGGCTGGTGGCCGGGTTCGCCCTGGGCGACGTGGCGCTGATCGGTCGGTCGATGCACGACGTGGTGGCGGAGCCTTACCGCAAGGGGTTCATTCCGGGTTACGATGTGCTGAAAGAAGGGGTGCTCGCCGAAGGCGCCCTGGCGATGAACATTGCCGGGTCGGGGCCTTCGATCTTCGCCCTGGCCGCCGATGAGGCCGTCGCGCAGCGGGTCGCGCAGCGGATGCGGGCGCATTTCGCCCGCCCCGGTATCGGCTGCAAGATATATGCGGGCCGCGTGTCGAACTGCGGGGCAAGGATTGTGGAATAGTATAAAACGACAAACAGATGAAATATTATAGCACGAAAGACAAAGCATGCGCACGCGCCTTTTCGCTTCGCGAGGCCGTGCAGGCGGGGCTGGCACCCGACGGCGGGTTGTTCGTCCCGGAACGTATCACGCAGGCCGATATGGCCGTCGCGGAGCGGCTGGCCGGGGAGTCCTATGCCGCGCTGGCCGGATACCTGGCGGAACTTTTTTTCGGTGACGACATCGACCCCGGTCTCCTGCGGCGGGAGATGGAGCGGATCTACGACTTTCCGCTGCCGCTTCGCCGTGTCGGCAGCCGCTATACGCTGGAGCTCTTCCACGGCCCGACGTTCGCATTCAAGGATTACGGTGCGGGCTTCATGGGGCGGATGATCGGTCTGATGGGCGGTGCCGGCGAAAAACTGGTGATTCTGACGGCTACGTCGGGCGACACGGGCAGCGCCGTGGCGCACGGGTTTTACGGCGTGCCGGGCGTCGAGGTGGTGCTGCTCTATCCCGAAGGGAAGATCAGCCGGCTGCAGGAGTGCCAGATGACCACGCTCGGCGGCAATATCCACCCGCTGCGTGTGGCCGGGACGTTCGACGACTGCCAGCGGCTGGTCAAGGGGCTGTTTGCCGACGCAAAATTCCGTGCGGGGCACCGCGTGTCGTCGGCCAATTCGATCAACCTGCTGCGCTGGATACCGCAGGCATTCTATTATTTCTACGGCTATTGCCTGTGGCGGCAGCAGACGGGCGGCGGACGGCCTGTGGTCGTGGTGCCGAGCGGTAACTACGGAAACCTCTCGGCCGGGATGCTCGCCCGCCGCATGGGGCTCCCCCTCGGCGGATTCGTCGCGGCTTCGAACCGGAACGACGTGGTGCCCGAGTTCCTGCGCAGCGGCGAGTACCGTCCGAGGCCGTCGGTGCGGACGCCGGCCAATGCGATGGACGTCGGAGCGCCGAGCAATTTCGAACGTATGCTGTGGCTCTGCGGCGGTGAGCCGGATGCCCTGCGTGATGAACTGGAGGGATTCCGCTGCGACGATGCCATGATCCGCCGTACGATCGACGGGCTGCACCGCAATTACGGATACCTTTCCGACCCGCACAGCGCCATCGGATATGCCGCTTCCGTAGCGTGCGGGAAACCGGGATTTTACCTCTCTACGGCGCATCCCGCCAAATTCGGGGAGGTCATCTCCCCCGTCACGGGGGCTGCGGTTCCGCTGCCTCCGCGGCTGGCCCGGCTCGCCTGCCTGCCCCGGGTTTCGGAGCCTATGGCGGCCGACCTGGGGGCACTCGAGCAATTCGTGGCCGGGATATAAACCGGCTGCCGGGCCGTGGCGTTGCTGTCCGGGCGGGGTGCGCCTCGTGGCCTGCACGGAAAAAGGGGTTGCAACCTTTGCGGTTGCAACCCCTTTTTTGCGGATAGGAGCCCCCGGAGCGGGGCGTGCCTAAATATGCGCGGCGATGAAGTCCCCGACCTCGGAGGTCGAGTAGCGGCGTTCGCCCTGTGCGGCGAGGTCTGCGGTGACGACGCCTTCGGTGAGTGCCCGGTCTACGGCGGCCCGCACGGCGCTGCCCTCCGTGTCGAGCCCCAGGTGTTCGAGCAGCATGGCGGCCGAGAGGATCGTGGCCATCGGGTTGGCGATGTTCTTCCCCGCAGCCTGCGGATAGGAGCCGTGGATCGGCTCGAAGAGCGCCACTTCCGACCCGACGCTCGCCGAGGGGAGCATGCCGAGCGAGCCGCTGATGACGCTGGCCTCGTCGGTGAGGATGTCGCCGAACATGTTTTCGGTGACGATCACGTCGAAATGGGTCGGCTGGCGTACGATCTGCATCGCGGCGTTGTCCACGAACATGAATTCCAGCTCCACTTCGGGGTGCCGGGGCGCCATATCCTGCGCGACCTCCCGCCACAGGCGCGAGGTTTCGAGTACGTTGGCCTTGTCCACGACCGTCAGGCGCCGCCGGCGGCTCATGGCGAGCCGGAATGCGACGTCCAGCACGCGTTCGATCTCCGTGCGCGTGTAGGTGCAGGTGTCGAAAGCCTCCGTCCCGGCTTCGTTGCGCCCCTGCGGTCGGCCGAAATAGATGCCGCTCGTCAGTTCGCGCACGCAGATGAAATCGGTGCCGCGCACCACCTCTGCCTTGAGCGGCGAGCGGCCGGCCAGCGTGTCGAACAATGCGATGGGGCGCAGGTTGGCGAACAGTCCCAGCGATTTGCGCATGCGCAGCAGTCCCTGCTCGGGACGTACCGGGGCCTTGGGGTCGTTGTCGTACTTGGGGTCGCCGATGGCACCGAACAATACGGCGTCGGCAGCCTGGCAGATGGCGTGCGTCTCGTCGGGATAGGGGTCGCCCGTGGCGTCGATGGCGCAGGCGCCCACTAACGCCTCGCGGTAGTCGAATCGGTGTCCGAATTTCGCCGCCACGCGGTCGAGTACTTTCGTGGCCTCGGCAATGATTTCGGGGCCGATGCCGTCGCCGGCTAAAAGGGCTATGTTAACATCCATGGTCGTTGTATGTTGGTTCGATTATGTTCAGCATTTTGATCGTCGCCTTGATGGCGGCTTCGGTCTGGTCGGCATCCAGCCCGCGGGTCTTGAACTCCTTGCCGCCCGTCTCCCACGTGATGATCGTCTGCACGAAGGCATCGGTTCGTCCGCCGGGCGGGATCGAGACGGTGTAGTTGCGCAGCATCGGGAACTCGCGGCCGAGCTGGTGCTTGTAGATCTGCCTGAGCGCCCGCATGAAGGCGTCGTACTGGCCGTCGCCGACCGAGGTCTGCTCGTATTCGCAGCCGTTGATCTCGATCTTGAGCGTAGCGGCCGGGTGCAGCCCCTGTGCCAGCGACAGGCTGTAATTGAGTATCCGCACGGGGTTTTCGACCTGGTCGTAGCGCAGTACGTCGGCGATGATGTAGGGCAGGTCTTCGGCCGTCACCAGCTCCTTCTTGTCGCTCAGTTCGACCACCCGTTCGGTCACCTTGCGCATCGAGGCTTCGTCGAGCTCGATGCCCAGCGCTTCGAGGTTCTTCAGGATGTTGGCCTTGCCCGAGGTCTTGCCCAGGGCGTATTCGCGTACACGTCCGAAGCGTTCGGGCAGCAGCTCGTTGAAATAGAGGTTGTTCTTGTTGTCGCCGTCGGCATGGATGCCGGCACACTGCGTAAAGACGTTTTCGCCGACGATCGGGCGGTTGCCCGGGATCCGGATGCCCGTGTAGGTCTCGACCATGCGGCTGACGTGGTTGATCTTCGTTTCGTCGATGCCCGTGAGGCAGTGCAGCCGGTCGTGCAGCACGGCCACCGTGCTCGACAGGGGTGCGTTTCCTGCGCGTTCGCCCAGCCCGTTTATGGTTACGTGAACCCCGTGGAACCCGGCTTTCACCGCAGCTGCGGTGTTGGCCACGGCCAGGTCGTAATCGTTATGGGCATGGAAGTCGAACCTAAGCTGCGGATAGCGTGTCACCATGTCGCGGCAAAACCGTTCGGTGACATAGGGGTCGAGGATGCCCAGCGTGTCGGGGCACATGAAGCGCTGCACGGGGGCGTCGGCAAGCCCGTCGAGTATCGTGTAGACGTACCCGGGCGAATGCAGCATACCGTTCGACCAGTCTTCGAGGTAGACGTTCACCTTCATGCCCCGTGCGACGGCCCCGCCGATCGTGGCGCGGATGTCGCAGAGGTGCTCCTGCGGGGTGCGGCGCAACTGTTCGCGGCAGTGTTTGAGCGACCCCTTCGCCAGCAGGTTCACCACGCGGCACCCGGCCTGGCCGAGCCAGTCGAGCGACACGCCGCCGTCGATGAATCCCAACGCCTCGATGCGGTCGGTATAACCCTTCGCGGCAGCCCATTCGGCGATGCGGCGCACGGCCTCCTGCTCGCCCTGCGAAACCCGCGCCGAGGCTATCTCGATGCGGCTCACGCACAGTTCTTCCAGCAACAGCCGGGCGATGGAGAGTTTTTCGCGGGCGTTGAACGAAACCCCCGACGTCTGCTCGCCGTCGCGCAGCGTGGTATCCATTATCTCTACGCGGGGATACATCGCGCGGCTATTTATGCGCCTGTTCGAACGCTTCGATCTGGGGCGCGATGCTGCGCAGGTAGTCCACGTCGTCGTAGCCGTTCAGCAGGCACCGCTTCTTGTATGCGTCGATCTCGAAGTGCTCGCTGCGGCCCGTGGCGCAGATCATCAGCGTCTGGTTGTCCAGGTCTACGGTGAATTGCGTCGCAGGGTCGCCGTCGATCGCCGCGAAGACCGCCGCGAGGAACTCCCCGCTCACGGTGATCGGCAGCAGCCCGTTGTTGAGGGCATTGTTGCGGAAGATGTCGGCGAAGAAGCTCGACACCACGACGCGGAACCCGTAGTCGGCGATGGCCCATGCGGCGTGCTCGCGCGAACTGCCGCAGCCGAAATTGCGGCCTGCGACGAGGATTTTGCCCCCATAACGGCTGTCGTTGAGCGGGAACGAGGCGATCCGCTGCCCCCGGGCGTCGTAGCGCCAGTCGCGGAAGAGGTTGTCGCCGAATCCTTTGCGCTGGGTGGCTTTCAGGAAACGTGCCGGGATGATCTGGTCGGTATCTATGTTCTCCGTGCTCACGGGCACGGCCCCCGAGGTGAAGGTTTCGAATTTGGGTATGGACATTTTTCTTGACTTTTACATTTCAAACACCTTGCGCGGATCCTCGATCCTGCCGCATACCGCGGCCGCGGCGGCTACCGCAATGCCTGCAAGCATGGTGCGCGCACCGGGCCCCTGGCGCCCTTCGAAGTTGCGGTTCGAGGTCGAAACGCTGTATTTGCCTGCCGGGATCTTGTCGGCGTTCATCGCCAGGCACGCCGAGCAGCCCGGCTGCCGGAGCTCGAACCCGGCGGCGGCGAGCACTTTGTCGAGCCCTTCGGCCCGTGCGGCGGCTTCGACGCCTTTCGAACCGGGGACGATCCATGCCGTCACGCCCTGGGCCTTGCGCCGGCCTTCGACCAGCTTGGCGAAGCGCCGCAGGTCTTCGATGCGGCCGTTGGTGCAGCTGCCCACGAAGACATAGTCGACGGGTTTGCCGAGCAGCTTTTCCCCGGCTTTGAATCCCATGTACTCCAATGCCTTGGGGTCGGCCTCGGCCGGGATCTGCGCATCGACGGCCATGCCCATGCCGGGGTTGGTGCCGTAGGTAATCATCGGGGCGATGTCGGCAGCATCGAACCGGTACTCCTTGTCGAATACGGCGTCGGCATCGCTGTAAAGCGCCTCCCAGCGGGCGACGGCCTGGTCGAACGCCGCTCCCTGCGGCGCACGTTCGCGCCCGCGCAGGTAGTCGAACGTCGTCCGGTCGGGTGCGATCATGCCGCCCCGCGCCCCGCACTCGATGCTCATGTTGCAGACGGTCATGCGCCCTTCCATCGAGAGCGATCGGATCGCTTCGCCGGCGAACTCGATGAAGTAGCCCGTGCCGCCCGAAGCGGTGAGTTGCGAGATGATGTAGAGCACGACATCCTTGGCTTCGACGCCCGGGCGCAGTGTCCCGTCGACCGTGATGCGCATGCTCCGCGGCTTGGACTGGATGATGCACTGGCTGGCGAAGACCATCTCGACCTCTGAGGTGCCGACGCCGAATGCCACGGCGCCCAGTGCCCCGTGCGTCGAGGTGTGGCTGTCGCCGCAGACGATGGTCATGCCCGGCTGTGTGAATCCCAGTTCGGGGCCGATGATGTGCACGATGCCCTGGCGCGGGTTTCCCACGCCGAAATGTTCGATGCCGAATTTGGCGCAGTTGGCCTCCAGCGCCTCGACCTGGCGCCGCGATTCGGTCTCGGCGATCGGCAGGTGCTGGTCGACGGTCGGGATGTTGTGGTCGGCCGTGGCGGTGATTTGTGCCGGGCGTGCCACGCCGATGCCGCGCCGTTCCAGGCCTGCGAAAGCCACGGGCGACGTCACCTCGTGGATGTACTGGCGGTCGATGTAGAGCACCGAGCGTCCGCCGTCTTCGGTGCGCACGGTGTGCGCATCCCATATCTTGTCCAGAAGTGTCCTGCCCATCTTACTCCTCCTTTTCCTTGCGTTCGGTTACGTTCAGTACGCGCAGCGCATCGAGGAACGCCTCGATCGACGCCCGTGTGGTGTCGGTGTGTGCGGCGAAGCCGTGGACGGTGCGGCTGCCGCACTGTACCTGTACGTGTACGCGCCCCACGTCGTTCGAACCGCGGGTGATGGCCTGCATGAGGAATTCCATGAGCACGACCTTCTCGTTGATCAGGGTCTTGATCGCCGACACGGCGGCATCCACCGGGCCGTTGCCCGTGGCGATGGCCATGCGCTCGTGGTCGCCGAACTTCAGCACCACGGTCGCCGTCGGGACGAGCGTGCCGGTGGTCACCTGCAGGAATTTGAGCGATACGGACTGCTGTTTCATGCGGTCGATGTCGCCTACCAGGTATAACAGGTCGTAGTCGTGGATCTCCTTTTTCTTGTCGGCAAGCTCGAGGAACTTGGCGTAGGTTGCGTCCAGCTCTTCCTGCGTGAGGTCGTAGCCGAGCAGTTCGAGCCTGTGTACGAGCGCCGCGCGGCCGCTGCGGGCCGTCAGGGCGATGACCGACTCGTTGAGGCCGATGTCCTGCGGGTCGATGATCTCGTAGGTCTGGCGGTCTTTCAGCACGCCGTCCTGGTGGATGCCCGACGAGTGGGCGAAGGCGTTGCGGCCGACGATCGCCTTGTTGGGCTGCACGGGCATGTTCATCAGGCTCGACACCAGATGCGAGGCTTTGGTGATCAGGCGTGCGTCAATGCCGGTGTCGACGGCGATCTCCTTGTGGCAGCGCAGCGTCATCACCACCTCTTCGAGCGAGGTGTTGCCTGCGCGTTCGCCGATGCCGTTGATTGTCACCTCGGCCTGCCGCGCACCGTTGAGGATGCCGCTCAGGGTGTTGGCCGTAGCCATGCCCAGGTCGTTGTGGCAGTGGGTCGAGATGATCGCCTTGTCGATGTTGGATACGTGGTCGACCAGGTATTTGATCTTCGCGCCGTATTCGTGGGGCAGGCAGTAGCCCGTGGTGTCGGGAATGTTGACCACCGTAGCCCCGGCCGCAATGGCGGCCTCGACCACGCGGGCGAGGTATTGAGGATCGGCGCGCCCGGCGTCTTCGGCGTAAAACTCCACGTCCTCGACATAGCGTTTGGCGTATTTCACCGCCTCGACGGCCTGTTCGAGGATTTTCTCGGGCGTCGAGCGCAGTTTGTCGTAAATGTGCTGGGGCGAAACGCCTATACCCGTGTGGATGCGCTTGTGCCTGGCCAGTCGCAGGGCATCGGCGGCCACGTCGATGTCTTTTTTCACGGCGCGGGTCAGCGCACAAATCGTCGGGGCCGAAACGGCCTTCGAAATCTCGAGTACGGAGTTGAAGTCTCCGGGGCTGGAAATCGGGAACCCCGCTTCGATGACGTCCACGCCGAGGCTTTCCAGCAACTTGGCGACTTCGATCTTCTCGGTGGTGTTCAATTGGCAGCCCGGCACCTGCTCGCCATCACGGAGCGTGGTGTCGAAAATAAACAGTTTCTCGCACATAATATGACTAATCTAACTAACCTTGGCAACAAATATATTAAAAATATTTTCCAAATTCCTATTTTACCGGAGGAAAGTGCCTCTTATACCCGAATTTAGCGGCGTTTTCCCTACGGGAGTACGAATCCGGAAATAAAAACGGCTCCGGATGCCCGAAGCCGTTTTGCCATAATATTTTCAGGTGTCGCCGGAACCTTTTGCTGGTTGCGCTGCGTTTTCCCGGCTGCCGGGGCGGCATTAATCGACCACCTCGACCCACTGTCCCTTTTTCAGGGCGCGGACGGCGTTGTCGTACATCGCCTCGCAGTAGACCGAAGGCAGGTAGTAGCGCCCCTTGTAGGTTGCCGTCAGCTTGACGGGTATCTCCTTGCTTTCGCCCCGGCTCAGGTCGAAGTAGCTCAGCACCCGGTCGTCGCGGATATCCTGGTAGGTGAGCGACGACAAGTCCCGTTCGGAGGTGATCTCCCATCCTGCCGGGAAGATGTGGGTCAGCGCAAGATCGGCGTACCGTTCGTGGCCGCTGGTGTTAGAGACGGTCACGATGGCGTAAAAATCGGTCGATACCCGGATCGAGGCCGGGTCGATGGCCTCACCGTCCATATTCGTGTAACGCACGTCGATCCGGATGCCGTTCGCAGCTTCGGTTTCCTCGCCCTTGCCGGGGGTATAACTCTGGCTGACGACCGCATAGAGGCTGCCCGAACCATTGTTCCTCACCTCGGTCGGTGCGGCCAGGGGCATGCTCGCGATGGATTTGTCGGTCTTGACGAGCTCCCTGCCCGCAGTGGCGTCGATGCCGTTCTGTCCCGCTACGGCGAAATTGGAAAGGGTGCTGAGCATCCATGCCGTCGACTGGGTGCTGAGCCACCTGTCCTTCTTGAGGATGTCCGACATCTTCAGCGCCATGCGGAAAGCCTCTTCGCGGCGTCCGAGTATCGTGAGCGTCATGAGCGAGATCGACATCCGGCGTTCGTCGCTGTTGTAGGTGCCGTCGTAGGGGTTGGCCTTTTCCGCGTTGTCCACGCAGAGCGAGATCAGCCCTTCGGCGACTTTCCTGTTGCCGTCCAAAGCGTATGCCGCCGCCAGCAGCCACTTGGCGTCGCTACTTAGCGAGGCGGCCTTTTCCCGGAGCTGGTTCATGGCACCCCGGGTCGGAGTCCCGTTCAGCGCCAGCACATACTGGGTATAGGCCTGGGTCAGGTAGTAGTCCGAGGGGTTGCTGCGCAGGTATTTGAGCGCCCGGTCGAGCATCGCCCTGTCCACGCCGTAGCCGTGTTTCGCAGCCTCGATCAGGAAGTGCGTCGCGTAAACCGTCCCCCATTCTGATCTCGACGTATTGCCGCTCCAGTAGGCGAATGCGCCGTCGGAGAGCTGGTAGCTGCCCAGGCGCGAAAGCACGCTCTTGACGTTGCGGTCGATGTCCTGCAACATGTTCGCGTCGCACTCCACGACCGAAGGCAGGTAGAGTTGCGGGAAGGCGCCCGAGGTGATCTGCTCGATGCAGCCGTGGGGATATCTCACCAGGTATTCGAGGCGCCGAGAAAGGTCTATGGGCGGGATCGACGAAAGTTCCAGCTTCGCCTTGCCGTTCTCCTTGAGCGGTTTTACCGCCATTGTCTTGCCCGGGTCGATGACATAGTCCTTCGACAGGGTCACATAGGGGTTCGGTTCCCGGACGTCCAGCTCGATTTCCGACGCGGAGCTGTCGCCCGACGACGCAGCCGTGACCCGTACCTTCCCGATGCCGGTTCGCTTGTTGACCTTCAGGCGGAACGATACGACCTCCTCGCCGCTCCGGCCGAGCGTGATGCTCTTGCTGGACGGCCCGACGGGCGAGAACGATTCGTTCGCGGCGATTTTCACGTCGACTTTCCCGACCCCGTCTTCGAGGGCAAAGACCGTGACCGGAACCTCGACCTCTTCGTCGGTGGAAACTACGCGGGGCATGGTGGCCTGCACCAGCAGCGGTTTTTTCACCGCGACATCCTTCTCCGCGGCGCCGAACGCCCGGCCGTTCGAGGCGATGACCATCACCCGAACCTCGCCGAAGTAGGGCGGAAGCGTGATTTTATGCGTGTTCGTCTTCCCGGCGCCCAGTTTCTGTGCGTCGATGAACCGTACGACGGGCTTGAACCGCTGTGCCTTGAGCGCCCCCGTGTTCGGCTGCTCGGCGTCGCCGCCGATGGCGAACATCTGTTCGATCCTGCCGCCATAGGCGCCGATGACATAGTCGAACATGTCCCACGTGCGGACGCCCAGTGCCTCGGTCGCGTTGAAATAACCGTAGGGATCGGGGGTCTTGAAGCGTGTCAGCCCCAGCAGTCCCTCGTCGACGAGCGCCAGCACGTAGCTCATTTTCCGGCCGTTTTTCTCCCGGACTTTTATCGTCACCTCCGATTCGGGTTTTACCGTTTCGGGCATCTCGACCACGGGGGTGAGCTTTCGCGCGGCGTCCTCGACGTCGAGCCGCGTCACGCCGAACAGGCGGATCGGTGCGTCGTTGAGCGTCGAGTTGTGGGGCTGGACGAGTGTTACCGAGACATAGATGTTGGGGGCCATCCCCTCCTTGACGGGGATTTCGATGTCGGTTTGCTTGCCGGTGCACTCCACCCAGAAGCTTTCCCGCACGACGCTGCCGCTTTCGATGCCGACCAGCGCCCGTGCGCCCGGCGACGAGGGGATGGTGACCCTGGCCTTGTCCCCCGGGACGTATTTGGCCTTGTCGCGGGTGAGGGCGAGCCGCGTGGCGGCATCCGTCACCGAAGTGACGTCGCCCCGCCAATCGGACGAGGATACGCATACGATCCGGGTCGCCGAGTGTGCCCGGTTCGGGCTCGTGACGCGGATCATGTAATAGCCGTAATCGCCCGTGCTCCAGCGCATCGTGGCCTGCCCCGTGCCGTTCGAAAGGGTTGCCTGGAGGGTCTTGTAATTCGAGTTGAGCGCATTTTTGGCGTAGTGCGCCTGGGAATTGGGCGTTGAGGCGTCCCACCACCAGTAGGAATCCATTTTGTAGACCGATACGAGCACGTTTTCACTGCCGGGTTCGGGCTTGCCCTTGGCGTCGAGCATCACGACCTTTATGATATGCTCCTTCCTGCTGTCGAGGTATTCGTCGCCCCAGTCGCTTTTCTGGGTGGCGACCCCGATCCCGAAATAGGTGTCATAGGGCGATACGGTCGCGACCTGCTGGTCGACGCTGAAGTCGCCGCTCTTTTCGAAGACCTTCACCGTGAATTTGCCGCTCAGCATACCGGGGCTCAGCCCTTCCAGCGAGGAGAGTTCGTCGGTCGAGAGCGACAGCGACCCTTGGGCGTCGGTGGTGCCGGTGACGATTTCCCGCTCCTCGGTGCCAAAGTATTTCGAGGCGTCGTCGAACGAATAGCCCTCGTAGCCCTTGAAGCGAGTGGCGGTCTGTGACAACTGCGCCTGGAGCACCGCCTTGGCTTCGGCCGCAGGGGCGCCGTGCAGCCACCGGGCGGTCAGGCTGCCCGTGAAATGCGCGGCGTCGACCAGTTGCCCGTCCCCGAGTTTCAGCTCGATTTTCATCCGGTTGGGCTTGATCGCGTCCACCCGGACGGATTTTTCGAACTGTGCGCCGCCGAAGGTGATCTTGGCCCGCCATAGCCCTGTCGGCGACGCCGGCGTCGTCCCCAGGCTGAACGTGTAGATGCCGTCCGAGGAGCTGTTGTTCACGAGCGACTGCACCAACTGCCCGTTCGGGTTGAAGAATTCCAGCGATGCCGGGTGGCTTTCGGGCAGCGGATTGTCCGAGGTGACGATGAACGTGAGGTGTATGTCGTCGCCCGGGCGCCATACGCCGCGTTCGCCGAAGATATAGCCTTTTATCCCCTTGGGATTTGCCGTGCCGCCCACGTCGAAATTACTCAGCGACAGGGCTGTGCCCGGTTCTACCTTCACGAAGGTGACGTCCCCTCCGGCTTCGGCCGTGACGATGTAAGGCTCGTCCTTCGTCCTCAGCACGGCCCGCCCTTCGGAATCGGTGCTCGCTTCGGCCAGCACCTGGTTCTGCCGGTCGTAGGCCCTGACTTTGCAGCCCCCTTTGGGGCGGGCGGAGACCAGGTCGGTCGTGTAGACGACGTACTGGTCGCTGCCGCTGCTCTTGCAGATGAGGCCGATGTCGGACTGCACGACCACTTTCGACCGCTCCTTGTAAGTCCTGTAATCCCCGAAATAATAGTCGTAGTCGTATTCGTCGTCGACGGGCGTAAGCGGGTCGACACCCCGGATTTCGAGCAGGTACATCGACTTGCGGCTGTCGGTGATCAGGCGGCTCAGGTCGAGCGAATAGGTATTGCCCTGGTCGAGCCTGGTCGAAGACCTGGCCCCCAGGTCAATGGTCGTGTCGCGGACGACGCGCGACACATAATCCATGGATGAATAGTACTGGTCGTCGTAGTAGTTCTGCTGGAAGAATTGCAGCAGATTGTTGGCGAATATCTTTCGTACCCGCACCCGGGCTTTCTGGTAGTTCACCGCCTCGAACAGCAGCGACATGTCGTTCGACGAGGGAAGGATCGAGCCTTTGCCCGTGAAGCGAATCGAGGGGGTGCGCGACGGCAGCGTAGCCGTGAACGAATAGCTCTCCTTGAGCTTCTGCCCGTTCTTGCTCACTACGTCGCGGCCGATCGTGACACTATGCGCTCCCGTGGGGCGTGCTTCGGGATAGATGTAGAGCCTGTTTTTGTCGACCAAAGTCCGGAACTTGGTGTCGAAGCGGATCAGGTTTTTCAGATCCTGGTTCTGCCGGATGGGTTCGGAGAAGGTGACCACGATGGCGAGCGGTTCCGGATTTACGCTGTGGTCGATGACCGCGTATTCGTCCTTGCGGGGGACTTCCACCCGGAGGGTTTGCTTTTCGTCGTAATTGAAATCGAGCGTCAGCGTATAGCCCTCATCGCCCCGCGGGACGATGTTGCCCACGGTGTATTGGTGCGTGAGCCCGTCTTCCGAATGCGTCCATTTGACGTCGGTACCCGCCGTGCCGCTTATTTTGAGGTTCCGTTCCATGTAGCTGCCCTCGGCATAGTCCGACGAGACGATCTCGCCGATGAGCACATAGCCGGTCATCTCGTCGTTCTGCTGCAACCAGTTGTCGTTGTAGGTAAACCGCAGTTTGGGGGTCGCAAACCTGAACTCCGCGATGCCCTTGTGCTGCCGGCCGGTGAGTTTCGCGGCGTCGATGGCCACCTTGTACTGCGTGTCGTATTGCAGCGGGGATTTGGGGACGATGCGGATCATGCGCATCCCCGACAGGTAGGCGTCGAAACCGACGGCCGGGGTGATCGATATGGCATCCTGCATGGCGCTTTCCTCGACTTGTACGTTTTCGACGAACGTCACGTGGAGAGGCATCCTGACGCCCGTCACTCCGTTGGTCGACCATTCGATGATGTCGGACGTCTGCTTGCTGCACGAGGCGATGAGCAGGGCGGACAGCGCAAACAAAGCATGGCATATTGTTTTCATAATGGGGGATTTTAGGTAACTTTGCCAAAGATACGTAAAAATATGGCAAAAAAACCGGCTAAAAAGAGAATATGTTTTTTCGCGATGCTGGTCGTTGCCATGCTCGCCGCGGGGTATTGTTTGTTCCTGCCCCGGACGCTCTTCGACGAGCCTTTTTCGGCGACCGTGTGGAGCCGCGACGGCCGCCTGATGTCGGCCAAGGTCGCCTCCGACGGCCAGTGGCGTTTCTTTCCCACGGACAGCGTCCCCGAAAAGTTCCGGGTCGCCATCACGACCTACGAGGACAAACGTTTTTACCGCCATTTCGGGGTGGATCCGCTGGCGCTGGGGCGTGCCGTGCGGCAGAACCTTGCGGCCGGGCGGATCACGAGCGGGGCGAGCACGCTCACCATGCAGACCATCCGCCTGAGCCGCGGCGGGAAACCCCGCACGTTCCGGGAAAAGTTCGTCGAGATGCTGCTCGCCACGCGCCTCGAACTGCGTTGCAGCAAGGATGAAATCCTGGCCCTCTATGCTTCCCATGCGCCTTTCGGAGGCAACGTGGTCGGGCTGGAAAGTGCCGCGTGGTACTATTTCGGCCGCAGTGCGGCACAGCTTTCGTGGGCCGAATGCGCCATGCTCGCCGTGCTGCCCAACTCCCCGTCGCTGATCCATATCCGCCGCAACCGCGAACGGCTGCGGGAGAAGCGTGACGGGCTGCTCGACCGGATTTGGCACGACGGCCGTATCGACTCGCTGACATGCGCCCTCGCAAAACAGGAGCATCTGCCCGACGCCCCCGAACCGATGCCGATGGAGGCGATGTACCTGCTGGGCAAAATGCGCGAGGGGTCGCTCCGCTCGACGCTCGACTACGACCTGCAAAGCCGAGTCAACGACCTTGCCCGGCGCTACAACAAGCGTTACCGGGGTAATAAGATCAACAACATGGCCATCGTCGTCATGGACGTGGAAAGCGGCGAAGTGCTCGCCTACGTAGGGAACGTGTACGACCCCGCCGACCGCACCGAGGGTACGAGCGTCGATGTGATTCCCGCCCCGCGCAGCAGCGGCAGCGTGCTCAAGCCCCTGCTCTATGCCGCGATGCTGGACAACGGGACGGCATTGCCTGCGATGCTTTTCCCCGACGTGCCGACCTATTACAGGGACTTCACACCCCATAATTATAACCGAACCTTCGACGGGGCGGTGCCTGCCGACCGGGTGGTCGAGCGTTCGCTCAACGTCCCTTCGGTGAGGATGCTCGACAAGTACGGGAAGGAGAACTTCCTTGCGCTGGTGCGTGCCCTGGGCTTCGGGACGATCGACCGGAGCGCCGCCCATTACGGGCTTTCGCTGATTCTGGGCGGCGCAGAGATTTCGTTGTGGGATCTGACCTCGGCCTACATGAAATTGGCGGCCAAACTCAACGGCCGGCAGACGATACGCACCCCGCATTACGACCCCGACGGCGGTACTGCGGTCGATGCCGGGGATATTCCCCTCTCACGGGGCGCGATATGGCTGATGGCCAATTCGATCAGCCACGTGGCCCGTCCCGAGGAGGAGGGCGAATGGCAGTATTTCTCCTCGTCGAAGAAGATCGGCTGGAAGACGGGTACCAGCTACGGCAACCGCGATGCGTGGGCTGTCGGCATGACCCCCGACTATGCCGTCGGGGTCTGGGTGGGGAACTGCACGGGTGAGGGACGCCCGCTGATGACGGGCGTGGGGTATGCTGCGCCTGTCCTGTTCGAGGTCTTCGGCCTGCTGCCCAAAGGGGAGTGGTTCGCGGAGCCCGTCGGCGACCTGGAACCCGCCGTGGTCTGCCGCCAGAGCGGCTATCTGGCTTCGCATATCTGCCCCGACCGCGATACGGTGATGATTCCCCGTGCGGCCGCCCTCGGGGAGGTGTGCCCCTACCACCGGATCGTCAACCTGAGCGCCGACCTGAAATACCGTGTGACGGCGGATTGCTACGACCCGGCCAGGATCGTCCGCATGCCGATGTTTATCCTCCCGCCTGCGCAGGAGTGGTATTACCGCCGGCAGCATCCCGACTACCGACCGCTGCCCCCGCTGCATCCCGGCCTGCCGGGTAACCGGGCCGAAAACAATCCCATCGACATCATCTACCCGCAGCCGGGGCGTGTGCTGGTCGCCCCGAGGTCGCTCGAAGGGGAACAGCAGAGCCTTGTCTTTACGGCCGTGCACCGCGACCGCAATGCCGTGCTGTTCTGGCATATCGACGACGACTACGTCGGTTCGACCTCTTTCGAACACAAAATCTCCGTCCGCCCGGCGCCGGGGAAGCACCGCCTGACCGTGATCGACGAACACGGCGCTTCGCAGAGCGTCGTGTTCAGCTGCCGCTGACCCCTCCCGGCACCGGATTGCCCGGGCCTGCCTTTGTCCGGCTGCTTCTCCGTCTATCCGTAGCCGTGTGTCCGGGGTGCTTTCCGCATTCCTGTTTTTGTTGTCCGGACATGGCTCCTCCGTTTTTGCCGGATGCCCCGCAGCCCCGTTTTTGTGCCGGGAGAACGAAATATCCGGGTTATTCGTGCATTTTTACGAATTATGTCAAAAGATCATACTAATATGTCATTTAAAAATATTTTTTGCGGGGCGTTTCCGGCTAATTTTGAAACCCGATACGGATATAAATTCTTTAACCCAGAAATAGTCTAAACCAACCAGCCCATGAAACGAATTTTATTATTGTTCCTGTCTGTGCTGATCTCAGCACATGTCTTTTCACAGAATAGCCCCAAAGCTTATTTAGTATCCAATGCGCATTTTGATTCCCAGTGGAACTGGGATGTGCAGCGTTCGATCCGTGAGTACATCCCGAAGACGCTGGATCAAAACCTGTTTCTCCTTGGCACCTACCCCGATTACGTGTTCAACTTTGAGGGCGGCATCAAGTACCAGTGGATGAAGGAGTACTACCCGCACCAGTACGAACTGATCAAGCGTTACATCCGCGAGGGTCGCTGGCATGTCACGGGCAGCACGTGGGACGCCACCGACCCGAATATCCCGTCCGCGGAGTCCTTCACGCGCAATATCCTGTACGGACAGCACTTCTATCGCCGCGAATTCGGGGTCGAAGGCACGGACATCTTCCTTCCGGACTGCTTCGGTTTCGGGTGGACGCTTCCGACGATCGCGGCCCACAGCGGTCTTATCGGTTTCTCGACTCAGAAACTCATGTGGCGGCACCGCCCGTTCCACGGTACGAGCAAGATTCCGTTCGAGATCGGCTTGTGGCAGGGCGTTGACGGCTCCCGTATCATGGCCGTGATGGACGCGCACAACTATACGACCAAGTGGCGTTACGAAGACCTCAGTCACAGCAAGTACCTGCAGGACATCGCCCAGAGCAACCCTCTGAATGCCGTTTACCATTACTATGGTACGGGGGACACGGGCGGCGCCCCGACCATCGAGTCGGTTCGGGCTTTGGAACTGGGACTGCAGGGCAACGGGCCGGTGGAGATCATCAGCGCCACGAGCGACCGCCTCTACAAGGACTATCTTCCCTATTCCTCCCACCCGGAGCTTCCGGTGTGGAACGGGGAGTTGCTGATGGACGTGCATGCCACGGGTTGCTATACCTCGCAGGCCGCGATGAAGCTCTACAACCGCCGTAACGAGCAGCTTGCGGACGCTGCCGAGCGCAGCGCCGTTGCCGCCGACTGGCTCGGGGCCGTGCCCTACCCGCGCGAGGTTCTCACCGAGGCCTGGAAACGCTTTATCTGGCACCAGTTTCACGACGACCTTACGGGTACGAGCCTCCCCCGTGCCTACGAGTTCTCGTGGAACGACGAGCTGATCTCGCTCAAACAGTTCGGGGACGTACTCACGACCTCGGTTGGCGCGGTTTCGCGGGGTCTGGATACCGATGTCAAAGGGCTCCCCGTGGTGCTCTACAACGCTGCGGGGTTCGAGGTCTCGGACGTGGTGGAGGTTACGCTTCCGCTCGAAGGCAGCAAGTTCACGGTCTACGACGACAAGGGCGTCCGGGTTCCCTCGCAGGTGCTGGGCACGCAGCAGGGGCAGACGCGGCTGCTGGTCGAGGCCACCGTCCCGGCTGCGGGGTATGCCGTCTACGACATCCGCAAGGGCGGGCAGCCGAAGGCCCCGGCGATAAAGGCCGGCGCATGGGGGCTGGAGAACAGCGTCTATAAACTTACGCTGGACGCCAACGGCGACATCTCGTCGATCGTCGACAAGCGTCATGGTCGCGAGCTGGTGGCCGCCGGCAAGTCCATCCGCCTTGCGTTCTTCCCGCAGAACGAGTCTTACAGCTGGCCGGCCTGGGAGATCCTCAAGAAGACCGTGGACGCATCGCCGCAGGCCATCACGGGCGAGGTGAAGGTCTCCGTGGCCGAAGAGGGGCCCCTGCGCGCCTCGGTATGCGTGGAACGCACGCTGGGGGATTCCCGCTTCCGGCAGTGGATCACGCTGCGCGAAGGCGCCCAGGCCGACAGGATCGACCTTGTGAACGACATCGACTGGCAGTCGTCCAATGCGCTGCTGAAGGCCGAGTTCCCGCTTTCGGTCTCGAACCCCGAGGCGGTCTATGACCTTGGCGTGGGCTCCGTGGCGCGGGGCAACAACACCGCGACCGCCTACGAGGTCTATGCGCAGCAGTGGGCCGACCTCACCGACGCGGACGGCAGCTACGGGGTCTCGGTGCTCAACGACAGCAAGTACGGCTGGGACAAACCCGCGGACAACACGCTGCGCCTTACGCTGCTGCATACGCCTGCGACCAAGGGCGGCTACGCCTACCAGAACAAGCAGGACTTCGGACACCATACGTTCACCTACTCGATCGTAGGGCACGCGGGCGATTACCGCGCGGGAGGTGCCGTGCGCAAGGCCGAGGTGCTCAACCAGCCGCTTCGGGCATTCGTCGCGCCCCGCCATGGCGGGGTGCTGGGCCGCAGCTTCTCACTGGCCTCCTCGCAAAACCCCAATGTGGCGCTGCGGGCGCTCAAACAGGCCGAGGATTCGGACGAATATGTGGTTCGTTTCTACGAGACCTCGGGTCTCGGGTCGCAGCAGGCCGTGGTGGGCTTCGCGGCGCAGATCGTCGACGCCCGGGAGCTCAACGGCGTGGAGGATGTCGTGGGCGACGCGGAGTTCAGCGGCCGCGAGCTGCGCTTCGAGGTCGGGCCCTTCGGCATGAAGACTTTCCGCGTGAAACTCGCCAAGCCCGCCCGGGCGCTCACGCCCGCCGCGGAGGCGGCGGTGGAGCTGCCTTACAACGTCAAAACGGCCTCTTACAACCCGTTCCGCTCGGACGCCAACTTCGACGGCAAGGGCTGCTCCTACGCCGCCGAGCTGCTGCCGTCCCGCATCGTGTACGGGGGTGTCGGCTTCGAGATGGGGGATCCCGCCGCGGAGAACGGCGTCAAATGCCGCCGCGACACCATCGACCTGCCCCGCGGGCGCTACGGCAAGCTCTACCTGCTGGCCGCCTCGACCATGTACGACACGCAGGCCGTATTCACCGTCGACGGAAAGGAGCACACGGCACTGGTACCCTATTATGGCGGCTTCATCGGACAGTGGGGCCATACGGGGCATACCGAGCCCTACCTCAAGGATGCGCAGGTGGCCTTCGTGGGCACGCACAAGCATGATATGATCCGCAACGAGGACAGGCCCTACGAATTCACCTACATGTTCCGCATCGGCCTCGACATCCCCGAGGGGGCACGGCAGCTGGTACTGCCCGACGACCCGCGCATCGTGGTGTTCGCGGCGACGGTGGCCGAAGACCCCGCCGGAGGTATCGGTGCGGCCTGCGACCTGCTGCGCGTGCAGCTGCCCGTGAAAGGCGCCGACGCCTCGCAGGCCGGGCGGCGAAACCTGCTCTACGGCAAACCCGTCGTGGAAAGGTCGGGGGAGGTCAACGCCTCCGAGAGGGCCGAGTGCGCCACCGACGAGGACGTATCCACCAAGTGGTGCGATTACAGCGATGCCAAACCCAAGCTGCTGGGGGTGGATCTCGGACGGGAGACCACGATCCGGGGTTGGTATGTCATGCACGCTGCGCTCGAAGCCCTGGACTACATCACAAAGGAGTACTCCCTGCAGGTGCGCCGGAGCCCCGGCGAAGAGTGGAAAACGGTGGACACGGTCTACGACAACACGGCCCTCGAAACCGACAGGGTTCTTCCGCAGCCCGTAACAGCCCGATACGTGAGGCTCGTGGTCTCAAAACCTGACCAAAGCGAAGGAAATACCGCCAGAATCTATGAATTCGAGGTGTATTGACGGATGACGGTAAGATTGGGCGGGGCGGAGCCTGTAAAGGCTCCGCCCCTGCTTTTTCCGGGCGGAACACCGGATCCCGCTTCCGGCAACTTCTCTTCCGGGAATCTATGCCCCGGAAATCCGGCATATGGGGCGCTTACCGGATTCCGATAAGTCCGTCCGATCAAAATATAGACTAAAAATCAATTTATCCGCCTGCCGTTTTGAAAATAAGGTGCAATTTTGTAATCCAGAAAAAACGGTTCTCGATGCAAGGCCTGCGTCCGATTATTTCAGTGTATACGCAACCACGATCGGGTTGTCGCTCTCCTTCGAACACTCCAGCAGGCTTTTGATCTTAGGGCTTAGGTTTTTCCTGTATTCTTCGGGGATTTGCGGAGAACAGGTGCCGAAAAACGTATCGCCGTAGACGGCTATCGGCTGCTGGATAATATCGCGAATGACCAAACTTGTATCCGCACCTTGCGTAGTATCCCATACATAAACGGCATCTGTTTTCTTATCCCAGAAATAGGGTTTGGCGACTATATATTTATTCCATTTATGGCCGATCTCAAAGGATGCATGGCTTTTCGTAGCAAGGAATTTACCGCCATACCTTGTATAATTGTTTTCCTTAATTAGATCATTGACTTCCTGTGGAGATAATTTTTCGTCATAACGCCTCCATACACTCTTTTTCTGACAGATCACATATTCCGGTTTTACGACGGAAGCGGTGGTGAACTGGTAAACCGTATCGGAATAGACCGGAGTATAGAGAAGGGTTCCATCGTAGTCATAAGTGAAACTGTTGACTGCAAAATTGTTGTCTTGCAGAGGTGTCGGGGCGAATCCTTTGTAAAGGACGGAGTCTTTGTTGGAAACGAGAATCGCCCAGTTCTCGTCGTCGTTGAAATCCTGTCCGGGAATTTGAAGGTTTATGGATAGGCTGTCGATACGTGCCAAATAGCAGTTCGCTATTCCCTTTTCCCGCCGTAGGAATGTCCCGTCATCCGTGGAAAAATAAAGGTAGGAGCGGGCCAGTGCGTCATTTACAAGTATTTCATTCCGGATGGTGTCTACCTGCATATCCGCGACACTCAGGTATTCCTTCGGCCCCCTGCCTTTGTTCTTGATGCGGAACAACAGGTTGCCCGTTTTGTCGAATACGAAGATCTGCTGTGCGGTATAGCAGTCTAATATATAAATTTTGTCTTTTGTAACGATCATTTTGTCTATTACGCCGATGGGTTCGGATGAATCCAACTTTATGTAATCGACCTGTCTGACCATATCGAGCAATTCAGCCGTGCTGATGATTTTAGCATTGTCGGCCCGGATCGGGTGCGGAGTGCCGGGCATGATATGAATCGCGTCTACATCGGACAGTTCCAAAGCCAAGCTGTTTTTTAGTTGCGTGGTTCCGCAGGCAGCGCAGAATAGGGCGGTTATAATTGTGGCTGTTAGTTGCTTCATATGCTTTCTTATTTGGTCTTCTGTCCGGGCGTTTTTACGATTATTTCAACGTATACGCAACCACGATCGGGTTGTCGCTCTCCTTCGAACACTCCAGCAGGCTTTTGATCTTAGGGCTCAGGTTTTTCCTGTATTCTTCGGGGATTTGCGGCGAACAGGTGCCGAAAAAAGTATCGCCGTAGACGGCTATCGGTTGTCGGATAATTTCATGAACAATTGCATCTTCATCCACATTGGCAGTATCCCATGCAAACACTATGTCGGTTCTTTTATCCCAAAAATAAGGTCTGGGGGTAATATATTCCTCCCATTTGTGGGCTATTTCAAAAGAAGCATAACTTTCCCCATCAAGAAATTTACCCGCATATCTTGTGTAGTTGTTCTGCTTGATTAACTTATCTACTTCCAGCGGGGGTATTTTTTTGTTATAAAGATTCCATATGCTCTTCTTTTGGTGGATCACATATTTAGGTGATACTATGGATATAGACATAAATTGGTAAACAGTATCGGAGTAGACTGGAGTAAACAAAAGCTTTCCATCGCAGTCATAAGTAAAGCTATTGTTAATAAAATTATCATTCTGAAGTGGCGTTGGTTCGAAGCCCTTGTAGAGAATGGAGTCTTTGTCGGAAACGAGAATCGCCCAATTCTCATTGTCGTTAAAATCCTGTTCTGGGGCTTGATAATTTATATACAAACTGTCGATATGCGCCAGATAACAGTTCGCCACTCCCGTTTCCTTACGGAGAAACGCTCCGTCATCGGTGGAGAAATAAAGATAGGAGCGAGCCAACGCGTCATTTACAAGTATTTCATTCCGGATGGTGTCGACCTGCATATCTCTGATGCTCTGATATTCTTTCGGCCCCCGGCCTTTATTTTTGATACGGTATAACAGCTTGCCCATTTTACTAAATACGAAGATCTGTTGGGCAACATAGGCATCCAGTATGAATATTTTATCTTTTGTTACGATCATTTTGTTGATTACACCGACGGGCTCGGATGAATCCAGTTTTATGTAGTCGATTGATTTGACCCTATCGAGCATTTCATCCATGCCGATAATTCTGGCATTATCGGCCCGAATCGGGTGCGGAGTGTCGTGGGTGATTTTAATAATTTTCGTGTCGGACAGTACTAATGCCCTGCTGTCGTTTTGTGGCGAAGTTCCGCAGGCAGCGCAGAATAGGGCGGTTATAATTGTGGCTGTTAGTTGCTTCATATGCTTTCTTATTTGGTCTTCTGTCCGGGCGTTTTTACGATTATTTCAACGTATACGCAACCACGATCGGGTTGTCGCTCTCCTTCGAACACTCCAGCAGGCTTTTGATCTTAGGGCTCAGGTTTTCCCTGTATTCTTCGGGGATTTGCGGCGAACAGGTGCTGAAAAACGTATCGCCGTAGACGGCTATCGGTTGTCGGATAATCTCCCCTATATCCGGATATTCGCTCCACCCTTTTGAACTCCATGCGTAAACCATATCAGTTTGCTTGTTCCAAAAACAGGAGATGGGGACAACATATTCATCTTCCTCACGGCCGATTTCGAAATATGCGTATTTTTCCATATCGTAAAATTTTCCGCCATATCTGGTATAGTTATTTTCTAAAATTAATTTTTTCACCTCTTGGTAAGATATTTTTTCGTCATGACGTCTCCACACACTCTTTTCCTGACAAATCACATATTCCGGTTCTACGACGCAGACCGAAGAGAACCGGTAAACCGTGTCTGAATAAACTGGAGTATATAAAAGATTTCCATTACGATCGTAAGTAAAACTATTGATAATAAAATCGTCATTTTGAAGCGGTGTAGGCTCAAACCCCTTGAAAAGAACAGAATCTTTATCCGAGATTATAATCGCCCAATTCTCGTTGTCGTTAAAATCCTGTCCGACTCCGGTGAGGTTAATATATAGGCTGTCGATACGTGCCAAATAGCAGTTCGCTATTCCTTTTTCCCGCCGTAGGAATGTCCCGTCATCCGTGGAATAATAAAGGTAGGAGCGGGCCAGCGCGTCATTTACAAGTATTTCATTCCGGATGGTGTCGACTTGCATATCCCAGATACTAATGTATTCTTTGGGCCCCCTGCCTTTATTCTTGATCCGGTATAACAGTTTGCCTGTTTTGTCAAATACAAAAATTTGCTGAGCCGCAAAAGAATCCATTATGAAGATTTTATCGTTTGTTACGACCATTTTGTTAATTGGCCCCATCGGTTCGGACGAATCCAGTTTTATGTAATCGATCGATTGAATCATATCCAGTAATTTCTTTGTGTCGATGGTTTTGGCCATGTCGGCTCTTATCAAATGTGGGGAACCTGGATTGATTTTAATTATTTCAGTATCGGACAGTACTAATGCCATGCTATTGTTTTGTGGCGAGGTGCCGCAAGCACAGAATAGTAAGGAGAATATAATAATTGTGATCAGTTGTTTCATGGGAGATTTATTTGGGTTGTTAAATGAGATGGTATAATGTAACGGTTGATGTATTTGTAAAGTTCAACTATAATTACATCAACCGTTACAAATTAATAATGACTAAATGCAGTCAGTGCCATCATAGCAATTTCCATCGCCGGTGTTACATTTAACCATCTGTCCCCAGTAGGTGGCATTCCCTCTGGTTCCAGTGCATTCTACTACTTCAGGCTTCCAGTTCGATCCGACCCAATGCGTGTCGTTCACATTCCAAGATTGACCGCCGAATTCAAACTCTGCCAATGCATCCACATTGGCCTGGATCATTGCGGACAAGTCGTCCTTGGCAATGCTCTTCATAAATACGGCCGAGGCTGCCACCATGGCGAATGTCACCAAGCCGAACGTAATTTTCTTTTTCATAGCGTTTTTCTTTTTCTGTTCGTTCACAGTTTACTCGATGCGTTGTGTCTATCCTTTCAACAACGGCGAACCCGCTTGGGGTTTGGGATCAATTGACTATTTTTGCACAACCTCCTTTCCTTTTCCGGGATTTGGCGGCCGGGCGGAGAAAACGTGTCTTTTCCCGAGGCAATTCTCCGCCCTCGTTTTTCCCGATAATTATTCCTCTACCATACCGATGATCTTCAGCGAAGTGCTGCCGGCGGCCGTATTGCAGAAGACCCGCAATGTCTTGTCGAAAGCCCCGGCCTTGTCGGGGATTATCTCCACTTTGATTTCGGATTTCTCTCCGGGCATGACGGGGCTCCGGTTCCATGACGGTTTCGTACACCCGCAAGAGGCGTCGATGTGGGTTATTACCAGCGGTTTGTCCCCCGTGTTTTCCAGGACGAAGGCCGCCTGTGCCGTGCTGCCGATCCTCAAATCCGGAACCTCGATTTCCGGTCGGGCGATATGGATGTCGGTCGTGGGAACCCTGTCCGCCTTCTTCCCGGATATTATCTCCTTATACAACTCCCAAAGCCGCGGCTTATGCGTCGGGTTGCCGACCAATAGAACCTTGTTGGTGCTGTCGAGGAGAAAACATTGGCAGGCCTGGTTCTTCGGAAAGCCATTCAGCCTGTCGATTTCATTTTCACGGTCGATATAAAACGGCAGTTCGAACCCGTCGGCCCGTAATATCAACCCGAGTTCGCGTTCGTTTTGCGGGTGGAAATAGAACAGGAAATCGACCTTGTCGGCCAGCGTCGTGTCGATTTCCCTCACATAAGCGTTCCAGGTCAACAATTTCAGCTTGCAGGAGGTGCAGCCTATCGAGTCTGTGAAATTCAGTATCCTGAATGGTTTTTTCGATTTCGCGGGGTCGCAAACCGTGTCGCAGGAATACGAAGTCGGTTGTATATCCTGCGGCAGCAGTACCGTTTTCCCGACCCATTCCTTTACGATCTTCTGGATTTCTTTTCTGGGATTATTGTCGTTGCACGAGGCGCACCACAGCGGGAGGAGGATGATTCCGGTCATCAAATAGCAGAATTTGGCCATATAATTTTATTTTAAGAACACAAAATAAAGACGCAATCATTATATAGATAATCAAGATATTTGATTATGTGCTACAAAATAAAACAAAAATATTAATATTAGTTCAAAATAATGTAAAAATATTTTGTTTTTTTGGTGTTTTAAAAGGTAACTTCACAGAAGATATCACCCTGCTTGATCAATCTTGTTATGATAACAGCTCCGCCGATTGCCGTATTGAAAAAAATGGCAATAGTTGACTGGATAAATAAAATCCGGGATGGGTTGCGTGGGTGAAGCCCCTCCCCATCCGGGGTGGATAGTAACTGGAAGGGAAGAATAGATGTAAAAGTGTTTCAATCATGAAAAATTTTGACCGTACTGCCGTCAGGCTGATCTTATCGTTCGGTTTGGCATGGATATGCGCCGGTTGTGAATCCCGGCTGGAGGCGGCTTTGGAACTTGCGGGCGAAAACCGTCCGGAACTGGAAGCGGTTCTGCAACATTACAGCACGGACAAGGCCGATTCGCTGAAATACCGGGCGGCCCGGTTCCTGATCGAGAACCTTCCGCTCCATTACGGCTATGCGGGAAAGGGACTGGAGGATTTCAAATGCGATTATGATTCCCTTTTCTGTGATAAGGATATCCCCAGGCAGGTGCTGAGGGGCAGGGCGAAGAATTATAATCCCGATTTTACGAACGTACATCCGGCATTCGACCTTCCAGAACTCAGCCGCGATTTTTTGATCCGGCATATCGACAATGCTTTTGCGACGCTGGACTACCCGTGGACAAAGGGGCTGCCGTTCGGCGATTTCTGTGAATATGTCCTGCCTTACCGGATCGAGAATGAACTGGCGGAGGACTGGATGCCTCATTACAGGGATTTTCTCGCTGAAATAATCCGCCCCCTGCAGCAGTCCGGGGCGGATCGTTACACTGCGGCCAGGACGATCCAGGACAGCCTGCGCAGGATGGATTACGAGGTCATCGACGAATCGGTCATGAGAGTGGCGCTGAGGCCGTCGGATTACCTGCGGGCGGCAGGGGGCGCATGCCCCGAGATCACGAGCCTGATGTGGTATGCGCTGAGGAGCGTCGGGCTGCCTGTAAATTACGACTACATTATCCAGTGGGCCAACCGGAGCCAGTCGCACAGTTGGAATTCGCTGTGGGTCGACAGCGTGCTCTACTCTTTCGGGATGAGCGACCCGGAATTCGGCAAGCATTTCGAATCCCGGCCGCAGGAGCGTGTCGGGAAGGTTTACCGCAAGATGTTCAGTTTCCAGCCCCAGAGCCTGCCCAACCAAAGGGGAGCCCTGGCGGAGGGAATTCCGCCGGCCTTCCGATCCCCCTTCATAAAGGACGTTTCGGAATCGTATTTCGACGGCATCGACCTTGTCCTGAAATTGACGATCCCGATCGCGGCCCCAAAGAAATTTGCCTATCTGGTCGTTTTCGACAACCGGAACTGGGTGCCTGTCGCCTGGAGCCGGATAAAGCGCGGGCGGGTTGCGTTCGATCATGTCGAAAAGGGCTGCGCCTATATGGTCATGTATTATGACCGGGGGCTCCTCCTTCCGGCAACGGATCCGTTTACGGTCTCGAAAGAGGGCGGGGTGGCGGTGCGTAAACCCGACGGGGCCGAGGTTTCCGTCACGCTGAAGCGGAAATACCCGGTTTTCTTTGAGCTGGAGTTTATCCTCAACCGGGTGAAAAACGGCCGGTTCCAGGTTGCGGACAGTCCCGATTTCCGGGATGCCCGGACTGTCTACGTTACGCCCGAGGTGCCGGAAGCCAGGCCGTATTACGCGCAACTGGGGGACAGTATAACCTTCCGGTATATACGTTATCTCTCCCCGAGCGGTGCATTCGTGAATATGGCCGAGGTCGGGTTCTATGCCCCGTCGGGGGAAAAGCTCGTCGGGGAGATAATCGGAACCGAAGGCAGCTACGGGAATTCGGGCGACGACAAATACAAATTGTTCGACGGGGATCCGCTGACCTATTTCAATGCCCCGCAGGAATCCCGCTGCTGGGGCGGCATGGCTTTCGACCGGCCTCAGACCCTGGGTAGCGTGATGTTCCTGCCGCGGAACGACGATAATTTCATACAGGCGGACGAGCTTTACGAGTTGTTCTATTGCCGCGATGGCCGGTTCGTATCCCTCGGCAGGCGCATCGGGGATCGGACGCATGTTTTACACTACGACAATGTCCCCGGGAATGCCCTGCTGCTTTTGAGGAACCATACTAAGGGCAAGGAGGAACGTATTTTTACGTACGAGAACGACGAACAAATATGGTGGTAGCCGTGCCGTGCCGGCAAACTGAGATTCAGGGAACGAAAAGGGCGGGGTCGCTGCCGAATCGTGCAAATTCATGCGCAGCGATCTCCGCCCCGGGCTCCCTTCAAAAAGAAAGAAGGTGCTGTTTATTTATGTAAGATAACGGATATAGACCGAAGACTATTGCCTTCCCACTGTTTAGTAGGCTGGCCCGGCCTGACGGGCGACAAACTGGATGCGGAAATAACGCCGACGGAGCGTTGCCGGATCGCAGGTATCAATCGAGAATTTAAAAAACAAAAACATGAAAAAATTTATTTTTATACTCTGTGCTGCATTTCTGACATTTGCCTTGGTGCTGGGTTTTATCACTTACAATAAAACTACCCAGGCACTGTTGTCTGTCAATATCGAAGCTTTGACGAATAATGAAAATGAAGAGACAAGTAACAATGAAGGAAGTAATAACAAAGGTGATGGCTCAAAATTCTATTATGAACATTTACAGGGAAAACCTAAGACCTGTATTTTGTTTCGCAATGTGAGCTTAAATGGAGAGATATCTTTTTCAAGCGAAAAGCAGACCGGAACGTTGGGGTATACGTCTGTTAAAGTGGAAGGAATTATGGAAATATGCGACAAAGGCGGTTCCGGGTGTACTGCGTATTCATGCCAGACTACAAATTAAAAAATAAAATCTTTGCACACTCTGATGAGTGTGCAAAGAAAAAAACGATAATAATTAAAATTATGAAAAAAATCACGTTACATATTATTTGTATAATCAGTTTCTTCGCAACAGCTTGTTCCTCGAATAATGCGGAAGTGGCAGGCAATGTGAAAAGTATTGTTTTCAATTCGGAGGAAAGTGTGACGAACTCCGATTTCAACAAAATACTCGATACCACCTTCCGGGTCATTCCCCTTGCGACGAATGACGAGTGCTTAATATCCAATATCGATAGATTGGAAATCGTGGACGGAAAGTTTTATATCATGGATCATATGTCGCAGTCGGTCTATGTTTTCAATCCGGACGGGAGTTATGCCGGAAAAATCCATAAGCACGGGCGCGGCCCGGGTGAGTATACCAATCTATCCTTTATGACCGTTACAGATCGTAGTATTATTGTAATAGACCATTTTGTAGGAAAACAGATATTCTATGACCGTCTGACCTTACAACCTGTTTTGGATGACTATGATTTATTCAAACGTCTCAGGTGTACAGAATTATTTGCCATTGGGGATATTATTTATTATATGAACGATTGGAGTAATTCTGCGATTGGTAAATACCGGCTTTTTTCGAACGCTCGGGATGGGGATGGCTATTCCAAATATCTGCCTTTTAAAAAAGATCCCGGTGTACTGGGAATAAACGGCCCCCAATACGGAATAGCAGGAAACGAAGCCCTGATGATTTATTCGGGAGACGATCATATCTATAAGTTTTCCAAAGACAGTGTCTGTGTGCAATACCGTATGGAGTTCAAAGACCCCAAAGCCAAATACACTTCGGGGCGACCCGAAAAAGTTTTCGAGGATAACCGGGGGCGAAATGCCGTATTGGGGATAAACCGGATTCAGCAATCGGAACGGTATATTTTTGCGGAGGTGACTTTTACGGGTGAAAAGGATTATTATTTCTTATATGACAAGGTGGACGATAAAATGTCGATCTATGAATTTGCTACCGATAGTAATTTTTCGGATAAATTCTTTTTCAGCGTAAAACGTGTGATCGGCAACGAGGTAATATATTGGATTAACGCAAATACTTTTGCACACGGATATAAAAACATATCGGACAGAACACCGAAAACCGGGTTTGAAAAAGAGTTGTACGGATTGCTGGATAAACTGTCCGAGAACGATAACCCGGTATTGTTCGTATTCGACATAAAACAGGAGGAATAGCCATGCCCAAACAGAAGCCGCATATCCTCCTGCTTTCAGTGGGTTTGGTGCTCCTTTTCGGGTTCACGGCCTGTGTCATGGCAAAAACATATATCGCCTATTCGAAGCAGTTGAACAGAATGGCGGTAATTCAGACCGCATTCGAGAATATGGCTTTTTGCAGGCCCTATGAGCTCTCCTCGGAAGGGTTTTGCCTTTCCCCCACGACGGTGCTGACTGACGCGGAGGGCAAAAAGTCACCTTTGTCGGAGGTCGTGTCCGCGCATGGCAGAACGCTGGTCTATCGTTTCAGCAGAATGAATTGCCTGCCCTGTATTGCGATGCACTTCAAGCTGTTGAAATCGATCCTCGATGACCGTGCCCAAATAGGGCTGATCATACTGTGCGATTATCACAATGCAAGGGACTTGAGGATACTCAGGAACACGTATGAAGTCTCCTGCGGGCTGTATAGCGTTGACCGACTCGGAATTCCGATAGAAGATGTCAACAATCCCTATTTCTTTATCCTTACTCAAGATATGAGATGCGAGGGTTTCTTTACCGCATTTAAAGAAACATCGCAGCAAACTGAAAACTTCCTTCGGGCGCTGCTGGAAAAATTGTAGCTTCTCTATGACCCGATATTGAAGCTGTCCGGTGGTTTCATTCATCAATAATATGGGGCTCTGTCGAAGATGGATAAAAAAAATAGCCAGGTATTCAGTGCGGTCGCGGTGCCGATGTCCGTAGCCGTAGCCGTGGTCGTGGTTGTGGCCGCGGGAATCATGTGCTTCGTGGCAAATGGCGGAGAGGGGGCGGCCGACGGGCTGCTACCCACTCCGGCACTGATCGGTACGGATCGGGAACACGCCGGCCTTGCCGGCAGCGATACGCTTTTCCGGTTCGAATCCCGGGTTGCAAACCTGGGGCGGATAAGGGTGGGGCATAAGAAAAAAATCGTATTCCGCTTCACCAACGTCAGTTCGGGCCCTGTTGTAATCACCAGGGTTATGACCAGCTGCGAATGCACTTCGGCTGTCTGGGACAAGGCGCCCCTGCTGCCCGGCCGGCGGTCGCGGATCGAAGTGACCTATGAAGCCGAACGGGATGGAGTGTTCTTCCGGAAGTTGTTTATCTACCATGCGGGCGCCGCTTCGCCTTTCGAGATCGCGATTGAGGGGGTGGGCGAGGAATAGCTTCGACCGGTCGGGGATGCATTGCGGGAGGGGCAGGGACGTTCCGGGCGGAAGCGCTGTTGTGTCCCGTGTCCGATCCCCGGGGAGTGCCTTTACGTGTACGTAGAGGACTGCTGCCCTGAAAACTAAAAAAGCCCCGTAATCAAAGATTACGAGGCTTAACCAAGTGCCCAGGACAGGAATCGAACCTGCACGCCTTGCGGCACACGCACCTGAAACGTGCGCGTCTACCTATTCCGCCACCTGGGCTTTTGGAAATTGTGGTGTGCAAAAGTAATACTTTTTTCTCATTCACCAACTATTTTTACGAAAAAAATCTACTTGCTCAGGAATTTGTACTGAAACAGAAGCAGATAGATGACGGCGACGGAGATATAGGCATCGGCCAGGTTGAAGATGGCCCCGAAAAAGTAGTTGTTGCTGTCCACCAGGAAGTTCAGGAACCGCGGTACACCGTTCCACTGGAAGAGCGGGAAATAGAACATGTCGACGACCTTGCCCATCATGAACCCGGCGTAGTGCCCGCCGAAATGTGCGACCGTATAGGGCGTCGACTCCGAGAAGAGCAGCCCGTAGAACGCGCTGTCGATGATGTTGCCGAGCGCTCCCGCCATGACCAGCGCCAGGCCGACGATGACTCCCTTGGGGGTGTCTTTGCGTTTGTTGAGGAGGTGGTGCATCAGCCAGCCGATGACCCCGACCATCACGATCCGGAAAATCCCGAGCAGGAGTTTCCCCCAGTCGAACCCGCCTTTGGTGGCGATGTGCATCCCGAAGGCCGCGCCGTTATTCTCGATGAAGCGCAATTGGAACCAGTCCGGGAAGACGACGATCGATTCGTCGAGGTGCATGTGGGTCTTGACCCAGATCTTGAGTGCCTGATCCGCGATGAGCAGGATCAGCACGAGCAGTGATATTTTTCTGAAATTCATATCGGTCGGATAATCTGACGCAAAAATAGTAAAAAATCTCAGTTTTGCAGGACTCGACCCGAATTTACTCGCTGCGGCCCATTCCGTGGCAGTCCCCGGCCCCGCAGGTCGGCTTCCCGGTTGCGGCGATGTGCGGCCCGGGCTTCATAAGGGCTGGCCGACTAATTCTTCTTTAATAAAATATAGGTGTATACCTCAGATTTGAAGAAATTTTAACTTTCATGCAAAAAATATGCGAAAATATTTGCAGGTTCGAAAAAAGTCGCTACCTTTGCATCCGCGTTTGAGAAAAACGGTTGTTCTTACGAAGGCTGAAAGTTTACAATAAAGGAGCTCAAAGCTCTGTGTAAGCCCGATTTCCCGAGACGCGAAGTTCTTAAAAAGATTTTTGAAAAAAGATTTGCAGGATTCAAAAAGTTACTCTATCTTTGCAGTCCTTTCGCATTGTAAAATGCGATTTTTTCAAACTGGTTCTTTGAATTACTGGTTATATTTTGAGAGAAAAGAAATGTAGTATTTATCTGTCAATTTCCTTTTATAAAGGATAAACGAATAGTCAGGACTCTAACAAAACATTTATAATTTTATACAATGGAGAGTTTGATCCTGGCTCAGGATGAACGCTAGCGGCAGGCC
>OKTA01000043.1_pt1 | contig 114340 bp, 98 predicted proteins | sample 1606321 | NCBI WGS metagenome assembly OKTA01 (sample SAMEA3879562, study PRJEB24766) | human gut metagenome | biome: human-associated habitat; feature: feces | place: USA | collected 1985/1987
GGGATCAGGGAGAGGGACTGCTGCCCCTATCCCTGTCCCTTAGGTTTTCTCCCTCTTGGCTCCCTCTTTCCTTACCCATACCCTTACCCCGCTGGGGTGTTGGCTAAACTCGAATAACCACTGTAACATTGTATTTCCTGTCTATGCAGGGACGCTTAACGCTACACGTCCGCAGGTTATTACATATATCTTAGGTTAGTGGCGTTTTTTTGAAGGGTAAATGCCAGTGCAGTTGTAATGATGTACCCACGAAAATATTAATACCCTATCGGTATGGAAACGGTTTTAAGCAGTGTTGGCGATATATTTCACTGTACACTTTAACAATCGGTTTTTCAACAGGATGACACCGTATCCGAATGGGTACGGTGTTATCATATTCACGCTCCTTACAGCATATATTTGAGCAAACGATATGCACCGTTGATATAAGAAGGTGCTGTCTTATGAAAGGGGCGATTCTGTGAAAGCCGGAACAATAACGGTACCGGATACGAAACGTGAAAGATGTGTTATACTCGGAGAATATATAATAGATAACGAAGCAACGGTAAGAAGCACAGCAAAGGTTTACGGTATAAGTAAAAGCACCGTACATCAGGATGTTACGGTAAGGCTTGCGAAGGTAGATCCGCATCTTGCAGGTAAGGTCAAGGAGGTGTTGCAGAAAAACAAGGACGAGCGGCATATAAGAGGCGGTCTTGCAACAAAGCTGAAATATCAGAACGGTTCAAAATGATACATAACTGCCCCTCAGTGTGAATCGACACGCTGAGGGGCAGTTTGACTTATTGCTGTTAATTTTCATCCTATGGCGTCCTGTACAACATCATAGATATGTACGGGCGACAGCCCAAGCTCGTTACACTGTTTGACAAACTCTCTTGCTCTGCTTTCGTTCAGGAACACATCGTGCACTGTGCATATTTCCTCCGCTGTAACTGCTCCGGCATTCTCTTTTATCCTGACGGCTATTATCGCATACGAAATATAATCTCCCATTTCGCTGTCCGAGCATTCTTCCCGGATATAATCATAATGTACCATTTTCACAAAACCTTTCTTTTACCCAAATATATTACAGGGTAACCCTGCGTCTATATAATAACATATATACATACGCTTGTGTGCGATTATGTGAAAACGGCAGGTTTTTCAGTGAAAACGGCAAATTCTGCATTTGCACTATGAATAATATGCGTATATCAAGCGAATATAAGACATTATATTCATCAGACAAGCTTCATTTCATCTCTGAAAAGCTCTTTTCCGGAGCCGATCTCAAAGTGATATTTGACAATTCCGAGATCCATATCGGAAAGTATGCCTTTACCGGCTTTTGCAAGCACCTTATCGCCGTCAAGCATAAATCCGAAGCTCTGCTGATTCATAGCGGTGGGTGCAAGTAATGCGGCATTTACACCGTTTATAAACCACTCAGGCGTATCATCCTTTATTACCGCAACTTCTTCGGGTGATTTGCTTTTATGTGGTGTTCCGTGCGTTTTTCCGTAACCGATAGAGATAACACAGCACAGCTTCTCCCCTTTTGCAATCGTATAAGCGTTTTTCACTTTGGCATACGACATTGCCACCCAGCCGCTGTCAAGTCCAAGCTGTGCCGCCAGAAGCGCAAGCTGTTCGCCGTAATATCCGCATATTTCGTTCAGCTTATTGCTTTTTCTGCCTATAAGAGCAATATAATCGGTAACGCCTGAGAACTTGCCGTAATGTGCCATAAAGCTGTCGAAAGCCTTCGGCTCATCTGTTACAAGCTGTATGTGAAGCTTGCTTTCGGCATTCAGCAGGTCTATCTTTTCTCTGAGTTTATCCGTTATTTCTTTTGGTATCTTTTTTTCGGGATCGTAGGCTCTTACAGCGTGGCGATTCTCCATTGCGGTTATAATATCCGTCATAAATCCTCCTTACAGGGCTTTTGTCATAAGCACATGAGGGCAGTATTCGTCATAATACTCTTTGCCGCTCTTCTTATAGCCCTGTTTCTCGTAAAATCCAGACGCACGAAGCTGAGCGGATAGTGCGACAGACTTTCCGCCGTCCTGCTTTATCTTCTGCTCTGCAAAGGATAATATCTTATCGCCGTAATGCAAGCCTCTGCATTCTTTAACGACGGCTATCCTGCCTATCATATACGACTTATGCTCTTCATCGTAAAAATATCTGCAAACGGCGACAGGCTTTTCTCCGTCATATCCCACTATATGCCTTGCCTTACTGTCCGTATCGTCAAATTCCGTTTCAAACCCCTGCTCTGCCACAAATACCTCAGTTCTTAATTTCTTTGCGTCCTCGCAGAGTTTGTCATAAATTCTGAATGTCATTTATTATTCCTTTGTAAATACACTGCATTTTACAGAAGTCTGTTTTATGCCGTTCTCGCCGTTGACCAGTTTCTCGCCCCAATCGGCAGATAAAACCGAACCGTCCCAGCTGTTCGCTATATCAAGATATTCTACACCGCCGCTATTGCCCTTCCAACTCCAGCCGATATATCCTATGCCGTTTTCCTGACAATATTTCATTATAAACGCTTCGTCAACATCGCCGTCTGTATGCGTATAGCCGAATTCGCCCACTATTACGCAAAGTCCGTTGTCGGTTGCATACTTGAGATTCTTTTCTATAACAGAACTGTTTTTTCCTGCCGTGCCGTACATATGAACGGCAAACATCGTATTCTTATCGGGATCGGAATCAAATACCTCTTTACCGTAATCGCCTATGCTCTTGGCATATTGTCCCCATCCTGCCGCATCGACAAGGATAGTATTATTTATGCCTGCTTCTCTCAGCTTCGGGATAGATTCTGTATAGCCGTCACGCCATAACTCGCCGTTCCAGCCGCCTGTCCACTCGTTTGCGATATTGAGTATAACATACTGCTCCTTGCCGATAAGAGCGTTCTTCATCTCTATCCAGTAATCAGTGGCTTTATCAAGCGCAGTCTTATCATCCTTGCCGGTTGCATCGTGTACTTCGACTACTGCAATCATCTCATTGTCGATACAAAGATCGATAACCGTTTCAAGCATATCCTCTGTATCTTTTGTCCACTGCTCGCCGTCTGAGCAAACAACACGCACTACATTTGAGCCTGTTTCGGCTATCGCTTTAATAGCCGTCGTATCTTCATCAAGATACCATGTGTGTGCGTGATTTATACCACGCATTATAAACTCCTTGCCGTTTGCGTCAAGCAGTTTTGTGCCTTCTACTTTGAATCCGCCGTTACCGCTCTGCGATGATCCGTTGCTTTCTTCCTGCGATGCTGTGCTTTGCGCATCAGATGCGGCAGAAGAAATATCCGAGGATAAAACGTCTGAGTTTGTGTTTTGCGAGCAGCCCGAAAAAGCGAGTAATGCCGCACAGAGAGTTATTGATATTGATTTTTTCATTTTGAATCCTTTCCATCCTTTGACTTTTCAAGTAATGCGTTTTTTATATCCCACAGCTTCTTTGACAAATCCACATAGTAAGTATGCGGATTTTCAAAACGCTTGACCTCGTCCCATAAAGTTTCCGTCTGCTCGGCGCAATAGTGCTTTATTTCAAACAGCGACGGCTGTTTATATACAAGCTCGCCGTTTTTGAATACCGTAACATGCAGTTCTTTTACCGAGTAATCGGTCAGCGTCTTTGTCTTCCATATTGCATCGGGATCGAAAATAGTGTGAGGCTTTGTGCTGTCAATTGTTTCATCGTATACACAAAGCTCGTCTGCAAGTGCTTTGCCACTTTCGTTGTCGTAGAAACGGTACAGCTTCTTGTAATGGGGATTGGTTATCTTTGCGGTGTTTTCGCTTATCTTAATTTTGGGGATGATGTTTCCCTGTTCATCCTCCACAGCCGCCAGCTTATAAACGCCGCCGAACACGGGTGCACTCTTTGCAGTGATGAGCCTTTCTCCTACTCCGAAGGTATCTATCTTAGCCTCCTGCATCATTAGATCACGGATAAGATATTCATCGAGCGAATTTGACGCAACTATCTTACAGCACTGAAGTCCTGCCTCATCAAGCATCTTTCTTGCTTTCTTGGACAGATAGGATATATCGCCCGAATCAAGCCTTATGCCGAAATTTGTGATGCCCTTAGGCACAAGCACCTCTTTAAATGCCTTTATAGCGTTCGGAACACCGCTTTTCAGTGTGTTATAAGTGTCAACAAGCAGTACGGCATTATCGGGATATATTTCGCAGTAAGTTCTGAATGCATCATACTCGGTATCGAACATCTGTACCCACGAATGCGCCATAGTGCCGCCTGCGGGAACTCCGTACTTGAAATCGGTCAGCGTACAAGCAGTACCTGCACAGCCGCCTATATAAGCCGCTCTTGCGCCTATCACGGCACCGTCTGCGCCCTGTGCTCTTCTTGAGCCGAATTCAAGCACTGTTCTGCCGTTTGCCGCTCTGACTATTCTGTTCGCTTTTGTGGCAATAAGCGACTGGTGATTTATCGCAAGCAGGATATAGGTTTCTATAAGCTGTGCCTCGATAGCCGGCGCCTTTACGGTAAGGACAGGCTCGTGCGGGAAAACAGGCGTACCCTCAGGTACGGCATAAATATCGCCGGTAAATCTGAGGTCTTTAAGATTTTTGAGAAATTCTTCATCGAAAATCTTCTTACTACGCAGAAATTCTATATCTTCGGCAGAAAAATGAAGCTCTTTTATATATTCGATTATCTGGTCAAGTCCTGCCGCAATCGCAAATCCGCCGTTGTCGGGTACGTTTCTGAAAAATACATCAAAATAGGTTGTACGCTTATAGAAGCCGTTTTTAAAATAGCCGTTTGCCATAGTAAGTTCATAGAAATCGCACAGCATTGTGAAATTATCCTTGTTCATTAGTCTGCTCCTTTACTTTATTATTATCTGCATACCTTCCATAGTATCAAGGGCGGCTTTGTGAAGCCGCTCGTCATTTGATGCTGTGAGCGTGCTGTCTACTATTATATCCGCATCGGGTAAAGCCGTCTTTGCAAGTACGGCATTGGCAACAACGCAGATATTTGTTACCACGCCCACAAGCTCGACAGAGCCGTAGCATGCGGTTTTAAGATACTCATAAAGAGCGTCCGAGCCGAAGGCGGTTTTCCTGAATACTATATCTTCGCCGGAAACGCAGTCGGCAACACTGCCGTACAGCTTATATCCCTCCGTATTCTCTATACAGTGAGGTACGGGCAGATGCTTTCCCTCATAGCTATCCATATAATCGTCATAATGAGTGTCAAGAGTAAATATGACATCATCGCCGTTTACATGATAGGAATTTATTTTGTTGGCGATTCCGAGTTCAAGCGTCTTTGCCTTTTCAAAGCCGAGCGAACCGCTTACAAAATCATTCTGATAGTCCACTACAATTAAGCACTTTTTCATAATGCTGCTCCTTTCATATCATGATACTATTTTACACCTATTTCAAGCACTTGTAAAGAGCTTTAAACGGCATCGGAAAATTTTGAACAAGCCGGTTACTCCGATTGACAGCATCAGAAATAGCTGTTATACTTAAATAGAAATAAATATGAAACGGAGAAACTTATGATATACGCAAATCCGTCTTTTGAAACAGAGAAGCACACTCACGCATTCGGTGCGATGCTTTGGTGGACGGTGAGCCTTATTTCTATGTTCACTGTCGGCACAGGCATTACCGCTATCGGTCTGTGTGGCGCTTCTGTACTTAAAATAATAAGCACCTTTTTGCAGGATAATACGGTAATTGTCCTTATGATGTTCTTTGCAGTGGCAATTATCGTATTCTTTATCGGTCTGCTGAGATTCGCCTCAGCTCTTACAACGTCATATAAGTTTGACGACAATACAATAATCAAAGGCACTCTTGCCACAAGAGGCGGTCTTATCTCGAAAATTACCGCAAATACGGATTTTGAATTTGTAAGAGCGAATTTTGATACCGTCAGATATAAAAAGACGATTTATGAAAACGCTGTTCTGACAGGCGAAACAAAGCGTTATCTCAAATACAGCAGTAACGGCAGAACAATAAAAATACTGAAAATCTACGACAGTATGCCTGATTTACGCATTGCCGAAAATACTGTAAAGAAATCCGTTGCAAGCAGGGTTATCAAAAGAGCGGTTTTAGTATTTGCAATCTTTCTGGCACTGGAAATAACCGATTTGTGTATAGGCTACAGCAAAAATGACGAGGTAAACGGCAATATCTCCGAAAGCAACGCTGCAGTTGAAAAGATACTCACGGAAAACGGCTATACAATGCAGAAAATCAGCAACATCGTATATCTTTACACTAAATCCACAGCCGACAACAGCCGTACATCAAAGCTGAGAATCGTATATGACAAAAGCGGAAATATCGACAAATCCGAAGTTGAAATATTCATAGAAAGTGAAAACGACATTCTTGCGCTTGAAAATCTTCTGAAAGTTTTCTGCAAGTCGCAAAACACCGATGAATTTATTTCGGCTGTGCGAAAACAGCTTGACGGCGAAAGTGCAAACGCCAAGCTGACGCTTGATAACGGGCAGGTATTAAGGCTTGGTACAAGCGGCGGTTATACGGAAGTCCATACAAGCCGTTAATAAAAATGACCCTGCGGTAAATATGCCGCAGGGTCTTAGTCATTTATTCAGTAATTTTTGCAGAAGGCTGAGATTATCGTTTCTTATCTGCTCCGTTTTCGCTTTATCGGGAACATATATACCGCTATCCGAAAGGATGACCGCATCGCCCTCCTTGACAAAGGGAGATAGCTTATCTCTGTCTAATATGATCTGCTTTTCGTCATCAAAAACTACCGCTTTATCTTCTTCAAATCTGTCAACAATAAGCATAATGTTCTCCTATTTCAAGTACAGGCTGTGATGATGAAGGATTTCGGTGCTTACGCTGTTTTCGCCGCCGAATATACTGCTCCAGCACGGAAGATGTTCGATATTGAACACATATTCGTTCAGTGTCATAAAAATACAAACACAAGCGATTAACACAGCTAACGCAATCAGCACGTTAGTGCTTTTTCTTCTGCATTTTATTCCTGCCGCCGCTCTTATTGCCCTGTCGTTGATACGTCTTTGCTTTTGAAGAGGAGTTCTTGCCATTTTTCACTGCTCCTTTTCTGTCCTGCCGCAAGGCTAATCCGTCGGGGGTGATAAGGCATTCCTTACCGTATCCGATAAGGTCACGTCTGCCTGCCCTTATGAGAGCCTTTGCAACTATCTGCTTATTCTCTTTTTTGTAATACTGCAGGAGTGCTCTTTGCATCTCCTTTTCTTTCGGGTCACGGGGGATATAGACCTCCTGCATAGTATAAGGGTCAAGCCCTGTATAGTACATAGCTGTCGATATTGTTCCGGGGGTGGGATAGAAGTCCTGCACCTGCTCGGGTCTGATGTTGTGCTTTTTGAGGAACACTGCAAGCTCGACCGCCTCTTTTATGGTACAGCCGGGATGTGATGACATAAGATACGGCACCAGATACTGTTCCTTACCGCATTCCTTTGTATACTTGTAGAACTTCTTTTCAAAGTCCTCGTATACCTCGATATGAGGCTTGCCCATAAGATCAAGCACCTTGTTGCTTGCGTGTTCGGGGGCGACCTTAAGCTGTCCGCTGACGTGATGCTCTACAAGTTCCTTGAAAAACTCATCGTTCTTATCCTTCATCATATAGTCGTATCTTATACCCGAACGGATAAATACACGCTTGACATTTTTTATGGAACGTATCTTTCTGAGCATCTCAAGATACTCGCTGTGATCGACCTTCAGTGCAGGGCAAGGCTCGGGAGCAAGGCACTTTTTACCCTTGCAAAGTCCCGCTTTTTCCTGCTTGTCACAGGATGTCCTGCGGAAGTTTGCGGTAGGGCCGCCGACATCGTGGATATATCCCTTGAAGCCCGGTTTTTTCGTAAGGTCTATCGCCTCGTTTATAACCGATTCCTCGCTTCTTGTCTGTATTCTTCTGCCCTGATGCAAGGCTATCGAACAGAAATTACAATAACCGAAACAGCCTCTGTTATGAGTTATGGAAAACTCAACTTCCTTTATTCCCGGAACTCCGCCGCCTTTTTCGTAGCAAGGGTGATACGCTTTCATATAAGGCAGTTCGTATGCCTTGTCAAATTCGCTCTGGGTAAGGCTTCTCTGCGGAGGATTCTGCACAAGCATCATATTTCCGTGACGCTGTACCATAGTTTTGCCGTAAACCTCGTCCTGCTCGTCATACTGCTGACGGCAGGATTTTGCGTATGCTTTCTTATTCTCGCTGACTATCTCGAAGCTGTCGCACTGCACCGCACCGAGAGGGGTATTCTTAGGCTCGGTAAGATAACAGGTGCCTCTTATGTCGTGTATTTCCGACAGCTTTTTACCCTCGGCAAGCTCTCTGTAAAGCTGTACTATAGTAAGCTCGCCCATTCCGTACATCAGTAGCTTAGCTCCGCTGTCAACCAGTATTGACGGCATTACCTTATCCGCCCAGTAATCGTAATGGGCAAATCTGCGCAGGCTCGCCTCAAGTCCGCCTATCGCTATTTCTTTATCGGGGAACAATCTTGTAAGCGTTTTACAATATACCGTTACCGCTCTGTCGGGACGTTTTCCGCCCTTTCCGCCCTCGGAATATGCATCGTCCCAACGTTTTTTCTTGAATACGGTATAATTCGACACCATACTGTCTATATTTCCGCCCGTTACAAGAAAACAGTATTTCGGCTCACCGAGTTTTTTGAAATCCTCATCGGTTACGGGCTGAGCGATTATTCCGACATTACAGCCGCAGCTTTCAAGCATACGGGATATAATAGCTATACCAAATGACGGATGATCAACATAGGCATCGCCTGTGACGCAGATGAAATCAAGCTGATCTATCCCTCTGTCTTTCATATCCTGTTTTGATATAGGTAAAAAAGGCATTTATTTCACTTTCCTTAATTGTTGTTTATTCATCTGACGCTCGTAGTACTGCTCCTTAGTCATAAGCACCTCTCTTGGCTTACTTCCCTGTGACGGTCCTACGATGCCCATTTCTTCCATTACATCGACAAGTCTTGCGGCTCTGCCGAAACCGAGCTTGAGCTTTCGCTGAAGCGTGCTTACACTTGCCTGTCCGTTTTCAACTACGATACGGATAGCGTCCTCCAGCTTATCGTCGCTGACATCAATATCTCCGCTTTCAAAGCCGACGCTGTCTGAGGATTTATCGTTGCCCTTGACAAGCTCTGCCTGTCGCTCAACCTCTTTCATAACATCATCGTCATAATCAAGCTCGAATTTATTCTTCAGAAAATCCACAACACGTTCAACTTCCTTATCGGAAATCCAACAGCCTTGTACACGGATAGGCTTAGGCATAGAAACAGACTTGAAGAGCATATCGCCCTTGCCGAGCAGTTTCTCCGCTCCCTGCTCATCCATAATTACACGGCTGTCCGTACCGGAGCTTACCTTTAATGCGATACGGCTGGGGATATTAGCCTTTATAAGACCGGTAACGACATCTACGGTCGGTCGCTGTGTAGCTATGACAAGGTGCATACCTGCGGCTCTTGCCATCTGCGCAAGGCGGCATATACTGTCCTCGACCTCATTCTTAGATGCCATAATAAGATCGGCAAGCTCGTCTATAAAAATCACCGTCTGGCTCATTTTATCCATCTCGGGATCCTTAGCCGCAAGAGCGTTGTAGCCGTGTATATTGCGGACATTGTACTCGGAGAACATACTGTATCGCTTCAGCATTTCGCCTACTGCCCAGTTCAGAGCGCCTGCCGCCTTTTTAGGATCTGTCACAACAGGGATAAGCAGGTGAGGTATGCCGTTATAAGCCATAAATTCAACGGCCTTCGGGTCAATCATTATAAACTTTACGTCTTCGGGCTTGCTTCTGAAAAGTATCGACATGATTATCGAGTTCACGCATACGGATTTACCCGAACCTGTCGTACCTGCAATCAGCAGATGGGGCATCTCGGCTATATCGGCTATTACTATGCCGCCCGAAATATCCTTACCCAGCACAGCCGCCAGCTTGCTTTTCTTTTCGGCTATATCACTGCTTTCGATAAGCTGTCTGAATGGTACGGTATCTCTTATCTTGTTCGGCACTTCGATGCCTACAGCGGGTTTATTCGGTATAGGCGCTTCTATTCTGATACCGGATGAAGCGAGGTTAAGCGCTATATCATCGGCAAGTCCTGTTATCTTGGAAATTTTAACGCCTGCCGCAGGCTGTAATTCATAACGTGTTACAGACGGGCCTCTGCAAGTACCGATACATTTTGTCTGAACGCCGAAGCTGCGTAACGCTTCAACAATGGTATTCGCATTTGTTTCAAGCTCTCTGTCGATGTCCTCCTGTGCCTTACCTGGCATAATTTCATCAAGAAGCGCAGTAGGCGGCAGAGGGTGATCTTCCTCGTTAAGCGTCACTGTGTAGAGCTTGTCGCTGTCGCTTGTGTCGCCGTCCTGATTATCCTCCTGCACTGCGGCACTGTCCGTAATACCGTCAGGGGTGCTGTCGGCAATACCGGAATCGGTATTATCTGCGATAAAAGGCGCTTCTGCAGGCGGTGCTACGGTAGCGTTCACATCGTTCACAAACTGTTCTTCTCTCTGCACAGAGGAATTTTGTTCATAGTTCGTTTCTTCTATGAACGAATTTAAAGCAACCTCAACGGGATTGACCTCCTCCGGAGGATAAATAGGCAGGGGCGGAAAATATTCCGGTATCGGCTCGCTGTCCTCCTGCTTATCTGCAGTTATGCTCTGTACTTTTTGCGCAGAGCCGTTGTTATCGGTTACAGGCAGGTCGGGCAGCTTATCGCAGGACATATGTACATCGCTCTCAGGAGCAATCTCGGGTAGATGCTCATTGCTCTGCTGAACCGCTTCTTCGGGTTTGGGCGATACCTTGCCGTTGTAATTGTTAATCTCGTTTATGAAATTGTCGCTGTCCTTTTTCTGCTCCTCGATATTCTCATCGTGTCTTTCCTGAAGCGTTGTTGCAGGAGTTCCGACAGCGTTAGATTCAAGCTCTATAATTTTTTCCTTGCGCTCGCTTTCAGCCTGCAGCCTCTGCTGTTCCTGCTCAAGTCTGTACGCTTCCATTTCTTCCTTATGCTGAGCGTGTTTCTCCTTTGCTGTAACCGCAACCTTTTTGACGGGTTTTCCTACAGCACCTAAAAAGTCCATAAGCGACTTTCTGCTGATAAGCATAACAAATACGAAAGCAATCAGTATAATCATTACTATTGCGCCGACATTGCCGAACAAAAGCAAAAGCCACGCAGGTACGCCGCCTATGATACCGCCGCCTATCAAACGTGTTCCGTCTGAATAAAGACTTGCCACCGCTCCGAAAAAGTCGGTCGTGCCTTCTCCGACACTGCCTACAAAGAATATCTGTATAGCTGTGCTTAATATCACTATTCCGCCCGACAGCTGTAATATCTTGGTGAGGATGCTTGTCCTGCTCTTATCCGTTGCGATAAGTACGGCTACATATATAAGAATAGGGCCTGTAAAAAATACCGTAAAGCCGAACACACCGCAGAGGAATGAGTAAATCATATCAAGCAGATTCAGGCTGGCGCCTTCCGCTCTGTTAAGACTACCGATAAAGCCTATAATCGTAAACAGCGCCATAAGAACACCTATGGCGAAAAGAATTATAGAGCTTCTTCTTCTTTTTGATTTAAGCTCCTTTTCAATGTCCGTCTTACAACGTTCACTCAGTTCTCGCTGCTTATCTTCGATAGTCTGATTCTTTTTTCGTGCTTTGCCCGATGACTTTGACGTTCCGACTTTCTCTTCATCGGTGCTGTTGTTCAGATTGCGCTTTGCTGCCATGTTTCTACGTCCTTTCTCCCAAAATCATTATATTATATTTAAATCCTGTCAGAAAACCAAAACGAAGTGTGAGCCGGTCGCCAGTTCATAAGCACCGATGCCTATGCAGGCAAGACCGAGTATTGCCGTATAGAATCCGAAAATCTTGAATCTGTCCTTTTTAAGAAGCCACTTTACAAGAGCTATCGCAAGAAGTCCTACTGCCGCAGATACGACAAAGCCTATTCCAAGCTGTACCCAGTCAAGATCTACATTGCTTTTTAACGCATCACCGATCTCAAGCACGCTTCCGCCGAGGATTGCGGGGATACCGAGTATAAACGAGAATGTGACCGCAGTTTCCTTTGTAAGTCCGCAGAAAAGGCCAGCGGCGGTTGTAGAACCTGAACGTGACACACCGGGAAACAGAGCCACGCACTGCATTGCGCCTATCGCAACGGCATCTGCGACCTTCATCTTATCGCCTGTTTTGTTGCCCTTTATGCACTTATCCGACATAAAGAGAAGAATTGCGGTAAAGATAAAGGCAAAGCCCTCAAAAATAATGTCATTGTCGCCCTCAAAGCCTGTAAAGAAGTCTTTGAAGAAGTAAACGGGCACAAGCATAGCAGTGGAAATTATGACCATAAACATCATACGTCTGTTTGCGTTCATATTCTTCCACGAAAATTTACCTGTGAAAATATCCTTTATGGTAAGGAAAAATTCCTTTATCATTCCCCAGATAGTAGGGAAAAATGCTATAAAAACCGCCAGAAGCGTTCCTAAATGCAGTACAACGGAGGTTATAAGGGTGTTTTCTCCGATATTCATAAAATGCTGGGCAACAGACAGATGGCCTGAACTTGAAACGGGAAGGAACTCCGTAAGTCCCTGTATAATGCCCTGAATGATTATGCTTATGTAATCCATTTTCTTTTGTTCCTTTCGGATTATTTCGTATTGTTTATTTAATATATATGTATGGGCTTACGCCCGTAATGACTTTCGCCTAAAGCGGCTTTATCTGCGTGTATTTCAGATAGCTCCGTAAATCGTGCGATGCAGAAACGCTGTTCTTTTCGCAGACAGTATATGAAAAAACACAACCGTCAACCGCATAATATGAGTTATTGTCATAAATCTGTGCGTTACGGAAAACCTCCGATTCATCTACAACGGTCTGAAACATTTTCCGCACCTCGCTTTGCTCTCATTTTTGCTCTTTGCGCCGACGGATGATATTCTCTGAACGTACTCACTCTGGCGGTCGCTTTACCCTTGCCTGCGGTTTTTGTATCGGGCTTAGCTGTTGCGGACGAAGTTCTTTTTTTCGAAACAGCTTTTCCTGTACTATACTTAGTGCGCTTAGTGCTTTCCTTATCGGTTTTCTGCTGTTCTATCAAAGAGTAAAGGCACTGCACAGCGTCGCTCAGTCCTCCGAGGCTGTCTATAAGTCCCTCGTTAACGGCTGTTTCGCCGTCAAGCACCGAGCCGACATCCATTACAAGCTCATCCTTCTTCATCATAAGCTCACGGAAACGCTCGGGCTTAATCCTGCTGTTCTTGCTTACGAAATTTATTATTCTCTCCTGCATACGCTCAAAATATGACAGCGTCTGCGGTATGCCGAGAAGAAGCCCGTTCATTCTGACAGGGTGGATGGTCATTGTTGCAGACGGCACGATAAAGCTCTTTCTTGCGCTTACCGCAAGCGGTACGCCGATCGAATGACCGCCGCCGACTACGATCGACACTGTGGGCTTTGACATTCCTGCGATAAGCTCGGATATTGCAAGACCTGCCTCTACATCTCCGCCTACCGTATTGAGTATTATAAGCAGACCGTCTATGCTCATATCCTGCTCTATTGCTACAAGCGCAGGCATAATGTGTTCATACTTTGTGGTCTTGTTCTGGGGAGGAAGGATATAATGTCCCTCTATCTGACCGATTACGTTAAGGCAATGTATATTGTGCTTAGCGTTTTCCGATGCGAATATGCCGTTATCCGACACCTGACAGGTTACCGCCTGTTCTTCGTTCTCCTCGTCGGTCTGTTCGTTATTTGTGATATTATCTTTGTTCATACCCTGCTCCTTTGCTGATTTTTTCTCTTTTATTCTTAGCAAAAGAGCGGAAAATATACAGCAAAGTGTGCAGTTATACATAATGATACAGTATAAGTATATCACAAACAGCGTGCCATTGCAAGCCGAAATTGCGTATAAAAAGACCTGTGAGAATTTCCCACAGGTCTGTTTTTGCAATATTCAGCTTTATCAGCCGTTTTTCTTCTTTGCTTCGATTTCGGCAAGAGCAGCCTTTCTTGAAAGTCTTATCTTACCCTGATTGTCGATTTCGAGAACCTTTACGATTATCTCGTCACCGATTGAAACAACATCTTCAACCTTTTCTACACGTCTGTTTTCAAGCTCTGAAATGTGTACCATTCCGTCCTTGCCGGGAGCAATCTCAACAAACGCACCGAAGTTCATTATACGAACAACCTTGCCCTTGTAGATAGCGCCAACCTCGGGGGGAGATGTGATAGCCTTTATCATCGCTATGCAGTTCTGAGCCTTTTCAAGATCCTGACCGCAGATGAATACATTACCTTCTTCATCAATGTCGATCTTAACCTCGAAGTCTGCACAGAGCTTCTGAATAACCTTACCGCCTGTACCGATAACTTCTCTTATCTTGTCTACGGGTACCTTGTAGTTGAGCATCTTGGGAGCGTACTTGTTTACAGTGGGACGTGATTCGGGAATTGCCTTGAGCATTATTTCGTCAAGGATGTAATCTCTTGCCTTGTGTGTCTTTGCAAATGCGTCCTTGATGATCTCAGGTGTAAGACCGTCAATCTTAAGATCCATCTGGATAGCTGTGATACCCTTATGAGTACCGCCTACCTTGAAGTCCATATCACCGAAGAAGTCCTCAAGACCCTGAATGTCTACCATTGTCATCCAACGGTCGCCCTCTGTGATAAGACCGCAGGAAATACCTGCAACAGGTGCCTTTATCGGAACGCCTGCGTCCATCAGTGAAAGCGTAGAGCCGCAGATAGAAGCCTGTGATGTTGAACCGTTTGAAGAAAGCACTTCAGATACAAGTCTTATTGCATAGGGGAATTCTTCAACGGGAGGGATAACGGGTTCGAGCGCTCTCTGTGCAAGTGCGCCGTGACCGATCTCACGTCTGCCGGGACCTCTGCTAGCCTTTGTTTCGCCTACAGAGTATGCAGGGAAGTTATAGTGGTGCATATAACGCTTTGTTTCTTCTTCGTCAATGCCGTCAAGCTTCTGGCTGTCGCTTACGGGGCCTAAGGTTGTGATTGTCATAACCTGTGTCTGACCACGGGTAAACAGACCTGAGCCGTGTACTCTGGGGAGAAGTCCTACTTCAGCGGCAAGAGGACGCATCTCGTCCATACCTCTGCCGTCAACACGCTTCTGCTCGTCTAACAGCCAACGTCTTACGATGAACTTCTGTAACTTGTAGATGCACTCGTCAATCATAGCGGCCTTGTCGGGATACTGCTCGTCAAACTCTGCGTGGATAGCATCCTTTATAGGCTGTAAACGCTCCTCACGGACATTCTTGTCGTCTGTATCAAGAGCGAACTTTACCTGCTCGGTGTACTTATTCTGAATAGCCTCGAACAGATCGTGATCAACCTCCATTGAGGGGAAGCTGAACTTGGGCTTGCCAATCTCAGCCTGAATCTGCTTGATGAAAGGAATGATCGACTTGTTGATTTCCTCGTGACCTGCCATTATAGCCTTGAGCATTGTATCATCGTCAACTTCGTTTGCGCCGGCTTCAATCATTACGACCTTCTTCTCGCTTGACGCAACGGTCAGCTGAAGGTCTGACTTTGCTCTCTGCTCTGCGTTGGGCATAAGAACAATCTCGCCGTCAACAAGGCCTACGGAGATACCGCCGATAGGACCGTTCCACGGAATATCGGAAATGGAAACTGCGATAGAAGCGCCGATCATAGCGATGATCTCAGGCTGTGTTTCGGGATCTACTGCGAGAACCGTCATAACGATAGCAACGTCATTTCTCATATCCTTGGGGAAAAGAGGACGCATAGGACGGTCAACTACACGGGAGTTCAGTATAGCCTTTTCGCTGGGTCTGCCCTCTCTCTTTAAGTAACCGCCGGGAATTTTACCTACTGCGTAGAGCTTTTCTTCATAGTCAACTGCAAGAGGGAAAAAGTCAACACCCTCTCTGGGCTTTGCGCTTGCTGTAACGTTTACCATTACGACTGTTTCACCGTAGTGTACCCAGCAAGAACCGTTTGCAAGTCCGCATACCTTACCGGTTTCGACCATAAGCTCACGGCCTGCAAATGTCGTTTTGAATGTTTTGTAATTCTCGAACATATTGTTCCTCCTGTTTTATTTTAAGAGAAACAGCGTTAGCAATAAATTCAGCGGAATAACATTATTCCGTTCAATTTATTGCTGACTGCACTGCTTCTCCTTAAGTCAAAAATCAATGCTGAAATAAGGGTTAAAGGGCAGAACAAAAATGCCCTGCCCTTTTTTAAACTCTTACTTACGAAGACCGAGCTTAGCTACTACTGCACGGTAGCGTTCGATATCCTTCTTAGCGAGGTAGTTTAACAGATTACGTCTGTGACCTACCATCTTAAGAAGACCACGGCGTGAGTGGTGATCCTTCTTATGTGTCTTTAAGTGCTCGGTTAAGTCGTTGATTCTCTTTGTGAGAATAGCGATCTGTACTTCGGGAGAACCTGTGTCGTTCTCGTGTGTGCGGTTAGCTTCGATAACCGCTGTCTTTTCTTCCTTTAAAAGCATGGTTACACCTCTTAAAAATATTTTCTTTGTCATAGCGGCGGGAAACGGTGTTTCTCATAACGAGCATTCTCCACAGAGCCAAGACAAGAATTGATTTTGTGCAATGCACAACAAAGTTATTATAGCATACAAAGCAACGTTTGTAAATACTATTTTAAAAAATTTTTTAATTTTTATCAGTCAACGAAAACAGCTCAACCTTTGTTATGCGGGATTTTTCTTTGCGGCTTTCTTTTCGCTGTTCCTTCTGTTTTTTCTTGCGGAAGGATCTCTGATAACCTCCGGTGCTTTACCGTCGGTGACGCATTCGCCTGTGAGGATTACCTTTGATATGGTATCGTCGCTCGGAGCATCGAACATAATATCGGAGAGTGCATCCTCGACTACTGTACGCAGACCTCTTGCGCCTGTTTTTCTTTCAGCCGCTTTTTTCGCAATGGCACGCATTGCATCATCGGTAATCTCAAGCTCTATGCCGTCAAGCGAGAACATATAGCTGTACTGCTTCAGGATAGCGTTCTTCGGCTCGGACAGTATCTTTACAAGTGCGTCCTCGTCAAGATCGTCCAGCACGGCAATTACGGGAAGTCTGCCGACAAGCTCGGGAATAATTCCGAACTTTACAAGATCCTCAGGCTCTACCTGATGCAGTGCCTCGTTTATCTTGTTGTCCTGCTTGCTCTTTACCTCTGCGCCGAAACCGAGTGCCGATGAACTTGTTCTCTGCATTATCAGCTTATCTATACCCTCGAATGCACCGCCGCAGATAAACAGGATATTCTTTGTGTTAATCTGTATGAATTCCTGATTGGGATGTTTTCTGCCTCCCTGGGGAGGAACATTTGACACTGTACCCTCGATAATCTTGAGCAGTGCCTGCTGTACGCCCTCACCGCTTACATCACGGGTAATCGAGGTGTTTTCAGACTTTCTTGTTATCTTATCTATCTCGTCGATGTATATGATTCCGTGTTCAGCCGCCTCAATATCATAATCAGCCGCCTGTATAAGTCTGAGAAGAACATTCTCAACATCCTCACCGACATATCCTGCCTGTGTAAGTGTTGTTGCATCGGCAATTGCGAAAGGCACCTTCAGCACATTGGCAAGCGTCTGGGCAATCATGGTCTTACCTACACCGGTAGGTCCCAGCAGCAGAACATTGCTCTTCTGAAGTTCTATCTCATCTGCGGTCGCCTCATCACCGAAGAAATTCTTCTTATAATGATTATACACCGATACGCAGATGGTTTTCTTCGCTTCATCCTGACCGATTATATACTTGTCAAGTATTTTCTTAAGTTCTGTAGGTTTTATAAGTTCGTGCTTATCTTCCTTTTGCTTGCCTTTGGATTTTCTGCCGGAAGACTTGTCTTCCTGCTCCATCAGCATCTGGTATGAGGCTACTATGCAATCATTGCATATACAGCCGCTCGCACCGTAAATTATTCTTTCAACCTGATCCTCAGTTCTTTCACAGAAACTGCATCTAAGCATGGTCAAATTCCTTTCAAGTGGTTATCTTTTTGCAATTACCTTATCAACAAGGCCATAAGCGCAAGCCTCTTCAGCCGAAAGGAAATTATCTCTTTCGCAGTCCTTATGAAGCTGCTCATAGCTCTTGCCGCAGTTCTCTGCCATTATTTTTTCAAGTGTTTCTCTTGTTTTCTCAAGGTACTTTGCGTGAATCGTAATATCGGTCTGCTGACCGCTGAGTCCGCCGCTGATAAGAGGCTGATGAATCATAACCTCTGAGTTCGGCAGGCAGAAACGCTTGCCCTTTGCGCCGCTTGAAAGCAGGAATGCTCCCATAGAAGCCGCCATACCTACGCAGATAGTAGATACATCGCACTTGATGTAGTTCATTGTGTCATATATAGCCATACCTGCGGAGATAGAACCGCCGGGGCTGTTTATATAAAGGCTGATATCCTTATCGGGATCCTGTCCTTCAAGAAACAGTAACTGTGCAACAACAAGTCCTGCAGTAACGTTGTTTACTTCTTCGTTAAGCATGATAATTCTGTCGTTAAGCAGTCTGGAGAATATATCGTATGCTCTTTCTCCTCTGCCTGTCTGTTCAATGACGGTTGGTACTAAACTCATAAAACTCCTGCCTTTCAAAATGTTTTTTATTTACAATAAAGAGCTTTCCATAATGATACAGAAAGCTCCCGATTGCAAAAACTTAATTATTCAGTAACTTCGGTTACATCTGCACTCTCACGAACGATGTCGAATGCCTTCTCAACCTCAAGGTCTTTTCTGAGCGCTTCTTCGGCAACAAGAGCCTTGACCTTGTCAAGTTCCATCTTGTAGTTTTCAGACATCTCAGCGTATTCCTTCTCAACGTCCTCATCTGTTACAGCAACGTTTTCTTTCTGAGCAATCTTCTCAAGAGCAAGTCTGAGCTTAACCTGCTTTGCAGCGGGCTCCTTGAAGTTTTCCTTGAACTGCTCTATAGTTGTGTTTGTAAACTTGAGGTAATCAGCAACTGTGATACCCTGGTATCTGTTTCTGTACTCCCAGTCACGAACAAGGTCGTCAACACGGTTGTTTATCATAGCATCGGGAATCTCGCCCTCGAGCTTTTCGATAACAGCGTCTGTAATATCGGCATCAAGCTTAGCGTCAGCGGCGTTCTTAGCACTCTCTTCAAGCTTTGCTCTGATGTCAGCCTTGAATTCGTCAAGTGTATCGAAATCGCTTACGTCCTTAGCGAACTCATCGTCAAGTTCAGCGTATTCCTTAGCCTTGATTTCGTGAATCTTGCACTTGAATACTGCGGGCTTGCCCTTTAAGTTCTCGGCGTTGTAGTTCTCGGGGAATGTAACATTGATTTCGAATTCTTCGTCAATGCTGTGACCTACCATACCGTCCTCAAAGCCGGGGATAAACTGACCGCTGCCGATCTCAAGTGAGAAATGCTCAGCCTTGCCGCCTTCAAACGCTTCGCCGTCAACGAAACCTTCAAAGTCGAATACTGCTGTATCGCCCTTCTGAAGAGGTCTGTCTGTAACGTCGATGATTCTTGCGTCCTTCTCCTGATATCTCTTGAGTTCGTTTGCAACATCTTCGTCAGTTACAGTCTTGACAGTCTTGTTTACCTTTATACCCTTATAGTCCTTGATTTCAACTTCGGGCTTTGTTGTAAATGTAGCCTTGAAAGAAACACCGTTCTCCTTGCTTACTTCTGTTACTTCGATGTTGGGCATATCAACAACTTCAAGCTTAAGTTCGTCGATAACTTCCGCAACGCTCTTCTGGTACATACCGTTAACAGCATCTTCATAGAAAACGCCTTCGCCGTACTCAGCTTCGATTATCTTACGGGGTGCCTTACCCTTTCTGAAGCCGGGAACGTTTATGTTCTTTTTCTTCTTTAAATAAGCTGCCTGTACTGCCTGCTCGAATTCTTCGGCTGATGCCTTGAATTCTACCTCAACCGTATTTGTTGCGGTCTTGTTGTTTGAAATGATCTCCATTTGAAAAATCCTCCGTTTTTGCATAGCCTTATATACGGCGATGCGTATTATTGTATTTTATTCCTGCACAAGTACAGGTGTAAATTTAACATAGTCAGCCGATACCATTCTGTATGTAATTCCGTCCCTTTCGCCCTGAAAAGCCTTCGGAAAGCACGGAGCACCGTGAACGTGACCGTAAAAGCATCTTTTCACAGGATATTTTGACATCACATCAAGAATGTAATCGTTCTGCTCATTGCCGTATATCGGCGGATAGTGTATGAATACCACAGGCTCAAGACCTGTTGACACAGCGGCTTTGAGAGAAGCATCCATTCTGCCCGCCTCTCTGAGAAGCACAAGCTCATCCTGCGGTTCGCCGTCATCATTTATCCAGCCTCTTGTGCCGCAGATCGCTATACCGCACTCCTCAAAAGCGTTATTATGCAGAATTCTGATATTATCAAAACCGTTTGTCTGTAAAAAGCCGTTCATTTTTTTCAGTGTCGTCCACCAGTAATCGTGGTTACCTTTAGAGATTATCTTCCTGCCTCTGAGCCTTCTGCTGATAAACTCAAAGTCCGGAAGTGCCTCCTCGATCGACATTGCCCAGCTAATATCGCCGGGTATCACAACGCAGTCATCTTCTCCGACAACACTGTTCCAGTTTTTTTCAATGCGCTCGGTATAATTCTCCCAGCCACCGAAAATATCCATCGGCTTTTGTCTGCCGAAAGGCAGATGAAGATCGCCCATTGTGAATACTCTCAAATAAACGCTCCTTAATTACTTGTTTATAAATTCAAGAACTGCCTCAGCCATTTCTTCGGGCTTTATTGAACCCGTAAATCTTACAGGCTTGTTCTTTGTATCGGAAAGTGCCTTGGGGCAGGTTGTCTTTGTCAGCTTTTCAAGCTTGCCGATAAGCTCAAACTCATCAACACCTTCAGTTTCGCCGCCCAGAGCATCATATACCGCAAAGCCGAACTTGTAAGGGTTGGCTGTTGAAGCGATAAGCGTCTTTGTGTTGTCGCCCGTCTTCTTCTTGTAGTCCTCGTATACCTTGTAAGCAACAGCAGTGTGAGTGTCCATAAGGTAGCTGTATTCACCGAATACTTCCTTGATAGCGCCCTTTGTCTGTTCATCGTCACAGCATCCGGCATAGAAGTTTTCCTTTATAGCCGCCTTTACGCTGTCGTTTACTTCGTATCTGCCGTCATTCTTAAGAGCTGTAAACCACTCGTTTATCAGCTTGTCGTTTTCACCTGTGAGGTGATACAGCAGTCTTTCAAGGTTGCTCGAAATAAGAATATCCATTGAGGGAGAAACAGTCGTGTAGAACTTTCTGTTTCTGTCATAGATACCTGTATTTATAAAGTCGGTAAGTACGTTGTTAGCGTTTGATGCGCATATCAGCTTGCCTATCGGAATACCCATCTGCTTAGCGTAATATGCGGCAAGTATATTACCGAAGTTACCTGTAGGTACTACTACATTCAGCTTTTCGCCGTACTTAAGCTCGCCGTCCTTTACAAGCTGAACATAAGATGAAACGTAGTAGATTATCTGGGGAGCAAGTCTGCCCCAGTTTATAGAGTTTGCACTTGAGAATACGGTGTTTGCCTTTTCAAGCTGAGCGATAACGCTCTTGTCTGTGAATATCTGCTTTACACCGCTCTGGCAATCGTCAAAGTTGCCGACAACAGCACAAACGTTTACGTTGCTTCCTTCCTGAGTTGTCATCTGACGCTTCTGCATATTGCTTACGCCGTCCTCAGGATAGAATACCATTATTGATGTGCCGTCAACGTCCTTGAAGCCTTCAAGAGCCGCTTTACCGGTATCGCCGCTTGTAGCAACGAGGATAGAAATCTTCTTACCGTCAATTGTCTTCTTTGCGGAAGTTGTGAGCAGATAAGGAAGAATCTGAAGTGCCATATCCTTGAATGCACAGGTAGGACCGTGCCACAGCTCAAGAATGTATGTACCGGGGATAAGGTGAGAGATCTCAGCGATATTGTCGGTTGCAAAATTCTTATCGTTGTAAGCGCCGTTTACGCAGTGCTTTATCTCATCATCGGTAAAGTCTGTAAGGAAAAGTCTGAATATCTCGTAAGCTCTTTCGGCATACGACATATCGCACAGCGACATTATCTTTTCTTCAGAGAGCTTCGGGAGATTTTCGGGAACAAAAAGTCCGCCGTCAGACGAAAGACCCTGTGAAATAGCATAAGCGCTCGGTACGTTTACCTTGACATCTCTGGTGCTTTTGTAGTTCATAACAAACATCCTTCTTTAGAGTTAAAATTGCGTTTCATAGCCTGTAGTGTCGAATGCGTCCTTGAAATATCTGAAATCAATCACACGCACAGCATCACCGGTCGAAACCGTTACTTCCGCTATATCATAGCGTATTTGCTTTTCTGCGCCGTATTCGGCGAGAAAACAGTCGGCAGTTGCTATTATCCTGCCCTTTTTCTTATATCCTACCGCTTCGACCCCGCTTACAAGACTTCTGTATCTGCGTGTCTTTACTTCCACAAAAACAAGTACATCGCCTTTCGACGCTACTATATCTATCTCCCCGCAGGGCTTGCGGTAATTTCTTGTTATAATATCATAGCCGTTTTTAATAAGATAATCTGCGGTGAAATCTTCACCGAGCCTACCCTTTACGGCTCTTTCGTTATTTGCCTGCATTTTTTGCCTTGAAATATTTCACAAGAAAACTCTTTCTGTGAATATCGCTCGCACCGTATTTATCAAGCATTTCATAATGGAGCTTTGTACCGTAGCCTTTATGCTTTTCAAACATATACTGAGGATACTTTTCGGCAAGCTCCTTCATATAACGGTCACGGGCAACCTTTGCAAGTATTGATGCCGCCGCTATTGATGCGCTTGTTGCATCACCCTTGACAACAGCCGTTTCCGGTATATCAAGTCCGGGCGTTTTATTGCCGTCGATAAGTGCGGTATCAGGCTTTACATCAAGCCCTTCGTATGCTCTTTTCATAGCAAGCATAGCGGCATTAAGTATATTCATACTGTCGATTTCCTCGACAGACGCTGTAGCTATGCAGTAGCTGACAGCTTTCTCACGGATAATGTCAAACAGGGCTTCACGCTTTTTCTCGGTCAGCTTTTTGCTGTCGTTTATCCCGTCAATGATTATATCATCGGGAAGTATAACAGCCGCCGCATAGACATCGCCAGCAAGAGGTCCTCTGCCTGCTTCGTCAATACCGCAGATAACTCCGCAATGCGTTCTCATTTCATTATCGTAAAGAAATAAATCTTTCTTTTCTTCGCCTGTCTTAAGGTCTTTCGAGAGAGATTCTGCCAAGTTTACCACTCCTGAATTCATCGAGTACAGCCGCCGCCGCTCTTTCTATATCAGGCTCGCCGCCCGAAATAAGCATTCCACGCTTTCTTGCTATCATTTCAAGGTCGGGCTTTTCCGTGTTTTCGTCCAGCTTGTAACGTGTAATAACGTTTCCCTTGTAGTTTTCCCACAGGTAACCGAGCAGACTGTCCGCAAGCTCGCAGACATCCATTACATCGTCCTTGATAGCGCCCGTATAACCGAGCTTTACAGCTACCTGCTGATCGTCGAATTTCGGCCAGAGTATTCCGGGAGTATCGAGCAATTCAAGCTCCTTATCAAGAGATACCCACTGAGCGCCTCTTGTAACACCGGGTCTGTCCTCTACCTTGGTCTTTCCCGCCTTCGAAATTCTGTTTATAAAAGAAGATTTACCGACATTCGGTATACCTACTACCATAACTCTCAGCGACTGACCCACAATGCCTTTCGCCTTACGCTTAGCAAGAAGGTCGGAGAGCAGATTTTTGACGTTTGGTGTAAACGCTTTTACGCCCTTACCGCTCCTGCAGTCGCATATCATGGCTTTATAGCCCTGAGCCGTGTAATATTTCTGCCACTCGGCAGTAACCTTTTCATCGGCATAATCGCATTTATTAAGAAGAATTATTCTCGGTTTAGAACCTGTTATATCGCTGATGACGGGGTTACGGCTCGATTCGGGTATTCTTGAATCTACTATTTCGGCAACAGCGTCAACCAGCTTTAAATCAGCCTCTATCTGTCGCTTGGTTTTGGTCATATGACCGGGAAACCACTGTATATTGGAAACCTGTGCCATTGTACCTCCGCTCACATACGTTTAAAATACGATTATAACATTCCGAGTGCGTTCAGCGGCCAGATACGAAGATACGCTTTTCCCATTATATAGCGCATATCAACCTGTCCGATCTGATTGCTTCTGCTGTCCTTTGACCCGTTCCTGTTGTCACCGAGAACAAATATTTTTCCGTCCTCGACCGTTACATCCTGATTATTCGGGAAGTTCTCCGGAAGATTTGTGGGCGTGTTTGTATAGTCATCGGGGAGCTGTTCTCCGTTTCTGTAAACAACACCTTTTACAAAGTCGATCCTGATTGTATCGCCGGGAAGTCCTATCACTCTTTTGACTATCGGTTTGCCGTAGCCGCCTGAGGCTTCGTTAACCAGCTTATCCGCATACAGAATGACAATGTCGTCATATTGCGGAGTGTAGAACATATCGGATACGATAAGTCTTTGCTGATCCTGTAACGTAGGAACCATTGATTCTCCGTCAACGGTTATCACACGGGCAAAAAGTGCAAATATAATTATAAAGCACAAAATGGCTGAAAAAATACTGCACATCCAGTCGAACATATCGGCAAAAAACTTCTTGCTGTCAGCAGTGCCGTTATTCTCATTTTCAGTCAAGTTCTTTTCTTCCATAGTGCGTCCCTTCAGAATAAAATATCGAATTCACGCAGTGGCAATATGCCACTGCTTTGAAAATTCGATGAGGAAATGATGTAAGGTCTTATATCTTGGACTTAACCTTAGCTGCCTTACCAACTCTATCACGAAGATAATAGAGCTTAGCTCTGCGTACCTTACCTTCTCTTACGATCTCAACCTTCTCTACTGTAGGTGAGTGCAGAGGGAATACTCTTTCGATACCGCAGCCGTGAGCTACTCTTCTTACTGTGAAAGTTTCGCTTACGCCACCGTGCTTCTTGGCGATAACTGTACCCTCGAATATCTGGATACGGAACTTGTCGCCTTCTGCGATGCGTACATGTACCTTAACTGTGTCACCTACGTTGAACTTAGGTGCTTCAGCCTTAAGGCTGTCCTGTGCAATGAGTTTTAATGCGTCCATGTTTTCCTCCTGGTTTTCGGATATTCTTGTATCGGCTTATCCTCCGTGCGTTTACGCTACGGAAAACGGCAACTTTTGCCGTTAAATACAGCGGACTACCCGTTTTAATGTCTTTGTGCTTTTCGCACTAACGGCATTAAACACGCTGACAGTATATGCCAAAAAGCATACTTATACCCTCAGCGGATTTCAAATGCTTTAATATTATAGCACCTTTGTACGAAATTTGCAATAGTTTTTTGTGAATTTTTTCGGTTAAAAAACTATGCGTAAGATTGCAGAATAGTTCATTTATTAAATAAACAACAATTTTAAAATCCCTATCCCCCTGCCCCCTTTCCCCGTGAAAGGCTGTGTATGCTTGCTGGCTTTGCATCGTGCAAAGCCCTTGTACATACACGCCCGGCATCCGTGCCGGGGGAGAATGCGGGGACTGGCGTCCCTGCTCAAGCAAGGATGCTTGTAGTCAGCCACACCCAGTCGTTGCACGATGCAACGACACAAACTGGCTGACAACCTGCTACTTGGGGCAAAGCCCCAAACCCCATTTTAGATAAATTATATTTCGCACAAAAGCGCTTATAATCGTAAAATTACTCGAACTGTGTTCCGTCCTTGCAAAGTATGCCGGTTCTTACTATATCAAGTCTTTCGGTTTCCTCTCCGCTGTACTTTTCGAATGCGTCAAAGAAAAGGGACGGATTGAGCGTAAAATCACAGCCGGACGGCATTATCAGTGTGAAATGTCCTTGTTCATAATCTTTAATTTCCGTGAACGGCTTAATATCGAGCGTTGTTACGCCCTTCTTTGTCTTCTTCTCCACTTCGATAGCCGGCAGTTTCATGAATTCCTCCAGCTTTTCGTAATCGCAGACGATATTCACGGAATACACCGATTTTTCTATTTCGGTATGCTTTTTTACAGGCAAGGCTGCTCTTATTATTCTTATATCCGGCGGTAAAACCGCATTGAGCTTGTCCCGCACAACATCGAAATCCGTTTGCTCTGTGAGTTTTATATCCATAGACTCGTTTATGCCTTCGCTGCCGAGCGAGAGCGGAAGATTTACATTGACATAGGTATGGGGATTGAAGCCCTGTGTGTGCCATATCGGAATATCGGTACGTCTTATCGCACGCTGAAAACAGGTGATAAGGTCAAGCGCCGATATATATTTTGCTCTGCCCGTCTTTGAAAAGAACAGGCGGACAGCGATATTATTCTCATTCATATTTAAAGCAAGCCCTTCCTAAGCATTTGTTTATACCGCAGCCTGCGCACTTTTCACGGCAGTTTGCAGTCGTTTTTTCTTCGTGAGCCTTGATATTCTCTCTGACAAGGAAGCTGCGGTCAAACAGCATATCCATATGCTCCCACGGGGCGATCTCGTCATATTCACGCTTGCGGTTTGCGTAGAAAGCCTTGTCGATGCCGAATTTTTCAAATGCCGCATTCCATATATCAGGCTTGAAATACTCGTTCCAGCCGTCAAGCTTACAGCCGTTCTTCCACGCCTCATAGATAACTGCAGACAGCTTTCTGTCGCCTCTTGCAAGCACAGCTTCAAGTATTGTAGTATCATAATGGCTCCAGCTGACATCAATACGTCTTCTGCCCTTTGAGCCTATAATATCAAGCAGATATTTCTGCCTTTCGTTTATCTGTTCTTCTGTCGCCTGAGGCTCATATTCAAAGGGCGTGAAGGGCTTCGGTATAAATGTTGACAGCGAGATCGAGATGCTTATTGCCTTTTTGCTTCTGCCCTCTGTATTGTAATAAAGGTCGATTATCTTGTCTGCAAGATCCTTTATCGCCTTTATATCATCAAGCGTTTCTGTCGGCAGACCGAGCATAAAGTACAGCTTGACCGAGCTGTATCCGCCCTCAAAGGCAATCTTACAGCTTTTGAATATAGCTTCCTCGGTGATATTCTTGTTTATAACGTCACGCAGACGCTGTGAGCCTGCCTCGGGAGCAAATGTAAGTCCGCTTCTTCTAACGCTCTTTATCTTCTTTACGACCTCGTCGCTGAATTTATCTATACGCAGTGACGGGAGAGAAAGGTTTACGCCTTTCTTATCGGTATATTCGGTTATATCGTTCAAGAGTCCCTCAATATCGCTGTAGTCGCTTGTGGACAGTGAAGAAAGCGATACCTCGTCATAGCCTGTGGTTTCTGTAAGGCTTTTTACCTGATTTACTATAGTTTCCTTTGATTTTTCTCTGAAAGGACGATATATAAAACCTGCCTGACAGAATCTGCAGCCTCTGATACAGCCTCTCAGCACCTCGACTACCGATCTGTCGTGTACTATCTGAGTATAAGGCACAACAAAGCTGTCGGGGGTATAGACCTTGTCAAAATCGTCTATAATCTGCTTTCTGACTTTTGCAGGGGCGTTGTTCTTCGGTGTTATCGCTTTTACCGTTCCGTCCTCGTTATAGCTTATATCGTAGAGCGAAGGAACATAGATTCCCTCAATCTGTGCCGCCTGTTCAAGATATTCCTGCTTTGTACCGCCGTTTTTCTTGAACTTTTCGGCAAGCTGCATCATCTTGAGGTTGACTTCCTCGCCTTCACCGAGTACAAACAGATCAAAAAAATCGGCAATCGGCTCTGCGTTACATACGCAGGGACCGCCGCCCATTACTATCGGGAAGAGGTCCTTTCTGTCTTTAGCAAAAACGGGCACACCTGCAAGGTCAAGCATCGACAGGATATTTGTATAGCAAAGCTCATACTGGAGCGTAAAGCCGATAAACTCAAAATCCTTGATAGGATCAAGACTTTCCAGACCGTAAAGAGGAATATCGTTCTTTCTCATCTGCTCTTCCATATCGGGAAGTGGCATGAACACACGTTCGCACCAATAATTAGGTACGCTGTTCTTGAGGGAATAGAGTATCTTTATCCCGAGATGCGACATTCCTATATCGTATGTGTCGGGAAAGCAGAAAGCAAAGCGTATATCCACCTTGCTTTTATCTTTAACGACAGCGTTTACCTCACCGCCGATATAGCGTGACGGCTTCTGCACCTTCAATAAAATTTTATCTAATTTTTCCTTCAGCATTTTTCTACTTCCGTTCCGAAAATTATAGTTATACAGTATATTTTACTACATTCTCGGCTTTATTGCAAGCCCTACGAAACAAGCTGTGCCTGTATCAGAAAAAGCACCACAAAAAACAGCGATAACGAAACGCTTTCACCGCACATAACGCAATATACGATCACTCCTGCCGTTATAATCAACGCTAAAGCCGTTCCGACAATTTTTTTCACTTTTTCGGCGGTTCTCAGCGATACAAATCCGGTCAGAAGCAGCTCAAGCACTTCCGCACCGTCAAAATATCCAATAGGTAAAGCGTTGAATATGCAGATGATAAGATTCACTGCACCGAAAACCGCCGCCGTGTCATTTTCCTGCATAGCAAAACAAGCCGCCGCAACAAGCAGATTTACACTGCACCCTGCAGACAGGATAACAAGCCGCTTTGCGTCCGTGAGGCTCTCCATTCCCGACTTTGACAAGGCTATTCCTCCTCCGTAGAATGTTATCCTTTCGGGATTGGCTCCGCATACTGCCATAGCGAGCAAATGCCCGCCCTCGTGCAGAATGCAGGCAATCAGCGACAGCACCGCCGCTCCGCTCGTGTCGATAAAAATCATAAATGCCACAACCGCAAAGAAGCTGAAATCGAATTTTACCTTCAGCCGTCCGTTATGTTTCATTCTCATTCTCCTTTTATCCTTTTGGATAAGTATATTAGGAAAAACGGAAATAAGAACAAAAAAAAGCACTCAGCGTGATGCTAAGTGCTTTTTAAATGGTTGCGGGAGCTGGATTCGAACCAACGACCTTCGGGTTATGAGCCCGACGAGCTACCCCTGCTCCACCCCGCGATATTTCGTTCACTCTCCTGAGTGCTTGTATATTATAACACGAAGTTTAATGTTTGTCAAGCGTTTTACGAAAAAATTTTACAAAAAGTCAAAATCCCCTCTGAAACCGCTCCTGTCATTATGTCTGTCCGTAATAATATATGCCGCTGTGCCGTGAATATTCGAGCTTTTTTCAAATTTTTTATCCGAAATTTCTTTCCTGACCGTTTTATCGTACACCTTATCTGTTATCATTAAGTCAAAGGATAAAACCCGATGAAAATCGGTACGGATTATTCAAAAGGAGGAAAATATGACATTTATAGTTTTATTTATCGGTCTGATCATTTATGGCATCTGGAAAAATTGCGAACCGCAGATTCCGGCCTCTTATCACAATAACTGGAAGCTTGAGCAGGAGGATTCCTGGAAAGTCAGCACGGGTGAGATGTCACGGCGGCAGTTTATGAAGAATATCCAGAACGGCAAATACAGATAAACGTCACACTTAATGTTTACCCCCGATTGCATAAGCAATCGGGGGTAGTTCTTTATCCTTCCGTCTTTCTTATACCGAAAAACAATCTTAAGAAGCCTGCCAGTATTCTCGGCGTCTTGCAAACTACGATTTTCATAATATGTACCTCTCTTTCAGCAAAAGAACATCAGCCATACTCCCAGTGCAATGAGCAGCAGTGACAGTATAACAAGCAGTGTTTCGGCTGACATACAGGTAACACATATAAGAATACCGGCAAGACCGAGTATGAACGCAGGAAATTTTGAACGTCCCGGTCTGCGCCTTCTCATCATAAAAATACCTCCCGTCAGCTGAAGCTATTACACTTTATTCCTCAGGGAGATATTTTGTTACTTATTTCTTGACGGTCATAACAACCGCAAGTCCGCTCCTTACTTCGACCGTGCAATCGGTGCCTTCGATGAACTCATTGCTTACACCTATCGGGAATCTGCGCTCCATAACATAGCAGTCAAGCGGATAACCTGCGCCTGTTATGGAAACCGTTGCTTTATCACTTATTGCAAACACCGAAAGGTATCTTGATAAATCGGGCGAAAGCGTTATCTTTTCATCTTCAAGTATGTATACATCCGTGCTGTCGCCTTTTATGCTTGCTCTTGCTCCATGCTCACGGATAAACAGAAGCGTCGATATATTCGCTAAGGTATGGTCTGTTCTACCGCCGCAGGCACTGATGAGCGTAATGTTGTCATATCCTCTGTCGAGTGCGGTTCTTACAGCAAGCATCGTGTCGGTATCGTCCTTGTGGGCAGGCGAACGCATTGTTTCTATATTGTCCGGCAACGGATTCTCAAGGCTGTCAAAATCCCCTAAAATCAGATCCGGCTTGATTCCTGCCTGCAGTGCCTTGTCATATCCGCTGTCTGCGCATATTATAAATGCACCCTCGGATATTTTCGCATTCATACACGGCTCAGGTCCGCCGCAGATTATATAACACTTCTTCATTATTTGTTTTTAAACTCCCATTCATTCAGCCTTTCGGCTTCTTCACACATTTTTACATAGCTGTCATAGCGTGAACTGTTTATCTTTCCTTCACGCAGTGCTTCGGTCACGGCACATCCGCTCTCCTTTAGATGAACGCAATCTCTGAAACGGCATTTACCGAGATATTCAGAAAACTCTCTGAACGAATATTGCAGTTCGTTTTTCGGAATAAAGCCGTATCTGCTTACTTCAACGGTCGAAAATCCGGGTGTATCGGCAATATAGCCTCCGTCAATAGCAAATAACTCCGCCTGTCTTGTCGTATGCCGCCCTCTGCCGAGCTTTTTGCTTATATCTCCCGTGCTTCTTTCGAGTCCGGGGAACAGATGATTCATAAGGCTTGATTTTCCTACACCTGAATTGCCTATAAGTGCTGACAGCTTGCCGGATATATAGCTTCTGATCTCATCAATGCCGTTTCCTGTGCTGTTATCCATATAGAACACCTTGAATCCGCATTTTCTGTATATTCCGGCGAAATCCTCGCATTCACGCAGATCCTGTTTGGTTATTACTATAACAGGCTCGATGTGCTTGCTTTCAAATATTGAAATCAGCTTATCTGTAACAAGCGTGTTCGGCACAGGGTCGACCGCAGATGTTACAAGTAACGCACAGTCAAGATTGGCGAGCGGCGGTCTGATGATATGATTCTTACGTTCCTTTATCTCCACGATAAGCGGAACGGCATTTTCCTCTATGCTGACAACGACATTATCTCCCGCACACGGAGATATTTTTTCTTTTCTGAACACTCCCCTTGCATTACAACATAAAACGCCGTCGGCAACAGCTACATAGTAGTTGCCGCCGACAGCCTTTGTTATAATGCCTTCGCTTTTTACATTTTTCAAAGGCAAACCTCGTTATTCAGCTGTTTCTTCGGAAGGTTCGCCCGATGTTTCGGACGAAACACCCTTCAGATTGTTAAACAGGTTCTGATCGTATGATATAACATTCTGCTTTACAGTACCGGAGGAGAAATCAACTTCTATTTCAGCAAGTGTTCCTGTAAGAGCTTCGTCCTTAACATTTGTGATTTTTATGAGATATGTCCGCTTATCCTTGCCGGATACCTCAAATGATACAGGCTTACCTGCCGCAAGTGACATATCCTTGGTTTCTGTCTTGATTACATTTCCGTCGCTGTCCATATAGGTAAAGTTAAATGTACCTGACTGAGCGGCGATTGTCGGAAGCGTAACGGTTACAGTACCGCTTACCTCTGAGGGCTCAGGATCTGAGGAAGGCTCCTCCTTTGAAGTGTCTGGAGCTACATACTTGAGCTTATTGAACAGACCCTCGTCATAGCTTACTATTTCAGGCTCTGTGTCCTCATTCTTGAAATCAACGCTGATTTCCGCAAGAACTCCGCTGAGCGATGTGTCGTTCACATTAGTAATCTTGACAGTGAATGTGGCAGGTTCTGTACCGCTGACTTCAAATGTCAGAGTTTTACCCGAATTTACAGCCATGTCACGTTCTTCTTCCTTGAACGAAACGCCGTCCTTGAAGTACTCAAACTTGAATGTTCCTGTATCGGTCGCATCGGTCGGAAGTTCAAGCGAAACTTCGGTCTTGATATTGACAGCCTTGCCGTCGCATACGGTTACTTCAATCTCGGTTTCCTCGTTTACAACAGAGTTTTCCGCAATACTCTGCTTTATTACCTGATCTTTTTCATACTCGTTGCTTGAGCCCGAAACTTCCTTCAGCTTGAGATTCTTCTTCTCTGCTTCTTCTCTTGCTTCTTCAATTGTCATACCGATAAACTTGGGAACATTGACTGCCTTCACAAGCTTGCCGTTACTTACATATACCTTAACGAGCGTACCCTGTGAAACCTCAGAATGAGCCGCAGGTTCGGTCTTTATAACAATATCCTTAGCCACATCGTCATTATTGACATATACGATTTTGGGCTTAAGTCCCTTCTTTTCGAGCTTTATCTGTGCGTCCTGTACAGTAAGGTTGGAGTAATCGTCAATCTCGACCTTCTGAGGACCGTTACTGATAACAATATTTACTATCGTACTCTTTTTGATGGTTCTGCCGGCAGGAGTTTTCTGATCCATTACCTCGTTTTCCTTGTACTCGGTAGAATACTGTCTGTCTATATCGAGGTTAAGCTCAGGGTACTTTGTCTTGACATCATCAAGCGTCATACCGACAATATTCGGCATAGTCATCTCATCGGAGCCGCCGCTTTCGGTACCTAAGTTACCGCTTACTATAGTGAATATGAGCCATGCGGTCATTATTACAAATACAGATGCTACGGCAAAGAGAATAGGAAGGAGCGGAGAACGTCTTTCCTCTACCTCATCCTCTTCGTCCTCATCCTCGTCATAAAGATCGTTATCCTCATCGCCCTCGCTTTCGGGAAGCTCTTCTCCGTTTGCGCTTTGTTCGGGAGCGTTGGGGTCGGATACCTTATCGAAATACTTGGTCGAGCCGTCTGTCGAGAAATATTTGTACTCAAATACAATGCTGGGGTCTTTCTTGAATTCTTCAATATCGTTTATCATCTCGCCTGCGGTCTGATAACGCATTGAAGGCTCTTTCTGCATAGCCTTGAGCGTAATCTCCTCAAGACCTTCGGGAATTGAAGAATTTATCTCACGCAGAGGTTTCGGCGGAGTCTGCATATGCTGGAGAGCAATCGCCACGGGTGTTTCTCCGTCAAACGGTTTCTGTCCTGTCAGCATCTCATAAAGCATAACGCCGACAGAATATATATCGCTCTTTTCATCGGTCATTTCGCCTCTTGCCTGTTCGGGACTGATATAGTGAACCGAGCCGATAGCCTTTTCGGAAAGAGTTTTATCTGTTTCACGGTTAAAACGGGCAATGCCGAAATCCATGACCTTTATCGTGCCGTCGGGGAGCATCATTACGTTCTGCGACTTTATATCCCTGTGGACAATTCCTCTGTCGTGTGCGTGCTGTAATGCTCTTAAAATCTGGATAGTGAAATATACAGCGTCCTTCCATTTCAGAACGCCCTGCAGCTTGATATATTCGGCAAGAGAGATGCCGTCTATGTATTCCATTACGATAAACTGTATCTGCTCATTGAAGCCGACATCGTATATCTTTACAATGTTCGGATGCGAAAGCAATGCTATTGCCTTGGACTCGTTGCGGAATCTTCTGAGAAAATCCTCACTGCCGGCAAATTCATTCTTAAGAATTTTTACGGCAACTATTCTGTCCTCGGTAATATCCTTTGCCTTATAGATGTCAGCCATTCCGCCCGTTCCTATAAGCTCAAGAAGCTCGTAACGGCCGTCAAGGCGTCTGCCTATCATGTTGTCTGTATTGTTATCCATAAAATCCACCGTTTCTCCGTACTTTATTAAACCTCCGACCCATACGGTAAGCCGGAATTTATATTGAAACCACAGCAACGGTCACATTATCCCGTCCGCCGTGTTTATTGACATAATCTACAAGCTGATCGCAGCATTTTGCCGTAGGCGCACCTGCTATCTGAGCGTCCTCCGCATAGGAGCTTAGTCCGTCCGAGCAGAAAAGGAGCATATCACCCTTCTTTACATCAAGCTCGAAATAATCCGGCGTGATGAAAGGCTGTGCTCCGACAGCTTTTGTAATCCTGTTCCTGTCGGGGTGAGTCTTGCTCTCCTCGTATGTTATTATTCCCTTTTCAATCAGCTTTCTTATATATGTATGATCCTTTGTCACCTGCTGCATATTGTCGTCAAAGAAGAAATAGCATCTGCTATCGCCGACATTTATAAGATAGGCTCTTTCGTTGAAAATAATGCCTGCCACACAGGTAGTACCCATTCCCGCTTTTTCGGGGTTTGCGTTTGCCATATCGTAAACAACACTGTTTGCGGCGGTTACCGATGTTATCAATAAATTTCTTATCTGATTTCTGGTTATATCGTGTCTGAAGCCTTTTATCAGTCTGTCCTTTATAAAATCAACAGTCGTTGTGCTGGCACATCCGCCGGCATTCTGTCCGCCCATTCCGTCGCACAGAATGATCGCTATAGCGTCATCTCCAAGCTCGCCTATCCAGTAGCTGTCCTGATTTTCTTCACGGCAATTACCTATATCGGTCTTTGCGTAAGCCTTCATATATAATGGTTCTCCCTTGATTTCTTACTTATTATCACGTCTTAACTGACCGCAGGCGGCGCTGATGTCCGCACCGAGCGTTCTTCTGACCGTAGCGTTAAGTCCGCCGTCTATAAGCATCTGTTTATACTTTTCAACAGAAGCACTGCGTTTAAATACGCCTTCCTTTATCTCGTTGACGGGAATAAGATTGACGTGACAGTTCTGACCCTTCAGCAGTTTAAGAAGTGCGTCTGCGGATTGTCTGTTGTCGTTTACTCCGTCGATCAGTGCAAATTCATAGCTGATTCTTCTGCCCGTGGTATTGAAATAATACTTGCACGCCTCCATCAGCTCTTCTATGCGGAATCTGTCATTTATGGGCATTATAGAGCTTCTAAGCTCGTTTGTAGGCGCATGGAGAGAAACAGAGAGCGTGATGCCGAGTTTAAGGTCAGCCAGCTCATATATCCTGTTCACAAGTCCGCAGGTCGATACCGAAACGTGTCGCAGGCTCATATCATCCTTTGCCGATAAAAGTCTGAGAAACTTTACAACATTATCAAAATTATCAAGCGGCTCGCCTATTCCCATAAGTACAACGTGATTTATCTTTCGACCGCTGTCACGTTCACTTTCGTATATCTGCAGCAGCATCTCGCTCGGCTCAAGATTCCTTACGAATCCCGCTTTGGTCGATGCGCAGAATTTACATCCCATTTTGCAGCCGACCTGAGTTGATATACAGATGCTGTTGCCGTGCTTGTATTCCATAAGTACGGTTTCGACTTTTTCTCCGTCAGACAAACCATAAAGATATTTTACCGTATTATCTATGTCAGATACAAGTCTTTTTTGAATTTTTAGTGAGTTTATCCAAAAAATATCGTCGAGTTTTTCTCTGAGTTGTGCAGATAGATTGGTCATTTTGCTAAATTCTTCTACTTTATTAATATGTAACCAATCGTATATCTGTCCGGCTCTGAATTTTTTCTCGCCCATAGCCAGAATCTTTTCTTCCAGCTCCTCTTTCGACAGCGAAAGAATATCTGTTTTTTCCATTTATATGTATTATTTCACCTTTCTGAGTGTTGCTGTGAAGAAACCGTCGCCGTTCACATCACAGGGAAGCATTGTTCTCTTGTAGCTGTCCTCAAGACCTTTGATATTCAGTGGAACAACTACCGGCACAAAGTCGCTGTGCTCTTTTAAAAACTCGTCAACTATATCGTCGTTTTCCGTCCTGCTTACAGTACAGGTCGAATAGATAAGAGTTCCGCCGGGTTTTACATATTCAGCGGCGTTGTTTATTATCTTTCTCTGTGTATCGGGAAGGGTTTCAAGCTGTTTCATAGGCTTGTACTTTATTTCGGGCTTTCTTCTGATAACGCCGAGTCCCGAACACGGCACATCGCATATCACCCTGTCAGCTTTCGGTATATCGGGGTTGAATTTTGTCGCATCATTTTCTGCGGCTGTTATAATAGTAAGGCCGAGCCGTTTAGCCGTATTTGCAATAACGGAAACTTTTCCGTCGTACAAATCGTAGCTGTATATTCTGCCCCTGTCGTTCATAATTTCGGCACAGGTGAACGTTTTACCGCCGGGCGCACTGCAAAGATCCACAACCGTTTCATTGAACATGGGAGCGGCTATTTTACAGCATATCTGCGATGAAATATCCTGAATGTGAAACATACCCTTTTTATATGCGGAGCTTTGCTCTATCCCTTTGGTATTGGCAAGCTCTATGCAGGCATCTATAAGGCTGTTCTTTGCTGCGGATATTCCTTCGGACTCAAGTTCGCCTATAACATCGTCAACCGTGTATCTGACGGTATTTACTCTGGCATATATCGGCGGTCTGCCGAAGCAGGAGTTTATCATCTGCATTGCTCTTTGCTCGCCAAGCTCGCTGTTCCACTTCTTCACAAGCCATTTCGGGCAGGAATATTCGATAGATAGCTTTGCTTCGCCCGTAAGGTTGCCGTAATCTATCTGTTTTTCGTTACGCAGAAAGGTTCTGAGGATAGCATTAACATAGCCTTTTGCCTTTGTACTGTTGCAGTAATCGCAAAGTGCCACCGATTCGTTCACCGCAGCGCTGTCCGGCACCGAATTCATGAACAGAAGCTGATAGAAGCCCATTCTGAGTATCTCTACGACCGCTGTCTTTATCTTATCGAATTCGATACCCGAATAATAGCGTATAAGATAGTCGAGCGTCATCCTGCGTTCAAGTACGCCGTAGAAAAGGGCCGCCGAGAAGGCTTTGTCACGCCTGTCCGCATCATTTTGCGTGAATGCGTGGTCAAGTATTATATTTGAGTATGCCCCCTGCGTATCCATACGGATAAGCAGGTCGAGCGTTATCTGTCTTGCGGTTTTCATTCATCTCTCCAAATCAATCTCTTCTTGAGCTTGCGATAAGTCTTAAAAGCTGTAATAAAGCCACTGCAAGCGACGCTACATAAGTCATTGCTGCGGCTGTGAGCGTTTTCTTTGCGCCTGTATACTCAGCACCGAACAGTATGCCTTGGTTCTTTATTGTGGCAAGCGCTCTGTGGCTTGCGTTGAACTCAACTGGGAGCGTTATCAGCTGGAACAGCACTATTGCCGCAAAAAGTCCGATGCCTATGCCTCTGAGTATCGGTATATTAAACGCAATACCGAGTATGAAGAACAGTATCCACGCCGATGAGCCGAACTGTGCAACGGGAAGAATTGCCATTCTTATCCTTATAGGCGTGTAGTTTTCGGCATACTGTATCGCATGACCGACCTCGTGAGCCGCAACGCCGATGGCTCCGACAGATACGCTGTCATAAACGGGAGCCGAAAGTGCAACGGTGTTTGTTCTGGGATCGTAATGGTCGGTAAGTTCTCCGGATACTCTTGTTACCTGAACATTATAAAGTCCGTTGCTGTCAAGAATCTGTCTTGCTATATCTGCGGCAGACACCCCTCTTGAGCTTGGCATCTTGTTGTATTTTCTGAAAGTACCTTTTACATTGATCGAGGCGAATATAGAAAAGATAAAGGCTGCAATCAGCAGTAAATAAAGTATTAATTCCGGCATATCCGTTCTCCTTTCCGTTTGACGCTATCAGTTCAACACAGTGTCACGCTGTAGCTTGTTGCCGTTCAGAAAGCTTGCAGTATTCATACGCTTTCCGCCCTCTCCCTGAACATCGGTAAATCTTATACATTTCTTGTCGCCGCATACTACGGTGAGGTCGTTTTCGTTCACAACTGTTCCGTACGGCTTGTCGGAGGTAATATCCGTCATAACCGCAAAGTAAACCTTCAATCTTTTATCTCCTATAAAAGTATAGGCACAGGGTGACGGTGACATACCTCTTATGAAATTATATACATCAATTGCATTTTTTGAGAAGTCTATCCTGCACATTTCTTTTGTTATAAGACCTGCGTAGCACGAAAGGCTGTCATCCTGAGGTACAGGCTTTATCGTACCCTCCTCGCAGGCCTTCAGCGTTTCGATTATAAGTTCTCCGCCTGTAGCCGCAAGGCTGTCGTGAAGCTCTCCGCCGGTCATATCGGGAGTAATCGTAACCGACCTGCTCATCAGCATATCGCCTGTATCAAGTCCCTTTGCCATAAGCATTGTTGTAACTCCGCTTTCTGTTTCGCCGTCTATGATGCACTTCTGGATAGGTGCGGCACCTCTGTATTTCGGCAAAAGCGAAGCGTGTATATTGATGCACTTGTACTTCGGAAGTTCAAGTATGCTTTCGGGAAGAATCTGACCGTAAGCCGCCACCACGATGCAGTCGGGAGCAAGCTGTTTAAGAAGTTCGAGCGACTTCTCCGCATCCTCGCCCTTTCTGAGCGACAGAGGCTGATATACGGGGATACCGTACTTTTCGGCACACTCCTTTACGGGCGGTGCCTGCATCTTCTTTCCTCTGTTCTTAGGCTTGTCGGGCTGTGTGAAAACAGCCATAACATTATGATACTTGTGTAACTCCTCCAGTGCCGATACGGCGAAATCCGGAGTACCCATAAATACTATGTTCAAATGATTTCCCCCTTACTTTTTACGTTCCTCAAGCTGTTCGGAAGTCAGCAGTTCGTCTGCCTTATCGGTAAACAGAATGCCGCTCAGATGGTCGATTTCGTGACACAGAGCTATTGCTAAAAGTTCTGTACCCTCTATATCAAATTCTTTGCCGTATCTGTCCTGTGCCTTTACCTTTACCTTTGCGGGTCTGTCAACATATCCCCACATACCCGGCACTGAAAGACAGCCCTCAAGCTCGTGCTGTTTACCTTTCATAGATGTGATAACAGGGTTTATAAGTTCAATCTTGCCGTGTTCGTCGCCTACGTCTATGACCACAACTCTCCTCAGTACGCTTATCTGAGGTGCGGCAAGACCTACGCCGTTTGCCTCCTGCATTGTTTCGTACATATCGTCAAGCATCGTCCACAGCTTATCGTCAAATACGGTAACGTCCTTACATCTTTTTCTCAGCGATTCGTCGCCGTCCTTAGCTATTATTCTCTTTGCCATTTCAAAAATCCTTTCTTTTGTTTATATAATCTCGCCGTTCATATCGGCGAAGAAGCTGACTTTATCAAGTGCCGGTGATTTATATGCGTCAAGCAGTGTAGCCTTCATAACCGATCTGAATTCTTTGTTGTTCTTGCATTTTATGATAATTCTGTAGCGATACTTGCCGTTTACCTTTGCCACCGAGCAGGCGGACGGTCCAAGCACTCTTATAGGGATACCGTGACCCTCAAGATTTTTCATAAACAGCTTTACAAAGCTTTCCGAGCCTTTTTTGCAGGCCGCTTCGTCAACCGATGAAAGCCCTATTTCGCATATATCGCAGTACGGCGGAAAAAGCAGTGCTTTTCTTATCTCGCATTCCTGTCTGAAAAACTCATCGTAATTCTGGTCAGCCGCAAGATTAAGAACGTAATGTTCGGGAGAAAAGGTCTGCAGATACGCTCTGCCTTTTTTCGAGCCTCTGCCGCATCTTCCGACCACCTGTGTTATAAGCGAAAACGTCTTTTCATAACCGAGATAATCGCCTGCGTACAGCGATTTATCTATCAGCAATACACCAACAAGCGTCACGTTCTCAAAATCAAGTCCTTTTGCTATCATCTGAGTGCCGACCATAATATCATACTCGCCGTTCTTGAATTTATCGAAATTCTTTTCGTAGGAAAACTTGCTCATCGTGGTATCTGCGTCCATACGCAATACTCTTGCGGACGGAAACAATGTTGATATTTCATCTTCTATACGCTGTGTTCCCGTACCTGTGCTGTATATGAACTTCGAGCCGCACGATTTGCATTTTCCTGTGAATACCTCGGTATAGCCGCAATAGTGACATATCATACAATTGTTCGTTTTATGATATGTAAGAGGAATATTGCAGTTGGGGCATTTATACACCTCGCCGCACTTTATGCAGTTCATATAGGTGTTGTAGCCTCTGCGGTTAAGCAGAAGTATCGTCTGCTCTCCTCTTTGCAGATTATTCTTTATCTCATCGGCAAGCGCCCTGCTGAAATTGGAACGGTTGCCGGTTTCGACCTCGACCTTCATATCGACAAGATACACATCGGGGAGTACCGGCTGGCTGTAACGCTTTTTCATCTCAAACAGCTTGTATCTGCCGATTGACGCAAAGTATGCGCTTTCAAGACTTGGAGTTGCGGACGCTAAAAGAAGCGTGGCACTATGATAAAAGCATCTCTGCTTTGCTATGCTCCTTGCCTGATAGCGTGGAGATTTTTCGGACTTATAGGTATGCTCGCCTTCTTCGTCAATAACAATTATACCGATGTTGTCAAGCGGCGCAAATACGGCGCTTCTTGTACCTATGACTATCCTTGCCTCGCCTTTTTCGATACGCTTATACTCATCTGTCCTCTGACCGAGCGAAAGGTTGCTGTGTATTACCGCAACGTTACTTCCGAAAAGATCGGTAAAATTTCTCACCATCTGGGGAGTGAGCGATATTTCGGGAACAAGCATAAGGGCTGTTTTTCCCTGTTTTAACGCCTTGTCTATGAGCTTTAAGAAAACGGTGGTCTTGCCGCTTCCCGTAACGCCTTTAAGCAAGGCACACTGCGGTTTGCCGCTGTCCATAAGCTCGGACATTCCGCTGTATACGGCGGACTGTTCATCGGACAGCACTATATCGTCAATGCTCCTTACCGCCTTTGCTCCTGCGGTAAGCGAGCGTGAAACTTCATTGTCAAAGCATTCTACAATGCCGTTTTTCTCCATATTGTTTATAACGGCGGATGTTACAACGCAATTATAGCATACTTCCTTTACCGATGCGGAATCGGCATCCGTCAGAAAATCGGCTACCTTTTTCTGCTTTGCGGTAAGGGGCTTTCCGCCTTTGTCGGCATACTCGCCGCTGAGATAGCTGTCTGTAAGCCTTACGTTTTTTTCGGTTTCACTGCCTACCCTCTGCTTTATAATATCAAGCGAAACAAGTACAGACTTTTCACAAAGCTGTTTTACCAGATTTTTCTGCTGTTCGTCAAAGCCGTATTCGATCATATCGTTAAGCTCTCTGTCGCTTTTACAGCCGAGTAGCATAGCCGATACCGCCTGCTCCGCAGGTTCAAGAGCAAAGCTGTCGGGAGCTTTTCTGAACTCATCGCTTATGGCATATCTCTGAGATACATTCAGAGCCATACCTCCGGGCAGGATAGTCTTTACTGCGTCAAAATAAGTACAGAAGGTATTGTCCTTCAGCCAGTGCATAAGGCGCAGAGCCTCGTCACCCAGTATCACTCCGTCATTTATAACGCAGTATATATCCTTGAGCCGTCCGTAATCCGCATTCTGCTTAAAGCCTGTAACTAAGCCGACACGCTTCTTACCGCCTTTGCCGAACGGCACGATTACACGCTGACCAACGCTTGCCTTTGCTCCCTGCGGAAGATAATAATCAAACTCGTTATCAAAGCTGTAAAGTGCCTTATCGACAACTACCGATACGATAGCCTTATCATAGCGGTCGCTCATTATGATTTCTTGATTTCCTCAAGTAACGGAAGTGAACGCTTCGTGTTCATCTTTTCCGCAAGGATAACGGTATTAACATCATCTACCGCCTTTTCAAGCTCACCATTTACTACAAGATAATCAAACTTGTCTGCAAACTGAAGTTCGTTTCTTGCCTGCGCAATTCTTGCGGCGATAGTTTCTTCCGTTTCGGTGCCTCTTTTTCTGAGCCTTCTTTCAAGTTCGCTCATTGAGGGCGGAAGTATGAATATAAGCACGCATTCGGGGAATATCTTCTTTATATTCATCGCACCCTCGACCTCTATCTTGAGTATTACGTCCCTGCCCTGTTCAAGCATATCCGTAACGGCTTTCTTAGGCGTACCGTAATAATTGCCGCAATACTGCGTATATTCAAGCACTTCGCCGTTTTCTATCATCTTTTCAAATGCGTCAGCAGTCGTGAAGTGATAGCTTACTCCGTCGATTTCGCCCTCACGCATTGCTCTTGTGGTGGCGGAAACCGACTGTGTGAGATTTGAGTTTTTCTTGTAAAGCTGTTCAAGTATCGTATCCTTGCCGCAGCCCGACGGTGCGGAAATTACTATAGGCAATCCTTTGTTCATATTGTTCTTCCCCCTGTTATTCATTTACCTCTTCACCTGCGGTTATGCCTGTGAAATGCGATATATCAAGTGCCGACAGGACTACATGGTTGCTGTCGGTTATTATGACGGTTTTGGTTTTCTTGCCGCAGGTCGCATCTATAGCAGTGTTGTTATCCTTTGCGGCTGAAATTATACGCTTTACCGGTGCGGCATCGGCGCTGACCGCCGCAATTACCCTGTCGGAATTGACGGTGTTGCCGTAACCTATATTAATCAGCTTCATAAGTTCTCCTTTGCACTTTTGTTAATTAATTACTATATCACAAATCAAGTCGGCGTAAGCCGACACGGCGGTACGCCGTGCTTTTGTCTTTTGACAAAAGGATTTGATGATAAAATGTTCTCAGACAGGCGGGTAACCGCCTACTGTGCTTATGCACAGGATAATCCGCTTATGCGGATTATATGTCTGAGGTTATTATATCACGTTTATGTGATAATTCAAAGAAAATCAGACAAGTTTTGACGCTAAAAGCGGCGAATAGTGATTTCTGAATTCCTCGAAAGTTCCCTCGTCTATTGCCGCTCTTATCTTCTCCATAAGCGTATTGTAGAAATACAGATTATGCTGTACGGCAAGCCTTCCGCCAAGCATCTCTCCCGATTTAAACAGGTGTCTTATATACGCTCTTGAGAAATTGCGGCAGGTAGGACAGTCGCATTCGGGGTCAATCGGCAGTGAATCGGTTTCAAAGCACTGATTTGTAACGTGGGTGATACCGTTCCATGTGAAAACGGTAGCGTGACGTGCGTTTCTGCTCGGCATAACACAGTCGAACATATCAACGCCTCTGTAAACGGCTTCTATTATATTTGACGGAGTGCCTACCCCCATAAGATAACGGGGCTTGTCTGTCGGTGCGTGCGGGATAACGGTTTCTATTATCCTGTACATCACATCGGTAGGCTCGCCTACGGCAAGTCCGCCGATAGCCACACCGTCAACGTTCATATTCGCTATTGTTTTCATATGCTCGGCTCTTATATCGTCATAAGTTCCGCCCTGATTTATTGCAAACAGCATCTGCTGACGGTTTATCGTTTCGGGCAGAGAATTGAGCCTTGCCATTTCATCAATACAGCGCTGCAGCCATCTTGTCGTTCTGTCAACCGACTTCTTTACATAATCATACGGCGAGGGATTTTCTATGCATTCGTCAAATGCCATAGCTATCGTTGAGGCAAGGTGCGACTGTATCCTCATGCTTTCTTCTGGACCCATAAAAATACGTCTGCCGTCAACGTGGGAGTTGAAATATACTCCCTCCTCCTTTATCTTTCTGAGTTTCGCAAGCGAGAACACCTGAAATCCGCCGCTGTCGGTAAGTATCGGTCTGTCCCAGTTCATAAACTTGTGAAGTCCGCCCATTTTATATATTATATCATCTCCCGGACGAACGTGAAGATGATAGGTGTTGCAAAGCTCCACCTGACACTTGAGGTCTTTGAGGTCAAGCGATGATATACCGCCCTTGATTGCCGCAGATGTGCCGACATTCATAAAAAACGGCGATTGTATAACACCGTGAGGTGTGTGGAATTCTCCTCGTCTTGCCACACCGTCTGTTTTTAATACTTTAAACATATTTCTCCTTAAATACGGCAACACAGTCGGTCGGTATCATTCCTACCTCTCCGCTTTGCGAAATGCCGTAGCAGTATTTTTCATTCTTATAATAAACGCAGAATGTTTCGCCTTTATTAACGCAAACAAACGCATCAAGATTAGTCCAGCCGTGAAAACGACCGTCGCCCCACTCGGCAATAAAACGCTCGAAAATAAGTCCGCTGTTGCCACTGTGCTTATCACGCACCGACACCAGTCCGTCTGACTTGCCGAGTATTTCAAGGTCGCTCTTTTCGTAATCAAGATAAGAATAATGCCGAGCGGCTGTATAATCCTTGATGACCGTACATTTTTCACACGGCTCGGACGGTTCGAATACGTTGTCATAGCAGTAGCTTTCTCCGTCCTTAGTTATTATAAAAGCATTTATCTGACCTGCCGATTTTACCGAACAGCCGCCGTCAACCGCTATTATTCTTTTTTCCGTGTCGATTATCGGCAGATTGGTGTTTTTTCCTCTTGCAAAATTATAGGTCGGGAAATGACCCACGACAACATATTTATCAAGAGCGTGACCGCTTCTTATCCACCACGGTACGCACAGAACAAACTGCTCTGAGCTGTTTTCCCAATCCGTGCGGTTTTCTATTCCTGCGTGAACGAAAATGTGTTTTTCGGCTTCTATAGCCGTCGGAAGCCCCGAAACGAACGACAGTTCTTTAGCAAATTTTTGGTTGACAGCATTACGCTTGTTATCAAAATCTGTCGTAAAATCGGTAATACCGATGCTCTCCGCCATTTGTGTATAAGCGTTTACAGGGCGGTATGTAAGCCTTTCGAGAAACTTTTCCTTTTCATCGTCAAACGCCATCCGTGATACCATTGTATCGTTGTTGCCTTTGATGCATACGCATTTTTCACCACGGGACAATTCCTGTATAAAGTGCAGTGTTTCGATATTCTGTCTGCCCTTTTCCAGAATATCACCGAGAATGAACAGATAGTCGCTTTCATTATTGTAGTCGCACTTACGCAAAAGCCTTGCAAACTCGTCATAATGTGCGTGAATATCGCTTACGCATATTATCCTGCACTTTTCAGGCAGGCTTACTTTAACGATGTTCATCATATTATTATCATACTGTCGCCGAAGCTGAAGAAACGGTATTTCTCCTTTATCGCTTCGTTATAAGCGTTCAGTGTCTTTTCCCTGCCTAAGAATGCACTTACAAGCATTATAAGCGTACTTTCGGGAAGGTGGAAATTCGTTATAAGTCCGTCTATCGCTTTAAACTCATAGCCGGGATATATAAATATTCCCGTATCGTGCGAGCAGGCTTTGATCTCGCCGTTCGGGTCAAGCGATGCGGCAGATTCAAGTGTACGACAGCTTGTGGTGCCGACTGAAATCACACGTCCGCCACGCTCTCTGCAGGCCTTTATCTTATCGGCGGTTTCCTGCGGTATGGAGTAATGCTCAACGTGCATCTTATGATCGAGTATATTGTCCTCTTTTACAGGACGGAATGTACCGAGTCCGACATGGAGCGTTACAAACGCTGTATCAACGCCTTTTTCACGGAGCTTTGCAAACACGTTTTCAGTGAAGTGAAGTCCCGCAGTAGGAGCGGCGGCAGAGCCTACCTCGTGGGAATAGATGGTGTTGTATCTGTCCTTGTCCTTCAGCTTTTCGGTAATATAAGGGGGGAGCGGCATCTGACCGATACGGTCAAGCACTTCAAATATGCTGTCGCCGTCATAGGTAAACTCGGCTATCCTGTCGCCGCCCTCGGCATAGTCCACTATCTCGGCTGTAAGTATTCCCGAAAAGTCGACCTTCGTACCGATTTTAAGTCTTTTGCCGGGCTTCACCATAACCTCCCAACGATTATGTGAAATCTGGTGAAGAAGCAGGAACTGCACTGCCACACCCGTTTCCTGCTTTACGCCGTAAAGTCTTGCGGGGAAAACCTTTGAGTCGTTGAGAACGAGCAGGTCACCCTTTTCAAGATAATCGCATATATTATAAAAGCGGTCATGTGTTATTTCGCCGCTTTTGCGGTCAATTTTCATAAGCCGTGAGCTGTCACGAGGCTCAAGCGGAGTCTGTGCGATAAGCTCCTGCGGCAAGTCATAATAAAAATCCGATTTAAGCATTGTTTTTCCTCTGTTTTTTGCGTTTTTCACGCACTTTTTCTTTCTTGATATTGCATACTGTTTTATAATAACACATTTACGAAAAAAAATCAAATTATTTTTTACCGCTTCGCCATTGACAAACAGCAATAAATATGATAATATAAACAAAGCAGGTAGAGGTGCGATTAAAGAAAAGTACCCGTTGCGTCAATCTGCCGACAGATTGTAACGGAGAAAGGCTTTGTCGCCGAAGAACATAAGTGTCGGAGCTTATGTATCTGGTCGTGTGTCTAATATATGCACGATTGTCATCAAGCGGTTAAGCTGTAGGTGGAGAGCTATCACACAACTTTATCACATCTGCATACAAAGCCGCCTGTAATCATTTTTACAAGCGGCTTTTTTAAGAAAATATGCTAAAAGCAAAAAAAGAAGGATGGAAACTAAAATGAAAAACTACAACGTAGGTATTATCGGTGCTACGGGTATGGTAGGACAGCGTTTTGCCGTTCTGCTGGAAAATCACCCCTGGTTCAACGTAAAGGTGCTTGCCGCATCTCCCCGTTCCGCAGGAAAGACTTATAAAGAGGCTGTCGGCTCAAGATGGCTCATCGAAAAGCCTATGCCCAAGGCTATGGAAAACATTGTTATTATGGACGCTACTGCCGATATTGAAAAGATCGCATCACAGGTCGACTTCGTATTCTGCGCAGTAGATATGAAGAAGGACGAGATAAAGGCTCTTGAAGAGGCTTACGCTAAGCACGAATGCCCTGTTATGTCCAACAACTCAGCTAACCGTTTCACAGACGATGTTCCTATGATCATTCCCGAAATCAACGACGATCATATGGCTATCGTTGAGGCTCAGAAGAAGCGTCTTGGCACAAAGAGAGGCTTTATATCAGTTAAGTCAAACTGCTCTATCCAGAGCTATGTTCCCGCTCTCAACCCCTTACGCAAGTTCGGTATCACAAAGGTACTCGCCTGCACATATCAGGCAATTTCAGGCGCCGGCAAAACATTCGAAACATGGCCTGAAATGGTAGATAACCTTATCCCCTATATCGGCGGTGAGGAAGAAAAGAGCGAGCAGGAGCCTCTGAAGGTATGGGGCAAGATTGAAGGCGACAAGATCGTAAAGGCTGCCGCTCCCGCAATCACAACACAGTGCCTCAGAGTTCCCGTATCAAACGGTCACTTTGCCGCAGTATTCGTTAGCTTCGAGAACAAGCCCTCAAAGGAAGAAATCCTCAATATCTGGAAGGAATACAAGGGCGCACCGCAGGAGCTTGAGCTTCCCTCCGCTCCCAAGCAGTTCCTTAACTACTTTGAAGAAGACAATATGCCTCAGGCTAAGCTGCACAGAAACCTTGAAGGCGGTATGGCAGTTTCAATCGGCAGATTAAGAGAAGACACACAGTACGACTACAAGTTTGTCTGCCTGTCACACAACACATTAAGAGGTGCCGCAGGCGGCGCAGTTGAAATGGCTGAGCTTTATGCCGCAAAGGGTTATTTCGACTGATTTTGATTCATTGAACACGGAGGTATCCGATGAAAAAGACAATTTTTACAGGCTCTGCAGTAGCTATAGTGACCCCTATGAACGAGGATGGGAGCATCAACTACGATAATTTTGCAGATCGCATAGAGGAGCAGATCGCCGGCGGAACGGACGCTATAGTAGTGTGCGGTACAACAGGCGAATCTGCGGCTATGACAGACGAGGAGCATAAGGAATGTATCCGCTTCTGCGTTGAAAAGGTAGCAAAGAGAGTTCCTGTCATAGCAGGTGCAGGCAGTAACGATACCGCTTATGCCATTCAGCTTTCAAAAGAGGCCGAGGCGCTCGGTGCTGACGCACTGCTTCTTGTGACACCTTATTATAACAAGACTTCGCAGAGAGGACTTGTTGCACACTTCAGTGCAATAGCGGACAGCGTAAGCCTGCCGATAATCCTCTACAACGTTCCCAGCCGCACAGGCGTAAACATTTCTGTTGAGACGTACAAGGAGCTTGCAAAGAAGGACAATATAGTTGCCGCAAAGGAAGCGAGCGGAAACATAAGCGCAGTAGCCAAGATAGCGGCTGAAACCGACCTTGACATTTATTCGGGTAACGACGACCAGATAGTACCTATAATGTCGCTCGGCGGTAAGGGTGTTATCTCGGTACTTGCAAACTGTCTTCCTGCCGAAACGCACGAGATAGCAAGCTACTGTCTTGAAGGCGACTATAAGAAAGCGGCTGAGTTACAGCTAAAGCTCCTTGAATTTACAAACGATCTGTTCATAGATGTCAACCCCATTCCCGTTAAGGAAGCGCTTAACATAATGGGCAAGAATGTCGGCGAGTGCAGACTTCCGCTTATAAGAATGGAAGACGCAAAGATAGCTAAGCTGTTTTCATCTATGGAAAAGCTCGGTCTTACAAAGTAAATTCAGAAAAAGGACGTTAATATGACGAGAATTGTAATTACAGGTGCCTGCGGCAAAATGGGCAGAGTAATAAATGACATTGTCAATACGAGAGATGACTGCGAAATAACAGCCGGCATTGATATAGCAGGTGAACAGTACGCTGACTTCCCCGTTTACAAGAAGTTATTCGATCTGCCGGAAAAGCCCGATGTTATAATCGACTTTTCGCACCCCTCACTGCTTGATGAACTGCTCGACTACTGCAAGATAAACAATGTTCCCGTAGTTATTGCAACGACAGGCTACACAGATGAACAGATAAAGCAGATAAAGACAGCGGCGGGTCAGATTCCCGTGTTCTTCACATTCAATATGTCGCTCGGAATAAATCTTCTTGTTGATCTTGCAAAGCGTGCAACAAAGGTACTCGGCGATCAGTTTGATATTGAGATAGTTGAAAAGCATCACAATCTCAAGAAGGACGCTCCTTCGGGAACGGCAATAATGATAGCGGAAGCGATAAACGAAGAGCTTGGCAACAAGATGCACTATGTATATGACCGCCACAGCGTGAGAAAGCCTCGTGAGAAAACCGAAATCGGTATGCACTCGATAAGAGGCGGTACGATTGTAGGCGAGCATGATGTTATATTCGCAGGACGTGACGAAGTGATAACTCTTTCTCACAGCGCAGGCTCAAAACAGGTATTCGCAGTCGGCTCTGTCAATGCGGCAGTATTCTTAAGCGGCTGTGAAAAAGGTCTTTATCAGATGTCGGATCTTCTTTCCGAAGCATAACGGAGGTCAATATGACAGATATTAAAGTATACGAAAACATATCAATCGTAACATTTTCAGATGTTCCGTCAAGAAAGCGTTTTGTTTCAACTACTCTTTCAGCGGTAGCCGAAAGCGGTATCAATGTAGATATGATCTCGCAGACACCTCCTAAGTCGGATATGTTCTCATTCGGCTTTACGTTCAGCGATGATGATATACCCACACTGCTTACCGTTTTACCCAGAATAACTGCGGTACACGGAATAACACCCTGTGTAAACAGCGGTAATGTAAAGATAGTTATCAAGAGCGAGGAAATGGTTGATCAGGCAGGTTTTGCGGCTAAAGTATTCAAGGCTTGCGAAAACATATGTGCCGATGTAATGCTCATAACAACGAGCGTTGACGAAATCAGCCTGTTGGTAGGCGACAGCTTCGCTACCTCTCTTCCCGAAGAAATCAAGAAAGTTCTTGGCTGATAATAATAAAATATTCGTAATGGCATCGGATTTTGCTCCGATGTCATTATTATTGGACGGTGAAATATGCTAAAACTGGTTAAGTATCTTAAAAAATACAAAAAAAACGTAATACTCGGACCTATTTTCAAGCTGACCGAGGCGGTATTTGAGCTTATCGTTCCTCTGGTTATGGCGAAGATAATAGACGTAGGTATTGCAAACAAAGACAGCGGTTATATATGGAAGATGGGCGGAGTGCTTGTTCTGCTCGGTGTATGCGGTCTTGGATTTGCGCTTATATGTCAGTATGTGGCATCGGTTGCGTCGCAGGGCTTCGGCACTGAGTTAAGACGTGAACTGTATCATCATATCAACACCCTTTCGCACAAGGAGGTTGACGAATTCGGCACGCCATCACTTATAACGAGGCTTACCTCCGATATAAATCAACTGCAAGTTGCTGTTGCGATGCTGATAAGACTTGTCGTAAGAGCGCCATTCCTTGTTATCGGTTCAACGATAATGGCTTTTATGATAGATGTGAAATTAGCGCTGATTTTCGTACTCGTTATTCCGCTTGTTGCGATTGTTATGTGGCTTGTCACAACAAGGACTATCCCATTCTTCAAGTCGATACAGAAAAAGCTGGACAAGACCTCGCTCATCACCCGTGAAAATCTTGTCGGCGCAAGAGCCGTAAGAGCTTTTTCAAAGCAGCAGCACGAAATAGAACGTTTCGGTGATAACGCTGAGGACATTGAAAAAGCGGCAGTGAGAGCCGGCAAGATTTCAGCACTGCTCAGCCCTGTCAACGCTATCATACTGAACCTTGCAATCGTTGCGATAATATGGTTCGGCGGATTCTCTGTCAATGTCGGTGACCTTACACAAGGTCAGGTTATCGCACTTGTAAACTATATGAATCAGATCCTGCTCGCCCTTGTGGTCGTTGCAAACCTTGTTGTTATCTTTACAAAATCGGCGGCTTGTGCGGCAAGAGTAAACGAGGTGCTTGACACGAAGCCTTCTGTTACAGAAACAGACAGCACCGAAGAAAACGGCGACAGTTCTGCTCCTGCCGTAAAATTCGACAAGGTATATTTCAGTTATCACGATAACAGTGAATATGCACTTGAAGATATATCGTTCACCGCCGAAAAAGGTCAGACGATAGGCATAATAGGCGGTACGGGCAGTGGTAAATCAACGCTTATAAATCTTATCCCACGATTCTATGACGCATCAGACGGTATGGTCGAAGTTTACGGAACAGATGTCAGAAAATACAGCCTTAACCGCCTTCGCAAAAAGATAGCGGTTGTTCCTCAGAAAGCCGTACTTTTCAGCGGTACGATCCGTGAAAATATGAAGTGGGGCGGAGATAATATAACAGACGAGCAGATATGGCGTGCGCTGAAGATCTCACAGGCTTATGAGTTTGTCGAAAAGCTCGAAAACGGGCTTGATTATGAGATACTTCAGGGCGGTAAGAACCTTTCCGGCGGTCAGAAGCAAAGACTTACTATTGCAAGGGCAATAGCTGCAGACCCGGAGATACTGATACTTGACGACAGCGCAAGCGCACTTGACTTTGCTACAGACGCAAAGCTGAGAACAGCAATCAAAGAAAACTGCTCTGATATGACGGTGTTTATCATTTCTCAAAGAGCAAACACGGTCAAAAATGCCGATCAGATTATCGTACTTGACGACGGCAAAACAGTCGGCATAGGCACACATAAAGAGCTGTTACAGAGCTGTACCGATTACTGTCAGATCTGTCTTACTCAGTTCAGTGCGGAAGAACTTGAAAAGGAGATAAACGGCGATGAGTAAAAAAAATAACGACAGCGGTTTTACAGTTCTTGCAAAGCTGCTGAAATATACAAAGCCTTATACGTTCTATCTCGTTTTCACGATAGTCAGCGCTGTTATAAGCGCAATAGCAACGCTGTATGCACCCGTGCTTATCGGTCAGGCGGTTGACTTTATCATTGATATTAACAACGTTAATTTCGAAAAAATCCTGCCGATAATTATAAAGCTTGCCGTTGTAGTAATCGTAGGTGCGGGATTCCAGTGGTTTATGGGTTATTGCACCAACATACTCACTCAAAGAACGGTAAGAGATTTAAGAACAGACGCTTTCAACAAGCTTCAACGTGTACCGCTGAAATATATAGACTCTACTCCGCACGGCGATATAATAGGCAGAGTTGTTGCGGACATTGATACCGTATCTGACGGCCTGCTGCAGGGATTTCAGCAGATATTCACAGGCTCTGTCACTATAATAGGAACGCTCTGCTTTATGTTCTCTATAAACGTAGGCATTGCGCTTGTAGTTATCGTTATTACCCCTGTATCACTGATTGTAGCTTCTACCATAGCAAGACTTTGCTCAAAGAAATTCAAGGAACAGGCGGCGCTCAGAGGTCAGATTACCGGACTTGCCGAAGAATATATCGGAAATCAGAAGGTTGTAAAGGCTTTCTCCCGTGAAGAATACAGCGAAGAAAAATTCGAAGAACTTAACGCAAAGCTGTATAAGGTCGGTGTAAGAGCGCAGTTCTACTCTGCCCTTACCAATCCCTCCACAAGATTTGTAAACGGTCTTGTATATGCCGGTGTCGGAATTTTCGGCGCACTCAGCGCTATAGGCGGCGGTATCACGGTAGGTCAGCTTTCCGCATTTTTATCATACGCCAACCAGTATACAAAGCCGTTCAACGAAATTTCAGGCGTTGTTACCGAATTACAATCGGCGTTTGCATCGGCAAGACGCATATTTGCCCTCACCGAAAGCGACGATGAAATATCCGATGCTGACAACAAGGTGCTTACAGATGTAAGCGGAAACGTAAAGATTGACCACGTTGACTTCTCTTACGTTCCCGAAAAAGAACTTATCAAGGATCTTAATCTTGATGTAAAGAGCGGTCAGCAGATAGCTATTGTAGGTCCTACCGGCTGCGGTAAAACCACTATAATCAACCTGCTTATGCGTTTCTATGATACGGATAAGGGCGGTATCTCGGTTGACGGCAACAATATAAAGGACGTGACCCGTGATTCGCTCAGGCTCAGCTACGGTATGGTGCTTCAGGAAACATGGATTTTTGAGGGTACAGTCCGTGAAAATATAGCGTACGGAAAACAGGATGCAACTGAAGAAGAAATTGTAGCCGCCGCAAAAGCCGCTCACTGCCATAGCTTTATAAAGCGTATGAAAGACGGTTATGATACGATAATAAGCGACAATGACGGTATTTCACAAGGTCAGAAGCAGCTTTTGTGCATAGCCCGTGTAATGCTTGCAATGCCTCCTATGCTGATTCTTGACGAAGCGACCAGCAGCATTGATACAAAGACCGAAATGAAGATTCAGAACGCTTTCGCAAAGATGACAAAGGGAAAAACGAGCTTTATAGTAGCTCACAGATTATCGACTATAAAAAATGCCGATACCATTCTGGTAATGGATAAGGGCAAGATTATCGAGATCGGTAATCACGAACAGCTTCTTGCAAAGAACGGATTCTATGCGGAACTTTACAACAGTCAGTTCAAGAAAACCTGACAAAGCAATAATAACGGCAATCGTGTTGATTGCCGTTATTTTTTTGCCCTTATACAAGAAAACAGCTGTATGGTTTTTAGCCATACAGCTGTTTGGTTATTCACCGATTATTCTTCGGATTCATCCTTTTTCTTACGCTTACCGAGAAGAAGTCCTGCTGCTGCAAGAGCCGCTGTAGCCGCCGCACCTGCCGCAAGCGTTCCGTCAATGCCAACGCCGGTATTGGGGTTGCCGTTTGTGTTGTCAAAGTCAGTACGCTCAAGGTTACCGTTGCTGTCATCTCCATTTACACGCTCACCCTGAGGTGTTCTGTCGTCGAAGTCAACTTCATCACCGTTTACACGATCGTTATCGGTATCGGTATCTGTATCCGTATCTGTATCTGTGTCTGTGTCTGTATCGGTATCCGTATCTGTGTCAGTATCCGTATCAGTATCTGTGTCAGTATCAGTATCAGTATCGGTATCCGTATCTGTGTCAGTATCAGTATCTGTATCTGTGTCTGTATCTGTATCGGTATCAGTGTCGGTATCAGTGTCGGTATCAGTGTCGGTATCCGTGTCTGTATCGGTATCTGTATCTGTGTCTGTGTCGGTATCTGTGTCTGTATCAGTATCCGAGTCAGTGTCAGTATCCGTATCTGTGTCTGTGTCAGTATCTGTATCGGTATCTGTATCCGTGTCGGTATCCGTATCCGTGTCAGTGTCGGTATCAGTGTCTGTATCCGTGTCAGTATCTGTATCGGTATCTGTATCCGTGTCAGTATCTGTATCCGTATCCGTATCTGTGTCAGTATCCGTGTCTGTGTCAGTATCTGTGTCAGTGTCTGTATCAGTGTCAGTATCTGTATCGGTATCCGTGTCCGTATCTGTGTCAGTATCGGTATCTGTGTCGGTATCCGTATCTGTATCTGTATCTGTATCTGTATCCGTGTCTGTATCGGTATCCGTGTCTGTATCAGTATCCGTGTCTGTATCAGTATCTGTGTCCGTATCAGTGTCGGTATCAGTATCTGTGTCTGTATCGGTATCCGCGTCCGTATCAGTATCGGTATCTGTGTCTGTATCAGTATCTGTGTCTGTGTCAGTATCAGTATCTGTGTCTGTGTCTGTATCGGTATCAGTATCTGTGTCAGTATCCGTGTCTGTATCTGTGTCTGTGTCAGTATCGGTATCGGTATCTGTGTCAGTATCCGTGTCTGTGTCAGTATCTGTGTCAGTATCTGTGTCAGTGTCAGTGTCTGTATCAGTGTCAGTATCTGTATCGGTATCCGTGTCCGTATCTGTGTCAGTATCGGTATCTGTGTCTATATCAGTATCTGTGTCGGTATCGGTATCTGTATCCGTGTCTGTGTCTGTATCAGTATCTGTATCTGTGTCGGTATCAGTATCTGTGTCAGTATCAGTATCTGTGTCAGTGTCAGTATCAGTATCTGTGTCAGTGTCAGTATCAGTATCTGTATCAGTATCTGTATCTGTGTCTGTGTCTGTGTCAGTATCCGTGTCCGTATCAGTATCGGTATCTGTGTCTGTATCAGTATCTGTATCGGTATCCGTGTCAGTATCTGTGTCTGTGTCTGTATCTGTGTCGGTATCAGTATCTGTATCAGTATCTGTATCTGTGTCAGTATCAGTGTCTGTATCTGTATCAGTGTCCGTATCTGTATCTGTATCTGTGTCTGTATCGGTATCCGTGTCTGTATCGGTATCAGTATCTGTATCTGTGTCGGTATCGGTATCTGTATCCGTGTCTGTGTCTGTATCAGTATCTGTATCTGTGTCAGTATCTGTATCTGTGTCGGTATCGGTATCCGTATCTGTATCTGTGTCGGTATCGGTATCCGTATCTGTATCTGTGTCTGTGTCGGTGTCCGTGTCTGTGTCTGTGTCTGTGTCTGTATCGGTATCTGTATCAGTATCTGTGTCTGTGTCCGTGTCTGTATCTGTATCTGTGTCTGTATCGGTATCCGAGTCAGTGTCGGTATCAGTATCCGTATCCGTGTCAGTGTCAGTGTCAGTATCCGTGTCTGTGTCTGTATCGGTATCGGTGTCAGTATCCGTATCGGTATCCGTATCTGTATCAGTATCAGTGTCCGTATCAGTATCAGTATCGGTATCGGTATCAGTGTCCGTGTCAGTATCTGTATCTGTGTCAGTGTCAGTATCTGTATCCGTATCAGTGTCAGTATCTGTGTCAGTATCCGTGTCTGTATCAGTATCAGTATCCGTGTCAGTGTCAGTATCTGTATCTGTATCTGTGTCTGTATCTGTGTCTGTATCTGTGTCCGTATCCGAGTCAGTATCAGTATCTGTATCTGTGTCTGTGTCTGTGTCCGTGTCAGTGTCTGTATCTGTGTCAGTATCTGTATCCGTATCTGTGTCTGTATCAGTGTCCGTATCAGTATCGGTATCCGTGTCAGTGTCTGCGTCTGTATCTGTGTCGGTATCTGTGTCTGTATCTGTGTCGGAGTCAGTATCGGTATCAGTATCCGAGTCAGTGTCTGTATCGGTATCAGTGTCTGTATCCGTGTCTGTGTCAGTATCTGTATCTGTGTCTGTGTCTGTGTCAGTATCAGTATCGGTATCTGTATCTGTGTCAGTGTCAGTATCTGTATCAGTATCAGTATCAGTATCCGTGTCAGTATCGGTATCGGTATCCGTGTCAGTGTCTGTGTCAGTATCTGTATCAGTGTCTGTGTCCGTGTCAGTATCAGTGTCAGTATCGGTATCTGTGTCTGTATCCGTGTCTGTGTCCGTGTCTAAGTCAGTATCCGTGTCAGTATCAGTGTCTGTGTCAGTATCTGTATCAGTGTCAGTATCGGTATCGGTATCTGTGTCCGTGTCTGTATCAGTATCCGTGTCAGTATCTGTATCGGTATCTGTGTCGGTGTCGGTGTCAGTATCGGTATCGGTATCCGTATCAGTATCGGTATCTGTGTCGGTATCCGTATCAGTGTCTGTATCGGTATCCGTGTCATCATCGCCGTAGTCGAAATCATCATCGTCAACAGGCGGATTGAACGGGTTATTACCGAACTCAAGGCTACCATAATAGGACTTGCAGACTATCTGACCTTCGTGATGTCGATTTTCAAGACCGTTAACATTTGAATTCGGAGCCAGAACAGCACCGTTAAAGCCGTACATATCAACAACACTTGCATCAGTGACATTAAACAACAGATTTTTATACTTTGCTGTTGTGTTAACTTGCTGTCTGTTGATTTGAAGTGATTGTATAGTAAGATTGAGTCTGGTGTTCTGATCACCCTGCCCACCTGTTATATTGATAAGTATTGTAGCACCGTCAGGTACATTGATATTAAGGTTAAACGGTCCGTTTCCTGTCATCTGGTTCCACTGATAAATATCAAATGTAAAGACATTAACGCCGCTTTCATAACCGGTGAGATTCAAGTTTCCGTAACCGCCGTCATATACGCCGGTAGGCTGAAGACTTGCAAGATGAGCAGATGATGCACGCAGATATGCAAACGTGTCTGCAAAATTGAATTTGCATTCATCGCTGTTAACACCGCCAACCACTGTTGTACCGTTTACATACGGATTGACTTCTCCGAGATTGTTAGCCCATAAATTTCCGGAATTCATCTTTATGTTGGCAGTTCCGCCGACTATAACAGAGGCATATCCGTTTTTGTCATTACGATTAGTGTCATCTTTGTTTACATCATACCAACCGCCGTTTGCGGTAACGTTAAGGTCGCCGCCTGTAGCTATTCTGCCGTCGCAATCGGCCTGCGTAATAGTTGCATCTCCCTCTGTAAACAGAGTAAAGCCTGCAGCATAGCCGAATACGTCGTTATAAGCATCTCCGACGAGATTATTGTATACAGAAGACTGGCTGCTGGTTACCGAAGTGTCAAAATCCTCCGCTGATAAAATCGAAGGTAAATCAGTGCTGTAAACACTGTCGGTCACATACGTCTGCGAAGCAGAACTGTCTGTGAACACCTCAGCTTGTCTGAGCTGAGTGCCTGCAGATCCGCCGAAGAATCTGGTGATCAGCATATTTATCGCAAATACAAATGCGATTATCTTTCTGAGCACTTTCAACTTAGCGTTAAGCTGCGGCTTCTGTGTGTAATTGTCGTAGCTGTTCTGAAGCATCTAAAAGACCTCCTGTTAATATTTCATTAATCAAGAATGATTACTGTTTAACTTACAATTTTTGTAAACTGATGTGTATTTTTACCACAAGTATACTTTTATACATTATCATTATATACCCGAAATCCGAAAATGTCAAGTATTACCGCTAAATTTGTAAATAATTTTCACGTTTCTGCGAATAATATTTGGTTATCACGCTAACCAAAAACTTCCTTCAAATATTACTTCGTCATTTTGCGTTATAAATTAAGTTAAAATAATCTTAAAAGTCATTGCATTTGTTGTTTTTCGGTGATATAATTATTATGTTGAATTTTGTTTACGGACACTGAAATTTACATAAACTAACTACGGAAGGATGATATTAATGTCAGAAGTCAGAGCTGTTCAGAAAACAGAAATGCCCGAGATAAATGCTCAGGCGGCAATCGTTGTTACTCAGCATGAGGGTCGCATACTGCTTGAAAAGAATGCCAGAATGAAACTGTCACCTGCTTTTCTTATTAAAATAATGGCATCTATAATAGCTCTGGAAAAATGCAATACTAATGATACCGTAACAGTGTCAGACAGCGTCATAAAGCAGATTTCGAACTGGAAAGGCTCGGCGTCTATCAATCTTGAGGCAGGAGAAAAAATATCTGTACTTGATTTAATTTATTCGATGATGCTGGTTTCAGCCAACGACTCTTTGTTTGCTCTTGCGGAATTCATATGCGGAAGCCTTGACAAGTTTGCCGCAATGATGCAGGAGAAGGCTAAATCTATCGGTGCGGCGGATACAACTGTGACTACCGCTGACGGCAGATTTACAGCGGAACAGTATTCAAACGCATACGACCTTGCCATCATCTGTCGCTACTGCATGACCAACAGAATGTTCAGAACAATAGCGGCCACCGATAAATATACGATCTCGGCGACGAATAAAAACGGCTCAAGGGATCTGCAGAATACAAATCTTCTTATTAACAGCGGAAACAGAAGATACAGATATGAAACGGCTATCGGCATAAAAAGCGGATATACGGCTCGTTCGAAATCGTGCCTTGCCTGCTCTGCCCTGCCGCCCGCAAACAAATTCGGAGAAGAAGTGCTTGCAATAATACTCGGAGCGGAAAACACAAAGCAGATGAAATACGTTTTCTATGACGCAATAACACTGCTCGACTTCACGTTCAATAATTTCGAAGCACTCAGCGGTAAAAAGCCGGAACAGCAGAATTCCGAAGCGGAAAAATCCATTACCACCGTCGGAAAGCTGTGTGAAATTCTTAACGCCGAGCTTCGCAATGCCGCAGACGTTCCGATTACATCATTTGCCTTCGGTAAACAGAAAATAAAACCCGGCTGTGCATATTTTGCCGCCGATAAGGAAACGGCTGTCGCCGCATTTGAAAAGGGTGCGGCTGTTGTTATCACAACTCAGCCGATAGAGAAAATTCCGAATATTGTTGTGGCAAATCTTGATACTGCTCTCAGCCGGACCGCAGTATTTATAAAGTCGGCACTGGGAATGTGGACAATAGCTGTTATGGACAGTCCCGAAAAGATAAATCCCCTTTCAATGATAGAACAAATGCTGTCGTGCAGGATGGAAACCGTACATTCAATTTCCGTTACGAACAACTACAATTCAATGCTCCACGCAATGTTTGCTTCTACGCCTAAAACCGAGGCGGCTGTTATCAATGTTTCGTGCGTAAACGGAGGAAACGTTGAACGTGTTTCACAGACAGCCAACTTTGACGTTGCTATTCTTACAAGCACGGTCGTATCCAAAAATCCGAGGGAACTGACAAAGCCTGAGCTTATTGAAGAAAAACTCAAGGTATGCGGCGGAATGAACGAATCGGGTGCAGTCATCATAAATATTGATGATAAAAATCTTGCAGGTATATTCACTATACCGCAGGATATTATCACTATCGGCGTGGATAACAGAATGGCTGATTATTTTGCCGATAACATAGAGCTTTCTCATAACAAAATATCATTTGATATAATACACGGTGCGGATAATTATCATATCGAGCTTTATTCTGATGATAAGCACAGCGTATATCAGGCTCTGGCAACATTTGCGCTGGGCGAGATTATGGGCATACCGCCAAAGCAGATAATCCCTGCGATAGAAAAATACCGTCCTTCAACAGGACTTACAACAGTACGCAACGAAAGAGGCATTTATGTAATATCCGATTTCGAAAACGAGGCTGTCGAAAGCGTAGGTGCGGCGCTTAAAGAACTCTGCACTATGCCGCTTTCTCCCGATTCAAGAAGAATAGCGGTTCTGTCTGAAGTAGGTGACGGTGACGAGCACGAGCTTGAAATATACAGAAAGGTCGGCAATATTGTCAATAAGGCAAGCGTAGATATTACGGTTTGCTACGGTGAAACCGCCGCAGAGCTTATGAAAACCGCCGATTTAAAAAGCAAATTCGTAATAAAGCTGAACACAAGACAGGCTCTTACAGAATTTTTAAAGCTGAATCTGCGTGACAATGACGCTGTACTTTTCAAAGGCTCTACGGTGACCGAGCTTGACGAAATTATGACAGAAGTGACATAAACAATAACCAAACGGCAGGTATCCCGATTAAATACCTGCCGTAAATTTATGCTATTTTATACTATATAATAAAGTGAAAAATCGAAACATATAAAACGGGTATCGGTAAATGCCGATACCCGTTGCTGTTTTAATTATACCTATCACTCCGTTGCCGCCGCAAGTCTGGTGTAACCGCTGTATTCGGTAACACCGCCTGTTGTCTTGTATGCGGCTATTCTGAATGTGTATGTTGTGCCTGCTTTAAGTCCTGATACACGGCAGGTAACCGTTGCGTTGGATGTCGCATTCAGTATCTGCGTCCACTTACCGCCCTTATACTGCTCAACGACATAGCCCGTAGCGGAATTGTTCTTAGCCCACTGTAAATCCAGCGTGGAAGCAGTACCGCTTTTCTTTATGAACGATGCAACGTTTGAAGGAAGTGTTGTTGCCGCAAGTCTTGTATAGTCACTGTATGCAGAACCGTTGAACGCTCTGATTCTGAAGGTGTATATTGTACCTGCCGCAAGACCGTTTACCGTATGAGTAACCGTTGCATTGTTAGCGGTTCTCAGAATTTCAACCCACTTGCCGCCGGTATATCTTTCAATAGCATAGCCGGTCGCATTCGCATTCTTAGCCCACTGTAAAGTAAGAGATGAACTTGTAGCGGATTTTCTTGCAAATGAAGCTACATTGCCCGGCTGCGTAGTCTTATCGGTAGCCGCCGCAAGTCTTGTGTAGTCGCTGTAAAGAACGGTTGAACCTACTGTCTTATATGCTTTTATGCGGAATGTATAGGTTGTTCCCGCCGCTAGACCCTTTACTGTATGAGTAACCGTTGTGTTGTCAGCGGTCTTAAGTATCTGCGTCCATTTTCCACCCTTGTACTGTTCAACAATATAGCCGCTTGCAGATGCGTTCTTGGACCACTGTAAAGTGAGTGAAGAACTTGAGGCGGATTTCTTTGCAAATGTTGCCACATTTGTAACCGCTGTGCCAGCCGCAAGTCTTGTGTAATCACTGTATACTACCGAGCTACCCTCGTTTCTGTATGCTCTTATGCGGAATGTATAAACACTGCCTGCGGCAAGACCATCTGCATTATACGATACTGTGCCGTTACCTGACGTTCTCAGTATCTGCGTCCACTTTCCGCCCTTATATATCTCAAGCTCATATCCGCTTGCAGCCGCATTCTTATCCCACGATATTCCGACAGATGTTGTTGTTCCGGATACCCTGCGTACATTACCGACAGCGTCAAGAGTCAGCTTTGATACATAATTATCAATATAAGAACTTTTGCAAACCGAACACTTATGTATCGTATATCCGTCAACGGTATATGTCGGTGCAACCACTGAGGTGATATAATTGTGCGGTTTCTTTTCGATTGTTCCCGTTTCAATATGATTGCACTTTGAGCATACTCTGTGCTTTTCGCCGGTTGCGGTACAGGTTGAATCCCTGTCGATTATCCATTTGCCGTATGTGTGTTCTGTGCATTCGGTATCGGAAACGGCATAAGCCTTAATCATAAGGTTATTTTTTCCGCTGTCGGTGCAATCAGACCATCCGTACAAAGGATTATATGTATAGAAGCTTTCGCCCTTGTTAGTTTTAAGGCTGTATGTAAGGCCGTTCATACTGTAGCCGTATTCACTGTAAATTCTGACCGTGCCGGAATCTTTGGTTATTTTTGCTACTATCGCAAAAGTTTCTCCCTTCTTTACCTTTACGGGAGTATTGAACTTCAGCGAATAATAACCCTCGTACTTGACGTTGCTCATTGTGGCAACGGCGGATTTTGTGCCTGATGTGGGATCGCTTGCATTCTGTAAGCCTGTATACACACTCAGCTCGATGTTATTTCCTTCGGAAGTATAGGTAGCCGCTCCCGTAACATATGAATCTTCATCTGCGGTGAACACATTCGCACCGTATATATCAGGTCGGGAATAGCCGAATGAGGCTACGCTGTTTCCGCCGTCATAGCTGTAACGGGTATCAAAGTAATCATCAGCGCCATCGACCGTAAAGTCATAGGCAATGCCGACACCGCTTATCGACTTATCATAGTATGACAGCCAGAAATATCCGTTATCTCTTGAATATTCTCCCCAGCTGTTCTTGATGAGCCATGCACCGTCACCGGCAGGAGTTGTCTTGAAAGAAGACGCCGGAATGGTATCATCCCATCCAACAACCGTTACGGCATGATTTGAAGTATATTCATTAGGATTATAATAGTAACTGCTTCCATCTTCTCCGAACTTATTATCTGTATAGTTTTCGTTGTAACTCAATGAAGCTGCACCGTAATCCATAATAAGCTGTTTAAACTCATCGTTGTCGCTGTTGTTGTTGATATGAGCCTGGAACACTCCCGTGATTTTTGCAACAGAAGAATTTCTTACCTCATAATACTCGGATTCGGTAAAATTCTTATTAACGATACTCGGCGTATTGTCCTCACTGTAAGGATAATCACTGTTTTCGTTGTAAGGTCCTATGCCGTTCATCAGGCCAAGACCAGCAGCCCATACATTACCGCCGAGATTTAAATAGTCGGTAGCCGATGAAGCTGTGTATGTCGCATAATCGCCCGACGGGTTGAGTTTACCGTAAAGCGACGGATGGCTCACCATATACGCCAGCAGATTTTCCGAAAGGTCTGTATTTCCGGAATTGAACTTATCCGGAAACTCCTTTATCAGTGAAGCCTCGCTTATGGCTGTTGATGAAAAAGCCCAGCAAGTACCCCAGTTTCCCTGATTCTTAACAGATGTTATATAGCCCTGCTCCACCGCGCTGTATTTAGCGGGTGCAGCATATGCAGACAGCGACAAAGCACTCGCAGTTATAGCAAGAGCGGTTGTAAACGCCGTAGCTTGCATTAGTTTCTTGTTCATAATTACCTCCTGAATTGTTGCACAATTCTCAAGTTACAATAAGCGTTATATAGACATATCAAACGCCATTCTACAGTCATATTATAGCATATTGAAAAGTGACAGTCAATTGATAAATCGTTGAATTTTATACGATTTTTTTGCACAGATTAGATAAAATTTAACTTTTTCTTCAAAAAGGGCTTGTATATTTTAGCTAAATATGATACAATTAACTCAAGTCAGAAGGGTATCACCCCTCAGACCCTTGCAAACGGTTTCGCTTGCAAATAAAGTTCAAGGCGTATATCGCCCCGAAAGGAATGAAAGTTATATGACAGTAAACATTACAGCGAAGAAGATTCAGGTTACTCAGGCGTTCTCGGATTACGCAACAAAGAAGATTGAAGCTAAGCTCGATCGTTTCTTCTCAGGTGACGCAGACTGCAAGGTAACACTTTCCGAGCAGAAAAATATGATAACGTGCGAAGTTACAGTCCGCACAGCAGGACTTATATTCCGTTCAGAGCAGAAAGCGGCAGACAAAAACGATGCTTTTGATGCCTGCATAGACCGTATCATCAGACAGATCCGCAAGAACAAGACAAGAGTTGAAAAACAGCTTCACAGCTCATTCAAGGGCGGATTTGACGATGTTGTTGAAGAACAGGCTGATTTCGAGGTAGTTAAACATAAAAAATTCAATCTCCGTCCTATGTCGGAGGATGAGGCTATTCTTCAGATGAATATGCTTGAACACGCATTCTTCATGTTCAGAAACGCTAAGACCGGAGAGATAAACGTAGTTTACAAACGTGACGACGGCAATTATGCGGTTCTTGAGCCTTCGGAAGCGTAAAGATATAAAGCGTAAAGCTGTATCAACGTAAATAAATAACATACTGCCGTGTAGTGTTCACTGCACGGCAGTAATTCTATTAAAGGAGCGTTATATGAATAAAACAAACTGGGGAATCATCGCAACGGGATCTATCGCCGCAAAGCTGGCTGAAGCCATAAACAGCAATGAAAACTCCGTGCTTTATGCGGTAGCGTCAAGAAGTGAAAATAAAGCAAAGGACTTCGCTGAAAAATTCGGTGCAACAAAGCATTACGGCAGTTATGAACAGCTGGCGGAAGATGAAAATGTCGATGTTATCTACATTGCCACCCCTATGGCTCAGCATTACGAAAACGCAAAAATGTGTATCGAAAAAGGAAAAAACGTGCTGTGTGAAAAGACGATAACCCTTAACTGCAAACAGCTTGACGAGCTTATCGCACTTGCCCAAAAACACAACGTATTCTTTATGGAGGCAATGTGGATGAAGTTTATTCCTGCGTTCAGGCAGGCAAAGGAATGGGTAGCCTCCGGACGAATCGGTGACATAAAGCTTGTCCGTGCCGATCTGTCATCTTTTTGCCCTTACAATCCCGACAACCCGTATGACCGTTTTTATACAAATTCACTCGGCGGCGGTTCTCTGCTTGATCTGGGCGTATATCCGCTGACATTCGCCTGCGACTTTCTGGGATACAAGCCGAAAGAGACAGTAACAAACGCATATATCGGAAAAAGCAACGTAGATTATGACGCTTCCCTGCTGTTAAGATACGAAAACGGAAAATTTGCCGACTCACATATCGGTTTTGATTTTCTTAAAGACAATTCCGCCTGCATAATCGGCGACAAAGGCAGAATAGTTTTCGGCAACTGGTTCTTCTGCACTTGCTCGGTAAAGCTGTATGACGAATTTGGCAACCTTATTGCAGAGCCTGCGATAACTCACGATTGCAACGGCTATGAATATGAGGTGCGTGAGGTGGAACGCTGTCTTGACGAAAACAAAAAGCAGAGCGATATAAATCCGCTGTGGCAGACAAGAGCCGTCCTTGAAATTATGGACAATTGCCGAAAACAATGGAACTTGAAATTTGACGAAGAATAAAAGCATACCCCTTGCAAATTTACTGCAAGGGGTATTTGTCAGTTTACCTTTATCTTGTCAAGCACCTCTCCGACCTTATCGTGTATCGCAAGGTCTGCTCTGCTGTCATAAGGAGTGGCAGACATATTGATAAGCACAAGATTTCTGCCGCCGAAATAACGTATAAATCCCGCCGCAGGATACACTGTGAGCGAAGTTCCGCCGATAATCAGCGTGTCACATTGCTCTATAGCAGACAGCGCACCGGTTACCGTCCTGTCATCGAGATTTTCGCCGTACAGCACAACATCGGGCTTTATTATTCCGCCGCATTCGCAATGAGGAACACCTTCGGATTTGAGAATATCCTCTGCACTGTAGCTTTTTCCGCATTTAAGGCAGTAGTTTCTGTGAACGCTTCCGTGCAGTTCATAAACCGTTTTGCTTCCTGCCGCCGTATGAAGCCCGTCAATATTCTGCGTTATGACCGCTGTCAGCTTTCCTGCCCTTTCAAACTCAGCCAGCTTTAAATGCGCCTTATTCGGCTTTGCGTCAAGGCACAGCATTTTCTCACGGTAAAACTCAAAGAATTTTCCGGTATGCTCAAAGAAATATTCGTGGCTTAAAAGTTCCTCCGGCGGAACATCATATTTCTGATTATATAATCCGTCTGCCGAACGGAAGTCGGGGATACCGCTTTCGGTAGACACTCCCGCACCGCCGAAAAATACTATAGATCTGCTCTCGTCAACAATCTGCTGCAACGTTTTCATAAAAAAGACCCTCTTTCAGATTTCCTCGCCGTTATCACGGCAGAAATGACACTCTCCGCAAAGTTCGCCGTGTCCGTATATCTCTTTTATTATACTCCAGTTGTCAAGCATTTTCTCTGCCACCGCAGGATCGTACATAAGTCCGATATTTTTTTCTATTTCATTTCTGACTATATCAAGCGGAAGCGCTTTTCTGTAGGCTCTTGCCGATGCCATTGCGTCAATCGAAACACACACGGCGATTATTCTTGCGCCGATCGGGATCTCATCCGCCTTTGCGCCGAACGGGTAGCCCTTTCCGTCATATCTTTCATGGTGATGAAGTATTATTGCGGATATTCTCGAAAAGCTGGGCGACTTTGACAGTATATCCGCTCCTATCTGCGGATGCTGTTTCATCAGCGTCCATTCTTCATCGTCAAGCCTGCCGGGCTTCAGCAATACGGAATCGGGTATACCGATTTTTCCTATATCGTGCAGGTGAGCGGCTATATGTATTTCCTGTATTTCATCATCCGCAAGTCCCAGCATTTTTGCAAGCACCGTAGCAGTATCGCTGACCCTCCTCGAATGATTTCCCGTGTACGGATCTCTCGCATCAAGTGCAGACGATATACACTCCACAAACTCGTGATATAATTTGTTGTCCGATGTAATTATACTGTTGGTGTCAATAATTTTCGATTGTTCCTGCTCCACTCTGACATTCCTCTTTTCTTTCCCCTGATTGCCGTATATAAGTTAGTTTAAGGCAACCATGATACAAAAACCAAATCGTTACACATTTTCTGCGGCAACGTGCTTTTCTTTTATATGCTTTTTCAGCTTTTCGAACGATTCGGAGCTTATATCGTGTTCCAGCTTGCACGCATCTTCTGCGGCCGTTTTTTCGTCTACGCCTATACCGATAAGCCAGTCGGTAAGCACTCTGTGACGTTCATATATACGCTGTGCTATCTCCTCACCGGGTTCTGTAAGCGTTATATACCCGTCCTTATCCACCTCGATAAAACCGCCGCTTCTGAGTATGCTCATGGCACGGCTTACACTCGGCTTTGAAAACTCCATTTCGTGTACTATATCAATAGAACGTACTTCTACCCCTCTTTCTCTGAGAACAAGGATAGTTTCAAGATAATTCTCGCCCGATTCGTGAATACCTGGCATTAATGTACCGCCTTTCAGTTTGGTTAATTCTATCGGTTAGTCACCGCTTATTCGTTGTTGTTATTATAGCATTAAATTAAGTGGCTGTCAAGCCACAGTGGCGGTACGCCACTGTTTTGCACGGCAAAACAAAAACCGCACCGACAAAAGCCGATGCGGTACAGATTGTAGAAAAAGTCTGTTTTTGAAATAAACTTCTGATTTATTATCCCTATCCCCAAACCCCTTTCCCTAGGAAAGGGGCTATATTACTGGGGCTACCGCCCCTAGACCCTGTCGGGGGGCTACGCCCCTGCGACCCCATTTTTATCAACGATAGAGGTTTATCGACAGACTGCACAGCGGCAATTTGCCGCAAGTTTTGCCTTTGGCAAAACAAAAACCGCACCGACAAAAGCCGATGCGGTAAGCGTAACTATGATATTATCAGACCTTAGCGATGACCTCGACTTCGGCAAGAACACCCTTGGGCAGTGCCTTTACCGCAACGCAAGAACGGGCAGGCTTTGATGTGAAATACTGACCGTACACCTCGTTGAACTTTGCAAAGTCGCCCATATCGGCTAAGAAGCAGGTTGTCTTGATAACATTTTCAAAGCTCGTTCCTGCCTGCTTTAAAACTTCGCCTAAATTTCTGCATATCTGATGTGTCTGACCCTCGATGTCCTTCGCCTCAACCTCAGATGTTTCGGGATTGATTGCGATCTGACCTGATGTGTAAAGAACACCTGCGTGAACTATTGCCTGTGAATAAGGACCGATTGCGGCAGGTGCCTTGTCTGTATGAATCTTTTCCATTGTCATTACCTTCCTTTGATTTATTACTCGATGCTGTAGCCTGCATCGGTAAGTGCTTTTCTTATCTGAGCGATATGCTCATAGTTTCTTGTTTCAAGTTCAACACGCAGATAGCAACCGTTGACATCTTCGCCCTCGTTTGCACGCTCGTGGTGAACGGATATAACGTTACCGCCGAGGTCTGCGATTATCTGCGATACGCCCTTGAGCTGACCGGGCTTGTCGATAAGTGCGATATTAAGCTGGCAGGTACGTCCGGACTTTATAAGACCTCTCTTGATTACTCTTGAAAGAATCGTTACATCAATATTACCGCCGGATACAAGGCATACAACCTTCTTGCCCTTTACGGGAACCTTGTTGAACATTACTGCCGCAACGGGAACTGCGCCTGCGCCCTCGGCTATCAGCTTATGCTTTTCTATAAGCGTAAGTATAGCGGTAGAAATTTCATCATCCGTAACAGTTACAATATCATCTACATACTTTCTGCAAAGTTCGAATGTATTTGAGCCGGGCTCCTTTACTGCGATACCGTCTGCTATAGTGGAAACGTGGTCAAGGCACTCTATCTTGCCGTCCTTGACAGAGGTCTGCATACTGGGTGCGCCTGCCGCCTGAACGCCGTATACCTTTATATCGGGCTTTAATGACTTCATCGTGAAAGCAACACCCGAAATAAGTCCGCCGCCGCCGATAGGCACTACAACAGCGTCTATATCGTCAAGCTGTTCAAGCAGTTCAAGACCTATCGTACCCTGTCCTGCGATTACATCCTCATCGTTGAACGGGTGAATAAATGTATAGCCGTGTTCGTCACGGAGCTGTAAAGCCTTGTTGTATGCATCGTCATATACGCCCTCGACAAGACATATCTCCGCACCGTAGCTTCTTGTAGCCTCGACCTTTGAAATGGGAGCGCCGTCCGGCAGACATATTATCGACTTGATACCGCTTCTCTGTGCCGCAAGAGCAACGCCCTGAGCGTGATTTCCTGCACTGCAGGCGATAACACCGTGCTTCTTTTCCTCATCTGTAAGGGTAGAAATCTTGTAGTATGCACCTCTTACCTTGAACGAGCCTGTCACCTGTAAATTTTCCGTCTTGAGATAAACATCCGCATCGGGATTTATCTGTGGAGCGTGAATAAGGTCGGTAGGTCTTATTACCTCTTTCAGTTTAAAAGCCGCATGATAAACCTTGTCTAATGTCAACATCTTTCTTCTTTCCTTTCCTGTCTTTGCTTTATAAATGATTCTGCGATTTCAATGATACAAAGCACTTTCCGGTAGCTGATAAAATAAAAAAGCCCCGCCTTATGAAACTTTACGTTTCAAGAGGCGAAGGCTTGAAGTCTCCGTGTTACCACTCTTATTGCCCGTTAATAACGAGCCGCTCTGTACATATCCGTCAATATGCTACTCTGTAACGGGAGTACCCGTACAGGCTTACTGCTGTTTCTGCCTGTCTGCTCAGAGGTGATTATCTTTTGCGGTATTACCTGCCGTTTCACACCTCCAACGGCTCTCTGTGAGGCTTTTCCCGCCGACTTCCTCGTCAACGCATTTTCTTTATCGTTTAGAGTATATCACTGTTTTTGCAATTTGTCAACACTAATTTTCAAAAAAATCGCTTACACGTTTACGCAAAATAATTATCAAACGCTTTAACGCCGATGTCAATCTGCTTTTCCGCAAACTTTGCCGCATCATTGTCATTTTCGCTTGTATCGTCTGTTTTGCCAAGAATCATAAAGCAGTAATAACCGTCTTTTTCAAGCACCTTGCCTGCGTTTACCTTTGCAACATTTACGGGATACTGCATCTGCTGTTCCTTCATAACAAGCAGTGCGTCCTCAAGCGCACGCTTGACTTCGGACTCCTTGCCCTTTTTAGCCTTTACCGCAACCAGCCTGTCCGGGTGGAAGCCGATAACAGGCGCTTCGGCAACGATCTCATCATACATATCCTTTGTAAGTCCGAATTCGCTCTCGATCATTTCTGCGTCCATAGCCTGATCGGGCAGATAGTTTTCGCCGTATGCCTTTGCTACAGCGTCCCTCAGACCCTTTGCGGACAGCGTGCTGTTTTTATCGTTGCTATCCGAGCCGCTTATATCTCCCGACGAGCTTCCGGCACTTTCCTGAGCCGAAGTTGATTGACCCGGTGCGGCAGACGACGCATTGCTCTCCTTGCCTGATGTGCAGGCGGATAAAATGACCGATACAGCGGCAACCGCCGCAACCGCAGATATGATATACCTGTACTTTTTCATTTTCCTGTTCATTGAAACCCTCCTTTTACGGTTTATATCCGGATTATATTATTGCCGTGTGAAATCGGCATTATACTTATGTAGGATTTATATGAAAATTTCGGAAAAATCTATAGACATTTCCGGATGCAAATGTTATAATTGAATCATCAAAATAACCAATTTTCACACAGAAAGGAATAGTAAAATGCACGATATTGATAAACTTATTTCTGAAATGACGCTTGAAGAAAAAGCCGGTCTTTGCTCGGGTGCGGATTTCTGGCACACGAAAAAAGTTGACCGTCTCGGAATTCCCGATGTTATGGTAAGCGACGGCCCTCACGGACTTCGCAAACAGGATATTGATACCGTTGACCCTAACGAAAGCATCGAAGCGGTATGCTTCCCTGCCGCCTGTGCTACCGCCTGCAGCTTTGACCGTGAGCTTATGCTGTCTATGGGTGAAACGCTCGGTGAAGAATGCCGTGCAGAAGATGTATCCGTACTGCTCGGTCCTGCCGTAAACATAAAGCGTTCGCCTCTTTGCGGAAGAAACTTCGAATATATTTCGGAGGACCCTTATCTTGCAGGCGAGCTTTCTGCGGCATATATAAACGGTGTGCAGAGCAAGAATGTAGGCACATCTATAAAGCACTTTGCCGCAAACAGTCAGGAAACACGCCGTATGACCTGCTCGTCGGATATGAGTGAACGTACTCTGCGTGAGATCTACTTCCCTGCTTTTGAAACCGCCGTTAAAAAGGCTCAGCCGTGGACGGTAATGTGTTCATACAATCTGATAAACGGTGAATATTCATCGGAAAACGACAATCTGCTGAACAAGGTTCTTCGTGACGAATGGGGCTTCAAGGGCTATGTAATGTCCGACTGGGGAGCTGTAAATGACCGTGTCAAAGGTCTTGCCGCAGGACTTGACCTCGAAATGCCGTCAAGCGGCGGTCTTAATGATGCAAAAATCGTTGAGGCGGTAAAGAACGGCACACTTGACGAAAAGGTGCTTGACACAGCTGTAAAGCGTATACTTGAGCAGGTTTACCGCTACCGTGACGTAAAGGGCGGAGAGCATATTTTCGACCGCAGTGCCGACCATAAGAAAGCGGCAGATATTGCAAAGGAATGTATGGTTCTTCTTAAAAACGACGGTGCTTTACCCCTGCCCCACAGCAACGCCAAGATAGCGTTTGTCGGTGCTTTTGCGAAAGATCCCAGAATACAGGGCGGCGGCAGTTCGCATATAAATACTAAGAACATTTCAAACGCACTTGACAGCGCCGCAAAATATTCCGACGTTTCCTATGCCGAAGGATATGAGCGTGAATCAAACGATACAAATCCTGCACTTCTTGAGGAGGCTGTACAGCTTGCCGCAGACAGTGATGTTGCGGTAATTTTCGCAGGACTTCCCGACAGCTTTGAATCGGAAGGCTATGACAGAAAGCATATGCGTATGCCCGACTGCCAGAACGAATTGATTGACGAAATCTGCAAGGTGCAGGAAAACGTAATAGTTGTACTGCACAACGGCTCTCCCGTTGAAATGCCGTGGAACGATAAGGTAAGCGCAGTTCTTGAGGTTTATCTCTGCGGCGAGGCTACAGGCGAAGCTACTGCGGATATACTTTTCGGCAAGGCAAACCCTTGCGGAAAGCTCGCAGAAACATTACCGATGAAGCTATCCGATACTCCCTGCTACCTCACCTTCCCCGGTGACCGCCACGCAGAATATAACGAGGGCGTATTCGTAGGCTACAGATACTACGATAAAAAGGAAATGGCAGTACGCTATCCTTTCGGTCACGGCTTATCCTATACCACATTTGAATATTCCGATATAAAGCTATCCGATACCGCAGTAGGCGATGACGATATTCTCACAGTAAATGCGGTTATCACGAATACCGGCAACTGTGCCGGCAAGGAAATCGTGCAGCTTTATGTAGCGGATAAATCGGGCTTTGCTGTTCGTCCCGAAAAAGAGCTTAAAGATTTCATCAAAATTGAGCTTCAGCCCGGAGAAAGCAAGACAGTCACATTCAGGCTCGACAAGAGGGCGTTCAGCTACTATAACGAGGAACTTGGCGACTGGTACGCACCTAACGGCAAGTATGATATAATGATAGCAAGCTCATCCCGTGATATAAGACTTACGGCTGAGGTTACGCACAAAACAGCGGTAAAACTCCCGTTTGTCGCAACTGAAAACACGGTATTCGGCGAGTTTATGGACTATGCCGAGGGCAAGGCTACTCTTGATCTGCTCTTCAGCAAGGTCGCAAAGGGTCTGCTCGGCGGAGATCACTTTGAGCCTGAGGCTGTACGCAGTATGATTGGCAGTATGCCGCTCCGTCAGATACGCTCATTCGGCGGTATCAGCGATGAACTGCTGCAGCAGGCTGTCGATATGCTGAATAAGGATTTCGGAGGATTTAAGGCGCAGATGTAAATAATTTACCAATTTCAACAATAACCGTTGCGGATTAATATGTCCGCAACGGTTATATTTTTTCATATAAAAAACCGACTGCCGTAATATCGACAATCGGTCAATAATTTTACTTCTCTTCCTGCTTAGCCTTTTCCCGTGCAAGCAGATTTGCCTTATAATCAAGGTAATTCTGGAGAATAACTGCGGCGGCAACTGCGTCAATCACTTTTTTACGCTCCTTGCCATGCTTGTTTACGTCATTCATCATATTGTGTGCGGTGACTGTGGTTGAACGCTCGTCCCACATAACAACGGGTATTTCGAGAAAATTCTGAAGCATATCTGCAAACATTCTGCACTTCTCACTTCTCGGTCCGTATGTTCCGTTCATATTTATCGGATTTCCGACAACGACCTCACCGACCTCATATTCGACAGCGGCGGCGGCTACCTTTTCAACACACGTCTGAAAATTCCTCTCGTCTATAACGCCTATAGGTGATGCAAGCGTCTGCGTTCTGTCACAGCAGGCAAGACCTGTGTGTGCATCGCCGTAATCAACAGCCATTATTTTCATTATTTCTTATTTCCTTTCGGACAAGTAGTTTTTCCTGTAACAAAGCTGAATTCAAGCTCCGTCATAAAATCGAACAATCCGGGTATTAGCTTTTTCTCTTTCTGCATTTTTTCAAATTCCGCAAGCGTAACAAACTTTGCACCCGACACTTCCTCTGTCTGAAGTGTAAGATCGTCAAGCGTCAGATCTCTGTGCAGTTCGTAGCAATCTATAAAGAAAGCCGCACCGTGCTTTGTACCTTTGAATGTAAGTTCCTCATCGGCAACATCTATGCCGATTTCTTCCTTTATTTCACGCTTGATACAGTCAATGCTTGATTCTCCCGCCTTGACCGCACCGCCCGTGCATTCCCACAGACCGCCGAAATTCTTATACTTACAGCGTTGTGTAACGAGCAGCTTGTTACCGCTTACTATCCACGCCTCACAGACGATATTGTATTCGCCCGGCTGCATACGGATACCTCTTTTATGAAGTTTTCCGGTACGCTTTCTGTTCTTGTCGTACACGTCCCAGTATTCCGCCACCCGTTTCACCTCCCTGCGATTATCCGTTTAATCAGTTGTTGGCTTTATACTCTTTCAGTGCCTCGGCAAGCTGAGCAGGACATGAACTGCTCTTTGAGCCGCACTTTATACCGTCAAGACGCTCGATAACCTCATCAACAGGCATACCCTGTACAAGATGGGCTATACCCTGCAGATTTCCGTTGCAGCCGCCTATTACCTGAAGGCCTTCTACCTTGCCGTTTTCAACATCTATTATCATTTTACGGGAACATACTCCCTTGGGTGTGTATTCAAATGTCATTTTTGTCTGCCTTTCTTGTTTTCTTATTCCTGTGCCGCTTTCTCAACCGCTGTGGCTACCGCTTCGGCCACCGACTTGTCAAGCGGGCTTGGAATTATGTATTCTCTTGATAATTTGTCGGGGGTTACGATATCGGCTATAGCATAAGCGGCGGCCTTCTTCATTTCTTCCGTTATTGCCTTTGCTCCGCACTGTAAAGCGCCCTTGAATATTCCGGGGAATACAAGAACATTGTTTATCTGGTTGGGGAAGTCGCTTCTGCCCGTACCTACGATATAAGCGCCTGCGGCAAGTGCCTTGTCGGGCATTATCTCAGGCTCGGGATTAGCCATAGCGAATACTATCGGCTTTTCAGCCATCGACTTTATCATATCCTCGCTTACAAGACCGGGCTTTGATACGCCTATGAATACATCTGCGCCCTTCATAGCTTCAGAAAGTCCGCCCTTTATATTATTCTTGTTTGATTTTACAGCCATCTCTGCATGGGCGGGATTTTCATACTTATCATCCCTGTTGATGATACCATTTATATCAACCATGATAAGATTGCCTATTCCCATATTAAGCAGGAATGTGCCTATCGCAATACCTGCCGCACCTGCACCGTTTATTACAACCGTAATATCCTTCATCTGCTTGCCTGCACAGCGTACCGCATTGATAAGTGCCGCACCCACTACAACGGCTGTTCCGTGCTGATCGTCGTGGAATACGGGAATATCGAGTTTTTCCTTAAGTCTGCGTTCAATCTCAAAGCATCTGGGAGCGGATATATCCTCTATATTTATTCCGCCGAAGCTGTCGGATATAAGTTCTATCGTTCTTACTATCTCGTCAACATCCTTAGACTTTATGCAGATAGGGAATGCGTCAACACCTGCGAACTCCTTGAACAGACAGCATTTGCCTTCCATTACGGGCATACCTGCAAGTCCGCCTATATCACCAAGACCGAGTACGGCTGTACCGTCTGTGATGACCGCAACTAAATTCTTACGGCGTGTCAGCTTGTATGACAGCGAAGGATCCTTTTCTATTTCAAGACAGGCCTGTGCAACACCGGGCGTATAGCAAAGTGAAAGATCCTCCCTTGTGTTAACGGGTGCTCTTGAAATAACTTCTATCTTGCCTTGCCATTCGTAGTGCTTTTCCAGTGCCTGCTGTTTAATATCGGTTGCCATTTTTCTTTTCCTTCCTTTTGGGACAATTATTTTATTTTCCGTTTCAGAATACGCTGAAGCGAATCATCGGGAGTGTAGTTCGTGCCGATAGCTATCGGATAGTGGTTATAGAATCCGTGAAAATCCGAACCGCCCGTTGTGATAAGGCTATGTTCTTCTGCTGTTTTGAGCAGCCTTTCACGCTGTTCTTCGGTCGCACTCTGGTGCCATACCTCCACGCCGTCTATCTTTCCTGCTGCGGCAAGTTCCTCGAGCAGTTCGAAATTGTCGAATACCGCAGGATGAGCAAGTACAGCCACACCGCCTGCAGAATGTATAAGTTCCAGCACGAAATGTACCTCGGGATAATCCTGCATATCCGTGCTGACTTCCTCTGCGCAAAGTCCCGTTGCAGGATTGAACAGCTCGTCATACACCTTGCCGTAAAGGTCGGTCGTATATCCGTAATCCATAAGGGCGTGCATGATATGACACTTGAATATGACTTTACTGCCTGTCGCATAACGCAATATGCTCTCAAGCGTTATAGGATACTTTTCAATCACCTTCATAGCCATCTGCTTGCCACGCTTCTTACGAAGCTCACAGGTACGCAGACATAAGCCCTCAAGCCTGTTAGGCTTTTCGGGATTGTAGCATATTATGTGCGCCTTTGTTCCGTGTTTGCTGTCATATGTGGAAAACTCGACAGCAGGAATTACGTTTACGCCGTAACGCTCTCCGAGAACTACCGCCCTTGACGAAGAAGACAGCGTGTCGTGGTCGGTTATCGCAAAATAATCAATACCGTAACGCTTAGCCTGTGCAATGGTTTCCTCAAGTCCCAGTGAGCCGTCAGACATTGTGGTGTGGCAATGTAAATCAGCCTTCATATCAATACCCTTCTTTCTTTGTGTTCTGCCTGTAACGCTACAGCCGCAAACTGCACGATACTAAATAATTATACCACTTATAAAGGTATAATGCAACAGTTTTTGTAAATTCGGAGCAAACGCTCTTTTTTATGCAAAACGGCACTCCCGCAATTAATGCGGGAATGCCGTCAGACTTAACTATTTGATAACTTTTCCGTGAGCCTTGGGAGTTGCCTTGATCTCTTTTTCACTGCCGCCTCTGTCAACAAACACGGCATTTTCGGCAATATCCTCCTCGGTTATCGGACCGAGTTCGGGGTTGCGTTCACCACGCTCCTCGTAATACGGATTGACAATATATTTCTGTATCACGGGATAGCAGATGAATGTAGTGGTAAAGCACATGAGCGACAGCGGTAAGAATATAACCGCAAATACCGAAAAAGGTAAAAAAAGCACAATAAGGCTTATTATAGCGAGATTGATGATAAGCGCAATGAAATTACGCTTTACTCCCAGAAAAACAAGGAAGACAGCGTTCTTGAGTATCGAGCCGATTGAAAGGTTCAGTGCAACGATCTCAAGATAAATATAGAAGTGCATTATAAACACAAGAGTAGCACAGCATATCATAATGCAGATAAACACAAGCGAGCCGTCGGGAAGCGATTCGTTCATCAGGAACTGGAAGCAGGCGATCCAGACGGATACTATCATTATAACGTCAACTATACCGATAAAAACCGACTGCTTGAAATTCTTCTTGAAAGCAGTAAAGAATTCATCGAAAACAAAGCACGGCTGTTCAAGAATGAACTTTCTCATAACGTGAGTAAGAGCCGCCGTAGCAGGTCCGAAGGTAATTATGGGTATGCAGAAAAGAACATACAGCATATTAAGCTCTATCAGCTTCCAGAACTTTCTGCCGAATATTTCCCAATATTTGAAAAACGGCTTTTTCTGCGGTGCCGATTTTGATACGCCCTTGCCCGAACTCTGATAATCGAATAACTTGAATGCCAAGATAACAACTCCTTAACGTGAAAACGTGAACATTTACTGCCTTAACGGCATTATGTCAATGATAACACCGTAATGTTAACAGCGTTTAAATAATCCGTTACACTTATGCGGTAAAAATACCGTGTAATATTATACAATATTTTTTGACGAATTGCAAGTTAAAAATAGGAATATTGTATAAAAAGATTCAGATTGGCGGCAACTTCCGTATTCACAGCCTCACAAACTATTGAACAGACGATAAAAAAGTGCTATAATAATTTAAATATATTCCGAAAGGAGTCAATTTAAACCGACAGTGGAATACATTACAATCGGAAATGTTAAAATAGAAAAAACCGCTTCACTGGCTCCGATGGCTTCTGTTACCGATAAGGCAATGCGTACTATGTGCAAGAAATACGGAGCGGCATTGCTCACAGGAGAAATGGCAAGTGCAAAAGGGCTGTGCTATTCCGACAGGAAAACTGCAAGCCTGCTTACCGTCACCGATTATGAGCGTCCTATGGCAATACAGCTTTTCGGCAGTGAGCCTGAATTTATGGCAAAGGCGGCTGTTATTGCGGCACAGTACAAGCCCGACTTCATAGATATAAACTGCGGCTGTCCCGTACCGAAGGTAGCAGGCAACGGCGCAGGCTCCGCCCTTATGAAAGATCCTGTTCTTCTCGGACATATCGTTGAGGCTGTTGTAAAAGCCACCGATATTCCCGTAACGGTCAAGATAAGAAAGGGCTGGGACGAAAAGAACGTAAACGCCGTAGAAGTCGCCCGTGTTGCTCAGGAAAGCGGAGCGTCTGCCGTTGCTGTTCACGGCAGGACAAAAAATCAGATGTACAGCGGTAAGGCTGACCTTGAGATAATCGCAGAGGTAAAGCAGGCACTCAGCATAGCCGTGATAGGAAACGGCGATGTTGACAGCGGCGAAAGCTGTAAACGTATGTACGATTACACCGGTTGCGATCTGGTTATGGTCGGCAGAGCCGCCTGCGGCAGACCGTGGATATTCTCGGAAATAAAGCACTATCTTGAAACGGGCGAAACACTGCCTCCTCCCTCCCCCGATGAACAGCTTGAAATAATGAACGAGCATATAAGACTGCTTTGTGCCGATAAGGGTGAATATATCGGTATGAAGGAAGCACGCAAGCATACCGCATGGTATCTCAAGGGCAGACCCGGTGCGGCAAAACTGCGCAATATGTGCGGCAGCCTTGCAACGCTTGAAGATTTCGACAATATGCTGACGCTGATAAGAAACACGGCTCAGCAGGATATATAAGTACAAAAAAGAAGGAAAGACAAATGAAAGAAACGGCACACAAGTTAAAATCTCTTACGGCATTTGACATAAGCGGCGATTATCTGATAGGTCAGTTTGAACGCCTTGCAAGCAACGATGAAGAAACCGCTATCGACGCTTATACAAACATAGCACGGTATCTGCTGACAAATGACATAACGCTTGCCGATTACCTCCGTGAGCTTCTCACCTACGCAGACTCAAAACTCATCGAAAGCTACATCAGAAAAGAAGATACCAACAAGCAATATGCGGTTGAATATGACGTATCGGTAATCAAGGAACTTGCCAAAATGTCGGCTCACAAGCTGAAGGATTATCTTTTCCAGAAGTTCAACGAGAATTTTATTTTCTCGCTCCCCGAATATGTTACGGGCGGCTTTGACTGCAACGCCGAATACTTCATCCGCCATATAAGCGAGAACGGAAGCGGCATTTACGCAAAATATAAAGCGTTTGTATATGACAACGGCTTGCTTCATCCGATAGAAAAGCCCGACGCAATACGGCTGTCCGATCTGAAGAAATACGAATCGCAGAGAAAGCAGATAGTTGACAACACAAGAGCATTCATAGCAGGTCACCCTGCCGATAATGCCCTGCTCTACGGCGACAGAGGCACAGGAAAATCATCGACCGTCAAAGCGCTTCTCAACGAATATGCAAATCTGCGTATCGTACAGGTCGACAAAAAGGATGTTGCCTGCCTGCCCACGCTCTACAAAACACTCAGCGAAAGCCCACTGAAATTCATAATCTTTATAGACGATCTTTCATTCGGTGAAAACGATGAAGGCTTCGGTATACTCAAGAAAGTTCTTGAAGGCTCTGTCTGCGGAAGGCCGTCAAATATACTCATATATGCGACCACCAACCGCCGCCATCTTATAAAGGAAACCGAAAGCAGCCGTATGGGCGACAATGTTCACAGTGCGGATGAAATTGACGAAAGTATGTCGCTGTCCGACAGATTCGGTCTGTTTGTGACATTCCTCGCACCGAACAAGGAAACTTATCTCGAAATAGTCCGCAGCATTATCCTTGACAGAGGCATAATGATTGACGCAGACAAGCTCGACAGATGTGCGGAAAGATTTGCTCTTAAGAGAAACGGCAGATCCCCGAGAATAGCAAGACAGTTCGCTGACAGCCTGCAATCAAAGCTTGCTCTCGGCATAGATCCGGAGAAAATGTGATGAAGAAAAAAATACCGCTTTTGATTTCGGCACTGCTTATGCTGACCTTTGCGATAAGCGGATGTGAAAATATCGTACTCGTACCGGGCAGATCGTCCGGTGCGATAACGGAAAGCAGTGAGGCCTCAGAGCCGCTGAGTGCATACCCCGTGACGCTGAACGACACGGAGATATTGGAAGCTCCTGAAAAAATAGTATCGCTTACCCCCGCCTATACAGAGATTCTTTTTGAAATGGGATATGGCGACAGGATAGTTGCCGTCAGCGACTACTGTGACTACCCCGAAAGCGTAAAGGAGCTGCCGAAAGCCGCAAGCAGTGCAAACCCCGATATTGCGGCGATAAAGAAACTCTCACCCGACCTTGTGATAACCGCAACGCCTATCGTAACAAAGGACAGAATCTCGCTGGAGGCACAAGGCACAAAAGTTCTGACAATTGCGTCCCCGAAAACCATTGAAGAATTTGAAAACATCTACGAATTTTTCGGGCTTGCAATGAACGGCATTTTTGACGGCGAATCTGCAGGCGAAAAAGCATTCGCCCCCGTAAAAAAACAGCTTGATTCGATTAAAAAGACCGACAAAACTTTTATATACGTCACCGCCGCAAATACCCCTGCAGGCAAGGATACATTTGAAAATGCGATACTCAGCCTTTTCGGCACAAACATAGCCGAGAGTGCGAGCGGTTATACCTATAACCCCGAAATGCTGAAGGACAATCAGCCCGACCTTATTTTCGTAAGCGACACTATAGGCAAGGATATGCTTACTGCAAACGAAAATTATTCCGGACTTAAGGCGGTAAAGGACGAAAAAATCACTGTTTTGAAAAACAAATATTTTGAACGTCCGAGCGGCAGGATTACCGAGCTTCTGACCGAAATTGCAAAGGCATTCCCTGCCGAAAAGCCGGAAACCGCAAGCAGTAAGACTGAAAGTACCGACAGTAAAGAAAGCAACAAGGAAAACAGCAAAGAAACTGAAAACAGCAAGCCTGAACCGGTTTCATCCGATGTTTCCGAATAATTTCAATTGCATATAAAGAGCCTGAACGTAAAAGGCTCTTTATTTTTTATCCCTCTCTCACCTCTTTGGCACAAAAAAATATTGACTTTTTCCCAAATTCGTATATAATTTAATATGTATGTTCAATAAAAAATCGGGTATGGCTTTTTTGCTACCCTGATGATAAACGGAAGGAATCATAAATTATATGAAATGGACAGGACTAAACGATCTTAGAGAAAGCTATCTGAAATTTTTCGAAAGCAAAGGACATCTGAGAATGGCATCAGCGCCGCTGGTACCGCAGGGAGATAACTCCGTACTGCTTATAAACGCAGGTATGACCCCTCTCAAGAAATACTTCCAGGGCATTGAAGAACCGCCCAGACACCGTGTAACAACTTGTCAGAAGTGTATCAGAACACCCGACATCGACAACGTAGGTAAAACTGCAAGACACGGCACATATTTCGAAATGCTCGGCAACTTCTCATTCGGCGATTACTTCAAGCACGAGGCTACGGCATGGGCATGGGAGTATCTCACAAAGGTGCTTGAAATCCCTGAGGACAGACTCTGGGTAACGATTTATGAACAAGACGATGAAGCAGGCGACATCTGGGCTAACGAAGTCGGCGTACCCCGTGACAGAATAATAAAGCTCGGCAAGGCTGATAACTTCTGGGAACACGGAAGCGGACCCTGCGGCCCCTGCTCTGAGATACACTTTGACAGAGGTGAAAAGTACGGTCCTTTCGAGAGCTTTGAACAGGCAGGAGAATGTGACAGAATTATCGAGATATGGAACCTCGTATTCACACAGTTCGACAATGACGGCAAGGGCAACTATACTCAGCTTGCAACAAAGAACATTGATACAGGTATGGGACTTGAGCGTCTTGCCTGCGTAATGCAGGATGTTGACAACCTGTTTGAAGTTGATACTATTCAGAACATTATGAAGAAAATCTGCTCCGTTGCAGGTGTAAATTATCACGATGACCCCACAACAGACGTTTCTATCCGTGTTATCACCGACCATATCCGTTCAACGACATTTATGGTTGGCGACGGTATCCGTCCTTCAAACGAGGGCAGAGGCTACGTTCTGCGCCGTCTGTTAAGACGTGCCGCAAGACACGGCAGAATGCTCGGCGTAAACAGACCATTCCTCTATGAGATATGCGACATGGTCATAAACGAAAACCTCACAGCTTATCCCGAGCTTGACGAAAAGAGAGAATATATAAAGAAGGTCATCAAGACCGAAGAAGAGAGCTTCGCAAAGACAGTTGACAAGGGTATGCAGATACTCGGCGAGTTTATAAAGGAACTGTCGGCAGACGATACACGCAAACCCATCTTAAGCGGCGAAAATCTTTTCAAGCTGCACGACACATACGGCTTCCCCGTTGACCTTACAAGAGAGATTCTTCAGGAGAAGAATATCGGTATAGATGAAGAACGCTTCTTCGAGCTTATGAACGAGCAGAAAGCAAAGGCACGCTCAAATCAGGCATTCAAGGGCGGCTGGGACGAAGCTACGGCAAATGCGCTCAGCGGACTTACTACCACATTCGTTGGCTACAAGTCGCTTACTGCAGACAGCAAGATTCTTGCTATGATAAAGGACGGCGAGGTCACCGATGTTTGCAACGAGGGTGACGAGGTAACGGTAGTTCTTGATATTACACCTTTCTACGCAGAAAGCGGCGGACAGGTTGGCGACTGCGGTACAATTACGGCGGGCGAAAACGTAATGCAGGTTATCGACACCAAGAAGACAGCCGCAGGACAGTTTATCTGCAACTGCCACGTCGAGAGCGGATGCTTCTATACAGACGACAGCATAAAATCGGCTGTCGATGAAAAGAAGCGTATGGCTACAGCAAGAAACCACACCTGCGCACATCTTTTACAGGCGGCGCTCAGAAAGGTTCTCGGCGACCACGTTCATCAGGCAGGTTCTTTTGTAGATCCCTACAGATGCCGTTTCGACTTCAGCCACTTCAGCGCAGTAACTCCCGAAGAGCTTGAAAAGATCGAAATGCTCGTAAATGACTGGATTCTTGCAGGTATCCCTGTAGTAACCGAAGAACTTCCTATCGAGGAAGCACGCAAGAAGGGCGCAATGGCTCTGTTCGGTGAAAAGTACGGCGATATTGTAAGAGTAGTACAGGCAGGCGATGTTTCAACGGAATTCTGCGGCGGTACTCACCTTGACAATACCGCAAAGGCAGGTCTGTTCAAGATAATTTCCGAGACATCGGTAGCTTCGGGCGTAAGAAGAATCGAAGCTGTAACAGGCTACAACGTACTCTCCGCATACGATCAAACAAAGGCAATGGTTACAAACATTGCTCAGGTACTGAAAATAGCAAACCCCTCCGCCGTAATGCAGAAGTGCGAAAATATGATGAACGAGATGCACGCTATGCAGGCTGAGATAGACCGCCTTAACGGCATCATTTCAATGAGCCAGATGAAGAATGTAACAGAGGGCGCAACAGAAGTAAACGGCATAAAGGTATTCTCTGCTATGCTTTCGGGCGTAACGGGCGACAGCCTCAGAAAAGCCGGCGACAAGCTGAAAGACGCTAACGATTCGTTCATCGCAGTGCTTGCAGGTGTATCCGACGGCAAGGGCAACTTCCTTTGTATAGCAAGTCCCGAAGCTGTTGCAAAGGGCGCAAACGCAGGAAAGATAGTAAAGGAAATTGCGGCTATCGCAGGCGGTAAGGGCGGCGGAAAACCCGACACGGCTATGGCAGGCATCGCAGATGTAACAAAGATTGACGAGGCTCTGCTTGCGCTTACCGATATAGTAAAGAATATGATTGGCTGAAAAAAGCCGGAAAGGAAAAAGTATGGATTGCATTTTTTGTAAAATTGTTTCAGGCGAGATCCCTTCCGAAAAGGTATACGAGAGCGATAAAGTAATCGCTTTCAAGGATATTAATCCTATGGCACCGGTACATATCCTTATCATTCCCAAAGAACATATCGGCGGTGTCGATGAGCTTAATGAAAGCAATGCCGGTATAGTAAAAGACATTATGCTTGTTGCAAAGCATCTTGCCGAGTCCTTCAACCTTGATAACGGCTGGAGAATCGTTTCAAACGTGGGTGAAGACGGCGGTCAAACAGTGCGTCACCTCCACTTCCACTTACTCGGCGGCAAAAAGCTGAGCGTTGAGCTTGCTTAAAAGGTGAATAGTTGTGAGGCGGAAATTAGCGGCTGTTGGAGGTTCATATCTGATAGGACTGATTTTCGCCTCAATTTTCTTTGATTTTGCAATTTTTCTCATTTGTGGAGAAATATTGCTCATAATCATTGCAATTATAACAGCGATTTTAACAAGGAAATATGACATATCCGCTACACTGCTCTGCTGTGCCGCAGGAATAACCGTGTTCAGCTGTGTATCCTTGTCTATGGCAAAAACGGCTGAACCGTTATTGAACGGAACCTATGACATAACCGCAACTGTGACACAAAAACAAGTAATCGGTAAAGATTCAGCCGTATTCAGCCTTTATACCTATACCTCAGACGGCAAGGTCGGTGTGATTATGTATACCGATGACATTGATGCGAAAAAGGGCGATATGTTACATTTCAAAGCACGGTTTGAAAAGCTGACAAATACGGCATATTACGGCACTGCCGACCGATACAGGAGCGACGGTATAACTTTATCCGCCGTACCTTGCGGCGACATTTCCGTAACAAAGGGAGATTACCCGTTATCGTTCATTGACGATTACCGTGAATATCTGATAGGACGTATTGACGATAGCTTCCCCGATGACAGCGGTGCTCTGATGAAAGGTATATTCTTCGGTGACAAACGTTCTTTTTCCGATGAGCTTTACAGTGATATAAAGCTGTCGGGAGTATCGCATCTTACCGCTGTGTCAGGTATGCACCTGACGCTTATAATGACCGTACTGTCGGCTTTACTGACAGCTACACGGCTCGGATACTCCTACCGTGTAAGGTTCGTGATAACAGCGGTGCTTACAGTAGGCTTTATGGCTTTTTTCGGCTTTACGGCTTCGGTGCTGAGAAGCGGAATAATGATTATCACGGCAAACACAGGCGCTATGTTTTACCGCAGAAGCGATTGTCTTAATTCTGTCGGACTTGCCGTACTGCTGATAACGCTTTTCGACCCTCTTTCCTGCCTTGACGCAGGTCTGATACTCTCTGCGGTAACTACCGTGGGAGCAGGTGCTGTCGGCGTTTCGGCTTCCGTGTGGCTGAAAGACAAGCTCCCGTTTTTAAACGGCAGACTTTGCGATACGTTATGCGTGTCATTGTGTGCCGCACTTGCTGGAATACCGCTTTCGGCTATATATTTCGGTACGTTTTCACTTGCAGGCATAATCGTATCGGTGATAACAGTGCCTCTTTTCACACTGTGCCTGTCGGCGATGCTGATATTTGCACTGACAGGCGGTGCAGTAATACCGCTTGCCGCAATATCGCACTTCTGCTGTGACATTATGCGGATAATATTCTCGGCTTTTGCCGCTGTACCGTTCCTGCACTTCAGCTGTGAGCCGTTTACGGTGATTATAACGATTGTTGTGATTTCAGCCGTTGCCGCTGTGTGTTATCTTCTGCTTAAAAAGAAATATGCTGTTCCGATACTTATCGTTTCACTGCTGTGCTTTACCGCAGTAAACACTGTACTGCCTCAGATTCCTGACGACAGCATAAGGGTGCTTATTCACAGTGACGGAACAAACGGCTCTGTCGTGATACTTTCCCGTGATTATTCGGCGGCGGTGCTTATCGGAAACGATAAAAAAGAGCTTAGCACAATAAAAAACGTGCTTCTGGGAAACAATAAGACCAATGCCGACACGCTCATTTTCTGCAATAACCGGAATCCCGGAAATGAGCTTGTCAAAGCCGCACACACTATTTCCGAAAACGTATCTGAGTGTGACGGCGGCAATGATATAAACGGCGGACTTTTTTCGGTCAGATGCCGTAACGATGCCCTGCTCCTGTCGGCATACAACACAAAAATCAACATATCCTCCGCAGGAAAGGCACAGACGGATATGATAAATATCCTATGGGGTAAAAGCAGATATATCTCTGCCGGTACACCCTGCTTTCTGATAAACAGGTATCAGAAAGCGTCAAACGGAATATCTCTTTATTTTACCGAGTGCGAATTGCACATAAACGAGGACGGGATAACCGCCCGATGCAATTACAGATAGAAAGGGGAAACAGTATGAAGCTGGACGAGGATAAGCTGTCAACAGCCATCAAAAGTCGTGAAATCAGCCGTGTAAACTATCTTTACGGCGAAGAACGATTTCTTGTAAAGACTTATACCGACCGCCTGCTTGACGCAACCGTCGGCAAGGACAGGAATGATATAAATCTCATAAAACTCGCAGGCACATTTCCTGTTGACACGCTCACAGACAGCATCGACAGTATGCCCCTCTTTGCAGACAGCAAGGCTGTTCTGATAAGCGACCTCGACCTTGAAAAGTTCGATGATAACGGTATCGAAATGATACTGAACTCACTGAAGGACGTTCCCGATGAATGCACGGTAATAATCAGCATGACGGGAAACACGGAACTGCTTAAAAAAGCAAAGAACAAAAAACTCATAACCGCCCTCACAAAGCAGAAGAATGCCGCAGTCTGCGAATTTGCTCATCTTACGACGGCAAGAGTGACGGAGCTTATTATGAAAAAAGCGGCGAAACGCGGCTGTGTAATATCACGGGCTGACGCTCAGCATATAGCGGAGCTTACGCTATGCGATCTTTCCCTTGCTTCTACCGAAACCGATAAGCTGTGCAGTTATGCCGGTACAGGCGAAATAACTGCAGAAATGATAGACAAGCTGACAATAAAACAGCTTGACACAAGCATATATTCGCTTGCGACAGAGCTTCTGAAGGGCAATCGCAGACAGGCGCTCCTGATACTTGACGATCTGCTGACGCAGAAAATCGAGCCTGTTGTTATACTGGCGGCTCTTTCTTCGAATTATATCGACTTCTACCGTGCAAAAACCGCACAAGGAGCAGGAAAATCCTCGCAACAGACAGCCGATGATTTCGGATATGCAAAAAACCGTACCTTCGTTGTGACAAAAGCGATGAATCTCGTATCACGGCTCGACACGGAGCATATAAGAAACTGCCTTGATATTCTGTTCAACGCCGACCTTGCCCTCAAGACATCAGCGGTAAACTCCAGAACGGTGCTTGAGGAAACGATAGTGAAACTCTCCCCAGAAAAAAGCAGGAGGTCGTACTATTGATAAAACTCAGACGTGCCGTTATAGTCGAAGGCAAATATGATAAAATAAAGCTCTCCTCCCTGCTCGATACCGTTATAATAACCACAGACGGTTTCGGAATATATAAGGATAAAGAAAAAACCGAGCTGATAAGAACTCTTGCCTCTACCTGCGGAATAGTGATACTTACCGACAGCGACAGCGCAGGACTTAAAATCAGAAATCATATAAAAGGCTGCTGCAAAAACGGCGATATAATAAACGTATTCGTGCCTCAGATAAAAGGCAAGGAAAAACGCAAAGCCGTTCCCTCGTCCGAAGGCTATCTCGGGGTTGAGGGACTTGACACAGAGATACTGGAGGCTGCTCTGAAAAAAGCCGGTGTTGCGACCGAAGGCGATACAGCTTACAAAAAACACGACTTTCTGACCAAATCCGATATGATGGATGACGGAATGATAGGCTCTGCCAACAGTTCACAGCTAAGACGTGACGTATTGCTGGTGCTCGGCTTACCGCCGATACTCAGCGCAAATACTATGCTTGAAGTGATAAACAGGCTTTATACAAAAGAAGAATATGAAAACGCAGTACGCACTGCGTTTGAAAATAAAAACTAAACCGTACACGAAAGGTAATTAATTTATGGTCTTTTCAACATCGATATTCATATATCTGTTCCTGCCGATAACCCTGCTGATATATTACATTGCTCCTAAAAAAAGCAAGAACTTCATCATCCTGCTCAGCGGTCTTGTTTTCTATTCGTGGGGCGAGCCTATATATGTTGTGGTAATGCTCATCTCAACAATGATAGACTATTTTGCGGGTCTTGTGATGAATCACTTTGAAGGGAAAAAGCTCCCACGCAAGATATGCCTTATCGTGTCGGTTGTTATGAATCTCGGACTTCTCGGCGTGTTCAAATACAGCGGATTCATCGCTGAAAACATCAACGCAATAGCAGGAAGTCAGATAATCGACATAAACAATATGAACTTCTTCGGCATTGATTTCCTGCCTATGAATATGCTGCCTATCGGCATCAGCTTCTTCACATTCCAGTCAATGTCCTATACGATAGACTTATATATGGGCAACGTAAAGGTTCAGAAAAATCCTATCAGCTTTGCGGCTTTCGTGACCCTGTTCCCGCAGATTGTCGCAGGTCCTATCGTAAGATATGACGATGTGGCAAAAGAACTTGACGACAGAACGATAACGCTCGACCTTATCTATGACGGCATTATAAGATTCATAATCGGACTTTCCAAAAAAGTGCTTATTGCCAACAGCATAGGCGCACTGTGGACAGCGGTAAAATCAACCGACATTTCACAGGTGTCTGTAGTAAGCTCATGGCTCGGAATACTCGCATTCACCTTCCAGATCTACTTTGACTTCTCAGGATACTCCGATATGGCAATAGGTCTTGGCAAAATGATGGGATTCCACTTCCCCGAAAACTTCAATTACCCCTACCTTTCAAAGAGCATTTCTGAATTCTGGCGCAGATGGCATATCACACTCGGCTCGTGGTTTAAATCATACGTCTACTTCCCTCTCGGCGGCAACCGCAAAGGTATGCCGAGAACTATAATGAACCTTGCTATAACGTGGTTCCTTACAGGCGTATGGCACGGCGCAAGCTGGAACTTCATACTCTGGGGTTCGCTGTACGGCGTTGTCATCATACTTGAAAAGCTGTTTCTCGGCAAATGGCTTCAGAAGATTCCGGCGGTATTCTGCCACATCTATACAATGCTGCTTGTAATACTCGGCTGGGTGCTGTTTGACACAGCAGACCTGCCCACAACCTTCGCCTATGCAGCCAATATGTTCGGCGCAGGCGGCACACCGTTTATAGACAGCACAGCAATGTACCAGATATCCACCTACGGAATAACATTCATCATCTGCATAATCGGCTGTACAAACCTTCCCAAGCTCGCAGTGGAATATTTGAAGAAAAAACTGCCTGTGCTTATCAATTACGGCGGAATTGCCGGTCTTATGGGAATGTTCGTTATGTGCGCCGCATACCTTGTAGATCAGACCTACAACCCGTTCCTGTACTTCAATTTCTGAGAAAGGAGTAAACAAGATGAAAAAAGAAAATATCTATAAGTTCCTGCTTATCGGGCTGTTTGCTCTTATCTCGATAGCAGTACCCGTTGCAACGATAATATCAAGCGCGCAGCTTCCCGAAAATGCGTTCAGCGAAAATGAAAACCGCTACCTTGAAAAAATGCCGCAGTTCAATTTTGATACCGTTACCGACAAAACGTTTATGACTAAGTTTGAAAACTACTTTTCGGACAGAATAATAATGCGTGAACAGTGGATAAGCCTTATGAACGATTTCGACAGATTGCTCGGCAAAAAGGAGATAAAGGGAATATTCACCGAGGACGGCAGAATGATACAATCGTGGAGAGAAAGCGATTACGATAAGGAAAGCGTATCAAAAAACCTTGCCGCTATGGAAAGCTTCGCTCAGAAATACCCCAAGATCAAGATGTACTTTATGCTTGCCCCTAACGCACAGGAGATATACAGCGATACCCTTCCGGCAAACTGCGGTGCGGCAGATCAGAAGCTGTTCATAAAGGACTGCTACGACAGCGTCCCCTCAATCACGGGAATTGACGTATATTCGGCTCTCAGCAGTGCCAAAAACGATTATATTTATTACCGCACCGACCACCACTGGACAAGCTACGGCGCATATATAGGCTACACAGAGGCAGGAAAAGCAATGAAATTTTCCGCATATACCGCCGATAAGTTCAGCGTAGAACACGCTTCCGACTCGTTCAGAGGCACGCTCTATTCAAAGACGCTCGACAACAGCATAACCCCTGACACTATAGACATTTACGCTCTGGCGGATAATGAACCGAAGGTCAGCGTAACCGTATATAAAAGCGGAGCACAGCCCGACGGAACGTATGACAGTATGTATTTCCGTGAGTTCCTTGATGTAAAGGACAAATATTCCACCTTCCTCGGTCAGAACGTTCCCAGAATAGACATAAATTCCGTTCTTCCCGAAAATGCCGACAACGGCAGTCTGCTTGTGATAAAGGACAGCTACGCACATTCGCTGATACCCTTCCTTGCAAAGAATTACAGCCATATAACCGTACTCGACCTTCGCTATATAAACGGCGACATAGAAACACTCGGTGTCAATATCGGCGATTACAAGAACGTTCTGTTTATGTATAACGTAATAACCTTCTCACAGGATACGAACGTAAAGAAATTAAATTTCATATTCAAATAACAAAGCTCCCGACGGTATTTTAAGTGCCGTCGGGAGTTTTTGTCATACCTGCCTTTGTAATGTCAAGCCTTGCACTGAAGCAGTTTTTTCATCTCCTCAATACCTTTTGCCTGAGCTTTGACAGCTTCCTTAAGCATTGCTCTTAACTGAGGGCATATGCTGAATCTCATCGCATTCCTGCACATCGCAATACCGCCCTCGTGGTGCGGTATCATCTGCCTTATGTAGCTTATATTTATATCGTTATCCGGGCAAGCCGACCTCATACGGCTGAACATATTCGTTACAATAATGCCGTACTGCCGTCTGTATCCGCACAGCGATTGACCGTCATTACGGTATCCTGCGCATCCGCAGAGCATTTTTCTCATTTCTTCCGTTTCCTTTGTCTGCGTCACAACAATTTCCGTTGCGATATTCTGTAGCGGAATGCAGGTCGTATATCTCAGCAGTTCCTCCGAGATCCGTATTGCCCCTTGATGATGCGGTATCATTTTCACAATGAAATTATAAGAAATACTGTCATTTTCCTTTGCGCAGTTCATCGTTCCCGTCATAGTATCAAGTATGCCTGCATAGCTGTCAAGATATTTCTGCGTAACCGTGCTGAATGTACATTTTTCCATAGCTTAACCTCCGCAATATGTTTTTGTTATATTCTATGAAACTTGCTTGGGTTTTGGAACAATACGAAAAATAAATGAAATTTCTTTCACAATCGCCTTTTATAAAGGTTAGAAATTGACTTTTTACGCCTTATGTGCTAAAATATCATTTATAAAGCCTATCGGCTGACTATCTGATTATCGAAAGGAATTTCAGTATGAAATCAACTTATATAAAACTCATCGCCGTATCTCTGATACTCTCCTGCACAGCGGCACTCACCGCCTGCAGTTCGTCCCAGACATCATCTGATGCATCAACGGGTAATGTCGGTGACACAACGTCCGTTTCGGAATCCTCCGCCACATCATCGGAAGCTGTCAACAGCGTAAGCAAAACCGACAGCAGTTCAGAGGACACCAAAAGCAGTGACGAGAACAAAAGCGGAGAAAGCAGCACCGAATCGACCGTCACTTACGAATATGTAAAGGACGGCAGATTCTCCCTTGCAAACGGCAACCTGTCATTCAAAATGCCTGAGGACTGGAAGCTCGCAAGCGCCTCTATAGCTTATCAGTTTGCATCAACAGACGAATACAACGAGAATAAATTCAATCTTGTAGTCAGCAAGACCAACAGCCCTATCGAAGAGGTGACCTCCGAGCAGATGACAGCCACATATAAGGCTACTATGGAAGACTTCAAGCTGGTTGATTTTCAGCACACCGAAATAGCAGGCAAGAAGGCGATCTATATGCAGCTGACAGGCATGGTGTCACAGGTAACAAAGCAGACCACCATAACACAGTATATGATCCAGTCGGGCGAAGATGCTTATTGTTTCTCCTTCACCCAGTCTACAGACGATGGCACATTCCCCGACCTTATAGCAGGCGTTATAGATTCGCTTGAAATTAAGTAAACTAAAAAGAGAAACAGCCGCACAAGCTGTTTCTTTTCCTTTTTACCGTTGCGTTTCCACATCGGATATGCTACAATAAATCAGAAATAACAGCCGTAAGGCAAACAGGAGTTACTATGAACAAGAATAAATTAAACCGCCTTGATGAAATGATGCAGTCGCAGGTCGACAGCGGAATGATCCCCGGCGGACATTTAAGAATAATCAAGGACGGAGAGCGAGTATACGATAAATGCTTCGGAATGGCTGACGTTGCCCGTAATCTTAAGGTATCCGACAATACGATATACCGTCTTTACAGTATGACAAAGCCCGTAACCGCAGTTGCGACAATGATACTCTACGACAGAGGGCTTATAGACCTTTCCGACAACGTAAGCTGGTTTCTTGAGGGCTTTAAGGATCAGAAGGTCGAAACCACAAACGGCGTTGTTCCGGCAAACCGTGATGTCAAAATCATTGACCTGCTTACAATGACCGCAGGACTTATGTACCCCGACAGAAACGTAAATCCCTCCGGCGATAAAATGGCTGATTTATTTGATAAATTCTACGAAAGAGCGTTTTCGGGAAACGGCACATATTCAACCGTTGAGATGTGCAACGAAATGGGTAAAATACCGCTGTTCGCACAGCCCGGCACTTGCTGGAACTACAGCGTCTGCGCCGATGTTCTCGGTGCGATAGTCGAAGTTGTGAGCAAAAAGCGTTTCGGCGACTTCCTGAAAGACGAGATATTCACGCCTCTCGGTATGAACGATACCGATTTCTATGTGCCTGCCGAAAAGCGTGACCGCTTTGCCGAGATCTATATCAGAGGCGAGGACGGAAAACTTGCTCCGTGCGACTGGCAGCACTTAGGTCTTATATATAAGTACACAAAGCGTCCAGAATTTGAGATAGGCGGCGCAGGACTTGTTTCCACCGTAAACGACTATGAGAAATTCGCTCAGATGCTGTTGAACGGCGGAAAATACGGCGATACCCGCATACTCAGCCGCAAGGCAGTTGACCTTATATCGCACAATATCATCACCGCCGAACAGGCAAAGACGTTCAACTGGGATTCGTGTATCGGTTATGGCTACGGCGGACTTATGAGAACGCTCACAAGCCCCGAAATAACTACCGTCGGCAGTACAGGCGAATACGGCTGGGACGGCTGGACAGGAAACTACTTCTGCAACGATCCCGAAAACAATCTTACATTTATGTACTTTATCCAGGTCTGCGGCGGTAACGGCATACGTCCGCTCAGAACATTAAAGCAGGTTATGTACTCGGCTCTTGACGACTGAGTATTTTACCGGAATACAGCACTGCCCCGTGAGAAAGCTCACGGGGCAGTTTTGTATTAAATTTTTTCTGTACCGTTTACAGCTTATCAAAATACTTCTGTACAGGGCTGTACTGTACGATATAATCCACATACTCTGCCGTAGTCGAGTAGAAATCCGCCTCGAACCTTGCTATACCCGCACCGCCCGATGCAAAATTCTCATCCGAAACATAATTCTTTGAGTTATCCAGTATGTAGCAATCCGTATTCTCGACAAATCTTTCCTCGCACAGCTTTAGCAGTGCCTTTGCGTTTGCGAATTTCTTCTTGTCTGTCACAAGCGGCTTTATTTTTCCGTCATAATCTCTCACCTTGTCATTGAGCGACACCTTGCACAGAATTATATTGCTGCCGTATTTCTGCTTCACAAACTGCGACAGCTTATCGCAGGCGGCAAGAATACGCTCCTTGTCCTTTTCTGCGTCAAGCGTGAACGGCTGTCCTGCTTTTCCGAGAATAACGGCAAGGTCGGAATTTGCATACTGCTTGTCCACAGTAAATCCCTCGCCGTTATATTTTGCGTTATCCGCAATAACGTCCGCCATATCAATAGCTATCCACCGTGACTGACTTACCGTGAGCCTTTGCACAGTTGTCCTCATAAGCTGTTCCAAAGCCTTAGTGCCCGACTTATCTGCAGTGGCAAACCTCTTTTCCTCTACGGAATGCGGCTTGTCAAACGCCCATACAAACGACTCTCCGCTCACCGCCACATTCATTCTGATAGTTGTAGCCTTTGCAAGCGCTCTCTTTATAACACCCGTACCCCACATATCTATCAATGTGAAGTTGTGTATCTTTTCATATTCATCAATCTTCTGAGGCACTGCCTTAGGATCGCCGCCGTTCCACAGTTCGTATGCGACCCTTGTCATAAACCGCAGGTTCTGCTCGTTTACATCAACCTCTTTTCCCAGTGCACCGCCAAGCGTAGCCCTAACAAAGTTTGCAATAGGACGCTTTATCCTGTACTGCCTGTCAAGAAGTCTTATAAGCTCGCCGTGAGTCACATTCTGCAACGTATTGCTTTCCAGTGCCGCAATAACCTTCACTGCATTCTTCATCTCGATATTGTCGCCGAAATCGTAATATCTGTAAATATCGGTTATGCTTGAGTAATGCTGTTCGATTATATCCTTTATTTCAGCCCTGTTCTCCGCAATGAATTCTCTTGAAGTATGGAACATAAGAGCGTCTGCAGGCTCTTTTCTGTCAAGCAGAACGGTAAGCAGTCCCCTTGCACACGCATTGTCATAATAGCACAGAATCTGTTCAAGCCTTGAATCAATATCCTGCTCCTTGTACACTCTTCCGGGATCTCCCGATGTGATCTCATCGAGCGCCTTTTCGCAGTCTGCAAAATAGAAACGGTTGAACACCGCCTCTTTTCCGTCACCGGTCAATAACAAATCACCGAAATACCTTCCCGAAAGGTCTATTATAACAGGGTGTACCTTTTTGATAAAATAATTCTCAATATCCTCAAGGAATGCGTTCAGCTTGTTCTTCGGAGTGCTTTTTCTGACCTGTCTGCCTATTGCGTAGAATTCGGGAGAAATCGTCCTTACAAGAATGATTCTGTCCGCAGGATACAGCTTTAATATCTCTTTTGCGAAAATATCGACAAGCGGCTTATAAACATCTTCGGGCAATATGTTCGGCAGTTTTTCGCCGTGCTTTTCATTGCCGTCAATTCCGCCCGTCAGAAATGAATTTTCGGTCTTGACAAGTCCGTGTACCGCAGTACCGTAAAAGTCAAAAATAAAATAGTCCGAGCGGTTTTCCTTTATATATTCAAATGTCCTGCTCTCAACTTGAGCATCGCTGTTGTCGATTTTTTCCGGGAAGAAAGCCGCAAGCGGAGATATTTTTCTTACAGTGTTATCGGCTGTGAATTTAGGGCTTCTTTCGACTATCTTCTGTACATTATAAGAGCCCATAGTAATAAAGCCGGTACGCTTCATAAGCGAAGAAGTATCCACAGTGCCGATATTCACCGTTCTTCCGCCGCTTGTCTGTCCGGTTATTCTGAAATAACACAGCCCATCGACAGCGTTCACTCTGACAGCCGTTTTCTCTGTGGTTATAAGAAATTTGAATCTGCCGTTCTCACGTCTGAAATAAACCGTGTACCTTTCACAGTCCTCACGCTTTTCAAAACGCAGTATAACAGCGCCGTTCTCGTCTTTGGTTATGCGGATTTTATCCATATTAACACCTCGCTATAGGCTATATAGTATTATTTTATCATATTTAAAAGGAAATTTCAAGATTCTTTGCGTTGCCGCTTGACATTCACGGCTCAGAAGTGTATAATATCAGAGGATTTGAAAATGAATTTCATTTTCAATTTAACATTCGTAATTACTGCGGAGGGATAAATATGTCATACAATACACGTCAGCGTGAGCTGATACTCGATTTTATTAAAAAGAACGCAAAAAAGCATCTTACCGCAGATGATATAGCCGATGCGCTGAAAGCTGAGCAGGTCGGCAAAACCACCGTATACCGTTATCTTGAAAAGCTCTGCGAACAGAATATCGTCAGGAAATTCATTCTCAGCGAGGGAAAAAGCGCCTGCTATCAATATAACGATGAAAAGCAATGTCACGATCACTTTCATATGAAATGTCTTAAATGCGGAAAGCTGTTTCATCTTGAATGCGACCACCTGAAAGATATTGCGGCACATATTTCGAAAATGCACGATTTTACAATAGACAGCTCACGCACCGTTTTCTACGGTATTTGCGGAGAATGTGCAAAAAGGGCCACGACAGCAAAAGAAAAGAGTGATATATAATGAAGTTAAAAAGAAAACTGCTTGCCGTGATTACTGCGGCAGCAACGATTTTCAGCCTGTGCGCCTGCTCATCGGAAAGCAGTTATTCAAACAGCGACAGCGGCAAGCTGAAAATCATCTCGACCGTATTTCCGCCGTATGACCTTGCAAGGCAGATAGCCGGCGACAATGCCGAAATCAGCATACTTCTCCCTCCGGGAAGCGAGATTCATAACTATGAGCCGTCCGCCAAGGATATGATTGCAATACGCAACTGTGACATATTCCTCTACATCGGCGGTGAAAACGAACAGTGGGCTGAAAAGCTGATAAATTCAAACGATACTGAAAATGTCACAGCAGTAAAGCTGATTGATTATGTTCCTACCCTTTCGGAAGACGAGGACGAGCATGACCATGATCACGACCACGACCATGATCACGAGCATGAACACGAAACCGATGAGCATATATGGACATCGCCCAAAAACGCTCAGCTTATGCTTTCGGCGGTATATGACGCAATCTGCAAGGTTGACCCGTCGGATAAACAGACCTACACAAAAAACAAGGACACCTACGCAAAACAGCTTTCCGACCTTGATAACGCTTACAGGTCGGCGGTTGACAATGCAAAGAACAAGACGATAGTCTTAGCCGACAAGTTCCCGTTCAGGTATCTTGCGCACGAATACGGTCTTGAATTCAGTACCGCATTTGCCGCCTGCTCAGATGAATCCGAGCCTGGCGTTTCTACGATGATAAAGCTGACAAAAACGATAAAGGAAAACAACATTCCCGCAGTTTACTATCTTGAATTCAGCAGTACCAAAATAGCGGATACTCTGTACGATGAAACAGGAGCAACAAAGCTGATGCTTCACTCCTGCCACAACGTTTCAAAGCAGGATATTGAAAACAACGCAAGCTATGTCGATCTTATGAAACAGAATCTTGAAAATCTTAAATTGACCCTTAACGGCTGACAGGAGGATTAATAATGTCATATCTTATAGAATGTAAAAATCTTACCGCAGGCTACGAGGGAATGCCTGTTGTAAAGGATCTCAGCTTCAATGTTTCCGCAGGCGACTATCTGTGCATAGTCGGCGAGAACGGAAGCGGAAAATCCACCCTTATGAAAACCATACTCGGACTGCGCTCCGCTTTATCGGGAGAAATAATCTTCGGTGACGGTCTTAAACAGACCGAGATAGGCTATCTTCCCCAGCAGACCGCCGCACAGAAGGACTTCCCCGCTACCGTGCGTGAGGTAGTGCTTTCGGGCTGTCTTGGCAGAAAAGGACTTTCTCCCTTTTATTCAAAAGCCGACAAGAAGCTCTGCGATGATAACATAGAGCTTCTCGGCATAACCGGCATTGCCCGCCGCAGCTACCGCAATCTGTCGGGCGGTCAGCAACAGCGTGTACTGCTTGCCCGTGCGCTTTGTGCGACAGGAAAACTTCTTCTCCTCGATGAGCCCGTTTCCGGACTTGACCCTATGGTTACCGCTGAAATGTATGAGATAATTAGCAAGCTGAATCGTGAGCAGGGCATAACGATAATAATGATCTCCCACGATCTGCAGGGCGCACTGAAATACGGTACAAAGATACTTCACATGGAGAGCGGCGCATACTTCTTCGGAACGACCGCCGAGTACCGCAGTACCGATATATTCCACGCAATGAGTACCTGTGACTGTCATTGCACCTGCGACCATCACACAGGCTCAAAGGAGGCTCGTTAAAATGCTTGAGATTTTTCAATACGGATTTCTTCTGCGTGCGCTTGTAGTCGGACTTCTTGTTTCGCTGTGCGCCGCACTTCTTGGTGTAAGCCTTGTATTAAAACGTTTTTCTATGATAGGCGACGGATTATCCCACGTCGGCTTCGGTGCGCTTGCAATAGCCTCCGCACTGAATTTGGCGCCTTTGCAGGTATCTATCCCTGTTGTAATCGTAGCCGCATTTATTCTGCTCAGAATAAGCTCTGACGGCAAGATAAAAGGAGATGCCGCAATAGCCCTCCTTTCGAGCAGTGCGCTTGCGATAGGTGCAATAGTCATATCGCAGACTAACAGCGCAACGGATATGAACAGCTATATGTTCGGCAGTATTATGGCTATTAGCAACGACGATCTTGCACTCAGCATAATCTGCTCGGTTATTGTCATTGTAATGTTCGTCTTATTCTACAACAAGATTTTCGCTGTGACCTTTGATGAGAATTTCTCCAAGGCGACAGGCGTAAAGTCGGGTGTATACAACACGATAATTGCGCTCCTCACTGCCCTTACTATTGTAGTGGGAATGAGAATTATGGGTGCGCTCCTTATTTCAAGCCTTATAATTTTCCCTGCGCTGACCTCAATGAGAGTATTCAGGAGCTTCCGCAGTGTAACGATCTGCTCTGCTATTGTTTCCTGCGTCAGCTACATTATCGGTATAGCCATAACCTACTATGCCGACAATTTCCCTGCAGGTGCAAGCGTAGTAGTTGCAAACCTCGGAATGTTCCTCATCTTCTCGCTTCTCGGTTTCCTCCTCCGCAAAAAGACCCAATAAGCGGCTGTGAGCCGCCTCAATTTCGCCGTTCTGACTGTTGGCGATTTGCGGAAGTTACGTTATCGGCGGTAGCAACTTGTTAGTGCAGATTCTTTTATTAATTGATGAATTATCTGCATTACCGATAAATGACCACCGTTCAATGATAACTATTCAGACTGACAAGGCAACGGTTGCGGGTGTGAGCCGCCTCAAATTCGCCGTTCTGACTGTTGGCGATTTGCGGAAGTTACGTTACCGGCGGTAACAACTTGTTAGTGCGGATTCTTTTATTAATTGATGAATTATCTGCTTTACCGACAGGTCTGATACTTAATATAAACAAACGCTTATAAAAAAGCCGCCCACACGGACGGCTTTTTTGCAATATCCTGTGACATTTTCGTAAAAATATCGTCTTAATATATAAAGAGAGAAAAAGGAGAGTGAATATGAATATATCCGACAAGAAAATCACCACCCTGCTCGAAAGCCGCAATGAACAGGCACTAAAACTCCTGTCCGAAAAATACGGCGGACTGTGTTCATCAATTTCATATAACGTTCTCGGCAACAGAAGCGACAGCGAAGAAGTCACAAACGATACATATATGAAAGTATGGAACACGATACCGCCGGAAAAGCCACGCAGTCTTTGTGCTTATGTGGCTAAAATCGTTCGCAATCTTTCCCTTGACAAGCTAAGATACAACAACCGTTCAAAACGATGCGGTGAAACCGATGCTCTGCTGTCAGAACTTGAAGAATGTATTCCGGCAACGGACAACACCGAAAAGTCGGCAGAAAACAATGAGCTAAAATCGGTTCTAAACACGTTTTTAGCACAGCTTGACGAGCGTACACGCATAATTTTCATCTTACGCTATTTTGCCTGCTACAGCATAGCCGATATTTCAGAAAGGTTAGCAATTACCGAAACCAATACAACATCTATTTTAAACCGCACACGAACCAAACTCCGAAAATATCTTTCGGATAAAGATGTATACATTCAGAAAGGAGAATAATCATGAACGAGCATAAAGCATTCCCGCTTTTTACTGCATTCGGTAACATAAATGAAAAGTATATTTCCGACGCACTTGACGAAACGCCGCACCAAAACAAATGGTTTCTGAATTCCGCTTTTCTCGGCATTTCAGCCGCCTGCTTCTGCCTTGTCGCAGTAACGACCGCCGCAATGATAGCACTCGGCGGTTCAGGAAAACTCAGCGCATTCTTCGGCGGAAACAGCAACACATCATCACACAGCGATCACAGCAATAATTCCACACCAAGCAAAATTAACGAAGAAACGATGTTCGCAAGAGATTTCATCAAGGTGCAGTATGATAAATTCTCTGTCGGTCTTGGTGCGCCGGGGGACTTGAGCAACAGATACACGGTAGATGATCTTGCATCGGTAACTCAGCTTGATACATACAGCTTTGACGAAAACAGTAAAATCGAGCTGTACAGCGAGGACGGAATAAAGCAGGTCGATAAAGCGTTCTTTACAAGCAAAGACTATCCCGATTATGATTATCTGTACGGTGAGAGCGTATGGTATGACATAAGGAATAAAACGTATAAAGTCGCTTACGGCGGAGAGCTTTCATCTCCCGATATCAGCATATGGGCAGACGACAAGGGCGAACTTGTTATGCGTATACAGTCGTTCAACACAGATGATAATTCCGTGTCGCAGATAGAGGGAATATATCCGTCGGAAATGCTGTATACACTGGCGCTTGAACACCGTAAAAATCGGACGGATTCGCTTTATGTTACCGATGAACAGCTTGGAAAGATAAAGAGTGAGTTTGCGGAGTATATCAAAAATCACTCGTCTGTTTTCGGCGAGGGGTATGAAGAAAGTGCTTTTGAAACGTATTCGATAAATGAAGATAAAGCGTTCTATCCAACTATAAGATATACGGCAAAAACGAAAAAGGCTTCAACAGCGGAAGAACAGATACTCGACTATAACAATATGTTCTGCAAGACCGTCACTATCGAATATAATGGCAGTGATACTTATATATCGGTTGACGGAATAGCGCCGTATATCAAGAAAACAGGTACGGTAAATATCCTGCCGTATGATGAGGCTAAGAAGAAAATGGCGGCGAATGACGGCGTTTATGCAATTCAGCCGGGTGTATGCCAAGACGGCGAGGATAATGATTATTGCCCGACACACAATGAGCTTCTGAAAACAGAGTATACCGCTGAAAATGATATGATACTTACTTACGCAAAGACAAAGGATGGTAGTATAATACCTGTTTATGCCGAGAAGAGAACATATACGGCAGATGACGGCAATAAGGATGATTATATTGCGTTATTGTCCGCTGTGAAATGAATGAATAAATAAAAGACACTGATAAAAAACAGCCGCCCACACGGATGGCTGTTTTTGTATCTATTTTTCAACATAATACCTGTACGAATTTATCGTAACGACCTGCGGCTTCATCTCGGACAGCCTATCCTCTCTCTTTCCCACAAGCTGAAATCCGTTTTTCTCGATAACCCTGTTGCTTGCAACATTATCCTTTGCCGCCTCAATGACAAATGTTCTGTATCCGTCCTCCGCAAGCTCTTTCATAACAGCACCCAGTGCCTCAGTCATATATCCGTTGCCCCAGTATCTGCGGCAGGAGCAATATCCTATCACGGGATTTCCGTGATGATAACCGACTACATCTATCATTCCTATAAGTTCACCGTCAGCCATATTTTCAATGCCGTAACGGTAACAATTGTCGTTATCATATTCCGCAAGCCACATATCAAGAATCGCCTTGGTTTCGTTTATATCCTTATGCACATTCCATGTGACATATTTTGCGACCTCGCTGTCACTTGCCCAATTTCTGAAAATACTATCTGCGTCATCTTTTCGCAGTTTCCTGAGAAACAGCCTTTTTGTTTCGATCTCTCTCATATTATCCTCCTTTGCATTTGTTGCGCTACAATAAAATCCGGTACTTGATTTCCAATCAGCAAAATCCCACAACCGCCTTAAAACGTTTGTGGGATTTGATTTTAATTCACTTATCGAGCAGGAACATGACCTTTTTTAGCTGTGCTGTCATTGCCGAATAATACAGCGGAAACATAGCCTCAACACAGCCGAGGAAATAAAGGTTACGGTTATTTATCTCACCGAACTTCGGCATATATGTGTAAACATAACGTCTGAACCAGTCCGATGAATATGACGGCAAAGGATTTTTCTGCTTTCTGACTTTAAAATTGCCCTCATAGCTTTCATAGATAATCTCTCCGAAATTATCCGCACCGTTCTTTATCATCAGCTCATACACCTGTTTAAGCTGTTTATCCGACAGCGGAAAATCTTCCGTCTGACGTGCGATAAACGGCAGCCTTACCGCAAGGCTGTACATAATAAGATGCTGTACCCTGCCGAACTCAGCCGTTTCGAACATTGCCTCGTTTTCGGGCGTTTTTATCCTTATTCCGAGATTTTCAAGCCGTGATGTTTCGGTAACGTCCATCAGTGCGATACGAAAAACGTCTTTTATATTGATATTGTAAAAATCGCTGTCGGACACAGTATAGATATACTGCATTACCGTAGTCATTGACCTTGCCGTATTAGTGATAATTCCCGCTATTATCGGCAGGGATTCATTTGAAATGCTCATTTATCCTCCTCAGGATTATTACTCGGAATATTGATAGTCTTGCTGTTGCCTCTAAGAATTTCTTCAAAGGAATCACTCGGCATAGGCTTTGCGAAGTAGAATCCCTGTGCCATCTCACAGCCAAGGCCGCCGAGCAGCTTTGCCTGCTCATCGGTTTCGATACCCTCGCATATTGTATGCATACCAAGCGAGCCTGCCATTCTGATAACATAACCCAGTATATCGTTGGCTCTCTTGTTGCTGTTTGATTCTGCAAGGAATGCTCTGTCTATCTTAAGCACATCGGCAGGTAAATCCTTGAGCATATTGAGCGAAGAATATCCGGAACCGAAATCGTCGATCGAAATGTGGAATCCGTAATCCTTGAGTTGCTTGAACACAGCCGTAAGCACATCGAGCGACTCATAAGCCGCACTCTCCGTTATCTCAATCTCAATGCTTGACGTTGAAACGCCGTGAGATAAACATATATCGTTCAGCTTTTCGACAAACTGCGGATCTCTCAGATGTACTCTTGACATATTGACCGATATAAGCAGATGCGGATAATAACTCTCCCACTGCTTGATCTTCTGGCATACCTGATCCATAATGTAATAATCCAGCTTGACAATAAATCTGTTCTTTTCAAAGAGCGGTATGAATTTTCCGGGAGAAATGACCGTGCCGTCCTTTATCCACCTTACAAGAGCCTCCGCACCCGTAAGATTAACCTTGCCGTCAAGAGAAACCTTAGGCTGATAGAAAACGCTGAATTCATGCATATCAAGCGCTGTCTGCATCTCGTTTTCGATACGCTTTTCTTCACGCATCTTTTCAAGCATACTCTCACTGTAGAACGCATACGCACTGTCATCGCCGTACTTTACGGTACGCTTTGCTATATCCGCAAGGTCGCCCATACGTCTTATAGACACGCTCTTGTCGGTTATCCTGTAAATACCGAATGAAAGCACAGGCACAAACTCGGTTATTTCGTATTCGATAGCCTGTATCAGACTGCCTATGCGTCTTGCAGTATCACTGTCACTGCGATAAAGCATAAGTATATAATAATTGTCCGAGTTGATTCTGGAGAAGGTCTCGCCGTCCTGAATATTTCTGTTTACCGTATCGGCAATCAGCTTAAGCACCCTGTTACCCTCATCGTGACCGTACATATCGTTGATAGCCTTGAACTTGTCAATATCGAAGCTGACAAGCGCATATCTGCGGTATTCGTGCCTCAACAGACTTTTTGCGTCAAGCACAAACTTATCCCATGTACCGTAACCGGTTATGCTATCAGTATACGCTATCCTGCTGACCTCCTCGTTGGCTTTGGTAAGCCTTCGGAACGATACCTTGACTATCACTATGTATGCCGTAATTACAACAATCAGTATCAGTGCAAAGAATGCATACATCAATATGTTAATCATTGTGTAATGATTCTGTTCTGCCGCTACAACATTCTCTTTGAATATCAGCAGATAATGCAGATTATCAAAGCCCGACAGACCGCTGTAATACGCTACATATTTTTCGTCCTTGCAGACGCTTTTTACAATACCGCTTCCTCCGACCTTAGCGAAATTATCCTTGACGGTATTTCTTACGCTTTCTTCCACCCCTGTGAGAATATCGGACGAGAAGAACAAATCTCCCATAGGAACATATTCGCCGAGCGCATTTTCGCCGGACATTATCACTTCACCGTCAGAATTAAGCACATATCCGTTACTGTCGTTTTCTTTACCGCCGAATGACATATCAAGCAGATTATTATAACTCCTTGCGTCGCATATTCCGGCAACCATGCCCACAATACGCCTGTAGTCGCCATAGATCGGCACAGCAATTGCGTTTACCATTTTTTCGTCGGGATCGCTGTATATTGCTTTTGAAATATACACCTCGCCGTTCATAGCCCGCTTATAATATTCACGGGCGGATATGTTCTTACTTATGTGCTTGCTTGTTATAACATCGCCGTTCTCGTCAGCTATTATAAATGCGTCTATCGTTGAACAGCTGTCCTCAAGATTCTTTATCATCTTGATAACAAGATTCTTATCGGTAGTCTTATAATTATTCATGCAGGCGGCAAAATTCTTTACCGTATTAACGTCGTTCCTTATTGCGCTTTCTACTATGTCGCATTTCTGAGAAGCCGCTCTGTCTATATACTTGTTGACCTCTCCGTCAAGTGCCGATATGGTATTTGCCATAAACAAAGACGCCATTACCACGAAGATCGCTATGCATAAAGCCGCCATCACTGAAATTATCTCTGTTCTGTGCTTTATATTCAGCATAGTAATCTCCCTCCTTAATATCCGCAGACTTTTTGTTTTCTGACCTCCGGATATACTTATTCAAATATGAGTATACCACACTTCGTTTCTGAAATCAACCGTTTAAAACAATTTATATTATCTTTGTTAGAAAGCTGAAATCAAAATTGTGCATTTTACACTAAGCGATTGTAACAATACATCAAATAAAACTGCCCGGTTTTTACACCGGACAGCAATTCGATCTTTACTTCACACTGTCAATAAACCTTAAAAATGCGGCTTTACCCTCATCATTGCGTTTATAAACGCCTGCATCAAGCAACACCTGCTCAAATACTGCGCCAATCTCACGTTTAATAATATTTTCCGCATCATCGGCATTCACAGCAGGGTACTTTGCGTACAGCTCGTTCATCCACTGTGCGTGACCGGACAGCTTTTCATCGCCCGAAAGATCGGTCTTGTTTACAAGCGCATCACCGAGTGCCTTTATCTCGTTTGCCAGCCTTGCAGGAAGTACCGCAAGACCCATAACCTCGATAAGACCGATATTTTCTTTCTTTATGTGATGGAGCGAAGGATTCGGGTGGAATATACCAAGCGGCCGTTCCTCGCTCGTTATATTGTTTCTAAGTACAAGGTCGCATTCATATTCATCGCCGTGCCGCCTTGCGATAGGAGTGATAGTATTATGCGGTACGCCGTCGGTAAATGCGTATATACCTACGCTTTCATCACTGTATGCCCTCCACGCAACAAGTATCTTGTCGCAAGCCCTTTCAAGCTCTGCCCTATCCTTGCCGCTGAGCCTGATAACTGACATCGGCCACTTTACAATACCTGCCTTTACGCTGTCAAAGCCGCTCATAGCAAACTCATATTCTATCGGGGCGTTCTCCATTGCAAACGTATAATGACCGCCCTGAAAATGCTCGTGCGAAAGAATAGAGCCTCCGACTATGGGCAGATCGGCATTAGAGCCGACAAAATAGTGCGGCAACATATCCGTTATATCAAACAGCTTGCCGAAAACCTCTGCGTCTATCTTCATCGGTATATGCTCACTGTTAAAGACAATGCAATGCTCGTTGTAATATCCGTAAGGCGAATACTGGAATCCCCATTTATCACCGTGTATCGTCATAGGTATCGGTCGCAGATTCTGCCTTGCAGGATGTGTAAGCGTACCTGCAAATCCCGTATTTTCCATACAAAGCATACAAGCCGGATAAGAAACCTTCGCAGCGTTTCTTGCCGCCGCAATATCTCTCGGATCTTTTTCGGGCTTTGAGCGGTTTATCGTAATATCAAGCTGTCCGTACTCGCTGTCGTACTTCCAGCGTATATCCTTTGCTATTCTTCCTTTTCTTACATAATTGGTATCCTCGCTGTAAGCATAATACCAATCGGTAGCCGCTTTCGGACTATTTGCATACTTCTCCTTGAACTTTGCGTTCACCTCGTGAGGCATTCCTGTGAACACGCCCATTATGCGTGTGTCGAAAAGATCCCTCCACGCATTCGATTGCGGAATGATCTCCTTTTCCACAGCAAAATCCACTATCTCGTCAAGTATCTCGTCAACCGAGCCGTACTCCTTCACAGACGGTTTATCCCATTTTTCCAGCTTCAGCATATCCATCAGATAATTTCTGACGCATATCTCATCGTCTTCAGTGATGAGCGACTTTGCCACAGCATAATCAATAAGTGCCTGAACCGCCGTTTCTATCGTAGTTTCCGCCATATTTTCTTCTCCGTTCTCCACATTCTGAATATCAGAATTTAATACAGATTAAGTATACCACAAACAGCACGGAATTTCAACAAACGTTTCATCACAAAAAAACGGCTGACCTTCCGAACCTGTCAGCCGTTTTGATACATTGCCTTAATCGTGACCTGTTGCCGCTGTTAATGCAACACAGACAATTCCTGTCAACGATATTACAAAAGACACCTGCCACGGCTTTTACCCCGTGGCTGTGTCTTACTTTATATTCACCGACGTTTATTACAACCGAGTGCCTCTGTTTGTCAGCTTTTCCAAAAAATTATTTTTGTACTTATAATTACAGCAAAATGAAAAAACGCAGATATTTCTTTGTTCAGTAATTCGAATCCGGAGTTCAGTGCGGCTTTCAGTAATGATAAAATTTTTCTGCTTACTTATAGTACACAACAAGAGTTTTGGATATTTCCTGCTTGATATATGATTCAAACTCTTTGTCAAGAACATCGTCACTGATATCTTTTTCTTTTGCAAACTCTTCTTTTGCTTTTTGCTTATTAACGTATGAGATATAGCTGTCTGCGGCTAAATCTATATATTCATCTTTTGTGATTCCCATTCGTTTGATATACTCGTCCATAATTTTACCGTTTGCGGCTACCTGAGGATATTCATCGGCATAAGCGTCAAGGTTTGACATTTGCTTTTCTATTTCACTTTTTGCCTGCTCATGCGTAATAGAATCATATTTAGAATCAATAAAAGCGGTTTTTATCATACTGTTTAATATTGTTTCTTTATCTGTTGAACACTTTTCTTTTATCTCCATTATCTTGGTATTTTTTTCTTCGCTTGTGAAATCAGAATTATTTATGTCCTCAGTCATAAGCTCTGCCATAATTTCATTGCTTTTCAGCCGCATTTCATAATCGGATCTCTTTATGTCAATTCCGTTTACAGATGCCATAACATCATTGTTTTGAGCACAAGAGCACAATAATATCATAGTGAACACAGTAACAATAATCATTAAATTTAACTTTTTCATATTTTTCTCCTTTTACAATTTACCTGTATGATTTGGTTATTTGCTTTAGCTGTCCGTATCGCTTTGCAAAAAGAAATACTTGTTTATTATTTCGTTTACCGAGAAATCATCAGCCGTGCTGTTGTTACGTTCTTTTTCAATATCAATAAATCCTTGCTCGGGAGTTACTAAAAAAGCCTCTTTGTTATCACGGATCCGCAATAAGAATAAATATGATTTACCGATTTCAATCTCAGGTCTGTTATAAACGGTTATCGTTCTGCTGCCGCCAAGTACCTTTAGCTGTTCGTCAATGTATTTATCCTTAAAACCGCCGTTAACATAAATGTCTATACTGTCTGATTCGTTACCGACTGTATTTTTATATTCAGATTTCTTCTCGACCGTATAAACCGTACAGATTTCCTTGTCGCTTTCAGACGTATTCCCGGTAACCTCGTCATTCGTTCTGCCGTCCCTTACCGTGAATGAAATTCCTGTAACCTTGCCCGACATTACTATATCGCACGCTTTCATCAATTCATCGGCTGTGTTGTAATATATGTACTGAGCGCAGACATAAGTATACTTAACATCATCTTCGGGTGCACTGCTGTCACCATATATAACGCTGTTTGCGAACGAGCCGTCAGAAAGCGATTTATTGCCGGCACTGCAACCGCCGAAACCGCCTTCTTTTTCATACTCACCCCTTACTTTTCCGTTTTCTTCTGTCCGCTCTTGCAAGCAACACCGTCACGATCGCAACACCCGCGATTATTGCCGCAAAGCTGACTATAGTCATGATCTGCGAGCCCGAGCTTATTCTTATCGGAGAATTATCAACCTTTCTGCTGAAAAACGTCGGATAAACATTAGCGAATGTTTCCATACAGTCCTCACTGTCCGAAAACGACAGTTTAAAATCCTTCATATAGAATTCTATCGTTTTTGTATCGGAAACCCCGTACGCTTTTATAACCATACTTTTTGCGTCTTCCGGGATAGGTGCAGGTTTGTCATCGCCCAGATAAGCCTCGATGAAATTCTCCGCATTATATATGTAAAAAGTTGAATAATCTCCTACCGTCTTTACACCGTTTGCGTCATAAAATTCAACGTCTATACGTCCGCCGTTGTTATCAAACAGCGGCGAGCTGTTTCCTACCGTCACCGAAAAATAAAATCCATGACTGCCGTCAGGTATTTCAAACGTCCGCACTGCCGCAACATCATAGTCTTCGTTTACATCGGACAACTTTTCCGTAACCTTTGTCTTGTCAAAATACAGCACATGGTTTTTTTCATCGTATTGCAGTGAGCCGTCAGTCGTCCAACTTGCCGTATCATTCCAGTTTTCAAATAAATTATTCAATTTTCGACACCTCTATCGCATTAAACTAGTTTATACTGATCAATGGAGTATCTTCTAAAAATCTTCCCAAAGGGCTACTTTCACCCCAATAATGGAAATAGCCTTCATCTTTCAGAGAACACTTATACCCTTTTGCAAAATAATATCTTCCATATATGTAATCGCTGCTATAAATATCTGGATAATACGATATCACAATTCTATAGTCACCACTCTCAATTTTTTTGGGATCTTTCGGTCGATTTATTCTTTTTATTGATGAAACGATGTCAGATAGAGGAATAACACTATCACTCAAGTAATCAGCAACTACTAAGGCAACATCGAAAGGATCTTCAGGTGGATTTACTCCTACGCCAATCAATGTTATAAGTGCTTTTAATACTGGATCTTTTGCAATTTTTGACATTGTAAAAAGACCTAAATTACCAAGCGTTTCCGGCATATCTGTTGCGTCGGCATTCACTCTCTCTACTACTAACCTTACTTTCTCATTTCGTATAAGACACTCGCCACGGCTTTACACCGCGGCAGTGTTTCAAATTTCACCACTTGCATATGTTACAATCGGTTTTATTCTTCGCTATCATTCTTTTCCATATAATCATGATTTCCAATACGATTAACATATATTATACTGTTTGGAATATACACTTTTAATTTGTCGGTGTATCCGAAATATATCCAAACCGTATCTTCTCCAAAATATTCAATGCCTTTTTCTCCTGTTGTAAATTCATACGCAAGCATATTATCACTTTCCGAAGGATTTCCAAAGAGTTCTTCAACATTTTCAAGCGTACTCTCCGAATTCAATTGGTTTAACTTATCTGAAATTTCCTTAGGAAAACGACTTATATTTCCATTGAGTTCAACCTCTTCAGATTTTAAATTAAAATATGCCAAAAAATCTCCCAATCCGTTTCCAACCTTAAAATATTCCCACGGATAGATTTTATATAAATAACGAGATATGCCTGAACCGATTACTGTGTATCCATCGCCCATTTTTTTTAGTATAGCCCCTTCACTGTCATCTCGTTTTACTGTACTTGCTCTCTTGAAAAGCTCTATTCTTCTCTTGTCTTCGTTACTGAGAGTTTCACCCCTGTTTTCTTCCGTGCTAACCTTGCTTGTTTCAACCGATGACGTTAATACTGTAGTCTCTTCTGCACTTGTCGAATCTCCCGGTACTTCGGTAGACGTTCCTATATTTGCCTTACTGCTCTGACACGCTGTGAGCGTAAGTGCCGCTGTTATAATTATTGCAACCAGTTTTTTGTTCTTCATAACCAATTCTCCTTTGTTAATTCTTTTTAATTGCATAATATGCTGTTTTACTATTGTAAAAATCTTTTATTGCACCGCAACTCCAACCGCTTGCACCACTTGCATTTGATGGATCAACTATATCATCCATATATTCAGAAGCGTAATACCAACCATGCTTATTATGCCATTTACCATTATTCGCTCTAAACCAAAAATGATAATCATATTCGAAAGACTTACTGGTTTTATTATAATAGTTCCCTGCTCTCATACATATTAGCCACTCATCGTCTTTTAAAACTGCTTTATATCCATCGCTAGTCACATCACGCCACTTGTTTTTATAATATTTATTGAGCCATGTTTCAAATCTGTTTTTTGTTATATTATATGCATTTGATATACTTCCTGAAGCGGTAATATTAGATACGTCATTTTCTGTCAGTATAAAATATGAAAATGTATCACTAATGCCATTGCCATATTATGTTGTATATTTAATTGTTTTATTAGTATTAGTCGCATACATCAAACAATTCTTTGTAGGCTCATTTGTACGTGGCAATGTATCCGCACTTCTGCACCCATTACTCTTATATTTGATCACAAAATACGGCTTATAATCAGCATCGCCCTGCATAGAACTGAATGTCTTCATATAATCAGAGTAAATTGAATTTTCTTCAAGAAACGAAGCATATGTCCTTAACTGTAAGCCTTTCTCTTTCAAACTGGCATTCGTCAGCCATTTTTTTACTGTACCGGTTAAATTCCAATTATACCATTGATCTTTATCAGATAAATTTCTTTTACTGTTGCCATTTCCGTATGTCACGTTTACAGGTGAACTTAATGAGGAATTCTCTGCTTCAAGTCCGTTCCATGTTCTCGTATCCTTTTCCGTCCAGAAATTGCCGTTAAACTGTCCGCATGAAATAGGAACTCCTGAACCACCCTGACACATCAGGTCTCTCAGTTCAACATATGCACTGTCAATTTGCCATGCGTCAGTAATTTTATATGTATTAAAGCTAAAGTTATTCAATTTAATTAATGTCCTGCACGCACCCCAGTCAGTCCAGCCGACTCTCGAAACGCCTGAATATCCTGCGGAGGTTTCACTTGTACCCTTTCCGTCCGTGCCTTTGAATACCTGTAGATCCTGTATTTTTGCACTTGCATTTATTGTTTTTAAATCCGGATTGATTTTAACCGGGTACTTTGTCTTGGGATCGGTAAGACATTCTCTGTCAACGCTTACCGTTACCTTATATCTGCTGTTCTTCTCAAGCTCCTCTACCTTATACTTTCCGAACGTGTTGTTCTTATTATCCGCAGAGAATACTACGACCTCGCCAAGTGTAGCCTTTACATCGCCGCTTTCATCGGCAAGTAACAGCGTACCCTTATCTTCGTACAGCGAAAGACCGCCCGTTGTTATTTCATAGTCAAATGAATTTTTACCGTTATAACTTTCTAATATGATATTCTCTTTTACTCCACCGTATGTATAAGTATATTCTATATTTGTACTGCTGTCAAATACATCGCTGTATACTACCGTATCGTCCGCCGTCTTTTTTGCAGGCGAAAGCGACCTGCCGATTTTGTCTGTGAGCGGTTTCATCGTTATATTCAGTTCATCGCCGATTACAGCTATTCCCGCCGTAAGCGTTGCAGGGAGAATAATCTCTACATCGTTACCCTCGTTTACAAATGCTCTGCCTTTTCTTACGGCATTGTTCGACTTGTCAGCGACATCGCCATTTTCGTCAATGTACTTGACATTCTCGCTGAAAAGATACAGTGCCCTCGTTCCGTCGTCTTTTTCAAGTACGACCTCGCTCAGCGACTGCTCCTCACTGTTGAGCCTCGCCACATAGCCGTCTGCAATCGCTGTTTCAGCGTCGATCACATCGGGCAGATTCTGCTCTGTCAGCTCGGTCCTGACAATTTTACTTTCCGATTCCTGCTCAGGCTCCGGATTTGAAACTTCAGCTTCCGCTTGTACCTTGTCGCTGACGGCTGTTTCGATTTCGGCAGTCAAAGCCTGTCCGGTGTTCTCGGCGTAAGCGTTTCCGGCAATACCTACCGTAATTGCAAACGCCAACAGCGCCGCTACAATTCTTTTGATTCTCATACTTTTACCTCTTTTCCTGTGTTTTGATATTTATATAACTCGTTTTCAGAGTATATATACATGATTTGTAAATCGCATTCCTTTTTTTATAAATTTGCTATTAATCTTCCTTAGGATAAGTTTGGAATATACGATGATGTTATTACATTTTTGTAATGTTATCGTTAAGAAATTGAGTACTTTAAAATGTTCCCTATATATAACGCAGAAACATTAAAAATCTAACATTGTTTTTTGAGTTATTTTTGATATTTCCCGTTTTTTCTCTCTTTTGCACAATTTAACAGTTTTCAATTGTGCAAAACCACGGCATATAAATTTACATTTTTTCATTTTTTTACATTTAGTGATTTCTTTTTTTATTTCTCTGTAATTACAAATCTGCACAATTCTTAACCGTTGTGATTTTCTGTTATACATTATTCAAACACAGCAAAAAGCATCAATATGTGACAAATTGATGCTACTTGCTCATTTTTAATTTTTCGCATAATAATGCTGATTCACAGCGATGTTATTGTGAATTGCACAACACTGTCAATTTACAAATATCGTCGCTACATTAAGATAAGTCGCAAATGCCACCCACAGAAAATACGGTATGTTTATATCGCCTGCAATGCGATTCACTTTTCCGAATCCGAGTATCATTATCCCTGTCAGAACAAGCAGAAGCACTATATCCGCCACAGCAAGCCACAACAGCTCAAACCGCACGAATATTATACTCCACAGGAAATTCACTGTCAGCTGAACCCAGTATATCGTCAGCAATTTTCTTTTCACGCTCACCGCCGCATTACTATAGTGTATCAGGTGCGCCGATACCCCCATTACCGCATACAGTATCACCCACACCACCGGGAATACCCACGACGGCGGCATCAACGGCGGTTTGTTATACTTTTGGAAGAATTCAGTAAAACTGCCCGCAAGCAGTCCCGATGACATTCCGATGACCTCCGCCGACAGTATATAAAGCACAAGATCAAGCCATTTATTATTTCGCTTCATATTATCACCTTTCGTATCGCAAAGCCGTTTGACAACATATTTCACAATAATTGTATGCCATTTACGTCCGTTTATTACCACTTGCATTTTGCCCGTAAACAGTGTAAAATATACTTTGAAACAATTTGAAAGGATTAATATTATGTTTGAAGGTTTTGACAGATCGGCTATAGATTTCCTGTGGGGAATACGGCTGAATAATGATAAAAACTGGTACGAAAGTCATAAAGACGAATACAAGCAAAATCTTGCAAAGCCAATGAAATCGCTCTGTGATGCGCTTTTCTGCGATTTTTACAGTGAGATAGGCTATGAAACCATAAGCTCTGTATCAAGGATAGTAAAGGACGCACGCTTCCCTCACGCTTACCCCTACCGTGAAAACTACTGGTTTACTTTCAAGGAAACACGCAAGGACTGGTGGGTCGCACCTGCGTTCTACTTTGAACTTTCCTGCGAGGGCTGGGGCTACGGAATGGGTATGTGGAGCGCCAATGCTGGCTCAATGCAAAGGCTCAGGAATGCGATAGATTCCGATCCCGAAACGTTTTCCGGGCTTGTCAGTGCATTTGACAAGCAGAAGATTTTCACCCTTGAGGGCGACTTCTATAAGCGGAAAAAAGGCGAGGTTTCTCCCCTGCTTGACGGCTGGTACAACCGAAAATCCATAAGCTGTACTGCAAGCTTTACATACGAAAATGAAACGGTTTTCACGAATGAACTGCAGCCGCTTATCCTTGAAGGCTTCCGCTCACTGTACCCGATATGCAGGTTTATCCACAACGCAATAAACGAGGAATAAAGTACCCCGACATACGAAAAAGCCCTGTGACGCAACCGCATCACAGGGCATTCTTAACGGCTTCACGCCGATTTATCAGTCTGTAATCACTTTCTGTAATATGAGTTGAACACCGGTCTTAACACCTTATAAAGCGGCATACACAGCACCGACGCAACAAGACCCTTTATCAGCGTGAACGGGCAGTTGAACACGATAAGGCATTCAAGAAGGCCGTTTACATTCGGGTTTATCTCCTTGTACATATTGATGATTGCCTCGATAGGCATAATATTCTCATATATCGGATATACAAGGAAATAGTTGGATACTATGCTGAGCAGAGCCATTACAACGCTTCCGACAACACAGCCGATTACAGCGCCTTTATAAGTATTTATCTTTCTGCCTATAATGCCTGCCGGTATGACAAGGCAACAGCTAAGAATAAAGTTTGAAAGTTCTCCTACTCCGCCTGTCATACTTGAAAACAGGTTGATGATATTCTTTACAAGGCATACGAAAACGCCTGCTATGGGTCCCATTGTGAGCGAAGCCATTACCGCCGGAAAATCCGAAAAATCAAACGAGATAAAACTCGGCATCAGCGGTACCTTGATACTGAACAGCATCAGCACCGAAGAAATAGCCGCAAGGAGCGCTGTGAAAACGAGTTTTCTCACATCGAATACGATATGTGCCTTGTTTCCGCTTGGATTTGTTGTTTGTGTCTGCATAAAAATCATCCTTTCTATATCTGCTCCAAAGGTGACTTTCAGCTGTTCGCCAAAAATCAAAACCACGCGTTGAACGCGTGGTATGCACTTGCCCTTCAAGGGCATAATA
>OKTA01000062.1_pt1 | contig 98745 bp, 105 predicted proteins | sample 1606321 | NCBI WGS metagenome assembly OKTA01 (sample SAMEA3879562, study PRJEB24766) | human gut metagenome | biome: human-associated habitat; feature: feces | place: USA | collected 1985/1987
GGACAATGCCATCAATGCAGAGATTCTCTGTGAGCTGCTGCGGATGCAGGGGGCGGAATCTGTTATACGGACCAACGGGGCCAAGGCTTTGGATGAATTTAAAGGCAGCGTTCCAGGCACCTATGATGCTGTACTGATGGACATTCAGATGCCGGAGATGAACGGATATGATACGGCCCGGGCTATCCGCGGCCTGGCCCGGGAGGATGCCGGTACAATACCCATTATAGCCATGACAGCCAATGCGTTTGCCGAGGATGTACAGGCCGCCCTTAAAGCCGGAATGACGGCCCATGTGGCAAAACCCATTGATGTCAATGTAATGGTTGCGGTGCTTTTAAAGACCATCGGAAAGCATTCCTGATGGGGCGTACCGCATGAATAATACGGCTTGATATTACAACATAAAGGAGAAACAAACAAATGAAACCGAATGAAGCTACAGGAAATCAGGAAATCATGCACCGTCTTAAAAACGCAGGGGAGCTATATGTCCTGCTTTCCCTGTGTACAGGAGAACCCTATGTGGTCTGCGACCAGGAAACATATGATGATGAAATCATAGTTTTCTTTGATTCACAGGCAGCTATAAAAGAGGCAAAAGAACAGACAGAAGCAGGAAGGCCTGTCAGGCCTATGAAGCTGGAGAACAAGCAGTTTCTGCTCTTTTATACCAGCCTTTACACACTTGGGGTAAATGCGCTGCTGGTTAAAGACGGCGGGAGAGACACCCTGATTCAGCTGCAGGACTTTGTGAAACGCAATAAGCAGCAGGGACAGGAGTCAGGGGAGAAGATATGGGTGGAGAACCCGTCCCTTCATCTGACTATGCTGTATTATATGCAGGAACTTAGAAGAAAGCCGGGACAGGAGAGTCTTCCGGAGATTAAAGAGTGGCAGGATGAGATTTCCAATGATTTCAGCAAGGGCAGTTTCATTGTTCCTGTGGAGAAGGAGGGAAAGGGGCTGGCTGCTGTCAAAGTAAACGAACAGTTATTCCAGGCTATCTTCACAGATATATTAGAGTTCCAGAAATTTAACAGGGAGGGGAAACTGCGTCCCCTTGTGGTGACAGCTGATAAGATACCGCAGATCATGACAGAAGAGGCAAAGGGTGTGATTCTCAATCCCATGGGAGTCAGAATGCCTCTCCAAATTAAGAGGACGGCCGGACAGCCGAAGCAGGACGCTTAAGATGTGAGAAAAAAACTCTATAAAGGCTGCGATGAGATTTACTTCATCGCAGCCTGGTTACGTTCTGAGCTCAAGGGACAGCTGGTCGAAATCTCCGGGATTGTCCTTTGGTTCTTCAAGTGATGTTACTTTTTTAAATATTTCTTTTTGTGTTTTATTATATTCTTCCTTGGCCCGTTTGAGGATAGCTGCCTGGCCTTCCCGGTATGTGTTCTGGAACCAGTAAAGGAGCAGTGATTCATCTGAAGTCAGCAGCTTGGTGACAGATGCCCCTGCTTCGTCCGGGCGCAGCGCTGCGGCAAGAGGCGTTTCCAATGGAATGTCGAAAATGGAATGGACGGAAGTGCCAAGTGCCTTTGCGATGGATTCCATGTGAACCATTTTATCCTTTTGATTTTCTCCGTTTATGATTCTCTTTAAAGTGCTGGCAGGTATGTGTGTCTCCTTTGATAAGGTTGCCTGGGTCATGCCCTTTAAATTCATAAGTGCAATCAGTTTCTCGTTTCTCACAGTACGTCCCCGTTTCCTGGTAATCCCATATGATATATGTCTTTAATCCCGTAGTATTGCCATAAAATACCTCTTATGGATAATTCTACCATATAAATGAAGATTCTTCAAGAAACGACATTGATTTAAGGATATTTTTTCTCATGATATTTTTTCTCGTAAATTTTTCGGCTTGCTTTGCTCTATGAAGTTTTTTCTCATGATATTCAACGCGGTTTTGGTGCCCGATTTATTCTTAATAGAGGCATCTGTTCCTGTATGAATTTTTGTTACATATTCTTTCAATTTCTTTAAATCCATGGACAGCGCCACTTAATTTGTTTACAATAGACAGGCTGGTCAAAGGCTGGCTGCATTTAAAATACACAGGAGACCAGAATTTATGTCTAAAGATACTAAAAAGAATATAAAAGGGACTGACAACAGAAAAAATACAAACAGTAAAATTTCTAAAAACTTAAAAACACAGGACAGGCAAAATGCAATGAAGCGAATCAGTAAGACCAGGCAGGCAAAGATGCGGGAGGAGGAAGTAAAGTCCACTCTGAAGTTTGGTGTGAAGCTGGTTTTGGTTCTGGCAGTTGTGATTGGATGTGCACAACTGTTTTTTTATGGAAAGAATGTGATGGCGGACAGGAGCAATGGCCCCGCTGCCTGGATAGCGGCAGAAAACAGTCAAACAAAGGACAATCCATCAGATTCATCCTGGTTATCAAAAACAGGAGAACCGGAGAAAGAAGAACAGGAAGAGACAGCAGGTCCTGAAACAAAAGAAGGTACAACAGGAGGTCTGGCTTCCAAAGAAATGCAAAACGGAGAACCGGTGTCCGCAGAGCCGTCCGCAGAATTGGCAACCGGAGAGCAGGGTACCGGAACATGGGTATCCGGGGAACCGCCGTCCGGAATTGTCCTGGAGCCGTTTCTGCCTGATTCTGAAAAGGGGCAGCAGACACCGGAGACCATTGCACCCTTTGCGGTCTCCAGCGATGGACCGGGTAACGTGGTGCAGGCCGCACCGCCCTTAGGAGAAGGGTCCTTAGGCCCGGCAGGCGGCGGAAATGAGCTGTTCCCTGTTTCCGGGCCTGCGGACCCCTCCAAGCCCATGATTGCATTTACCTTTGATGACGGCCCTTATTACAGTGTGGACAGCAGAATTCTGGACACACTTCAGGCTTACGGGGGCAGGGCTACCTTTTTTATAGTAGGAAGCCGCGTCAATGACTACAAGGACACCCTTAAGAGAATCCGGGATTCCGGGTCCGAGATAGGAAACCATACATTTAACCACAAGAATCTGGAAAAGATTTCTCCCGAAGAAGTGACCTCCCAGATTGAGATGACTAATGATGCGGTGGAGGCTGTAACAGGTTTCCGGCCAAAACTGGTACGTGTGCCTTACGGCGCCTTTAAGGGCCAGGTGCCGGGCCTGGTATCTTACCCCATGATTCAGTGGAACATAGATACACAGGACTGGTCCAGTAAGGATAAGGATGCCATTGCAGCCTCTGTGCTCTCCCAGGCAAGGGATGGAAGCATCATACTGATGCACGACCTTTATTCCGCTACGGCTGAGGCCTTTGAGACGGTCATCCCCCTTCTGGCTGCCCAGGGCTACCAGTTTGTTACGGTCAGTGAGATGTATGCGGCCAAAGGAGTGCCGCTGGAGGCTGGTCAGGTCTATTTTAATATTCCTAAGGGGTGATGGTTAGAATACCTTATTAACTTCCACAGGAATCAGCGTGCAGATAAAGATTGTAAATCTTTTCTGCCGGCAGTTAAGCCTCATGGAAAATTTTTCTTGACATGTACACCGTGTCGTGCTTTATACTTAATTTAGGAAGAAGGTACAAATACGATGGAACCAATGCAGACTGTCAGCATAGTATCAAAAAATTAATCCTGGAGACAGCTCGGTTTTTGCCGTTGTGGACAGCATTTTCTTTCCAAAAACAAAATACAGGAGGAATCGTCGATGGAAGACCCTAAGAAAGCAAATGAGACGTTACAAAAACTGGAGGACAGAGACGTGCGGATCATTTACCTTCCGCCAATGACTGTAGCAGCAGCCCGCATTTCAGGGGAAGCTGAGTATGGAGTGGGGCCGGAAGCCACCGGTATGATTGAGAAATTTGTTTACGAAACGGAATTGCTGAAGCTAAAACCCGATGCCAGAGGGATGGGATTTGATTGTTCCAGAGCAGATTTAAGAGTGGAAGCCGGAGCAGCTCCCACCGCATATGAAGCATGGGTATCAATCCCTGAGGATATGGAGGTTAAGCCGCCTCTGGTTAAAAAAGCATTTGGCGGCGGGATGTATGCAGCCCATGTATTGAGGGACTGGAATTTTCAGGATTGGCGTTTGCTTCAGGAGTGGGCCGCAGAAAGCGGGAGATACGAAGAGGCCGGCGGTCCATGCTTTGAGGAAATATTAAATTATTACAACCTTATGAATAATGGGGCGAAAATGGAAGATACACAGATTGATCTGCTGCTGCCTGTTAAGGAAATAATAAAGTAGAGGATGAAGGAAAGAGTACAGGAATTCTTTGCTTTTAGTCCGGAAAACAGTTATAGCAGCAGGATGTTACGGTAGCAGAGGACGGAGAATGGCACATCAAATTTGACTTATATGCCCGGCGCATGTGATGAGTATTTTATTTATGGCGTAATCTTAGGGTGAGACACCGCTATAGTTCCATTCCTGCCACACAACTGATGGGATTGATTATGGAGGATGCAGCAGAAAAAGCGGCTGCCTTAAACAGCAGGCAGGGCTGGATGGGGATATTCGTCTGACTAATTTGTATTTAAGAAAGGGAAATGATAATGGCAAAGACTTCATTTAATGAATTTCTATTGGCAGTTGCGCCGGAGCGCCGTGTATTTGTGGAGAAGCTGAATGACAAACTATTGGAACAGGGGTGTGAACTGGTAATCAAGGAAGTCAAAAGCGGTTACACTGCCACATACCAGCTGGAGAAGAAAACCGTAATGAATTGGGTGTTTCGCAAGACAGGTATCTGGGCACGCATTTACGGAGATAATGCCGGCAGGTATGAGGAGGTCATCGCCGCTCTGCCTGCTGACATGCAAAAGAAAATGACGGCTTCCCGTGATTGCAAGAGACTTATTGACCCTGATGCATGCAGTGGTACATGTGTGAAAGGTTTCGTCTATTCTCTGAATGGAGAGACACAAAAAAAATGCCGTAATGACGGAATGCTCTTCCTTCTGACAGAGGAAACAGCAGAGTATATTGCCGGGCTGATCTGTGCTGAGGTTGCTGTGCGTAAGCTGGCTTTGCAGCAGCTGAATCGTTAAGAACGGCATATTGCCAAGTATATCCCCCTGCCATTGGCTTATCCTAAAAGCAGTTATCATATTATTATGAGTTTTCTGTATTGTATTAGTAAATTGCAGACGGTGGCCTGGATTTATATGCAGACACAGGCGTAGGTTGAAGAAACAGAATGGGCTGACGGCAGTTAGACAGAGTTTTATCATTATATTTTAGGAACGCGGGACTGAATAAAAAGATATGATTAAAGGGATAACCAATTCAAAATAAGAGGTATGGAGGAGCCGTTGATATGATAACGATACGAAATGAAGAAGAACGTGATTACAAGGTTGTTGAAGAGATTACGAGAAAGGCATTTTATAATCTATATATCCCTGGATGTGCGGAACATTATCTGGTTCACATCATGCGCGGACATGAGGATTTTATACCAGAGCTGGATTTTGTGATTGAACTGGACGGACAGGTGATTGGAAATATTATGTATACAAAAGCCCGGCTGGTTGATGAAGCCGGAACAGAAAAAGAAATCCTAACCTTTGGTCCGGTCAGTATTGCTCCTGAGTATCAGAGAAGAGGGTACGGAAGGATGCTGATTGAGCATTCCTTTGAACAGGCCGTACGGCTTGGCTATGATGTGGTTGTCATATTGGGAAGTCCGATGAACTATGTGGGGTGCGGTTTTAAAAGCAGCAGGAAATTGAATATCTGTATGGAAAATGGGAAATATCCGGCTGCGATGATGGTGAAGGAACTGGTCCCGAATCAATTGGACGGCAGAAAATGGTTCTATTATGACAGCCCTGTTATGGCAATCTCTGAAGAAGAGGCACAGGAATATGATAATACCTTAGAGAAAATGGAAAAGAAATATCAGCCGAGCCAGGAAGAGTTTTATATTATGAGCCATGCTTTTATTGAGTAAGAAACATTGGGTGAGAAATGGAAATGGTAATAGAAAAGGGACGGTTTCAGACATAGATGAGCTGGAACAACTTTATAACAGTCTGATTGACCATCTAACCAATACGGTCAACTATCCCGGCTGGATTAAGGGGGGGTATCCGGAGGTGTACACCTTTGCAGTTCACCCTATGTACTTAAAGAAGGGAATCGGAAAAAGGCACCTGGATTTTGCGGAGGAATACGGCAGAAAAACAGGAGTCAAAGCCATCCGGCTGGACGTTTATGAAAAGAATATACCTGCTGTCAGTATGTACAGAAAGTGTGGATACCAATACATAGACCGGGTAGATTTGGGTTACGGAGTGCATGGACTGGACAGGTTTGAATTGTACCAAAAGATTATATAAACGAGGTAAATTATGAATAACGATGTTAAACAAATCATCTATTCATATGGCGCAGACGTATGCGGTATTGCAGATATTGAAAGATTCGCTGCGGCGCCTCCGGGTTTTTCACCATCGGATCTGTTTAGAGACTGTAAATCTGTCATTGTATTTGGATGCGCGCTTCCCCGGGGAATAACGAAAGCAGATTCACGTCTGGTTTATGGGCATTATAACTCCCTGCTTTGTGATGAGGTTGACAAAATAGCATTGAGGGGCGCAAAGGCTCTTGAACGTAAATTTGGGGCTAAAGCAGTTCCGCTGCCGTGTGATAATCCATATGAGTATTGGGATTCAGAAACATTGACAGGTAAGGGACTGATTTCCATGAAACACGCCGCTGTTCTATGCGGGCTTGGTACCCTTGGAAAAAGCAGTTTGCTTTTAAATCCGGAATATGGAAATTTGTTAGTGCTGGGCGCCATTCTCTTTGAACTGAAGCTGCAGTCAGATAAACCATGTGAAGAAATCTGTATTAAAAACTGTAAGAAATGTATAGAGGCATGTCCGGTCCGGGCTATCGGTCACGGAGTAGTGAACCAAAGTTTATGCCGTCAAAATGCATATGGTAAAACGAGCCGTGGATTTGATACGGTAGACTGTAATCAGTGCAGAATGGTCTGTCCGATGAGATATGGAAAATAAAATGTTAAACTGAGAAGGTATATGGGGAATGTATTTAAATCCGAAATCAGGAATTCGTCCCGGATGATTGTAAGTGTGCTGCTTAGGTCAGTTTACAACAAACTACACGCAGACCGCGAAAGGGGTTACTGACAAAATTTATAGTTACCAGCTATCCTCTATGGCCGTGGAGGATAGCTATTTTTTATAATATTTAGATGGTTTGCATGGTATGATTTTGTGACAGCCATGCCATCGTTGGTATTCATCGTTACAGGCTGGAAATCGAACGGTAAGGAAAACGCCTGTCTGCAATCTTGGTCTACCTTTGCCGGAAGTGGAGCTGTCAACTTTATATGTATTATGGGAAAAGTCAATAAAGGCGGGCATATGTATCAATCGCTGAAAGAAACAAGAGTATGCGTGTTAAATTTCCCCTCTATCGACATTTATGACCGTTGTATCAAAACGATTGGCAACAATCAGTTTGAAACAGATGAAATTACCGCCTCCGGTTTAACGGCGGAGAAAGCCTCAAAGGTCAATGCGCCGCAAATCAAAGAGTGTTTTTTGAATATTGAATGTGAATTTTTATGGGAACATGATCTTTTTGAGGGGAGCCAGGAAGTAGCGGTTGCATTGAAAGCCGTTAGTATTTGTATAGATAGCGAACGCTATGACCAAAGCAAGCTGGGCAGATACGGGAAAAACGGATATTTATATCAAATCGACCAACCGGACAATCCGGAAACAGGAGAAATCACACCGATAAATCACGGAACATTGGAACCGGGTGTTCCCATTGAGTGGATTACAAATTAAGCATTAGCTTTATTCTCTATATCAAGTACAGTGACAGGCCGGTCAGACGGTGGAAAGGTGCAAGGCAATTGAGAATACGCTGCGGCAAGGAGCGCCAACCCCCATGCCATTGATTTGGAGATGTATGATACCGTTATTTTGGGGAGTTCCATTTACATAGGCTACGTTTCAAAGAAAATGCGCACACATTGCTGAAAAATGCGGCTGCTGTCAAAGCCTTTGGAGGCGAAGCGCGGATAGAGAAAATGAAAACCATTGACAGACTGCTTATGAAGGCAGTAACAAAAGGAAAGAGTGACAGCCTGAAGCTTTCGTATGAAAATATGGATTGCTTTATAAGGGAAGCTGGGGAAAATAACAAAACAGGAAGACTCATATCGCATGGGTGCTTATAATGAAATTAATCAAATGAAATGAAACTACTGCCGAATGGTGTTGCTTAATACTGTGAAATGCCTTATAATTAGGCATTGTGGCATAATGTTTTATCCCGTATTATATAGTTGGGGTGAAAAATGTCGTAATTAAAATAAAGGGGCCTGATTTTCTTTGAAAAAGGGGTGAAAAAGAGCAGAAAAGAGCAGAATAAGGACCTGAACTCCGGCTCTTTTCGATTTGGACCGGCCCTTGCTACAAGCCAAAAATACTGTGTAAACAGCACAATAAATAAGGAAAAACCATGAGAAAACTAGCTTTAAATGATGAGATATTACTAAGCATTCAACAACCCGCCCGCTATATCGGAGGCGAGGTAAATATGGTGATTAAGGACCCTGAAAAAGTGGATGTCCGCTTTGCCATGTGTTTCCCGGACGTGTATGAAATCGGTATGTCCCACCTGGGCATTCAGATTCTGTATTCCATGTTTAACAACAGGGAGGACATCTGCTGCGAGCGCGTTTACTCCCCGTGGACAGACTTAGACCCCATACTCAGGGAGAAGAAGATACCGCTATTTACCCTGGAGACCCAGGAGCCGGTAAAGAATTTTGATTTTCTGGGAATCACTCTCCAGTACGAGATGTGCTACACCAACGTGCTTCAGATTCTGGACCTTTCACAGATTCCGCTCCATACATGCGACAGAACGGAGAATGACCCCATTGTTATCGGAGGCGGGCCCTGCGCATATAATCCGGAACCGCTGGCTGACTTTTTTGACCTGTTTTATATCGGAGAGGGCGAAACCGTATATTTTGAGCTGATGGACCGCTACAAGGAGAATAAGAAGGCTGGCGGCACCAGAAAGCAGTTTCTGGAAATGGCGGCGGAGATACCGGGAATCTATGTGCCTGCTTTTTATGATGTGACCTATAAGGAAGACGGTACCATTGAATGTTTTCTGTCGAATAATGAACATGCCATGCCGGTGGTTACCAAACAAGTTGTAACGGACATGGACAGTGTGGGATATATTGAAAAGCCTCTGGTGCCATTTATCAAAGTGACCCAGGACAGGGTGGTGCTGGAAATTCAGCGTGGCTGTATCCGCGGGTGCCGGTTCTGCCAGGCCGGGGATGTGTACAGGCCCCTCAGAGAGCACAGCCTGGAATATCTGAAGCACTATGCCAGCGACATGTTAAAGAGCACGGGCCATGAGGAGATATCCCTAAGCTCCTTAAGCTCCAGCGATTACAGCCAGTTAGAGGGACTGGTCAATTTCCTCATTGACGAATTCAAGGGCAAAGGCGTGAATATATCCCTGCCTTCCCTGCGCATCGACGCATTTTCTCTGGACGTCATGAGCAAGGTGCAGGATGTGAAAAAGAGCAGCCTTACCTTTGCGCCGGAGGCGGGTTCCCAGAGACTGCGTGACGTCATCAATAAGGGGCTGACCGAAGAAGTGATACTGAAGGGAGCAACAGATGCCTTTGAATCAGGCTGGAACCGGGTGAAGCTGTATTTTATGCTGGGTCTGCCCACGGAGACAGTGGAGGATATGGAGGGAATTGCGCTGCTTTCTGAAAAGATTGCGGAAGCCTACTATGATATCCCCAAGGACCGGAGAAACGGAAAGGTACAGATTGTAGCCAGCTCCTCCTTCTTTGTGCCAAAGCCCTTTACACCGTTCCAGTGGGCCAGGATGTGTACAAAGGAAGAATTCATTGAGAGAGCCAATATCGTCCGGGGCAAGTTCCGTGAGATGAAGAATTTCAAGAGCCTTAAATATAACTGGCATGAGGCGGAGCTTACCGTGCTGGAGGGCGTGCTGGCCAGAGGCGACCGCAGGGTCGGCGCGGTGATAGAAGAGGCCTACCGCACAGGGGCCATCTATGACTCCTGGTCTGAATATTTTAAGAATGATGTGTGGATGAAGGCCTTTGAGACCTGCGGCGTGGATATCGGATTTTATACCACCAGGGAGAGAAGTCTGGATGAGGTATTCCCATGGGATTTCATTGATGCAGGCGTATCAAAGGAATTCCTGATTCGTGAGTGGAACCATGCCGTGAAGGAAGAAGTGACGCCTAACTGCCGTCAGAGATGTTCAGGCTGCGGAGCCAGGGATTTTGGCTGCGGCGTCTGTTATGAAACCGTAAAGGAATAGGATAAATGAAAATTCGGATTAAATTCAGAAAATATGGAACAATGAAATTTATCGGCCACCTGGACGTGATGCGTTATTTCCAGAAGGCCATACGCAGGGCGGATGTGGATGTATGTTACAGCGGAGGATTCTCCCCTCACCAGATCATGTCCTTTGCGGCCCCTTTGGGAGTGGGAATTACCAGCAGAGGGGAATACGTGGACATAGAAGTGGCCTCCACCAAAGATTCGGAAACCATGAAGAAATGTCTGAACGGGGTGATGTCGGAAGGCTTTGAGATTGTAAGCTACAGGGGTCTGCCGGATGACGCGGCCAATGCCATGTCCATAGTCGGGGCCGGGGATTATACCCTGGCCTTCAGACCGGGATACGAGCCGGAGGACATGGATAAGGAAACGTGGTTTCAGGGGCTTATTGCCTTTTTTGAGCGTCCCAGCGTCATGGTGACAAAGAAAACCAAGCGCGGTGAAAAGGAGATGGATTTAAAGCCCCTTGTTTATGAGCTCAGAATCTGTCCTGAGGGGGATGGCGAAATGGAAGGTCCCCGTCTGTTTATGAAAATATCCGCAGGCAGCGCTGCCAATGTGAAACCGGAACAGGTGCTGGATGCGTATTACGGGTTCCTGGGAAAGGAGCGCCCGCCTTTTGCCTTTATGGTACAGAGGGAAGAAGTATATGCGGACAGGGCTTCTGATGCTGAGAAGGAAGCCGGTATTCACTCCTTTATCTCTCTGGAACAGCTGGGTGAGGAAATCAGATAATGGACAAATTAGTAGTGACCCGGCGGGGGGATAAGGTCTGTACGGCCGTGGTATCAGACGGAAAGATAAGCCAGCTTATGCTGGAGCCGGATACCGCAGACTCCCTGCTGGGCAATATCTATATCGGCAAGGTGCAGAAGGTGGTAAGCAATATCAATGCCGCCTTTATTGACATAGGACCGGGATGTACCGGATACTACAGTCTTCAGGAGCGGTGGAAGCCGGAACGTCTTAAGACCGGCGACGAGCTGGTGGTGCAGGTCAGCAAAGATGCTGTGAAATCAAAGGCTCCGGTGGTCACGGAACGTCTGTCCTTTACCGGGCGGTACTGCGTGCTGACTGTGGGAAAGACCGGAATCGGTTTTTCCGCGAAAATCCGTGATGCCTCCTACAAGGCCAGGCTTCGCGGGCTTCTGGAATGTGACCTGGCCGGAACTAAGGACCTGGGCGTTATTGTCCGGACCAATGCAGTTACGGTAGAGGAATGTGCTGTGCGGGAGGAACTGGCTGAGCTGATGCGGACATGGCAAAGGCTTTCGGCGGAAGCTGGGTGCAGAGTCTGCTACAGCTGCCTTTACAGGGCGCTGCCGGGCTATATAGCGGCTATAAGGGATTCCTTCGGCGGGACCCTGGAAGAAATTATTACAGATGTTCCTGAGTATCACAGGGAGCTGAAGGCGTATCTGGAAATGTGCCAGAAGGAAGACGCGGGATGCCTGACCCTTTATGAGGACAGCCTTCTGCCCCTTGGCAGGCTTTACAGCCTGGAAACTGCTTTTGAAAAGGCACTGGGTAAGAATGTATGGCTAAAGTCCGGGGGATACCTGGTCATAGAGCCCACAGAAGCCATGACGGTTATTGATGTTAATACAGGGAAGTACTCAGGCAGGAAAAAGATGCAGGACACCGTATACAAGATAAATATGGAGGCTGCGGATGAGATTGGACGGCAGCTTAGGCTGCGCAACCTTTCCGGTATCATCATTGTGGATTTTATTGATATGGAGAGGGATGAGGACAGGAAGGCCCTTCTTGCCCATTTAGGAGAAGTTGTTTTGAAAGACCCGGTAAAGACCACGGTGGTGGATATGACGGCTTTGAACCTGGTGGAGCTCACCAGAAAGAAAGTGAGAAAGCCGCTCCACGAACAGGTCTGAATATGACAATACACAGGGGATAAAGAGGAAGAAATATGAAAATCATAATTGTGGGCTGCGGTAAGGTGGGAACCACACTGGCAGAGCAGCTGAACAGGGAAAACCATGATATTACGCTGATTGACTGTGACAGCGAAGCGCTTCAGTCCATTTCGGACAGCACGGATGTTATGAGCGTTACCGGAAACGGAGCCGTGTATCAGGTACAGATGGAGGCAGGGATCAAGGAAGCGGATTTGCTGATTGCCACCACCAATTCAGATGAGCTTAACATGCTCTGCTGTTTGATTGCAAAGAAAGCAGGCAACTGCCATACCATTGCCCGTATCCGCAACCCTGAATATTCAGCGGAAATCAACTATATCAGGGAAGAACTGAATCTTTCTCTGGCCATCAATCCTGAGCTGGCCGCGGCCAGGGAGATTGCCAGGCTGCTTCGTTTCCCCAACGCCATCAAGATTGAGCTGTTTGCCAAGGGCAGGACTGAGCTTCTCAAATTCCTGATTCCCAAGGATTCCATTCTGGACCGGATGAAGGTAATGGATGTGGTGAGCCGGTTAAAGAGCAATGTGCTGATCTGCGCCGTGGAGCGCGGAGACGATGTGGTGATACCGGACGGCAATTTTGAGATGAAAGGCGGGGACAAGATATCCTTCATTGCTCCTCATGCAGAATGTGCTGATTTCTTCCGCAAAGCAGGAATTGAGAACAACACAGTCAATTCCGCCATGTTTGTGGGCGGAGGAAAGCTGACCGTTTACCTGGCCAAGGCCCTGGCTGATACCAAGATAAAAATTAAGATTATTGAGCAGGACGAGGAGCGGTGCAGGATCTTAAGTGAGCTTCTTCCTCATGCAATGATTATACACGGGGATGGTTCGGACCAGAAGCTGCTGCTGGAAGAAGGTATCCGGCAGACAGAAGCATTTGCCTCCCTTACGGGGTTTGATGAGGAAAATATACTGCTGTCCTTATATGCAGCCAGCCAGTCCAGGGCCAAGCTGATCACCAAGGTTAATAAAATAGCCTTTGAAAATGTAATCAACGCCCTGAACCTGGGGAGCGTCATATACCCCAAGATGCTGACAGCCGACATCATACTGCAGTATGTAAGGGCCATGCAGAACTCCATGGGCAGCAACATAGAGACACTGTATAAAATCGTGGCCGACAAGGCCGAGGCTCTGGAATTCAGGGTGAGGGGAGATTCGCCTGTACTGGGGATTCCGCTGGAGAAGCTGAGGACCAGGAATAACCTGTTGGTGGCATGCATCAACCGCAACGGCCGCATTATCATGCCCCGAGGCAAGGATACCCTGGAGGCAGGGGACACAGTCATCATTGTGACCACTCATACAGGGCTTAATGATTTAAAGGATATCTTAATGTAAAGGCGGGCGGGACATGAATCGAAGTATAATCATCTATATGCTGGGCTGGATCATGAATATGGAAGCCATTTTCATGACACTGCCCGTTGTTACGGCTGTTGTCTACAGGGAAAGCATCGGCTTTATCTATCTGGGCGTTGCGGCTGTCTGCGGTCTGCTGGGATTTATGTGCACCAGGAAGAAGCCATGCACAAAGATGTTTTTTGCCAGGGAAGGATTTGTGACGGTTTCCCTGGGATGGATTGTGTTGAGCTTTTTCGGATGCATGCCCTTTGTCATAAGCGGAGAGATTCCCCATATCATTGACGCCATGTTTGAAATCGTATCAGGTTTTACCACCACAGGGTCCAGTATTATCCCCAAGGTGGAGGACATGTCCCACGCCACCCTGATGTGGAGAAGCTTTTCCCACTGGATCGGCGGTATGGGAATTCTTGTGTTTATCCTGGCGATTCTGCCCATGGCAGGGGATTATAACATGCATATTATGCGGGCGGAGAGCCCGGGCCCTTCCGTGGGAAAGCTGGTGCCTAAAATCCGCATTACCGCCAAACTGCTGTACTCCATCTATTTTTGCATGACCATTGTCATGATGATCCTTTTGCTGCTTGGAAAAATGCCCTTATTTGACAGCATATGCATGAGCTTCGGGGCTGCCGGCACAGGAGGCTTTGCCTGCCGTAATTCAGGGCAGGCTGATTACACGGTGTACCAGCAGGCTGTCATCACTATTTTTATGCTGCTCTTTGGCGTGAATTTTAATGTGTACTACCTGCTGCTTATACGCAGGCCCAAGGATGCGGGGCGGTGTGAGGAGCTGAGGGGATATCTGGCTGTGGTGGCCATTGCCATCCTGCTCATCACCATCAATATCAGGAGCCTGTTCCCGTCCCTGTTTATGGCATTCCACCAGGCGGCGTTCCAGGTATCCTCCATTATCACCACAACGGGATACTCCACCATTGATTACAACAGCTGGCCGGAGTTTTCCAAAACAATCCTGCTGCTCATCATGTTTATCGGCGCCTGTGCCGGCAGTACGGGCGGAGGCATGAAGGTATCCCGTGTCATGATTGCGTTTAAGGAAATAAAAAAGGAGATGGCTTCAGTTATCCATCCCCGCAGCGTAAAGGTGCTGAAGTTTGAAGGAAAACCCCTGGAGCATAATACCCTAAGGTCTCTTAACGCTTATATTATTGTGTATTTTATGATTTTCGGCATATCCACCCTGATTGTGAGTCTGGACAATTATGATTTTATGACATCCTTCTCCGCAGTGGCCGCCAACTTAAACAACATTGGTCCCGGAATGTCTGTGGTGGGTCCGGCATCCAACTATTCCATGATGTCCTATCTGTCCAAGACCGTGCTCATATTTGATATGCTGGCCGGAAGGCTGGAGCTGTTCCCCATGCTGGTTCTTCTGTCTCCGGGAACCTGGAAACGCAGTTGAGATTTGTGAAAAACAAGTGAAAAAACAGTGACTTTTATTGACGAATCCGGGCCGGCAGGGTATGATTTCCATAAGAAATTTATGATGGCACGCCTTTGGCGTGTATGGAAATCACCGCGAAGGAGGGGACGGATTGGTAAGATGTACAAAGGGCTTAAAAGGCATAAAGGGCGCCGGCGCCCTGATTCTGGCGCTCTCCCTGACGTTTGCGTATCCGGCTGTATCATGGGCCGTTGAGACGGAAGCTTTGGAAGGCGCAGTCACCTATGGACCGGGAAGCTATGTCGTTGGCGAGGATATTTTACCGGGAGAATATGCGGTTTTTACGGAGGACACATCGGAACAGAACGCCTATTCCACCTGTACCATTACTTTATATAAGGATGATACGGATGAGCGGCGCATTGGAACCTTCCAGTTTCAGCACCACGGACTGATTACCCTTTACAAAGGACAGCATCTGGTAATCACAAAAGGGTATGCAGTGGAGGCGGACCGGGCGGGCATCACCCTGGGAACCACCGGTATGTACAAGGCTGGCCGGGATATGGAACCGGGCACATACCGTATCACGCCCCTTACCTTTGGCAGCGGGTATTACGCCCTTTATAACGACGTGAGATATTATTATGATTATATAGATGAATACGCCGCGCTGTTTGAGCCGGTCACGGTCAACATCGCAGAGGGGCAGTATCTGGAGCTTTTTGATGCCGGGTCAATCGAGCGGGTGTCTGACTGAATCAGGCCCGTAAAAGTGGCAAAAAAATGACAAAAAACAAATGACAAAAAATCTGGAAATTCCGGTTGACATCGGAAAAGGAAAATGCTATGATATACCAGTATGCCGCACAGCGGGGTTGTAAGAGTCTGCCAGTATTCCACGGAAGAAAGCAGGTCACCGAAGCTGGCGAGTAATGATAATAGGAGGTGCCTTTCATGTACGCGATTATAGCAACAGGCGGAAAGCAGTACAAGGTAGCAGAAGGCGATGTCATTAAGGTAGAGAGACTGGGCGCAGGCGCAGGCGAGACCGTAACATTTGACCAGGTGCTGGTTGTAAATAACGGCGAGCTGCAGATTGGATGCCCAACCGTTTCCGGTGCAACTGTTACAGCAACAGTTGAGAAGGAAGGTAAGGCTAAAAAAGTGATCGTTTACAAGTATAAGAGAAAAACTGGCTATCACAAGAAGAACGGCCACAGACAGCTCTATACCCAGGTGAAGATTGAAAAAATCAACGCTTAATTGTAAATGATATGATTAAAGCAACCGTATTCAAGAATTCCACAGATTCAGGCAATGCTGTTTACACAGGGATTGTGATGGAGGGACATGCCGGTTATGCCGATGAGGGTGAGGATATCATCTGCGCGGCGGTTTCGGCTCTGGCTCTTAACTTTTTCAATTCAGTGGAGGCATTTACGGAAGATGGATTTGAAGGCGGAGCGGGAGAGAGCGGTTCGTTTGAATTCCGTTTCACTTCAGATATAAGTCCTGAATCAAAACTCCTGATGAACTCTCTTATTCTGGGACTTCAGAATATTGAGAGGGATTATGGGAAATCATATATTAACGTGAAGTTTAAGGAGGTGTAACACATGTTAAAGATGAACCTTCAGTTATTCGCTCATAAGAAAGGTGTTGGTTCTACCAAGAACGGTAGAGACTCCGAGGCCAAGAGACTTGGCGCCAAGAGAGCCGACGGACAGTTCGTACTGGCTGGCAACATTCTGTACAGACAGCGCGGAACCCACATTCATCCTGGCAACAACGTAGGCAGGGGTGGCGATGATACCTTATTTGCTTTAGTAGACGGAGTTGTTAAGTTTGAAAGAAAGGGCAGAGACAGAAAGCAGGTTTCTGTATACCCAAGGGCAATCAACGAATAATTTCGAAGGGCTCCATACTTAGCGTATGGGGCTCTTTTTCACACCACAGGAGGTACTGTGTATGTTTGCCGATAGCGCAAAAATATTTATTAAATCCGGTAAGGGCGGAGACGGCCATGTGTCCTTCAGACGCGAGCTGTATGTTCCCAACGGCGGTCCTGACGGAGGTGACGGCGGCCGTGGAGGCGATGTCATTTTCCAGGTAGACAAAGGAAAAAATACCCTGGTAGATTTCAGGCATGTGCGTAAGTATATTGCAAAGGATGGCCAGGAGGGCGGAAAGAAACGCTGCCATGGAGCGGATGCCGATGACCTGATTGTGAAGGTGCCTGAGGGAACCGTTCTTAAAGATTTTGAGACGGGTAAGGTCATTGCCGACATGTCAGGTGACAACCAGAGGGAAGTCATCTTAAGGGGCGGCAGGGGCGGTCTTGGAAATATGCACTTTGCAACATCGACCATGCAGGTGCCCAAGTACGCGCAGCCGGGGCAGCCCGGTGCCGAGCTGTGGGTGCAGTTGGAGCTTAAGGTCATTGCGGACGTGGGCCTGGTGGGCTTTCCTAATGTGGGAAAATCCACGCTGCTGTCTGTTGTCAGCAACGCAAAGCCGGAGATAGCCAATTACCATTTTACCACTCTGAATCCCCATCTGGGTGTGGTGGACCTGGGAGACGGAGCCGGATTTGTCATGGCTGATATCCCGGGCCTGATTGAGGGCGCCTCTGAAGGCATCGGCCTGGGACATGCGTTCTTAAAGCATATTGAGCGCACCAAGGTCCTGGTCCATGTGGTGGACGGTGCTTCCGTGGAGGGAAGGGATCCTCTGGAGGACATAAAGACCATTAACCGGGAGCTGGAAGCCTATAATCCGGAGCTGCTAAAGCGTCCCCAGGTGATTGCCGCAAACAAGATGGATGCGGTGTATGCAGAAGAAGACACTGAGATTATACTTGACGAGCTGAGAAATGAATTCGAGCCAAAGGGAATCAGGGTGTTCCCCATTTCCGCTGTCAGCAGACAGGGAGTGAAGGAGCTTCTGTACCATATCAATGATCTGCTTAAAACAGTGGATGATGCGCCTGTTGTGTTTGAGAAGGAATTTGAGGTCCAGTACCAGGGCGACAGGAACCTGCCTTATACGGTTACCAGGGCGGATGACGGCGCTTATGTGGTGGAAGGTCCCAGAATCGACAAGATGCTTGGATACACCAATCTGGATTCTGAGAAGGGATTTGATTTCTTCCAGAAGTTCCTTAAGAATACGGGAGTTCTGGACGACCTGGAGAAGGCCGGCATAGAGGAAGGCGATACGGTCCGTATGTATGGGCTGGAGTTTGATTATTACAAATAGAAGGAGTTATTATGACAAGCAAGCAGAGAGCCTATTTAAAAGGCCTGGCTATGAACATCGATCCTGTATTCCAGATTGGTAAATCCAGCCTTACGCCTGAGATTACCCAGGCCGTGGACGAAGCACTGGAAGCAAGGGAACTGATTAAGGTGACGGTGCTGAAAAATTGTCTGGACGACGGCGGTTCCATCGCGGATGTCCTTGCAGAGCGCACACACTCACAGGTGGTACAGGTCATTGGCAGGAAAATCGTTCTTTACCGTCCTGCCAAAGAGGAAAAGAAACGTAAGATTGTGCTGCCGGAGAAATAGACAGGCAGGTAACCGGTAAAGGTATGTGAAGAAGGGATTTGTTTGGCAAAAATAGGAATATTGGGCGGGACCTTTGACCCCATCCACAATGGTCATCTGCGGCTGGGCAGGGAAGCTTATGAGCAGTTTGGGCTGGATGCAGTCTGGTTCATGCCCACAGGAAATCCGCCCCATAAAAAAGATCATAAAATCACTGAGGGAGAGATGCGTGAGCGTATGGTTAAACTGGCCATTGCAGATACTCCCTATTTCCTGTATTCGGATTTTGAACTGAGGCGTAAGGGTAATACCTACACCGCCCAGACCCTGTCCCTGCTGCGTGAGGAATATAGGGAGGACGTGTTCTATTTCATCATAGGGGCAGATTCCCTGTATCAGATCGAACAGTGGTTCCACCCGGAGCTGGTCATGAAGCTGGCAGTGCTTCTGGTGGCCGGGCGTGCCTATCATGATGACCACCAGCCCTTTGACAGGCAGATTGAATACCTGACTGCCAGGTATGGGGCAAAGATTTACCCCATCCGCTGCCGTGAGATGGATGTGTCCTCGGAGGAAATAAGGGCATCCGTGTCTGACGGACATTCCATCCATGGATTTGTGCCGGATGCAGTGGAAGAATATATTAAGGACCATGGACTGTACGGTGGCGGCGTCAAGACCCCGGTCCTGGCCGGCAAAGGAGAATGAATGTATGGAAAACCAATGCAGCCAGATTATGTTATACAGGAAAAGCCTTAAGAGAAAGCTGGCGCCCATGCGCTACGAGCATTCTCTCAGCGTGTCATACACCTGCATGAACCTGGCCATGTGTTACGGCTGCAGCCTGGACAAGGCAGAGCTGGCCGGACTGATGCATGACTGCGGGAAGCGGTATTCGGATGATATCATATTGAAGAAATGCCTGAAACATGGTCTGGAAGTGACGGACGCGGAATACAAGGCCCTGCCTGTGCTACATGCAAAATACGGGGCATGGCTGGCGGAGCACAAGTACCAGATTACGGACCGGGAAATCCTGGATGCCATCGGCTGCCACACCACAGGCCGGCCGGAGATGACGACTCTGGATAAAATCCTCTATATAGCGGATTATATAGAACCCAGGCGCTACAAGGCCGATAATCTGCCCATGATAAGGCGGATGGCGTATGAGGACCTGGATGAGACCATGTATGCCATATTGGCGGGAACTTTAGATTACCTGGAAAAAAAGGGCGGAAGTATTGACCCCATGACAGCCCAGGCATATGAATATTTTAAGAAAGTGAAAGGAGAACGCGATGAACTCAAAGGAAATGGTGAAACTGGCATATCAGGCTCTCAGCGATAAAAAGGGAGAGGACATTAAAATTATTGACATCCAGTCCGTATCAGTTCTGGCAGATTATTTTATAATCGCTGACGGCAGCAACCCCAATCAGGTGCAGGCCATGGCTGATAATGTGGAAGAAATTCTGGAAAAGGCAGGCTGCGAGTGCAAGCAGATTGAAGGCTACCAGAACGCAAACTGGATTCTGATGGATTACAAGGACGTAATAGTCCATATCTTCTGCAGGGAGGACAGATTGTTCTATGATTTGGAGCGAATCTGGAGAGATGGAAAGACATTTGTGGATGTAAATGAGCTTTAATGTGTAAGAGTTGGAAATGAATTAAATCCAATGAGAGACGGATATATGAGGTCTGGAATGATAAGACCTTGTATATCCTTTTCTTCTTATTAGATAAGTAATAGTATGTATGCTCATGTCTCTGAGGATATAGAGATGAATCTTAAAAACAGGAACTGCGGTGTAAGGATAAATACACCAGCGGTTCCTGTTTGTGCAGTTGCAGCAGTGTGTGATAGCGGTATATAAACAGTAACAGATCCGGAATATATTATGCCTATAAATCGTTAGGCCTGCTATATCATGATGCAAAAGACACATCATCCCTGCCGCTACATCATACGCACCAGGCCAATGACCTTGCCAAGAATCTCTACGGTTTCCGTGATGATAGGCTCCATGGCATCGTTCTCCGGCTGGAGGCGGTAATGTCCGTTCTCCTTATAAAAACGCTTGACCGTGGCTGAATCATCCACCAGGGCCACAACAATCTCCCCGTTTGCCGCAGTGGGACACTGCTCCACAATCAGCTTGTCGCCGGGCAGGATTCCGGCGCCAATCATGCTTTCGCCCTTAACCTTCAGCATGAACGTCTCAGAGTTGGGAAGAATCTCTGCCGGGAATGGGAAATAGTCCTCAATCCGCTCTTCTGCAAGAATGGGTTCTCCGGCTGCTACGGTTCCGACGAGAGGGATATTCACCATCTCTCTGCGGTTAAAATTAAAGGTGTCGTCCAAAATCTCAATGGTCCTTGGTTTGGTGGGGTCACGCCGTATGTAGCCCTTATCCTCCAGAGCGGACAGATGGGAGTGAACGGAAGAGGTGGACTTTAAATGTACTGCCTCGCAAATCTCCCGCACAGCCGGCGGATATCCCTTCTGTAAAATAGTCTCTTTGATGTATTCTAAAATCTCCTGCTGCTTAGAAGTAATTTTATCCTGTGCCATAATAAACCTCCTGCGTTTTCTATATTTATAGTAACATATGTTCGGTAAAAATGCAAACCTTTGTTCGATTTTTTGCCGGGAACACTTGACAAACATTTGTTCTGGTAGTATAGTATGAATATACAAAAGAACAGACGTTCTGTATTGCGCGCAAGAAGGAACCGCCTCAGGGAGGTTGCCATATGAGAGTGAGAAAGAGAAGGTTGTCAGCTACATGTTTTACAGTTTTACTGTTTGTTTCCATTATTATGGGACGTACCATGTTTACTTCCATGGCCAAGGAGGAGGGGAGCAGGACCACTCCCTATTATAAGAGCGTACGCATCCAGGAAGGGGACAGTCTTTGGGGGATTGCCCGTCAGTACAGGGAAGGCAGTTCCATGAGTATGGAAGAGTATGTGAATCAGCTTAGGCAGATGAACGGCCTTAAGAAGGATACCATCCATACAGGGCAGTATCTGACTGTAGTATATTTTGAGTAAACAGGATTAGCTTCTGTACATATAATATGATAGTATGAGATACATTTTAAACCTTTGGAGATATCCGGCCAGCTCCAAGGGTTTTTATCTTTTCACGGATTTTCTGTCTATTCCGGTTACATTTTTGCCCGAAAATTTCCAGAAGTTCCAAATTATATAATTTTGCAGCGTTTTATTGTGCAAAATAATACAAATTTCTTTCTTGCTGTTAAGATGCTGTGAAAATGCATATCATGTGACGTGATATATTACACAAATTGCAGAATGAAATCTTCATGGATTTGTAACATTTTCTTTTTTATAACATTTATATTATCAATTTATAAATAATATGTATTTGAAATTATTAAATAAGGTGACTATAATAGGCAAAAGCAAACGAGAAGAGAAAGGGGGTTGTTTAGTATGAACGGTTTAGTGGAATCACTGATGGAAGAGCTCAACTGCAATGTGGTGTTCACCATACCGCTGTTTGGCGGTATTGATGTGATGGAATCCGTGGTGGTGACATGGATTATCATGGCGATTATGATGATAGCTTCCCTGATACTGGTCCGCGGCCTGAAGGTGAGAAACATAAGTAAGAAGCAGGCTGCCTTGGAAAGCGGCATGTCCTTTATCTATGATTTCTTTGAAGGGCTTTTGGGAAAGGAAGGAAAGGATTATATACCATATCTGATTACAGTGGTGATATACATAGGAATTGCCAATATGATTGGACTTCTTGGCTTCAAGTCGCCAACCAAGGATTTGAATGTGACCGTTTCCCTGGCTGTCATGAGCATTGTTCTGGTGGAAGTGGCCGGCATCCGTAAGAAGGGTGTCAGGGGATGGATTAAAAGCTTTGCAGAGCCCATTGCCATCATAGCGCCAATCAATGTGCTGGAGCTGTTTATACGGCCATTGTCCCTGTGCATGCGGTTGTTCGGCAACGTGCTGGGCGCCATTGTTGTCATGGCACTCATCAAGCATTTGCTGCCGTTGATTGTGCCGCTGCCATTCAGCTTCTATTTTGATATATTTGATGGAGTGATACAGGCATATGTGTTTGTGTTCCTCACATCACTATATATAAAAGAAGCCATTGAGGATTAAGTTTGCAGCCTTATGGAAAAAGAAAATATTGAGAGAAAAAGGAGAGTCTTATTATGACAGGATTAATCGCATTAGGAGCAGGTGTTGCAGTTGTTACAGGTATTGGAGCAGGTATTGGTATCGGCTTGGCCACGTCCAAGGCAGTGGACGCTATTGCAAGACAGCCTGAGGCAGACGGCAAGATTACAAAGGCACTTCTGTTAGGATGCGCCCTTGCTGAGGCAACCGCCATTTACGGCTTTGTCATCGGCCTTTTAATCATTCTGTTTTTAAAATAATTTATAGCAGGAAGGCGACTTAATATGTTAAATTTAAACATTTGGAATGTAGCCTTTACGGTTATCAACCTACTGGTACTATATCTGTTTATGAAGCACTTCCTGATTGGTCCGGTGCGCAGTATACTGGATGAGAGGAAGCAGATGATTGAGCACGACCTGGACGAGGCAAAGAACAGGGAAACGGAAGCGCGTCAGATGAAGGAGCAGTATCAGGCCTCCATCGGCAATGCAGACGAAGAAGCTTCAAGAATCATCGAGGAAGCCAGGAACAGGGCTGCCGCAGAGTACGAGAAGGTTCTGGCCCAGGCCAGGGCAGACGCTGCCAAAAAGATGGAAGAGGCAGACCGTACCATTGCCCTGGAGCGCGAGAAAGCCATGAATGACCTGAAGGCCGGCGTGGCCGGTTTGGCCATGACAGCTGCTGCCAAGCTGATTAGCGAGCAGAGCGCACCGGACGGCGACAGGAACCTATACAACCGCTTTTTAGCAGAATCAGGTGAAGGAAATGACTGAGACAGCCAGAACGTATGCCATTGTTCTATATGAACTGGGCATACCGGAAGAGATGGTCAGGGAAGCTGTAAAGCTGCTTAAGGAGAATCCGGAACTTCCGGAGGTCCTTAATAGCCCGGTGGTTCCCCTGAAAAGTAAGCATGCCGTTATTGAGAAGGTGTTCAGGGAACCGGAATTTTCCGCACTGATGGTACGTTTCTTAAAAAAGGCTTGTGATGCGGGATGCATCGGACAGACAGAGGAGATTGCAAAAGCCCGTGACGCCTATGCCAGAATGGCGGCAGGTGTTATGGATGCCGAGCTTCACTATGTTACCATGCCGGGTGCGGCCCAGATTACAGGAATGAAACAGTTTCTGTGCAGGAAATATAACAAAAAAGATGTGAACATCCGATTGGTGAACCAGCCGGACCTGGTGGGCGGTTTTGTCCTGAAGGCCGGGGATACAGAATATGACTACAGCCTGAAGGGGCAGCTGGTAAGGCTAGGCCGGGCTGTGGTAAGATAGGAGTCTTGATATGAGCACAATCAGTTCCCAGGAAATCATCTCCATTATTAAGAGTGAGATTGAGAATTTTGACATGCATGCCGGACAGGAACAGGAAACTGGTTCTGTTATCTGGGTAGGAGACGGCATAGCAATTGTATACGGCATTGAACATGCCATGTACGGGGAAATCGTTATATTTGAAAATGGTGTTAAGGGAATGGTCCAGGATATCCGCAGGAATGAGATTGGCTGTATCCTTTTCGGAAAGGATACAGGAGTGGGTCAGGGCACCAAGGTGGTCCGCACCAGAAAAAGAGCAGGCGTGCCTGTGGGAAGCGGATTCTTAGGCAGGGTGGTCAACGCTCTGGGAGAGCCCATTGACGGACTGGGCCCTGTAAAGGAAGAAGATTATCTCCCGGTGGAGGAGGAAGCTCCCGGCATTGTGGACAGAAAGTCCGTTGGAGTTCCCATGGAGACAGGTATTCTTGCCATTGATTCCATGTTCCCCATAGGCCGCGGCCAGAGGGAATTAATCATAGGAGACCGGCAGACCGGTAAGACCTCCATTGCCATGGATACCATACTGAACCAGAAGGGCAAGGATGTGGTCTGCATCTATGTGGCCATTGGCCAGAAGGCATCCACTGTGGCAAAGCTGGTTTCCACCCTTAAAAAGAACGATGCCATGGACTACACCATCGTCATGTCGTCCACTGCCAGTGAGGCGGCGCCTCTTCAGTACATAGCGCCCTATGCAGGGACTGCCATGGCTGAATATTTTATGCATCAGGGTAAGGACGTTCTGATTGTCTACGATGACCTGTCCAAGCACGCAGTGGCTTACAGGGCATTATCCCTGCTGTTAGAGCGTTCTCCGGGCCGCGAGGCTTATCCGGGCGATGTATTTTATCTTCATTCACGTCTTCTGGAACGTTCCAGCAGACTTTGTGATGAAAAGGGAGGCGGCTCCATCACAGCCCTTCCCATTATTGAGACGCAGGCCGGGGATGTATCAGCTTATATCCCAACTAATGTTATCTCTATTACAGACGGTCAGATATTCCTGGAAAGCGACCTGTTCTTCTCCGGCATGAGGCCGGCTGTGAACGTGGGACTTTCTGTGTCCCGTGTAGGCGGCGCAGCCCAGACAAAGGCCATGAAGAAGGCATCAGGAAGTATCCGTATCGACCTTGCGCAGTACCGGGAGATGGAGGTATTCACCCAGTTCAGTTCTGACCTGGATGAGGCGACCAAGGAGCAGCTGGCTTACGGCAAACGGCTTATGGAGCTGCTTAAGCAGCCTTTGGGAAGGCCCCTCAGCTTGCATGAACAGGTTATTACCCTCTGCGCGGCAACCCACAAGGTTATGCTTTCCGTTGAGGTTTCGGATATTAAGGAATTCCAGATGAACATGCTGGCCTGGTTTGATGAAAAACATCCGGAGATTGGGAAAGAAATCGAGGAGACCAAGGTCCTGAACGATGACCTGATAAACCGTATCGTAGATGCGGCAAACCAGTATAAGACAAACCAGTATAAGGCGTCCGTCTGACCAGGAAGAAGGAGTTAATATGGCAAATGCAAGAGAAATCCTCAGCCGTATGAAAAGCGTCCAGGATACCCGGAAGATTACCAATGCCATGTACCTGATTTCCTCCACCAAGCTTAAGAAGAGCAAGAAACTTCTGGAGGAAACAGAGCCTTACTTCTATAGCCTTCAGGATTTGATACGCCGTATCCTGCGCCATATGCCGGATGTAGAGCATTTTTACTTCAATCCCAGGAAGGAAATCAAGGAGGAGGACAGGGTAAAGGGGCTGATTGTCATTACCGGCGATAAGGGATTGGCAGGCGCTTACAATCATAATGTGCTGAAGATGGCCCAGGAGTGGATGGAACAGAGTAAGAACCACCGGCTTTATGTGGTGGGAGAACTGGGACGCCATTATTTTGAGGCCAGACATATCCAGGTGGAGGAGCAGTTCCATTACACGGTACAAAACCCCACCATGCACCGCGCCCGTCTGATTTCCTCTACTATATTGGAGGATTATGAGGAAGGACGTCTGGATGAGGTCTGGATTATATATACGCAGATGATAAACAGCATGCAGATGGAGGCGGAGATGACAGAGCTTCTTCCCCTTAAACGGGAGGATTTCAGCAATATTGTCATCCCTGCTGATATCATTCAGGAGGAGATACAGATGGTACCTTCCCCCAGCGCTGTTATGGACCATGTGGTCCCCAACTATGTGACCGGATTCATATTCGGCGCCCTGGTGGAGTCCTTCTGCAGCGAGCAGAACGCCAGGATGATGGCCATGCAGTCTGCCAGCGACAATGCCAACGCAATTTTAAATGACTTGTCCATAGAGTACAACCGTGTGAGACAGGCGGCTATTACCCAGGAAATCACAGAGGTAATCAGCGGTGCAAAGGCACAAAAAAAGAAACAATCGTAAATTCGTAAATATAAAAGGAGGCAGCCATGAGCAAGGGAAAAATCATACAGGTCATGGGACCTGTAGTTGACGTGGCTTTTGAGGATGATGGACTTCCCCATATCAAGGATGCCCTGGTGGTGGATAATCAGGGTAAGAAGTGCGTCATGGAAGTGGCCCAGCATGTAGGCGGCAATGTGGTGCGCTGTATTATGCTGGCATCCAGCGACGGCCTGTGCAAGGATATGGAAGTGGAGCCAACAGGCGCTGGAATACAGGTTCCTGTAGGCGAGAAGACCCTGGGACGTCTCTTCAACGTATTGGGCGAGACCATTGACGGAGGAGAGAGCCTGGAAGGCGAGGATAAGTGGGTCATCCACAGGGACCCGCCGTCTTTTGAGGACCAGAGCCCTGTTGTGGAGATGTTGGAAACCGGTATTAAGGTAATTGATTTGCTGGCCCCCTATGCTAAGGGAGGAAAAATAGGCCTCTTTGGCGGTGCAGGCGTGGGCAAGACCGTGCTGATACAGGAGCTGATAACCAATATAGCAACAGAACACGGCGGGTACTCCATTTTCACGGGCGTGGGAGAGCGTTCCCGTGAGGGAAATGACCTGTGGACCGAGATGAGGGAGTCGGGGGTGCTGGAAAAGACAGCCCTGGTATTCGGACAGATGAATGAACCTCCGGGGGCCCGTATGCGCGTGGCCGAGACAGGACTGACCATGGCTGAGTACTTCAGGGATGTGGAGCATCAGAACGTGCTTCTGTTTATTGACAACATATTCCGTTTTGTCCAGGCCGGTTCCGAGGTATCCGCCCTGCTGGGACGTATGCCTTCGGCCGTGGGTTATCAGCCCACTCTGGCCACTGAGGTGGGCGAATTGCAGGAAAGGATTGCTTCCACCAAGAATGGTTCCGTTACATCGGTCCAGGCTGTTTACGTGCCTGCTGATGATTTGACCGACCCGGCGCCTGCCACCACCTTTGCCCATCTGGATGCCACTACGGTATTGTCCAGAAAGATTGTGGAGCAGGGCATTTATCCGGCTGTAGACCCTCTGGAATCCACCTCCCGTATCCTGGAAGAGGATGTGGTTGGGAAAGAGCACTATGAGGTGGCTAACAAGGTACAGCAGATGCTTCAGAAGTATAAGGAGCTGCAGGACATCATTGCCATACTGGGTATGGAGGAGTTGTCTGAGGATGATAAGCTGACTGTAAACCGGGCCAGAAAGATCCAGCGGTTTTTATCCCAGCCCTTCCATGTGGCGGAAAACTTTACCGGCGTACCCGGTAAATATGTGCCTGTAAAGGAAACCATCCGCGGATTCAAGGCCATCATTGACGGCGAGATGGATGGGTACCCGGAGGCGGCATTTTTCAATGTGGGTACCATTGACGAGGTTGCGGAGAAGGCCAGGACCCTGGAGCATCATGAGGCTTAACCAGGACTGTCTGCCGCAGAAAGGAGCCGGGATATGTCTGCATTTTGGCTGAAAATTGTAGCCAGCGACCACATATTTTATAATGGGCATTGTTCATATCTGGCAGTGCCAGCACCAGACGGTGAAATGGGCATTATGCCTCACCATGAGGCCATGATTCTGGCTATCAAGGAGGGGAACCTCCGCTTTAAGGTGCCGGAGGACACAGAATGGCATCAGGCCATTGTAGGCCGTGGGATCCTGCAGGTGGCTAATAACCGTGTGACCATGATTGTGGACACAGCGGAACGGCCTGAGGACATTGACGAGGTCAGAGCCAGGGAGGCGCTGGAGCGCGCACAAGAGCAGCTGCGCCAGCAGCTGAGCCTGAGGGAATTCAAGATGTCCCAGGCGTCCATGGCAAGGGCGCTTACCAGGCTTAAGGGAAGCCATCTGAAGGAACTTAAGTGACGAAAGAAAAAGAGCTTGATTAGAGCAGCTTGATTATAGCAACAGGTAAGACATGACAGTAAGAGAAGTATAAAGGTATGGCTGTGGGACGGAAATGTCCTACAGCCATTTTGAGTTTTGTATGAGAAAATTGCAGAAGTCCATGACAATGGGGTTGTCCTTGCCAAGGGGAGAGCACATGAGGATAATCTGACGGCGGCACACCTGATCCCTGATGGGAAGCAGTTTTACTGGGGAGTGGGGAGACATGGGGCCCCATTCGCCGCCCAGTGGTCCCCAGGAGTACTGGGGCCAGAATCCGATTCCGAGCCCGGCAGCAATCAGGTTTCTTACAGACTCTGTGGTATCACTTTCAAATATCACGTTAGGAACAAAATCCGCCTCTGAAAAATAGCTGTTGCATATCTGGCGGATGGGCCTGGAACCGGCCAGGCATATGTATCCCGCATTTCTTGTATCAGCCAGATTAATAGAATCCTTATCCCCATAGGGAGAATGGGTGGGGACTGCCAGATACAGGTCCTCTTCCAGCATGACCATGTAATCCTCATAATCTGTATTTTTTAAGTCGGACCGGACCGCAGACACGCATAAATCATAGTCAGCATGGTTTTCAGCCTGGTACAGCTGGAAATTCACATCCGGCCGCAGGGCCCTGTATGCAATAATCCGGTTGGTAATCAGGGTGGAGGCTGCCAGAAGCTTTAAATGGATGGTGTGGCTGGACATATACTGGTCGGCCCTCAGTTCGCCTGGAATCCGGTCCAGGGCGCTTACAATGGGAATCAGCCGTTTTTGAAGAAGGCGTCCGGCTTCATTCAGTTCTATACTCCTGTTTTTTCTCTCAAAGAGCGGCACACCCAGCTCTGCTTCCAGCCGGTGAATGGCCTGGGAAAGGGCCGGCTGGGCTATCTGGAGATGTTCGGCCGCCTTTGTCATGTGCTGATATTCAGCGGCTGTCAGAAAATATCGTAATTGCAGTAATTCCATATGTCACCTCGGAGATATGATTTTACGGACAGGGAGATTCCCGTCCGGGTATCCGATTATTATATAACAGAATCAAAAAAAATGCATTCAAAATTTAAATGAGAAAAAAACTCACACACGATTCAAGGTGAGATAAAAAATCTCAATATTGCAAAAACGAAAAAAACTCATGGAAAATGAGAATTATTCCCTGTTTCAGCTATTGTAATTTCTCGCGCGGTCTGATAATATTGTACGTAAGTTAGCTATAACTAACAGCAGGACTTTTAGGGAGATTATACGGAGATTAAACGGAGGAATATTTTTGAAAGGAATCTTTTATCCGCAATAAAATTTATCCGCAATAAAATTCTGAGACAGCCGGAGGTAATACGTGAGCAGGGAAACCTTACATCTAATGTTAAAACTGAATCCGGAAGATTTGGATACCCAGGTGGCATTGCAGTGCGCACCGTTACTGACAGGTATGAAGATATCAAATCTTCTCACAGTAGGACGTTCCAAAAGGGCGGCGGTTCTGGAATTGTTTAAGGAAACGGCCGTGTCCTGCTGTATTCTGTATGAATCATCTGAGAAAACCACATTTCTTCTTTATATCAGACAGGCTCTTGAAACGTATCTGGACCGGCCGGAGGTAAGGGTTCTCATGGACCGGTTTGGTTACAGGGGATGGGATTTGGAGGAGATTTTAAGCCTTGTGTCCATCAAATATGAGGAGCATATGGAAGAACGTGCCGGATTTCCCCATGAGATAGGCCTGCTGCTGGGCTATCCGGCAAAGGATGTGACTGGATTTATCGAGAATAACGGAAAGAATTTCCTCTATATAGGATACTGGAAGGTGTATTCGGATCTTACTGAGTGCAAGCGTATATTTAAAGCATACAGCCTTGCCCGTGAGCACATAATCCATATGGTTTCCCGTGGTATGAAGATTGATGCAATCTTAAGGATACACAATCTGAATCAATATAAATCAATGACAAGATAAGGAGGATACACGACATGAATCAGATTATGGTAGTTTACTGGTCACAGACAGGCAATACGGAGGCCATGGCCAATGCGGTGGCGGAAGGCATCAGGAAGGCCGGAAAGGATGCCCTGGTGACAGAGGTCTCCCATATTTCGGCAGATGCGCTGAAGGATGCAGGCGTTTTTGCCCTGGGATGCCCGGCTATGGGAGCAGAAGTCCTGGAAGAGAGTGAGATAGAGCCCTTTGTGACAGAGGTGGAGGCGTTTGCTTCCGGTAAGCATATTGGTCTCTTTGGCTCCTATGGATGGGGGGATGGAGAGTGGATGCGCGACTGGCAGGCCCGTATGGCCAATGCAGGCGCCCACGTAGTGGGAGGCGAAGGCGTCATTGCCCGGGAGAGCCCGGACGAAGATGCACTCAATCAGTGCAGGGAGCTGGGAGAGGCTCTGGCGGCCGCAGAAGCATAATGCAGAATCATAATTGCAGATTCATAATTTAAGATATAAGGATATCTGGGGTTGTAAAATATATTTGCAGATACCATGTCTTTTGGCAGACCTTTCGGTTTGCCTTTTTTTGGTGCTATGGTATAATGATGGAATGGTGTCATGATTTTATAAAAGCAGCAGGGGGATATAAAACTTATGGAAAACGCAGAAGGCAGAGGCAGGATTAACCGAAAGGAGGGCAGAGGATGCAGAAGGAGCTCCATCTCTTTTAAAATCAGCCTGAGCCTTTTACTGGTACTGATTCCCTTTTTAATTATACTTATTACCATGGCCTGTGTCATGGCAGCCGGGGCTATTTCCGCCTTGAATGACAAAATACTGGAGGTTCAGACAGATTATGCAGTCTCCAGCGTGGATGATTTTTTCAGCAGCAAGGTTACAGCTGCCGGCATGTTTCGGGATAATGATGATTTGCAGACATATTTTGCATCTGTCTCCAGGGAGGAGGATATCAGTGCTTATAGCCAACTGGACGATGTGCTGAGGGTGCTAAATAGTGCTTTGGCTCAGATGGGGGAAAAGGAGAAGGTGATGGAGGCCTGGGTGGCAGATCCAAGGACAGACAGCTACCTTCTGTCAGACGGCAGTGTGGTGGACGCCGGTTTGGAGGATTCTCAATGGTATGAATCTGTGATTTCAGGAGGAAGTACCATCATAACAGAACCATTTCTGGATCCGGCCACTCACGAGATGATTGTCTCCATCGTGTCACCGGTGGTATCCGGGAACGGTACAGAGATAACAGGTCTTTTTGGATTCGACGTATACCTGGATACACTTAAGCAGACGCTTTCCGATATAAAGGTAGGAGAGGCAGGATACCTGGAGTTGATTTCCAACAGCTCGGATTACATCTACAGCGACGACCCCACTGCATCCGGCAAAAATGTCAGTGAGATTAAGATATCAGATGATTATAAAAACAAGGTAAAAAATAATTACAATGGATTCGCGGATTTTACATATTCCGGTGTCAAATACACAGCCATGTTCCGGAACTGTGATACAACGGGCTGGCTGGCCGTGGCCACGCTTCCTTTGTCAGAAGTAAACCACACCCGCAATTATCTGATAGAGACAATGGCGTTGGTGTCCATTCTGATGCTGGCCCTGCTGGTCCTGCTGATTGTATTTGTGGTCCGCAGGGTGCTGAAGCCTTTGGGAGGTATCAGCGCCAGTATGGAGGCATTTTCCGGGGGGAATCTGGATGTGGATATACGGGCTGTCGGGGATGATGAGATTGGAAGACTGTCTGAAAGCGTCCGTTCCTCAGTGCGCTCCTTAAAGGATATCATCGAGGATATCACCTATATACTGACAGAGGTTTCGGCGGGAAACCTGGCTGTGCCGGTGGAGGGGAACTATATAGGTGATTTCAGGTTTATCCGGGAAGCTCTGGAGCAAATCATCGCTTTTCTGAATGATACCTTAAGGCAAATAAACATCTCGGCAGAGCAGGTTTCCTGCGGTTCGGAACAGGTTTCCGCGGGGGCCCAGACACTGTCCAGGGGGGCTGCGGAACAGGCAGGATCCGTGGAGGAACTGGCAGCTGTTATCAATGACCTTTCCCGGAAGATTACATCCAATGCCGACCTCGCCTCAGAGGGCAGCCGCTTAGCCGCAAATGTGGGAGAGGAGGCTTCAAAAAGCGATGGCAGGATGCAGGAGCTGCAGAACGCCATACACAATATTAAGACCAGTACTTTTAAAATACGTGAAATCATCAGGACCATAGAGGATATTGCGTTTCAAACCAACATACTGGCTATCAATGCTGCTGTGGAGGCTGCACGGGCCGGGGACGCGGGGAAGGGATTTGCCGTGGTGGCAGGGGAGGTCAGAAACCTGGCATCCAAAAGCGCCCAGGCATCCAGGAATTCAGCTGACCTTATCACCCATTCGTTAAAGGCAGTGGAGGATGGGACACTAATTGTGGACGCCACAGCTGTTTCCATGAGAAATGCATTGAACGGGGTGCAGAATGTGGTAAAGACCATGGACGATATAGCGTCTGCATCCAGGGAACAGGCGTATTCCGTGGAACAGGTGACCCGGGAAATGGAACAGATAGCAGGCGTGATTCAGGAGAATTCAGCCACGGCCGAGGAAAGCGCGGCAGCCAGCGAGGAGCTTTCAGCCCAGGCGCTGCTGCTGAAAGGACTCTTGGAGCGGTTCCGTTTTGACAATACGGATGTACAGTGACAGGATTTTATCAATAACCCTTATGATTTGTTCTTGACACCTACACATAGTAGGTGTAAACTGGGGACAAGAACTACAAAGTGTAGGTGAAAGGGGTTGGTCAGATGGAGAAGGAAATATCACTGCCTGAGGCACAGATGGAGGTTATGGAGGTCATCTGGGACAAAGGAGGAAGGACCATGTTCGGCGTTCTGGGGGAGGAACTGGCAGCCAGGGGAAAGTCTTGGAAGCCCAATACCATTCTGACTCTTTTATCACGTCTGGCTGAAAATGGTATGCTGACCGTGCGCAAGCAGGGCAGGCTGAACGAATATGTTTCCCTGGTGTCCAGGGAGGAGTACCGGCAGACCCAGGCCCGGCTTCTGGTAGACCGGGTATTTGGCGGAGACACAAAGCATCTGATATCCGCTCTTGTCAGTCAGGAATATCTGACGGAGGAGGATTATGAGGAGTTGAAGGCGTTCTGGGAGAAGGGAGGAGATAAGGGATGAATATGTGCCTGAAGATGCTCTTTACCCTGTCACTGTCAGGAACAGCACTGATTTTGGTGCTCCTTGGAGCCACACGGATATTCGGCAGCCATATGGGGCGCAGATGGCAGTATTACATCTGGCTGGCAGCCGTGTTCAGGCTGCTTTTGCCCATACCATCCCCGGCCGGCCTTATCTTTCCGGATGCTTTAAAAAGCGGGATGTCCGTTGGCCTTCTGTCTGACGGGGGGAATCTTCATGCCTGGATGGATGGACGTTCCGGCAGCGGAGATCGTGCGGGACAACCGGAACCGGTTATGGGTGTGCGGCCGGGAACGGGGACGGAGCGATTGGCGGAAACAGGAGATATGGAGGCGATGGCTTTCACGGCGGGAGATACCGCAAAGGCTGATACCGCAAAAACTGATACCGCAAAAACTGATACCGCAAAGGCCCCTGGGCTATATCTGTTTCTCCTTACACTGTGGCTGTCTGTGGCCGCTGTGCTGATGGGAAGAAGGATATGGAATTACAGGTCCACGGCCAGGCTGTGTAAGAGAAATGAATCCCCGGCCGTTGCCGGTGATGGGGGGCTGGAGGCCTATGGCGCACCGCTGGAGGAAGCCTGCCGTGTCTGCGGCCTGAACAGGAGACCGCGGCTGGTGGTCAGCCGCGTCCTTCCTTCGCCGGTGACAATGGGGCTGTTGTCCCCTGTTGTCATCATGCCTGCTGATTTTCCGGCGGACAGGGCATATTATGTATTTCTGCATGAGCTCACCCATATCCGGCGCATGGATGGGGTTTACAAGTGGCTGGTGGAGGCGGCCGTATGCCTGCACTGGTTTAACCCGGCTGTGTATGTGCTGCAAAAGGAGGTATCCCGGGCCTGTGAACTGTCCTGTGACGAGGAGGTAATCCGCCGTATGGACGGCAGGAATAAACACCTCTATGGCGAGATTCTCCTCACCGCGCTCAGGCGCCGTCCCATGCCGGTGAGTGCAGATATGGGCCTTCCTCTCAGTGAAAATGCAAAGTGGATGAAGGAAAGGCTGGTTTCCATCATGGAATTCAGAAAGAGAAGCAGGCCATGGTCCCTGGCAGCCTGTATAATGTCTGCAACAATTGTGTCTATGGCTGTGCTGTGCGGATTTGCTCCGTTACAGAGGGAAAATGGGACGGTTGGGGCAGAGAATGTTCTGACAGGCGCGGCAGATCGGCTGGGAGCGCAGACGATAGCGGGAATTGGGAAAACAGATACATCTGTCAGGTCCGGCGGGAGCTTTGCCGATTCAGAAACGATCAGCTGGAATGAGTATGAGGATGTGCGCCGCAGTCCGGACCAGAAAAGCCTTCAGACAAAAATGTTCTGGGCCAATGGTTATATCGTGGCTCTGGCCTGGAACGTGGACCCCGGCCAGTATGATGTAGTCCGGCAGGTTGACGGAAAGCCTTTATGCTTTACTGGCAGGACGGAGCAATATGCAGATAACAGCGCCATAGCTGAGGCAGTGCGGCAATCCATTGAAAAGCAAAAGCTGAGTAAGAGCAAATACGGGTTCCGGCCGGAGCAGCTGGCCCTGTTGGGAGCGGCAGGCCCCTTTGAAGGTACGGCGGATGAATTGGCCCGGCGTTTCTATGAGGCGGATAATAGGTCCTACTTTGCAGCCGTGTCAGGCAGTGTAAGCCCGGAAACCTGCGCCAGTCTGATGGAGCGGTTTTATGCCGAGAACCAGATAGAGTATTTTGCCATTATCTCGAAAAATGATGATCCATCCCTTAAGGCCAGAAAAACAGAGATGGCAAAGCAGGCTGCCAGGGCCGGGGATGCGGACTTTTTTTCCGTATTAAAGGATGAGCTGACGGATGCTGAAAAGGCGGAAGTCGCCCGGAATGCATACCAGACAGACCATGCAGATATATTCTATATGACATATGAGTCATTGAATCAGGAACAGGCCGGGGAAATGGCCCTTCAGGCTTATGAAGAGGACCGGGTGGAATATCTCTATGTTCTTAAGGAGCGGCTGTCTTCCGGCCAGATTTCCTCCCTGAAGGAACGTGCCGGAAGGGATGGGAAGCAGGCGTTTTTATATGTACTGGATTAACCGTATGAGGTAAGTAAAAATATGTTTGACCATGCAGCAGGGCAGCGCAGGGATTTGGGCGCCGCCCTGTATTGCACATCAGGTTCCGGCAGTTTGAATGGCAGCTTTAATGGCTGTCTTACTGAAATTCTTTATAAGGAATTAACTTGTAAAAGCAGATGGAGGGGTGTTAGAATATATTATTTAGTAAATGGATTGGCACAGAGCCCGGAACAGGACTGTGCCCCCGGGACGGAGGTGCTACATGAATCAATTTGTCACGGAACAGCTTATCTACGTATTACGGCTGGTGGCCGCTGCTCTCTGCGGCGGCCTTATTGGCTGCGAGAGGCAGAGTAAAAAGAAGACGGCAGGCACCAGGACCCATGTAATTATTGCTGTGGCCTCTGCCATGATGATGATTATTTCCAAGTATGGGTTCGGGGATGTGCTGAACGAGTATGTAAAACTGGACCCCTCCCGTGTGGCTGCGGGGGTGGTTACGGCCATTGGCTTTATTGGTTCAGGCATCATTATTTTCCGGAACAACAGCGTGAACGGAATCACTACCTCGGCCGGAATATGGGCGACTGTGGGCGTGGGTATGTCCATGGGAGCGGGAATGTATATTCTGGGGGCTGTATCCACGGCTATCGTGATGCTCTCGGAACTGTTCCTGGGCAGGAAAGGTTATTTCTCCAGAAGGAACGGGGAGGACAAAGAAGTGGAGATTGAATACTGCGAAAGCCTGGATGAGGACATCTTCCAGTTCATCAACCGGACATTGCAGGACCAGAACTGCAAGATGGTGAATATCCAGCTTACAGAGGAGGCGTCCACCTATGTGCTGACGGCCCAGTTAAAAACGCCTGCGGATTACGATATGTCCGGCCTGGTGGGAGAGCTTAAGAAAAAAGGCCAGCTGAAGCGTATATCCGTGCAGTGAGCCTGTCATGGAAACAGTGCAAAAGTAATATACGGAAACAGCCTTGAATGCGGTAATGCCTTACATGATTGGCAGCTGAGTGATGAACGGGGGCAAAAGAGAATGATGAAAGAGACTCAAAATAAACCGGAACAGGATAGAAAGGCGGAAAAGGCCGTGCTGTCCGGCCGGCAAAAACTGCTTATCAGGGCGCCCTGGACTATAAGAATCATAGGTGTGATTGGAATGGTATTCGGGGGCCTGATGTCGTTTTGGTGCTATCGGGATTACCTAAATGGCAATGAGACTGCGTCGGTAGGTATGTCCCTGGGATTTTTACTGATTTTTGGTACCATGGGTTTATGGCTTTGGTGTTATGGATGCAGAATGCTCCAGGTCAAAGGGGATGAGATCCTGTTTCGGGATATATTTTTCAGAAAACACAGATACACCCTGGATGATATATGCAGTGTGAGATGGAACCATGACGGTTTTGTTTTTTCAGGCAGTACCGGTAAGCTGTTTAAAATTTACGACTACTGCCCGGATTGTAAGCGGCTGTTTGAACTGTTGGAGGAACGGGGAGCACAGGTGGACCTTCCGGGGCGAATGTTCAGCCCGGAGCAGACTGCAGCGGCTCATCCGGATCCTGATAAACGCCGTTTCCTGGTCTGGACTTCCCCGTGGCTTCCAAAAGAAGTGTCAAAGATTGAGGTGAGAGGAAGGCAGCTTGCTGTAAGTAAGCTGTTCCGGAAAGAGTTTACATGCAGCTGTCTCGATGTTGCAAAAATACAGCTGAAGGAAAATAAGGAAGGAAGACTGAATGCACGGATTTACGGCGGGGAAGGAACGTGTCTGGCAAAGATACAGGCCTTTTCAGCAGAAGCGTCTGATATGCGCTGCGCATTTGCCTTCCTGCGTCACATGATAGGGCTTGGCATTCCGGTAGGGGGGGGGCGGAGAAAACAAGTGAGTATGTCCAGTGTCTGCTGCAAAACAGATTTGTGTCTTTTTCAATAGGACAATCTCTTTTTAAGGAGGAATACCAACGGATTTGCCCGCTGCTTGACAGATATGCGGCAGTTTTTTCGGATTTGGGAATACAGATGGAATATGGTCCCATTGACAAAGAGCAGAAGGAGGAACTGGAGAAGAGCCTGGCGTTGGAAACGATTACGTATGATACCTTCAACCGCGGTTTTTTTATATGTCTTCAAAGAGACGGTCAGATGCTTTTCGATAAAAAGGCATCCCTGCCTTTGGCTGAGATGGTGATGATATTGGCGGAGGCGCCGGAAATGGGGAGAGGTAGGCGGGAGGACCGAGACCTGGAGGACCAGGGCATGGCAGCCCTACAAAATCTTCTGTATTTCCGGCCCATACCGGAAATCGTTGTACAGCAGATACTGGAATATTTTCTGAATAAGGTCAAAAAGAAACAGATACATATATCTGATATAAAAAGGGGCTGGTCGTGATTTTGCCTCTGCTGTATCCTGGGTCATGTTTTTGCTGTGCACAACAGGTGGGCCAGAACGTATGACAGACCGTGCGGCAGGAAGTCTTTCTGTCTGCACGCTCTGTCCGGTACTGTAATTCTATTTAAATTCGTACTGTAATTCTATTTCTCCCGAAGCCTGACCTTATTCCTGGCGCTGCGTCTTCTCTCATCCTCCAGCGCGGCATAGTGCCGCTTAGTGGTATTGACATCGGAGTGGCCAAGCACATCGGCCACCAGATAGATGTCGCCTGTCTCCCGGTACAGGTTGGTGCCATAGGTGCTGCGCAGCTTGTGAGGGGTGATTGGTTTTAAAGGAGCCACGGTGCGGGCATACTTTTTAACCAGATTTTCCACGCTGCGCACAGCCATTCGCCTGCGCTGCAGGGAGAGAAAAAGGGCGTCCTCATGTCCCTGCTCCGGGATGATGCGGTCGCGTTCCTCCAGGTAGTCTAAAAGGGCGTCCTCCACCTCGGTTCCGAAGTATACGGTCACCTCCTTGCCGCCCTTGCGGTATATGCGGATGCCGCCGTTCTTAAAATCAATGTCGGAGATATTCAGCCCCACACATTCAGATACACGGATTCCGGTTCCTAGAAGGAGGGTAAGAAGGGCCAGGTCCCGCGTCTTTGTTTTGGCATGGTAACTTTTCTGCTTATCGGTCAGCTTGTCACCCTGTTCCACCTCGTCCAGAAGAAGGGCCACCTCATCCACGTCCAGCCGGATGATTTCCTTTTCATGGAGCTTGGGTAATTGTACCAGGGCCGCAGGATTGTTCTTGATTCGCTCGTTCCTGTAATAGTAATTGTAGAAACTTTTCAGGGAGGAAATTTTGCGCATGATTCCCCGTTCCTTGTTCATGACCTCCTGGTTCTTGTCATTGAAACGGTATTTCAGGTATTCCATATATTCCTCAAAATCCGTGACAGACAGCTGGTCCAGCTGGTCCAGTTTAATATCCTGCACCGCAATCCTGGCAAGGGCCGGATTTTCCTTGTGGAGGAAATCAAAGAACACATGCAGGTCATAGGCATAGGCGATCCTGGTCCTGGAGGATGTCCTGGGCTCGATTCCGCGGAAAAAGTCTCCGCAGAATGGCGGCAGGTCTTTTATCAGATTGCGCAGCCGCAGAATGTTTTCCCGGTCTACCTGTTCATGGTATGATAATTGACTCATGTAAGTGGATGCCTCATTTCATAAAATGTATTGTCGTGTCAGACACGCTATAACATATATTTTAGCGTCAACTGCAAATGATTGTCAATTGATTGTTTTTTCCTTATGGATTTTGTTGTATAATAGAGCAATTCAGATAAACAAACAGAGAAAGAAGGCAACATGGAATTAAAATTAGAATTTGGCGGCCAATCCTGCGGCGTGTCCATCTTCCTTCCTAAAGGGACAAAGCCGGAGAAAAAGGCGGCGGATGAACTGAAATCAATGATGGAACTTACCGGTACTGTGGAGCGGATGAAAGAGTCCGGCGTTTTTTCGGCGGAAAAGGAACATTCTGTCATAAAGGCAGCAGTGACTCCGGATTTTCATAAGGGAGCCGGCATTCCTATCGGAACGGTGCTGATGACAGAGGGATTCGTGATACCCCAGGCCATGGGAAATGATATTAACTGCGGTATGAGGCTCTATACTACGGATTTAAAGGAGGAAGAGCTGGAATCCTGCCTGTTGTCCCTGCTGCCCCAAATCCGCCGTATCTTTTTTGAAGGCGGACGCAGTATACCTATGAACGGAATACAGAGGGAAGCCATGCTGAGACATGGGCTTACGGGATTGCTGGAGACTTCGGGGGAGGCAGAAGGAAGGGGAATATGGTCCCTTTATGACAGGGATGAACAGGAAAAAGCCCTGGAGTACACGGCCTTTAAGGGCAGCCTGTATACGACCGGCACCGAGGGCCTGGGGGATTTTATCGGGGCCGCCCATACTTTGTCCTATGATGACCAGATTGGATCCATTGGAGGCGGAAATCATTTTGTGGAGATGCAGCGCGTGGCGGAGATTTACGACGGCCGGACAGCCAATGCATGGGGAATCAGGAAGGGAAGTATACTGGTCATGATTCATACCGGATCTCTGACTATCGGCCACCAGAGCGGCAGAATTAACCGAATCATAACAAAGGAGCTGTATCCGAAAGGAGTTCCCCATCCGGACAACGGAATTTATCTTTTGCCCGAAAGGGGAAAAATGGAAATAAATAGCAGAGAAAATGTTCCGGTAAGCGATGAGACAGACAGCCCATGGCAGCGTTTCTGCAGCACTACATACAACGCCGCTAATTTCGGATTTGCCAACCGGTTATTCCTGGGGCTTATGCTTCAGCGTGCCGTGACAGACAAGGTACGGCCCTATGAGATGAAGCTTCTGTACGATTCACCCCACAACTTTATCTGGAAAGAGGAGATGGAGGGCAGGAATTATTTCATTCACAGGAAAGGGGCCTGCTCAGCCAGGGGGATGGAGGGGATGGAGGGAACGCCCTTTGCCTACTACGGGGAGCCGGTGATGATACCTGGTTCCATGGGAAGCTCCAGCTATCTGCTGAGAGGCATGGGAAATCCGCAATCCCTGTGGAGCGCCAGCCATGGAGCCGGGCGCAGGCTTTCCAGGGGAGAGGCGATACATGGAAATGACCGGGAATTTAAGGAATTTATGAAAAAATTCCATATCGTGACACCCATTGATCCGGACCGCAGTGATTTAAAGGGCCGGAACGATATTCTGAAAAAATGGGAGGAAACCATCCGCTCCGAGGCGCCCTATGCCTACAAGGATATCCACCAGGTGGTAAAGGTCCATGAGGAACACGGGATGGCAGGACTGGTGGCCAGGATGGAGCCGGTGTTTACGGTGAAGGCGTAGAAAGGGTAACCTTATCAGAATATGTTAGAAAGAAACCGCTGTATGAAATGGAATGAGGAATTGCTGACGGAATTTTTCGCGATGACACCTCATATAACAGCGGTTTCTTTTTGCGGGAACAGGAGGTAAATCTGGTAAACAGGAATCATATGGATGACAAGTGTGAATGACAATGACATTTGTCACTCACAAAATGGCAAATGACATCTATCTAATTCCGGCATTGTACCTTATAATTGCCACATAGTGATAAGGAGGTGTTATTATGGCGGAGAGGCCGGCAGAGGATAAGAGTGGTATACTGCCAGAAACGTCTATCTTCTTTTATGGAATACCGGCTTACGGGCATCTGCATTCAAACCTTTATTTAACAGGATGCCTGTCTGCTGCCGGATACCGGGTTGTTTATTATTCAATGGAGCCTTACAGGAGAGAAATTGAGGCCAATGGCTGTGAGTTCAGGGCTTATCCTTTGGACCGGGATTCCATTGATGCCTCTGACGGGGACAAGCCGTTAAAATTGTACCGTCTGATTCTGGAATACACCCGCGATATGCTTCCTCATCTTCTGGCAGAGGCAGAAAAGGAGAAACCATACCGTGTCATATTTGATTCTCTGGCCCTGTGGGGCAGGGCTGTGGGAGAAATCATGAAGATACCTTCATGCAGCTTTTACAGCATTGCGGTCATGGACCGTGTTGGAGGGAAAGCATTTTGGGCATATGCATCCGGGTTCTCAGCCTCTTTTCTCCGGTATGCGGGAGAATTTAATCGGGCCATGGATGTCCGCCGCAAGCTAAGACAAACATATGGAATCAGAAAGCTGGGGGTGTTGTCTGTTTTAATGAACAGGGGAAGCAGTAATCTGATGGGATATTCCAAAGACTTCCAGCCGGGCGGAAACAAATTGGGAAGCGGTTATGTATTCCTGGGACCCTTGGCGCCCTTTAGAAATGTCATCCAGACCAATGATTTTGTTTGTCCCGATGACAGGCTGATTTATATTTCCCTGGGAACCGTATTTAACCAGGATGCGGGACTCCTGCGGGAGATACTGCGCCAGTTTGGGCAGAAACATCCGGTGGATGGGGAACCATATAAAAATGAGAACTCCTGGAATGTAGTCATGGTCTGGAATATGGAAAGGGCCGGCAGGAACACAGATACCAGGAAGGATGAATGGAAACACTGTGATAACTTTATTATCCGTCCGTTCGTCAACCAGGGTGAGATACTGAAACATGCGGACCTGTTTATCACAGCTGGAGGAATGAACAGCATTCATGAGGCATTGTACTACGGCGTACCCTGTCTGATGTGCCCCCAGCAGGGAGAACAGCGGCTGAATGCCGGTCAGTTTGAAGCTTTGGGGTTTGGACGGATACTGAGGGACAGGTTGGATTTATATGGGGAAGCCATGGCTGCAATGAAGCTGAAAGACCAGTGGGATGAAGGACTCAGAACAGAAATGTGTGCTGTGCACATGGAAGCGGCACTGCAATTATTTGATGAAAACAAATGAAAAGGCCGGCTGAAATAAACGGATAAGAGGGGAAACAAAGTATGGGAAATACCGTGGAAACCGGAAAAAATACAGTTCTTATAACAGGTGCAACCGGATTTCTGGGAGAATATCTGGTAAGACGCCTTACAAAGGAATACCGGGTCTTGGCAATGGGAAGGAACCGGGAACAGGGGAGGAAACTTGAAGGGCTGGGCGCTGTGTTCTGTCCGGGTGATTTTACAAACCGGAAAACGTGTGAGGCATATTTTAAGGGAGTCCGGTATGTGATTCACGCAGGCGCACGTTCCACTGTCTGGGGCAGATGGGAGGATTTCTACCGGACGAATGTGGCCGGTACCGCCCTTGTGGCAGAGCTTTGCCTGGAAAATGGGATTGAGCGTCTGGTATATATATCGTCTCCGAGCATCTACACGGTAAAATGCGACCGCTATGATATCCGCGAGGAACAGGCACCAAAGTATAATGACCTGAATCATTATATCAGGTCCAAGCTATCAGCGGAACGAGTGGTTGAGGACGTACACCAGAAGGGATTGGAGACTGTTATCCTCCGCCCGAGGGGGCTGATTGGGGTTGGGGATACAAGTCTTGTGCCCCGGCTGCTGCGGGCCAATATGCGGATTGGAATTCCGCTTATGAGGGAGGGCCTTAATACGGTAGACCTTACCAGCGTGGAAAATGTGGCTCAGGCCTGCCAGTTAGCGCTGACAGCCCGGGCGGCGGATGGTATGGCATTTAATATTACCAACGGCGAGCCGATGGAATTCAAAACATTGCTGGAGTATTTTCTTGCAGCTATCGGAGAGAAGCCCCATTACAGAAAACTGCCCTTTGGAGCTGTCTATGGCATGGCTGGGGCCATGGAATGGGTATACAGGATCTTCCGTCTTCCGGGAGAACCGGCACTTACAAGATATACAGTGTGCACCCTGGGATTTTCCCAGACCATGGATATCAGCAGAGCCAGAACCATATTGGGCTATGAGCCGGAAAAGACATTGATGGAATCCATAGAGGAATATGGAAAATGGTGGAAAAACAGGGACGAGCCGGTTCCGGATCGTATTGCCAGGGTAAAGATGTATCACTGCGGATCCTGCACCAATGACCTGGGTCTCCTGTTTAAGAGGCATCCCGGCCAAAAGAGGGAGTTTCCGGCCAGAGCGTTTCTGATACAGCACCGTGACCTGGGCAATATATTGTATGATACAGGTTATTCACAGGCTGTGTATGAAGATGGATTTCTGCTAAAGCTGTACCGACGGCTGAATCCGGTCCATGTGAAGCCTGATCAGATCATTGATGCGAGATTGAGGGCAGACGGCATAAATCCTGAGAGCGTCCGGACCATCATTCTGTCCCATGCACATCCGGATCATATGGGAGGGCTTAAACATTTCCACGGGTATCATCTGGTGGCAACAGAACAGGTACACAAGACGCTTCTGAGACCCTCTGTGAGGAATCTGGTGTTTGCGAATATGCTTCCGTATAAGTCTGCTGCTTCATCGGGAAAATGCTGCGGAGTACGGGTGCAAACGCCCCAAAAACGGCTGTCAGAACACTTTTTGTGCAGATATTTTGAACAGGTGTATGACCTGTTGGGAGACGGGAGCATCATAGGCGTGGTGCTGGACGGACACTGCAGGGGGCAGATGGGGATATGGATTCCTGATTTTAAGCTGCTTCTGGCAGCAGACGCCTGCTGGGGCGGTGATTTGGTCCGCCATACGCTTGAAATGAGGCTGTTTCCGCGTCTGATACAGAATGACTTTACGGAATATAAGAAAACATTAAAAAAGCTTTGTGAGCTTCACAGGGACCATCCGCAGATAAGGATTGTGTTTACCCATGAAAAAGGAAGCGAGGAAACATATGGCTGACAGGTTATCTGTTCTCAAATACTATCTTTACTACAAATACAAAAAGCGGTTTTCAGACAGAAGCGCTCTGGAACGGTGGCAGGTAGAAAAAATCAGGAAGCATCTGGAGTATGTGGGGGATCATTCCCGGCTTTACAAGGGAATGAAAAAACTGTCCTCTTATCCGGTTATAGACAAAAAGTTTATGATGGAACATTTTGATGAACTGAACACAGTTGGAATTGGCAGGGAGGAGGCCCTGGAATTTGCGGTCCTGGCAGAGCGCCAACGGAATTTCTCACCTAAGCTTAAGGGGGTAACAGTAGGGCTCAGTTCCGGCACATCGGGAAAACAGGGGATTTTTCTGGTATCGGATGATGAGAAAAACCGTTGGGCCGGATATATTCTTGCAAGGTTCCTGTCGGGAAGTCTGTTTGAGACGTATTCCATTGCATTTTTCATGAGGGCGGACAGTAATTTATACCAGGCAGTGAAGTCCAAAAACATACAGTTCCATTTCTTTGATATTTACAAGGATATGGAGGAACACAGAAAACGGCTGGAAGAAATCCGTCCCCGGATACTGGCAGGACAGCCGTCGCTCCTTCTTATGATTGCAGAGGATGTAAGGAAGGGGAAAACGGATATTTGTCCCCGGATTGTCATATCCATTGCCGAGGTGCTGGAACAGGCGGATGAACAGAGGATAAAGGAGGCATTTGGCCTTTCTGTTATTCATCAGGTCTACCAGTGCACCGAAGGATGCCTGGCAGCCACCTGTTCCATGGGAACCCTGCATTTGAATGAAGATATAGTGTACATTGAGCGGGAGTATCTGGATGACCGGCGGTTCGTGCCGGTGGTGACGGATTTAGAGAGAAAGGCCCAGCCCATCATCCGTTACCGTCTGAATGACATATTGGTGGAGCGAAAGGAACCCTGCGGCTGCGGCAGCCCCTTCCTGGCTCTGGAGAAGATAGAGGGGCGCGAGGATGATGTGTTTTCCTTTAAAGGGACGGACGGAAGGAATGTGCCTGTGTTCCCGGATTTTATCAGGAGATGCATCCTGTTTGGGGATAAAGGCAGCGGTGAAAACCAGGCAGGGTCATCCGGAGATTACAGGATTGTACAGGAGACGGATGGGAGTCTGACTGTGTATGCGGATATGGCGGACCCTGGTAAACAGAGGGTTTTAAAGGAGTTTGAACTGCTCTCAAAAGACTGCGGCTTCCTGCTGCCGGATATATCCTTCCGGCCGTACAGTTATGAAAAGGGAAGGAAAATGAAGCGTGTGGAGCGCAGAGGTGCGGAGCCGGTGAAGGGAAGGTACATATGAGGGAACGCAAGGTGAAAATTGCCGGCTGGGGAAACACCCTGTCGGGAAAGAAAATAGAATTTGATGGCCAGACCCGGTACCGTCTGGATAAAGACGAAACCTTACTAATGCTTGCGGTCAGGTCTGCCCGAAAAGCATTGGAGCGCGCGGCCATGGATATCAGTGATATGGACTGCATTGTATGCGCCATGGCAACCCCGCTGCAGGCCATTCCCTGCAACGCTGCCCTGGTGCATGAACAGCTGGCCAAGGGACTGGACATACCGGCTATGGATATTAATACGACCTGCACCAGCTTTATATCGGCATTGGATGTGATGTCATGCCTGATTGAAATGGAGCGGTATAAGAATGTGCTGATCATATCAGGCGACACGGCGTCCGCGGCCCTGAATCCAAGGCAGAAAGAGAGCTATGAGCTGTTTTCGGACGGCGCCAGCGCCTGTGTTTTGACGAGAGCTGGAGAACAGGAGCCGTCGGGAATTCTCTACAGCTGCCAGAAAACCTGGTCGGAAGGAGCCCATGATACGGAAATCCGGGGAGGTGGAGGCATGATGCCGGCATTTTCCATGAATGATGAAAACCGCGAGGATTTTTATTTCGATATGAAAGGCAAACGTATCCTGAAGCTATCTGCCCGAAATCTGCCCGGATTTGTGGAGCAGTGTCTGAAGGAGGCGGGGGTAAAGCGGGAGAGCATTGACCTGGTGGTTCCCCACCAGGCCAGCCGGGCACTGGATGTTATTATGCCCAGGCTGGGCTTCAGGAAAGGAACCTATATAGACCGTGTGTCACAATATGGAAATATGATTTCAGCCTCAGTCCCCTACGCTCTCTGTGAAGCCATCGGGGAGGGGAGGGTGGAGAAGGGAGACCTGGTACTGCTCATCGGTACGGCAGCCGGTCTGACGGCAAATTTTCTTTTGATGCGGATTTGATGGGTATCTTAAGGTGTTCATTTCCAGGCCGGAACCTGTAAATCTATATTGCCAGATCCAGATATGCCCCGTAACCTTCCTCCTCCATCCTGCTTCGGGGGATGAAACGGAGGGCAGCACTGTTGATGCAGTAGCGCAGTCCGCCGGTCCCGGCAGGACCGTCTTCAAACACATGGCCCAAGTGGGAATCACCCTCGCGGCTGCGCACCTCCACGCGGTGCATGCCGTGGCTGCTGTCCGGGAGTTCCGTGACGGCACAGGACATGACCGGCTTTGTAAAGCTGGGCCATCCGCAGCCGGAATCAAATTTGTCGGCAGAGGTAAAAAGAGGCTCTCCTGTGACGATATCCACATATAGACCTGGTTCGTGATGATTCCAATATGGTCCTGTAAAGGGCCTTTCGGTGGAGGCATTCTGGGTCACGTCATATTGCTCCCTGGTCAGCTGTTTCTGAAGCTCTGCCCGGTCCTGCTTTATGCCCGTTCTGCCGTCCGGACGGACAATGAGGTCCTTGAGACTGCTGAAATCAATATGGCAGTAACCGTGGGGATGATTTTGCAGATAGTTCTGGTGGTAATCCTCAGCCGGATAGAAATTCCTCAGTGGTTCTAACTCCACAGCCAGGGGCTGGCTGCAGTCCTTTTGGATTTCAAACATGACAGACTGGATGAGGCCGCGGTCCTCATGGCTGATATAGTAGATACCGGTCCGGTACTGGCTTCCGCGGTCATTTCCCTGACGGTTTATGCTGACAGGGTCAATAATTTTAAAAAACTGTCTGACCAGTATGCGCAGTGCAACAATATCCGGATTATACAAAATACAGACGGTTTCAGCAAAACCAGTGGTGTCCGAGCAGACCTCCTCGTACGTTGGATTTTCCCAGGCTCCGTTGGCATAGCCGCACTCTGTATCGCAGACTCCCGGTATACGGGAAAAATATTCTTCCACCCCCCAGAAGCATCCTCCAGCAAAATATATTTTCTGCATGATCCTATCACATCCTTTTCTATGTTTTTTCTGAATTGAATCCATGATTCTATTATGCCCTGGTGAGGGACTAAAATCAATGAATTATGAATGCGGCAATCAAAAGGAGTGCCGTCTGCGGCAGAGAGAGCTGTTTAATTTGTTGCAGACTGTAAAATTCTGGTGTAAAATCATATTATACAGACGGTTACTACAGATCTTTGGGCTGGAGGTTCTATTTATGGAAATGTTGGTTTTCGGAATTGCCGCAGCAGTATCCTATTGGTATGAAACAGAGGTTTTTTTGTTTTTGGGCAGCGCGTACGTTATGTGCAGGTTTTTGTATAAATGGTATATGCCGCTGCTTGAGACCTGGCCGCCTGAACATGGGGAGACGGGGCGCCGGGTTTTGGGCTGTCTGCCCCCTGTTTCCTTGGCCATCATACTTTTTGTTCTACTGACCATGGCTTCCTATGACGTGGTTGGAATTTGGGTTGTTTTTTATATTCTTATGGGATATGCGTGGATATGCGGCGGGGTTTTCATGATGGAATGCCTGGACTTATCCTGGCCCTTTGACGCTGTCCACCTGGATAATAAGGCTGCGGTTTTTCCGGCTGCCGGGGGATTTGTGGGGGTGACTCTTATTTACGCGGGAGCCAACACAGGGGATGGACCCGGCTGGTGGGTTGTCTTATTTGCCGCAGGACTGGGGTTAATTACCTGGCTTGGACTGGCGCTGGTGATAAATCTCTTGACTGATATATCCGAGCGGGTCAGCGTGGACCGTGACATGGGCAGCGGCATCCGTTTCGGTGCTTATCTGATTGCCAGCAGCCTGATACTGGCTTATGCGTCGGGCGGGGACTGGACCTCCACCCAAGCCACGCTCATGGAGTTCACCGTTGGATGGCCTGTGCTTCCCCTTATGCTGTTTTCTCTTGCGGTGGAGTGGTTTTACATACGTCCGTCCCGTTCCCTTGCGGACAACCGTCTGCAGGCAAATATACTTCCGTCAGTTCTTTGGGGTTTTATTTACCTGGTCTATTCCTGTATTGTGCTTTTGATTTTTCATGGGATTCCGGAACGTATTTCCGGCGGGGTATTCCTGTGAGCGGGGCGGTGCTGGCCCGAATTCCCGGTGAACGGTATTCGGATTACCGTTATGAGGCAATTTTTAGGGCATACAAATGGGATCCTCAGGTGGAGGACCACAACACAGTGGCTGAGCATGTGGTGCTTCTGGACAGGCAGACAGCCAGACAACTGGAACAATGGGCGGAACAGCTGTCCGCTGAGACTATGGAGATTGAGCAGGCCATGATGGAACGGAGCGATTTGGTAAAAAAACTGGGCCTGCCGTCTAAGGTAAAGAAGGCAATTCCCAGAATGGGCAGTTATTCCCCGGAAAGACATGTTAGGCTCATGCGCTTTGACTTTCATCCCACCACAGACGGCTGGTCAGTATCAGAGGTCAACAGCGATGTTCCCGGAGGTCTGGCGGAAGCGTCTGTACTCCCGAGAATCGCACAGCCGTATTTTCCGCAGTATGAACCACAAGGCCATGTGGCCCGCAGTTTGTTGGAGGCATTCCAAAAGAGAACCGGTCCCGGCGTAAGGATTGCTTTTGTACATGCCACCTCATACGCGGATGACCGCCAGGTCATGCAGTTTTTAGGGGACTATTTTGAAGAAAATGGATACCGTTCCCTGTATGCGGCCCCTGACCATCTTATCTGGAGGGAGCAGCAGGCGGTAAGCCTGATTCAGGGGGAAGAAGGCTCTGTAGGCGGAATTGTGCGGTTTTATCCCCTGGAATGGCTCCCCAATCTTTCCGGACGAACGGACTGGGGCGGTTACTATGATACACAGACACCATCCTGCAACCATCCAATCGCTGTTTTTGCCCAGTCCAAGCGTCTGCCGCTTATATGGGATGAGCTGGGGCTTGAACTGCCTGCATGGAGGGCATTGCTTCCTGAGACCCGTGCTCCGGAGGCCGGTAAATTTGGGGATGGGTGGATTTACAAACCCGCCCTGGGCCGCGTGGGGGAGGGAATCTCCATTCGGGAGGCACTGACTCAAAAGGAATACAGGCAGATTCAGAGAAATGTCCGCTGGCACCCAAAAGACTGGATTGTACAGAAACGGTTTGAAAGCAAACCGGTTTCTGGCGATGAGGGGGAACATTTTCATCTCTGTGTGGGAGTGTTTACAGTAGATGGCAAAGCTGCCGGTTTTTATGGGCGCATCAGTCCCTTTCCCCGCATAGATGCCAGGGCAAAGGATATTCCCCTATTGGTGGAGAAGGAGGATAAACCCAATGAATGACAATTACAATACATACCGAATCTGGGCGCCGGACAATGCTCTGTGGACTCAGTGGGCCAAGCCGGTGCTGTTTGCCCGGACGCTGCAGCAGGTTCCGGAAAAGCTGGTTCTGCCTGCCGTTAAATGGGCCCCTTATGGGGACGGCAGAACGGCTCTGTTTGTGGATTTGCCTGGAAAGAGAGGCGTACTGGAGGGACTTGCCCTGGCTCAAATGGGCTACCGGCCCGTTCCTCTTTATAACGGTGTCTACGGCGCCGATAAGTGGTCCATGGCCGTGGATGTAACATCTGTGGCAGAAACGTTGTATCAAGGTGCAGATTACCTTAGCTGCCTGCATATTCGTCCTGATGCGCCGCCTGCATTTCTTTTGGATGCGGCCAGAATGAAAGGTACGGCCCGACAGCCGGGAAGATATGATAACCGCTGGTGCGTCTTTCCACAGGACGCACCCTCGGCTGATTTTCTGAAGGCCCAGGGTATCGAATCCATTTATGTAAGAACCAAGGAGATACAGAATGATCTGGCCCATATACTTCTGCGCTATCAAAAGAAGGGGATTCGGATTTATCAGGTCAGGGATAATGGTGTGCCGAAAAAGCTGACTGTGGTGCGGCCTTCCCATTTTAAGAGCTTTCTGTACCGCTTTTGCACATTGCTGGGACTGACCAGGAATGCAGCGGGGGGATTCGGCGGAATGGTGCCCGAGGCTACCCAGTCCTCAGGAACCCGGTATTATGGTATTGGCTAGGAAGCGGCGGAAGAATGCGAAATCGTCCTATTGCCTTGAAGATGTCTGCCAGGCAATAGGGCGATTTGCTAAAAGAAATGCTATTATTTTTCATACATTACCAGCTGGCTCAGGGCAATTCTCTGCCGGTCAAAGCGGCTGGTATCAGCAGTTCCGGCATTGGAATATCCAATTGCCAGAATATTGATTGGTTCAAGATGTTCCGGCAGTTCAAACTCCCTGCACAAAATGTCCGGATTAAAATAGCATACCCAAACGCTTCCCAGGCCCAGCTCCGTGGCCTGCAGCATCATATGGTCTGTCAGAATAGAGGCGTCGATGTCGCCGGTCTGTTTTTTGTCAAAGGGACGAACCCATGCCTTATCATGGTCTGCGCAGACAATGATGGCCAGGGGAGCGCCGTAGATGTTAGCAGCCTTTCCGATTTTTGTAAGGCTTTGCTCACTTTGGGCGACAATCAGACGGATCGGCTGCAGATTGGCAGCAGTGGGGGCAACACGGGCGGCTTCCAGAATTTTCTCCAGCTTTTCCGGTTCTACATGCTGACTGGTATAACTGCGCACAGAAAAACGCTGCTTTGCGATACTGAGAAACTCCATAATATTAAATTCCTTTCTGATTTTTATTATGGCATCAAATCAACCATTGATTTTACAACCATTGACTTTATTTTATCATCTGTCATATAATTCACAAGAATGCACTTTTAAGGTAGATACTTCCCAAAACCATAGTATCCCCGTAAGCAATAGCAGGACAAACAGGAGGAAATCATGACACAGCAGGAAAGAAGCATGTTCAACTGTCCGGTGGAGGCGACCTTATCCTTGATTGGCGGAAAATACAAACCAATTATTCTCTGGCATCTCATAAAAGAGCCGCTTCACTATATGGAGTTACAGCGGCTCATTCCCGGCGCAACACCTAAAATGCTTTCCCAGCAGCTTCGCGGCCTGGAAACATCGGGTATGATTTCCAGAGAAGTTATACCGGAAAAACCGCCCAGGACTATTTATTCCCTGACTGAATTCGGCAAAAGCATTATTCCGGTGCTGAATGTGATGTGTACCTGGGGAACGGATTATTTAAACGGGCTGAATATGAAAACACCTTGTCAGAAGCAGGAGAGGGGATGAGTGGAGGGAAAGACTCATGGCATTTTTATGTTAGTTAGATTATTTGGTTTACGTAAAAATGTTATGTAAACTAAAAGCACGTAAGAAAATATTAGGTGGATGCAAGGTATCCCGAAAGAACACTAAATCCCTTGTGCATTTTAACTGCACAGGGGATTTTTAATTATTAAATTTTATAGCCACGATAGCCTCCCTGATAAATATTGACCAAAACAGCGGCTTCCCATAATGCATATTATCAACCAAAACAAATATCTCCTATTTAGATAAATGCGGATACCTGTGTGCATAACTTATAATATATTTCGACAATAAAACTAAATTTATATCCCCCAGGATTAAAAAAATACAACTTATTTTGTCGGTATGCGAAAAAGTGTGAGTTTATTGTATGATAAAAATAAAATAACAGGTTATTTTGAAACAGTCCTATTGATAATATGCATTATCAGAAACAAATATCATACTATCTGATAAATCATAAACAGAATATGTACAAATAAGGAAAGGGAGCAAAAATGAAGAATTTAAAGATTGGTCCAAAACTGATACTATGTTTTATGCTGGTTACATGTCTGTCCAGTATATCTGGTATATTGGGGGCATTTTTTTTGCACTGGTCAGATCAGAACTACAGCAAAGCTCTTGTGGAAAATGGGTTTAGCCAAGGAGATATCGGCTCATTTGATACATACCTCAATAAAGGCTCTGCTGTTGTGAGGGATATTGTGCTTCTTACTGAGGAGAAAGAGATACAGAATTCCCGCAGCGAGCTGGAACAGATTGACCAGAAAATGCAGCAGTCCCTGGATGCTCTGAAGGTAAATTGCCAGACGCCGGAAGAACAGTCGCTGATTGCAGTTATTGACCAGGAACTGCCCAGGTATATGGAAATCCGATCCCAAGTGGTGGAAATGGGACTTAAAAACCATAATGATGAGGCGTTGGACATATTCAGGAACCAGGCAAGACCGATTCTTAATAATGCTATGAACGCAGCCCAAAAGCTGGCGGACCTTAATAAACAGATGGGAAATGAAGTATCCAGGTCCCTTACGGATAACAGCAGGCTTATTATATATATGATTGTCTTTGTTATTATAATTTCAGTGAGTATATCCGTGGCAATGTCCTTCTGGGTTGCGCGTCTTATATCCAGGCCGATTCTAAACGTAAGGGATGCCGCGTTCAAGCTTGCCCAGGGAGATTTAGATATATCCATCTCCAACGATTCCAATGATGAGGTGGGAGAGATGACGCGCTCATTTTCCGAGGCTGCCGAGATGATGCGGCGCTACATCACAGATATATCCAGAGGACTGAGCGAAATATCCCATGGTAATTTTAATATTTCCCCTAATGAAAAGTACAAAGGGGCATTTATAACAATTGAAGAGTCATTGTTTACGATAATCCACTCCCTTAGCAATACTATGGGAGAAATCAACGAGGCGGCCGAGCAGGTATCCTCCGGTTCGGAGCAGGTATCCATCGGGGCACAGTCTTTGTCACAAGGCTCTACGGAACAGGCCAGCTCCATTGAAGAAGTGGCGGCTACTGTAAACGAAATTGCTTCCCGTATTAAGCGGAACGCGGAGAATGCTCTGAGCGCCAATGAGAAGGCTGTGGAAATGGGCCGCCGGATAACGGAAAGCAACCGTCAGATGCAGGACATGATACACGCCATGGATGAAATCAGCAGTTCTTCCAAAGAAATAGGAAAGATTATTAAAACCATTGAAGACATTGCCTTCCAGACCAATATATTGGCATTAAACGCTGCCGTGGAGGCTGCCAGAGCCGGAGAGGCAGGGAAGGGCTTTGCCGTGGTAGCTGACGAGGTGAGGAGTCTTGCAAGCAAATCTGCAGATGCATCAAACAGTACGTCTGCCCTTATTGAAAATTCCCTGCGCGCTGTTCTTAATGGTACAAAAATAGCTGATGATACTGCTAAGAACCTTTCGGACGTGGTTTCAGGTGTAGAGGATGTGGTAGCCACCATTGGACAGATATCCAGTGATTCCACAGAACAGGCAGATGCCATCGGACAGGTCACTCAGGGAATTGACCAGGTTTCCAGTGTCGTACAGACGAACAGCGCCACTGCGGAAGAAAGCGCTGCGGCCAGTGAGGAACTGTCAGGGCAGGCTCAGCTGCTAAAGAAACTGATTAGTCAATTCCGCCTTATCACGGTTCAGTAAGAGATTAACGGTAAAGGACTCATAACAGGCAATGAGTCCTATGCGGTAATGTGAAACAACTGGCTGCCGAGAAGTGCAGATTAGGTCCTGCCTGCTGCAAAACGCCCCCATTGAAAACAATGAGGGCGTCAGAATATAGACAAAACGGTTCAGAGAAAGCCATTCTTTGAACCGTTTTTCGTGATTCGTTATCTTTTTAATTTTCTATATGTAAATGTTGATATCATAAACCCTGTATCCGGATTATCACATACCTTTTATTAAAAACACCTCTGCCTCGTATCTGCCATTGGCAACCGCCTCTTCGTGGGTTTCATAATAGATGTCCACAACATTTCCTTTGATGGAAGCCCCAGTATCCTCCACTAAATAAATAATCTCTCCAATCCGAATCCTGCTGCCCAGTGGAAACACGTCTGGATCAGCAGCAACCGTATAATCTGGCCTGGGAGCGGTCCCTGATTTGGTAAAATGGTTTTCCCCGGTACACAATTCACAGCTGCAATAACCAGTGATTTCAAACATGCCGCAGGATTCTTCTCCGGCGGCTCCCTGGGAACTGTCCTGTAAGGGAACGTCCTTGCCTGTCTGTTTTTCCTGCGCTGCTTTGTTTATCCGGTCATCCTTGTTATCCTGGAGTCCCTCTGTTTCCAGCCCGTCCTCCCCAGAAACTGTATCCTGAATCACAATTATTCCTGGTGCCTCAACCGTATTGCTTCCATCCTCTGCCTGTACCTCTATGTCTCCTTTAAGGGGCAGAGCATAAGAATCAAAAAAATCCACCTTCAGCAGTAACACCGCCATAAAAACCAGGACAGATAAGAAAATTCTTCTGAACAACTTGCAATCCCCCTTCGTTATTATAAATTATATATCGGCTGTTCAGCAGAAATTCTAAGCTAAAACAGGACAGAAGGTGTTTTTTTCTCCTGTTGGCTTAGTAAAATATGTCCATGTTTGGGTTTATGAGCCTCAGATAGTATAGTCAAGTGTCAGAACAGATGCAAGATGCAACTAGATGGAACAGCGGCAGGAGCGGCAAAAGCCGTAAGAGGGAAGGAGAGAAGCTCCTCGTCATTATAATGCATGATATCAATTTCTAAAGAAGCGGCTGAATATAACACATAGCAGACAGCCAAGGATAAAAGCCAGCTGGAAATTGGCACACAATAGCATTGTACAATATCGGCTGTATTATCAGCCGTACGGCAAATGCTTGCGTTATCAATGGACGTATCCAAAGATTCCGACTGCATTAATTCCCACTCATAGTCACTAAGTAAATCCTGTAGGTCAGCGGCATCATTGTCAGATGGGATTGACCTCAGAAGGAGTGGCAACAGACATAAACATCACATCCTTTTATTCAATTTTAATCAATGGGATTTATCAAGAATTATTGATATATAGATTGGGTGATGAACCTCATCCCTAATAACTATTCGTTAAACGGCCCAATGTTTCGCGAAAACCCATCCCTAAGGGTGGTAGTTGCAAGGTGCGCGACAATCATTTTCCCGTAGGAGCGCACCTGTCTGCAACTATTTGCGAAACAGTAGTTTAACGAGATAGTTGTAATCTATATCAACCACCCAATTCAACCATTGCCATTTTATATAATGACTTATTCATACGGTTCAGACCGTTTTCCAAGTTATCTTCCACAAATTCAAGACTACCACCATCTGCCAGGATGACAGCGGCGAGGGTGGGCATGACCTGTCTTTTTATCCAGGTCTTTTTCTCGTCCATGGTCTTTTCATACTTTGCGACCGTTATCTTGAGTGACGATATCCCGTCCATGAAATCAGCCCAGACAGAATGTGTAGAACAGCGAGAACGATTGATGTCGTCAAGCTCAATCATCCGCATATAATGACTCAAAACACCAACAGCAACAGAACCCAGGGGGATACCAGACGTAAGCATTTTAGACACACTGACCGCCCGGTCATTCTTAAGTTCAAGTTCCCAGCGGACCCAAGGATTATCAATGTGGGTGCCAGTCGTGGATAGCTTGCGATTGCGTTCCAATTGCTTGTCATAAACCCTTAAAAAGATATCACTTGTACGACTACCAAAGTACACTGTATGGCCTGTTTTACGACCGGAAACTTCGGATTCAACGACATTGCGCATGTTGCGAAACTTTGAAACAATCTGAGTGTTTTGATATAAACAACACACATCATCCGTTGAAAAATACTTACAGCCGATATCGTCTATCGCCACATCAATCCTGGTAACATGACCATTATCACGTATGCGTTCCAGGAGAGCCACCATAAAGGTACTATCAAAATCTATGTCGTACCCCTCACCAAAGGGGGTATTTATTTTCAACGTTTCCGAAAAGCTCCGGACCAGCTCGCCTATGGCAGAGCCGGCCACATCAATATGTATACCCATGTCCGGGTTGCCATCACACAAAACACTGAGCGAATAGCCGTTAAGCCGAAACATGGTCCTGTAGCCACGGGCTCCCTTTGGCATCCGAGTAAAATCATCCATCACATAGCCGAACATATCCAGCACGTCCACAACATCAGCCGTTGACATGACCGTGAACGACAGCCAGTCAACGGATACGACTAACCCGTTATCCAGGGTTATTAAGTTTCCTTCCATCCCAACCTCCAATGTATTTAGTACCCCCGTATTACCCTACGGGGGTTTTACAAGCCATCCCCAGCGGGGAAATGGCAGAACGTAGGCATTCCACGTAATGACGAATCAAAACCGCTGGCTGGCTTGGAACTGAGAGTAGACAAGGAAATGCGGATATTGTCCGCAAGGGGCTGGCTGGACCAGGACAGGACAGCCAGCTAAAGGAGAAATGCAAAAAAGCAGATTACTTACAGATAGCCAAATCACAGACATAGCCACGGTTATTGTATTCCACATCCACCAGCATACCGGGACGAATCTCAGCGACACACTTAAGATTCAAGTTGTCGCTGACAAAGATAGAGGAAACGGATTCCCCTTCCACCTGCGCATCCTTAAATGCCGAATGCAGTGTAACCCCCTTAACGGGATTACCAGTCTTACGGCTGACATAATCAACAGACTGAATACCTAATACCTTAACTTTCATAAAATTACCTTCCTTTCAATATTCTATTATCAACGTACCGCCCAGGGCGTTTACATCAACCTGGGAGGGCAGTATTTCTGCCTAAATCCAACCGTCAATTTCTCAATAGCAATTGACAAACAGACCGCTTAAACAAAATGTAACCAACCGTAACAAATATGTAATTGATTACAGATATGGGAGGGGGTATACTAGATGTACCACAAAAAAGAAACCCCACCCACCATATAGGCCATATCACACCAAGGAGGTGAAAACATGGATTTAATAAAATACTTTATCTTAGGTATTGGAATGGCAATCAATGCAATGATTTACTTAATCGGAACAATCGCTACATTCATCCAAAACCTTCACTCAGCTTTTACACGGACTTGTGACCGTTACCCAAAGGGCAGTAGCTTTAAAGGGGAAGGGGCTAGGCCCCTTGTTCCACTATGTTGTTAAGTTCATCCCAGAGGGAAGTAAGCTGAACGAATGAATCCGTTGCCCTGGTAATTGCATCAGCATCACCAGAATTGAACGCTTCCACCAACTTACTACTGGCAATATCCTTGTAGTTCTGAAAAACCTGTTTTTCCTTTTTGGTCATATCATTTTCCCCTTTCAAATTCTTGAATCGTTTGCTATACTTAGGTTGATACCTAATGTCCAGTTCTCACTACTACACTGCCATGTTCTCATTGCTACTGGAACTTTAAGTATCATTTATTAACTTGTAACTACAGTATAACATATATAGGACTATATGTATATAGGCATATATACTAAATATATAGCCCTATATATGTGAATTTTGTATATAGGCCTATAGGTGAGGTTATGAAAAAACAAGAATATATAAGAGAATACAACAAAGAAGTATATAAAACAGTAAAAGTCTACATCCGTGAAGAAGAGTATCCAGAAGTCATTGCGCACATGAATAAAAAGGGATATACAAAACTGAGCGGATATATCAAAGACCTAATAGCCCAGGACATGCAGGCAGGAGAGAAGCCGGGAATACACGTCCAGAACAGCAACGGAGTTGTTATAGGGGACAACAACAAGGGCGTCATTGTTGGGGACGTTAAGGGAAACGTGAAGTTGTAGGTCAGTGCTTTTTCCAGAATCTCAGCATTTCCTGCCTTTCCTTCGCCGCGCCGACCAGCGTCTGGCGCTTGCTCAGGGCAGGCAATCCAGGGAGGGGGGAACCCTCAAAGGATGGGAGCTGGGGAGGGTCAAAGCTTTTGAAATATTTTGCATATTTTGGTATGTATGTAAAGCGGACTGAGCCGAAGGGGGCAAACAATAACGAGTCAATGTTATAATCATCAACTATCTTGCTTTCACCCTGGGATGATTTATCCGCATGGACAACGGTGAGGGATTTAGTTACACGCCGGGCAATCGAAAAACAGTTGAAAAAGTTCTGGACAATGTACAAATGGTCGGTGAGGTCACGTATCTTTTTATCGATATCAAAGGACTGGCTAAATAAGTATACAACATGTTGGTATTGACGCTGATATTTGAAATATACCTTTACATGCTCAGGGAAGTTTTTGAAGTTGCGGTTATCCCAGACAAGCCCCACTTCGTCAACCAGGATAAGGGAATTAGGTGGGAACTGATAGCGGCCGAAGTCCTCTGTTTCAAACTGTATACAGCCGGGAATTTCACGGTCACAGAAAACATTCCAGCCCTTTTTTTGATATTGCAAAGCAAGCTTTGTCATAAGAGTAGTCTTGCCAGAACCTTTGCGCCCAAAACACATATAGAGCTTGTAAGGGTTGCGATACTTAAACGCATGGTAGGCAAAGAACATGAACACGCAGAACAGCAGAACCATAATGAAACCTATGATATACATGCAATAATCAACCTCCTAACAATACATACAATACCAGCCGTAACCAATATGGCAATCATGCCATAGTATAAGGGATTTTCAAAATCTATCGTAAGGGATACCGGGTATAAAAATATATCCATAAAAGCAGTTAGAAACTCAATCATAGCAAACCTCCAAAAGGTTCCTAGGGGCTTTTATACCCCTAGGAAGTAAAGCATCAAACCGAGTGGAATACACGGATGAAGAAGGATACAATCGCCCCCACAAAGAACAGGGACATTGCAAGGAGCAGGATAGGCTGGTTCAGAATCCAGCCAAGAAGCAGGCCGATTTCAGACCACATCCAGGCCGCAACCTGGGTAAACGCATTTAAAAGTTCTGTCATAATCAATTACCTCCTTACACAGAATGAAATACACGGATGAAGAATGATACAATGGCCCCTACAAAGAACAGGGACATTGCAAGGAGCAGGATAGGCTGGCCAAGAACCCAAGTAAGAAGCTTGCCAATCTCAGCCCACATCCACGCGGCCACCTCCGTGAAGGAACCCAGCAGGGAAGTCATGCCAGCCGGACTAGCGTCACTAGCAAACGCCGGGAACGACATGGACACAACCGCCACAGACGTGACAGGAACGGCCCGATACTTACGAAGGAAACAACGGATTTTTAACATGAAAGATACCTCCTTTTTAAGATAAAATTTGTTTGAATATATTAATAACTCGCCGGACCAGGGGAAGAACAATTAACAAAACCCCTACCCAGGCGCAGTCATTCCAAAGGAAACGGGCAAACACGGTGAGTTGCGTAAAAATCCAATCAACGACAACATTGACTTCCGAAAACACATCAATCACCTACCTCCGCAGACCAGATATTTTGCAAGCCATAAGAACCCATCAATGAGCCACAGGAAGAGGATAAAACCCATCACATATACAAGCGGTTCGAACTGGACAGGGACAAGGCCGATTAACGCAGTGACTTTTTCAATAAACATAACAGAATAGCACCTCCAATCAGGATACAAGCATACTGGATAATATCATCCGAATAGAACGTGAACGGCGCAGATTCAACACGAACTATAACATATGTATCCGTGTAACTCAGGCGGTCATAAGAACCACCTGACCAGTAGTAACGGCGGAAGTAATTGGGACTTCCATAGTTGTGGTTATTTGAAAAGTTATTGCCAAGGCAAGGGGCCATAAATACCAACGTCCCTTCGTCCGACCTGGGAGCAAAACTGTCATAGACCACAAGGCCCTGAACTACGGAATCCGACACATTCCAGAGCTGTTTATCGGAATCTATAAAAAGGGACGCCCGGTCAGTGGAAGGGAACAGGAGAGTACACGGCGTACCATCAACCACGCAATCAAAACGGACGCAATTAACATAATCATTCTCAGCATTGGCAGATAGTAACGAATATGTGGATATATCTTCATACGGTACAACAGATTCCAACACGCCATCCACATCCTGTACTTCATCCAAAGGCGCCTTTTTAGCATTTGATGCAGATGCGATATCAGCAACAGCGAGGTCACGGAAATGATAATACATATAATCCAGAAATACATCATCAAGAACGAAGGTTGATAAGCCAGTTTCGTCAGAACTTCCATTTATTTCTTCCATCCTTTCTTGAAATTCTTCCCATTCCTCGTCACTTAAAGAGCCAGACACAGGTATATTGGAAGTATCCTTTTTTTCCGCTTCGGAAGGCGTAGCAACCGAAGCATAAGCGGGAACCGAAAACATAAGTAGGAACACACTAATCAGGCTTACCAGATGAACGGCTCTTCGATTGTTTATGCGGCCTGGGCGGTCGGACAGCGGAACCAGGGGAACCGCCGGCCCCCTTGAAGGATACCACAAGGGAAGATATGAACACCGACACAACAAGACACGCCGTAAGAAAATCACCAAAGCTATAACCTCCTATATCCAAAGCAAACAAACATTCTACAATGTGCACCAAAATATTAACACAAAACGTAATCACCTCACGCATAATCAAGACCCCTTATTTATTATCTGGAATATAACCGCCAGGGCAACCGGGACGGCCAGAAACGCAACCAGCCAGGATGGAAGATAGGAAAGGCAGGCGAAGAGCCAGGCAATGCCACGACCCACGTTTACAACCACCTGTACAACCATCTCAAACAGGTTGATAATGAAATTGATTGCGGTTGTTAAAAAAGCTACAATTCCTTCAAAAAACTTAAACATGTAGATACCTCCTAACTACCAGATTTAAACCGATAGTAACCGATTGCAAGCAGAGATACAGACAACGTAAGAGCAAACGCAATCGGAACATTCAAGGAGCCCAAACCATCATAGATACCCGTAAGGAAAAAGGATATATCAGCCAGCGGAGCCGTGAACTTATCGAAGTGATTGCCATACTCAAACGAGTTGACTTTATCCTTTGCCTGATTAAAAACTTCATCCTCTTTTTTCTGGTATTCATCAAGGGAATTATTTAATCGGTCATTCTCAGAGAGCATACCAGAGTTATCATAACCGTTGGTGATTTTATCGGTATTGGCGTTGTTGTTATTGATAATGTCCGTGGTATTCGATTCCCCAGCGGCTATCATATCGTCTGTATTTTGACGGTCGGCCTGTAATTGCTCAGAATGTTGCTGGTTCATTTTATTGTAAAGATTAGTGAACTCTCCAGCAAGCTGATTCCAAAAAGCCGTAAGCTGAGAAGAAATAGTCTGAATGGTATTTTTTATTAATTCGATGATAGTATCACCCTGTTCCACCTGCTGGGCCGTATTATTAGAAATACTCTGGTTAATGTCCTGGTCAACATTGCCGGAATCAGGGGAACCACCCTGTACAGGCGCATCACCGGAAAGACGGGTAAAATTAATGCTGACATAGCCACCATATGGCGGTGCAGGAGAGTCATAAGCCAAAAAATTAGATATATTAAGCTGGCTTGTAGAAGCACCAATGGATAAATCAGTAGAAAGCCTAAAATCGCCAGAGGAGTAATAACCATCAACATAATAATTGGATTCCTGCTGACTTACATTATTACGCCTGACACCAAACCAGATGGAACTGGACTGATATACAATGTTAGTGTTACTACCAAAATGTACAGACATCTTATATTTACCAGCCGGAGGTAATGCACCTTTATGCAGGACAAAACCAAACCATATAGGTGATGCATAGTCAGAAGGAAGTGACATGGAAGCATAACCATTCTTATCCAACCATACCTCCTTATAACGGATGACCCCAGCCATATCATAATAAGACAGACACATCTGGACAGAGGTAAGATTGACCGTATTAACAACGGAATCGTCACCAGACGACATAAGGACAGGGGCTTCCAATGCGTCAAAACCATCCGTTTCCATATAATCTTGAGATAGAGTCGCATTACTGGATGTTGCAACATCCGCATATTCGTCCAATGACTGAACAAAACCAAGATATGATTCAGACGGTAAGGCATTGGAAGGCGTAGCAACGGATGCAAACGCAGGAAAGACAAACAGTACCGATAAGGAAAGCGCAACAAGAACAGCCATGAAGCGTTTACACCTCACAGAAACCACCTCCTATATTTATTCAGTTATTAAATGGGTTTTCAATCGATTTATATAGAATTGTTGTTATAAATACCAACTATTCGTTAAACTAGACTTTCGCGAATAGTTAGCAGGGTGCTTTTATGTGTTGCAAACAATCCGGTTACTGCTTCTGTGTGGCTGGTTTGTAATATAAATAAGGAGGTTTTGCATGAAACTTTTAAACTCTGTGAGGAAGTATGGTGCGTTGCCGATTGCTTCCGGTCTGGTGTCTGTGGGGCTTGCGGTTCCTGCCTTTGCGGCTGAGGGAAGCCCTGCAGGTCCTACTGATTGGTCTGGTGTTATATCGGCTCTCACTGCCCAGGTATCCATCAGTACCATTATGGGTGCGCTTGCTACATTTGTCGCCGCCGGTATCGGTATCGTGTTTACCTGGTGGGGTGTTCGTAAGGGGATTCGTTCCCTTATGGCGGCATTCCGTAAAGGCCGCATGTCCATCTAGTCCCCTGGGGTCTGGCCTTCCATGGTTAGGCCCCCTTTTTTTGAAAGGAAATGTTTATGGAAACTAACTTATTGGATGGTAGTTTAAATCCGGTCAATGTCGTAAAGGTGATTAAGCATAACCACGATTTTTATAAATCACATCCCGGTTACTTTAGGCCCGAAGGATTGCTTGTCTTTTGTGGAGAACAAGGGTCTGGAAAAACCTTGTCCGCTGTGCAGTATGTTAAGCGGTTATGTGAGGAATATCCCCGGGCTATCCTGTGCACCAATGTCCAGATTAGTGGCCTCTCTCCTGTTACTGAGGTGGTCGAATACGACGGCCTGGATTGTCTTAAGAACCTGGAAAATGGCTACTATGGTGTGATTTATTTGATTGATGAAATTCACCTGGAATTTAATAGCCTGGAATCAAAGAACATTGACATTGAGGTTATGATTGAGGTCAGCCAGCAGAGAAAACAAAGAAAGCATATCATAGGTACATCCCAGGTATACGGGCGGCTTGCAAAACCGTTTCGGGAGCAAATCAGGAATGTGGTGCTTTGTTCCAACTTCTGCAAAATCCTTCAGATTAATACCTTGATTGATGGTGCAAAATCGGTTGAAAAGGATGGAAAGCTAATCACGGAATCAGTAAAGCGGTTCTTTTGGTTCCATAAGCCTGAATTGTATGACAGCTATGATACATACGCAAAAATGAAGCGTTATAAAAAAGAATGGCAAGGAAGGAGGTTGTCTTGATGGTACAGGAAGCAATTAATCTGTTTGCGGATGTGGTTGCGGCGGCTATCCCTTATGCGGTGGTGTTCGCATTGGGCCAGCGTCTGGTTACTATGTTCTTGGGGATGGCCTTTAAAGGTTATGTGGAAATATGATGATGAGGTGGAAACATGTTATATTATGTACTTTGGTTCTTTCTGCTTTTGGGTGTAGCAACGTTTTTGCGGATGAGTACACGCTTACTGAGGAAAATCAGGCGGCTGATTCGGTTCAGGATGAAAATGCGGTACCTGATTTAAACGGCTGGTTATCTTCTGTTTCGGATGATGATATAGACTTTGACCAGTACCAGGAAATCATGGCAATTATGTATCCTGAATTGGCTGAAACAGACGATGAAGAGGAAGAGGAATTGTTGGACGATGGTATAGATGTTGCGTCCCCTTCCACTGCTTCACGGTCTAAAGCTGGCCAGACGGTTCAGAACATTCTTACGTTTAATAGTGTGGCTCCTGCTTCGGTTTATCCGTCTCCGGGTGATGGTACTATTTCAACTACGTATCTACAGTACTTTAAAGATATGCTTGTAAAGCTTCCGCATGATACACAATATGTTTTCTTTCGGGTGAATGACTATGAATATCGTATGGTATATGGTGATGCAATTAATCTTTCTGGTGATGTATTTAGCGGGGATGATTTAAGTTATATCCGCTATTACCGCACTAATAACTATAGTGTCTGGAAGTTGGAATCCGGTTATGAGGGAAGCTTCCGATTAACGACAAACGGTTATCTTGTATATAGCAATGTCGGTGATTTATACCCGTCAATGAATGGGGGTGTTTATACATATGCGGTTTATGCGTGCCTGTTTGTGCTGGTGCTTACTCTTCTGTTTAACCTTGTCCATGCCTTTTTCTTCGTGGGCAGATACCGCTTCTAGCAGTAATGCGAAAAGGGCCGTTATGTCCAGTGATATGTTACCATTTCAGGATTACATGGAAACGGATGATTTTGATACGTTGGGTGTACCTGCTCTTATGTCTGATGGTGGAGAATCTTTTAGTACAATTGATTTTACTGGTAGTAAGTTTAATTTACGGTATTACGATATGAGTAATAACGTAAAGGACGTTTCTGTCAATCTTAATGCGGATGGTTACGCTAGTATTGCTAGGCCGTCTGATTTTGTTAAATCAGTTGAAATTGAGATACGTTTATTTAAGAGTAATTTACCATCTGCTGGTAAGTATAATATGAATGTCCATTTTGGTTCCAATACTGGCGGGTTTACCTATACCGATGCTTTTGTCTGGAGTGGAAAAAATAACAAGAACGCTGGTATGCAACAACAGCAGACATCCATTGATTTTTCACAGGGTTCCGGTGATTTTAACATATCTACCATTGTTGAGATTGGCAATATAGATTATTTGAATGTCGGTGCTTATTCTTCTGGTATCATTCCTCCTGTTGGCGGCTTTTTTACGGTTTCATTTACAAAGGTTTCTGGTTCTGTTGCGCCTGATGTAACTACGGCTGGCGGTTCTTATTCTTCTGGTGATGCTCTTGCTGATAATACAGCCCGGCAGGTAGAACAAGGTGACACAATAATTGAGCTTATTAAGAATACCATTCAGACTATTAGTTTTCAGCTTACATCTTTCTGGAATCAGTTGGCTGGTGAGTTTACAAATCTTTACAACAAAATGAACCAGCATCATCAGGAAAGCATGGATAAGGTGGACGAACAAATAGATAATGACAATGCTAATACAGACAAGGTTACAACTGCCATAGAAGCTCATGGGAACTTTATCATAGAGGGGCTTAAGTCCCTCTTTATCCCCTCGAATGAATATTTCAAGTCTTGGTTTGACAGCATGTATCAGTTCTTTAATGACAGGCTGGGCTTCCTCATGCTCCCCGTTGATTTGCTGGTGCGTATGGTTGATATATACACGTCTGCCGGTTCTTCTTCTGCTGGTATTCCCTTTCCGGAATTTAAATGGATGGACGGTACAGTTATTATTCCTGCCCAGACGGTTCAGTTTGATTTCCTATCAACGGATTGGGGGAAAGGCATTCAAAATAAGCTTTATTTTGTCGGCAATCTAATCATGATTGGCGCCTTACTCTCCCTCATGCATAGGAAATTTGAGGAGGTGTTGCGCAATTGATTTTACAAGCTGTATTTGACCTTGTAGCGGCCCTGTTAAAACTGGTCTTTGGTTGGATTAATCTGCCTGATATGCCGTCTGCTGTAACATCCGTGATTGATGAATTATTTACCTGTATACAGGGCGGCATGGGTATCATTAGTGTGTTCGTTGATATGTCCATGGTGAAGATACTTCTGCCTGTCCTGCTGATAGTTGTGAACTTTGAACACGTTTGGAAGTTCACCATGTTTATATTGCGCAAGATACCGTTCCTTGGTATTGAGTGATTGGATGTGTGTATCCGGCCTGCTAGGCTTCGCCGCAGGCCGGGGCTGTCCTGATTGGAGGTTTTTATGTCTACGTTTTTAACATGTTCGTGTTCTGTTTGTCCACATTTTCATTGGTTTATCTGGTTTTGCATGGGTTGTGCATGGGGGATGGTTTGGACTGGTATTTTTAATCCCCTTGTTACTTCCTTTTTGTTATTCCTAGTACGATTGCTAAAACGAATGCTAAAACGATTACGGTTATAATTGTGTTCGTTGGGTTTTGAAAACAAAATGTTCCAATTTTTTTAATTGTTTCTGCCATTTTCCATCCCTCCTAAGGTTCTGCCGGGCGGCTGACTCTCTTTACATGTTGATTGTGCCAGTATTATCCCGCCCTATGTTGACTGTTTTACTGCTCTTCTCTCCTGCCCGCTCCATGTCTTTCTTGATTAGGTCGTTTACATAGGCATTTAGTGACTTATACCCCTTTGCTTTCCAGTGTGCTTCTATGATGGCTTTCTGTCCTTTAGGAAAATTTATACTAGCTCTGTCATATGATTCTTTGTTAAATTCATTTTTGTATTTTGTTGCATTGAAATCACTCATTTATTGTTCCCTCATGCATCTTGTGTAAGATGTACAATAAAAAAACTTATATCTTGTGCAAGATGTCAATATATATCTTACGCAAGATGTAGTATACTATAGTTACAAAGTTAATAAAGCTCCATAGCAACGAGAACACAAAGTGTAGCAGTGAGAATGGAGCCACTGATTCAACATAAGTATATCAGATTCATAGCAAAAAAGGAAGGGGAAAGAGAAATGACAAAAAAGGAGAAAGAAATTTTTCGGCGTTACCTTGATTATTCATGTACTGAAATGGTTCGTTGTATGTCTGATTCTGGTGAAGGGCGCACTGAAAGCGCTGTTGCTTCTGCTGTATTTGTTCAGTTGCAAGGTTTATGGAACGAACTTAATAAGGTTGATACGGAGCAAGGGGCCTAACCCCTTCCCCTTTAATGCGGCCCCCTTGATTGGTGGACGGTTCCCAGCCCGTGAAACGCAGAGGAAAGGCTATTATGTTCAAGCGGTTGTTGTCGGTGCATTGGAAACCGTCATTGTTGGATTTAGGCAGAAATACTGCCCTCCCAGGTTGATGTAAACGCCCTGGTTGGTACGTTGACAATAGAATATTGAAAGGAAGGTAAAATCATGAAAGTTAAAGTTTTAGGTATTCAGTCCGTTGACTATGTGAGCCGTAAGACTGGCAACCCTGTTAAGGGGGTTACATTGCATTCTGCCTTTAAGGATGCGCAGGTGGAGGGCGAATCTGTATCCTCTATTTTTGTCAGTGATAATCTGAATCTCAAGTGTATTTCTGAGATTCGTCCCGGTATGCTGGTTGATGTTGAATACAATAACCGTGGTTATGTCTGCGATTTGGCTATCTGTAAGTAGTAGTCGGCTTTTCGCACTTCTCCTTATGCTGGCTGTTCTGTCCTGGTTCAGCCAGCCCCCTTGCGGGTGATTCCCGCATTCCCTTGTTCGCTCTCTGTGCCAGGCCAGACAGCGGTTTAGATTCGTCATTACGTGGAGTACCTACGTTCTGCCATTTTCCTGCTGGGGATGGCTTGTAAAACCCCCGTAGGGTAATACGGGGGTACTAAATACAGTGGAGGTCGGAATGGAAGGAAACTTAATAACCCTGGCTAATGGGTTAGTTGTGTCGGTTGACTGGCTGTCGTTCACGGTCACGTCAACAAATGATTTGGTGGATGTCCTGGATATGCTGGGATATACCACTGAGGACTTTACACGGATGCCGAAAGGTGCCCGTGGCTACAGGACTATGTTTCGGCTCAATGGTTATTCCCTTAGCGTCCTTTGTGACGGGAATCCTGATATGGGAATCCATGTGGATGTAAGTGGCTCTGCCATAGGCGAATTGATACGTAGTTTTTCGGAAACATTGAAAATAGATACCCCCTTCGGTGAGGGGTATGACATAGATTTTGACAGCACATTTATGGTATCTCTCTTGGAGCGCATACGTGATAATGGCCATGTTACCAGGATTGATATTGCGATAGACGATATCGGCTGTAAGTACTTCTCAACGGATGATGTGTGTTGCTTATATCAAAACACTCAGATTGTTTCAAAATTCCGTAACATGCGTAACGTGGTTGAATCCGAAGTATCTGGCCGTAAAACAGGCCATACGGTATACTTTGGCAGTCGTACAAGTGATATCTTTTTGAGGGTTTATGATAAGCAGTTAGAACGCAATCGAAAGCTTTCCGCAACTGGTGCCCATATTGATAATTCTTGGGTGCGCTGGGAATTGGAACTTAAGAATGACCGGGCAGTTAGTATATCTAAAATGCTTGTATCTGGTATTCCCCTGGGTTCTGTTGCTGTTGGTGTCCTGGGGCATTACATGCGGATGATTGAGCTTGACGATATCAATCGTTCCCGTTGCTCTACATATTCTGTCTGGGCTGATTTCATGGATGGTATATCATCATTAAAGATAACCGTCCCAAAGTATGAAAAGACCATGGACGAGAAAAAGACCTGGATAAAAAGACAGGTCATGCCCACTCTCGCCGCCGTCATTTTGGCTGATGGTGGTAGCCTTGAATTTGTAGAGGATAATCTGGAAAATGGTTTAAATCGCATGAGTAATTCGTTGTATAAAATGGCAATGGCTGAACTTTGTGATTGATATAGATTGCAACTAGTTCGCGAAAGTCTGGCTTTCACAAATAGTTGACGGTCGAGCGCGCTCCTGCGGGAATATTCCATGTCGCGCGCTGTCAACTACCATTTCCCTGACTGGCTTCGCCAGACATTTTCGTGAAAGTCCTTACCGTGCTTTCGCGAATAGTTGTCTCTATTCTATGAATATCTCTTTCGTATCCACCATGGGCTTGTTAAGTACGGTAAATCTGTATTTACTCCCCCGTACTACCCGACCAGGGTCTGTAATCTTTGTGTAGTCCATATATTGACAGAATTTAGTCCTCCCGTATAACTATATGGGAATGGAAATTACAAAATTGAAAGTATGCACAAAACAAATGAATCAAGATAATGACTGGATAAGAACCAGGTACATCTAATTATTATTTAATTACATAGACTGCCAGGTACCAATTCTACGTACCATACCTATATCTGTTTAAAAAGCCTCCTCCTTTCCTTTTGTGCTGTCAAGGGTCTCCCTCCCCCTTATCCATCCCAAAACGGCAGGAAACGGCATTCTGGACATTCAGAAGGTTTGTTCATGTACATGTATCCTCTCATATCCAACTATTCAGCCGAAATGATACTTTCACGAATAGTTGGAAACAATTAAACAATTTTAATATCCCTGCTCCGGATGATAGAATTTTTTCAAGTTGTTATACATCGGGTCAATGACACCGAATATAGGAAGCTGTATATCGGATACGGACTGGTCCACGATATCTCCGTTTATGACATACCAGTGATGATAGGAAGCTCCCTTCTGGTCTGAACCTGCAGGATAAATGATTTCTGCATTCACTGTATGTCCCGTATATTCGTTGAGGCGGGCCAGAACCTGCTCCGCGGTTTCCTCCAGGGCACCTGCTTTCTCCGCATACTCAGCCGGATCCATATCCTCCAAATAAAAATCCAGAGAAACACTCAAATACCATAGGTCCGGCTTCCTTTTAAAGATGCCGGCGTAATCAATATCATATAAAGGGAAAGCTGATTCCGGATTTTCCCAGTCCATGCTGCTGTCCGATTCATCCAACAGAGGCGATGTTTTTAGCGTCACTTCTGCCCTGGGACCTGCTGTAGACGCAGGTCCCTCATACGGCCTGTCTGTTAAATGGTCTCCGCTGACATAATAATTGAGAAATCTAATCCAGTACTCAGGCTGCCAGCAGACAGCGGGTATCACAGGACTGATTACATCCCTGGCATATACCTCTCCTGTCATGGTCTGGAAATTCTTTTCTATGCAGTATCCGAATGGGTGTTCCATGCTTCTGTCCTTAAAGTTGCTGAGCAGTATGGAACGCTCCTGTCCTTCCTTATCCTTATAACCGATTTCCCATGTGTAGATGTTTGGGGAATCAAAGGGCGTGGCCGTATAACCGTTCTCTTTTGCCAACACCGTCCACCCCTCTCCCAGCAGCCGGTCCAGGTCATCATGGTATACCTTTGTATAATCCGTGGTTATATTATTTTCAAGGTAATCAATCATCTGATTGGCCAGCAGGAGCCCCGATATCATGACAATAAGGATGGCAGTCGCCAGGATTCCTGTGCTCTTTTTCAATGGCTTCATTGTCTCCCCCTTTATCTGGTGTAGCTGAAATACAGAAAAATTGCTGTGGTCACCTGCTTACAGAAAAATATGAGCAGCAGATCCAGTCCAAGAATGACCAGACTGTTGGCCGTTGACAGGCCGCCGTCCTCTGCCAGCTTCTTTATCAGCTCCTGGTTCTCTTCCTCCGTCCTGTCTTTACACCCATGAAAATCGAGAACTTCTTTGGTGTGTTTCCAGAACATCCGGTCAGCGGATTTTCCCAGAGGATAGAATTCCAGCGCCAGCATAATCAGGAAGAACAGAAATACATAGCCGGTATCATAAGGCAGAGAACGGCTTCCCTTGTGCATCCATCCATAAGCGGCAGCCATCAGAGGAACAGCTGTCATATTTATGACAATGAGCCACAGGGAGATGTCGAACATGCCTCTTTTGGCAAACCACAGGTTTCCGGCAAATCCGGCAAAAGGATTAAATTCCGGCTTGTTCTGGGCCTTCCTGAACCGTTTCAATGTATCTTCCTCGATGTGGACCAGACAGTCCCGGATGTCAGATACCAGGTAACCGTCCAGCCGCGTTTTTTCATCCTCAGGACTGTTTACGCGCTTGGGCACGATTTTGAATCTGTATTTACAGTAAGGACATTGTATACGGTCCTGTTCCAGCTCTTTCTGGCAAATGGGGCATTTTAATTTTTTCATGTACGGTCAGCCTTTCCCGCCAAAAGCCCATTGGTGCCTGGCGCTGTCTGTCTGTTTCAGTGAGGGTTTTCTGTCAAAATCTATCTGGCTCTATTTTATCACACCTCACCTGGATATGCCAGAAAAAGGAAGCCGCAAAGTGCTTCTATGGATATATTGTATTGTTTGTGGTATAGTGAAATTATCAGAAAATGATAAAGGAGAATGAGAATGGATAGTGGGGAAATGGTATGTTACTGCGCTGGTGTCACTAAGGCACAGATTCTGGAAGCTCTGGATAACGGAGCCCGGAACTTAAACGATATAAAACAAATGACAGGGGCATGCACCATTGGCAGATGTAAAGAATTAAGTCCCACAGGGAAATGATGTTCCTCTGCGATTATAGGTATAATCAGGGAATACAATCATATTTCTTCAAACTAGCCCTATCATTACATCATAATCATAAATTCTAAACATAAATTCTAAACATAAATTCTAAACATACATTCTAATTATACGGTCCAATCATACGGTCCGCTATTTCTTACATCTGCCGGCAAAAGGCTTCCGGAATTTTGGAGTATATGCCTGATATCCTCCAAAATCCGGAAGCCCAAACTTTGTCAGTTGATTCCCAAAAGCTTCAGTATTTCAATGTGTGGCTTGTCTGCATCTGCCTGGAATACATCAATATGATTCAGATCTCCGCTTCTGTCCGTAAAGGCAGGAAACAAAAAGCCGCACACAGGTTTATCCGGCTCATACTCCCCGCTCAGGGGGCAGACAGCGCAAATCATATATTCAAATACTTCCTCTGATTCCCACTGGCGTTCCTTGTCAGAACCTTTTGCCGGGATATCATAACGGTCATGGAAAACCAGGATGGCATACGCCCTGTCTGCACGGTAATGCTCCATGACAACATCATAAAAGGTATCCATCAGGGCATCGTTTTTCAGGCCGCATTCGTTCATGGCCATAAGCAGCTGCCACATACTTCCAGGTTTCCGCGCACTTTGAGGATATTCGTATTTTTTCAGGTTCACATTCGTGGCTGAAAAGGGAATTTCCTTAGCCAGCTTCAGTTTCTTTGTCCGTTCTGATGCTGATAATTTCAGAAAATTAATATTAAAACTCCCATCAAAATCCCCGTCCCTGTCAACATAACATCCTGCAATCCTGGTAAAAGAGGTGCGGGAAAGGGTCATCCGTCTTGTAAGCTCCAGCATGTCATCTCTGTTTATCATAATCTGTCCGTTACCTTTCCGTCTTTTCTGTCATTCACAAACAGATTGTACCATATACTTCATGGACCAACAACTTATTTTCCGACTGTAAAGGAAGGCCTGTAAAAGAAAGCGCGGTTTTAGCTGCGATTATTATGAAGCCTGGATTGAGATATCTGTCTGGTATGGATGGGAAGGCGGACGGTTAAACAGCAGCACTTCTCACAGAGGACAAATATCCGTATCCTCCCACCCATACCCCTGTAATCGTATTATCTTCGGTATCCAGCTTAACGTATATTCTGGAAATGCTGTTTAGATTACGCCCCTGCTCAAAGATATACTGGTCTTGTTTTGATGCGTACCTGTATAAATAGCAGGCCAGCGCACAGTTGGAGGTGCCGGTGGCGGATTCCTCATCTATGCCGTAAAGCGGGGCAAAATTTCTGCATATGGCAGTCAGGTCCGTTTCTTTTGCCGGGGAGAAGGCATGGATGCCGATGCATTCTTTCTCAAGGCTCAGCCTGGTGATGGCGGAAAAATCAGGTGTCATCCTGCCCAGAATCTCAGGGTCCGTCACAGGAACCATAATATCCTTTAATCCTGTGGACACGATTTGCACAGGTAAGGTATCGGCGATGCCGTCCGGCTCAAAGCATGCCTCCACATCCGCCTTATCCAGCCTTTCGTAGAATTCCGGGGTATTCTGTTCCATGAAAATCAGGCCGTTTTCATCCACACGTATTCTCAGTATACCGGATTTCGTCTCAATGGTATACTCCTGTTTTTCAAGCATCCCCAAGTGCCGCAGCACAGCAAAAGTCCCGATTGTGGCGTGACCGCACAGAGGGACCTCCCCCGCAGGGGTAAAGTATTCTAATTTAAAATCAGCCAGCTCTGAATCAGCGACAAAGGCTGTCTCTGAATATCCCATCAGAAAGGCTGTTTTTGTTTTTTCTGCTTCATTCAGGCGGTGCTGCCGCAGAACTACGCCAGCCTTGTTTCCGCCACTGTTATCTTTGCTGAACGCATTTGCCACATAAACATCCATTGTTATTCTCCGATGGGGAACATAACCCGGTTCTTAAACTCCTGTGCCTTGCCGTCGTTCCAGTCATGGACTGGTCTGTAATAACCGGCGATCCTGCTGTAAACATCTGCAGCGCCATTGCATTTCGGACAACGCTCCTGTCTGCCGGGCAGATAACCGCAGGTCTGGCAGATGGTGTAAACAGGAGACAGCGTGAAACAGGGAATACAGTGTTCTGTAATCATGCCGCTGAGCAGATCCCGTGCCTTTCTCCAGTCCTCCAGTTCCCTCTCCATGTACACATGGAATACAGTGCCTGTGGTATAAAGGGGCTGCAGGGAATCCTGGTTTATGAGTGCATCCTGCAAGGTGCCGTCATAATCCGCCGGCAGTTTGGTGCTGTTTGTATAATAGGGGACGTCGCCTTCATGGCCGGCTGTCCGGATCCCGGAAAAACGCTCCCGGTCCAGTCTGGCGAAACGGAAGGTGGCTGACTCTGCCGGCGTCGCTTCCAGGCCGTAGAGATTACCGTACTCCATCTGATATCCAATCAGCTTTTCACGCATATGGTTCAGGACAGAGACAGCGAACTTCTTTGTCTCTCCGGATTCCAGGCCGGCCTTCAGCCACCGCGCATTGAGCCCTGCTTCATTCATGCCGATGACGCCGATGGATGAAAAGTGGTTGTCAAAATCAGTGAGGTAACAGGCCGTATAGGGATAAAGACCATTCTTTAACAGGGTGGAGATCACATTCCGCTTAATGCTCAGGGAACGGGCAGCCAGGTCCATCATCTGGTCCAGCCGGGCATAAAACTCTTTCTCGTCCTTTGACTGGTATGCAATCCGGGGCAGATTGACCGTGACCACGCCGACAGAACCAGTATGCTCTCCGTATCCGAAAAAGCCGCCGGCCTTTTTCCGCAGCACATGGAAGTCCGGCCGGATTCCATCATAAGAAGTCCTTACATCTTCCGGTTTCATGCCGTTTCCCATGTAATTGATGAAATACGGGGTCCCGTAATGGGATGCCAGGGAAAACAATAACCGGTTTTGTTCGGTATCCGACCAGTCATAATCCGCTCCTATCCCATAAGCCGGAATGGGATATTGGAATCCCAGGCCATTGGCATCGCCTTCCAGCATGGTCTCCAGAAATGCCCGGTTGACCATGTCCATCTCCTTCTGGCAATCCCCATATGTAAAATCCATTCTCCTGCCGCCCACAATGGCCTTTTCGCCAGCCATGTCCCCCGGCACCTTCAGGTCCATGAAAATATGGGAAAACGGAGCCTGGGTACCCCAGCGGCTGGGGGTGTTGACTCCAAAGACAAACGCCTCCATGCATTTCTTAACCTTATCATAGGACAGGCTGTCTGCCTTTATAAAGGGAGCCAGGTAGGTGTCAAAGGAGGAAAATGACTGGGAGGCAGCCCACTCATTCTGCATGATTCCAAGGAAGTTTACCATCTGGTTGCAGAGAGTGGCCAGGTGCTTGGCCGGGGATGCGGTAATCTTCCCGGTGATGCCGCCAAGTCCGTCTAACAGAAGCTTCCTGAGGGACCACCCGCAGCTGTAGCTGGTCAGCATGGATAAATCATGGATATGGATGTCCCCGTTTACATGGGCATCGGAAATCTCCCTGTCATAGACTTCCGTAAGCCAGTAATTGGCAGTCACTGCGCCGGAATTGTTCAGAATCAGCCCGCCCACAGAGTATGTAATGGTTGAATTTTCCTTGACGCGCCAGTCCTCCACCTTTACGTAGTTATCCACCACATCCTTGTAGTCCAGGATGGTCTTATCTAAATTCCTGATTTTCTCCCGCTGTTTCCGGTATAGTATGTAGGCCTTGGCCACATCGGTGTAGCCGGATTCTTCCAGTACCTTTTCCACGCTGTCCTGGATATCTTCCACGCTAATCCGGCTGTCTTTTATCTTCTCCTGGAAATCAGAGGTAACCCGGAGCGACAATAGCTCAATAATATCAGCCGTATATGATTTACCTGTTGCTTTAAAGGCCTTCTTGATAGCCAGCGTTATCTTATCCAATTGGAATTCCACGGTTTCCCCGTCCCTTTTAGCCACTAAAAGCATGTTCCTGTCTCCTCCTTGTCAGGCGTGATTCTCTGTCAGTATAAGCAGATTTATTCTATTATATCAAAGACATGGACATAAATACAGCATCATTTCATCAGAATGCTCTGCCCTCCCAATCAGGCATTTATTGGATGTCTCCGATGGCCTGGATTACCTCTTCCAGAGAATACCATTTATCCCACTCATATCCCGGCTTCTCAGAGGATGTGTCATAGACAGCCCGGAATGCCTGATTGTATTCCTCCTGCGTCATCATGACACCTTCCCATTCATACTGGTAGATGGGATTTCCCTCCTCATCAAACTGCAAATGGGAATTATCCTCAGCCCCATAATATCCGGAAGCAATGGGAAGCAGCCGGCCCGATTCCATACTGTACACAATATCGTAGTAGTAATCCATATTTCCCTCAGAATTGCACAGAAGATTTCCGCGTTCAATATAAGAGAAATAGAGCCTGGACAGCTGCGTTTCATTGACAGCCCCGTCTGCAAAACTGACTATCTTGCAGCCGGTTGCCTCATCGATGCCGATTTCCACCAATTCCGGGATGTGGTCGTCATTGATGTAAATTAAATTATACCCCTGCCACTGACCGCTGTCCTGGGATTGGAGAAGGCCGGTATAGGCCTGCTGCCAGCCGGAGGCGGATACCCTGGTCCCGCCTTTGTCCGCGCCCAGATATCCCAGGACAGACTGTACGGTCTTTTCGGCAAGGGCTGAGTTGGCGTTTTCCGACAGATTTCTCTCCAGGGTAAAGCTGCCGTCAGCTTTTCCGCTGTAGATTCTCACCTCAGGATATCCTGTGCCTGTCTTTGGCCCGGAGGCCGGTGAGTAGCTGCATATGATGATGATATCATTGAAACCATCGCTGTTATAGTCAGGAAAGGACACTGCCTCCACCTTGATAAACGTCTCGTTGCTTCGTATATTGTCCTCATACACGCCGTCCAGAAGGCAAACGTTTGTCCCCTCCTTCGTTATCTCAAACATGACATCTGCAAGAGGATTTTGAAGGCTGTCCGGTTCATAGGACGCAAATGTGACGCCTCCCAATGGTTCCAGGTCCACATCAAACGTCTGGTCTTTAATCAGCCGATATCCGGCCTCCCCCTGGGCTGAATCAGCCGTTGCAGCGGTGCTGCCGCTGCCTATGGGATGCTCCGATGCCTTATCAGACTGGGAACCCCTTTGGGTGTCAATCCTGATTTCCGGTTCTGCCTCAGTGCTTTGGGATTCTGTCTGTTCCGGGGACAGCGCATGGGATGGTTCCTTGTGCCCGCAGGCAGTCAATGCCCCGCACAGCGCCATGCAGAGTAAAGGTGCTGTCAGTTTTTTGGAAATATGTTTGTTAGAGATATGTTTGCTGGTAATATACTTCATATTCAGTTACCTTCGTTTTCATATGTGCTTTTGATTTTTAAGATTCAGTCAAGATACAGTCTATATCGTTCAGTCAATCCAGTGTTTTCCGTCCCGCTACAAGTAAGATCTTGTCCTGGTCATGTCTGTCACCAAATCCGGGTTATCCTGCTTCATCCGTTCCAGCAGAAGTTCAATGTTCGCTGTTTTTCCCTGAATGTTCTTAAATTCCTGTTCCGTAATACCTACCAGCTGGATGAACTCCGTCTTTCCATAGACAGAATCCTGAGACATCGCCTCTGTGTCCGTGGTGGTTATCAGTGCCGTGATGGCTGAATCCGTCCCTGCATGAAGGGATGTGCCGTTACCTGCTATATATTGGTTGGGGAGAAAAAACTGATTTTGGGTATAGGTATAGCGGGCAAGATTTGAGAGCATATTGATTGCCCAGAGACAATCCTCCGGCTCCTTTTCCCTAAGCTTGATGGTCATCTCATAACCCCACTTATTCCATTCTCCGCCAAAGGACTCCTCATCTGCATAAAGCTCCGTCATTCCAAATGTCACGATATGCTTATATCCCTTGGGAGAATCATAGATGGAATAGCCGTCCAGGTAGCAGTCGCCGCCAAATATGGCCCTGGCCATCATGTTTGTGCCATAGTGCCTGGGCTCCTGTCCCGGGTAGAGCCGCTCAAATTCATGTTCAATGGTTTCCCAGCCCGGCGCCCATTCTTTGTCTTCTTTTACGCGTTTTAAAAATTCTTCTTTTGTCATTTGATTTCCTCACATAAGTTTTTATATAACCTCGGATGGAAAATATATCAACCGTTGATTCTATGAATTGCAGGAAGGACCGCGATGTGATACAATACCACACGGGACGTTTGACGGACCGTTCAGAGGGGACCGTATATGTAAAAAAATGTATGTATTGGAGGCTTTGTTTTTATGAAAAAGTGGGAAACGATCAGGGAGTTCATCATGATAACCTTTGCCACCGTCATCGTGGCGGCAGCTGTCTTTTTCTTCCTGATGCCAAGCCATGTATCGGTGGGAAGTATATCCGGTCTGGCAATTGTTCTGGGAAACTTTGTTCCCCTTAAGATTTCAGCAATTACCTTTATCCTCAATATGTTCCTCCTGGTTCTGGGCTTCCTGCTCATCGGAAGGGAATTCGGGGCAAAGACTGTTTACACCTCGTTCCTGCTGCCCGTGGTCCTGGCTGTGTTTGAGACGGCATTTCCGGAAAATGCTTCCATCACCAATGATGCGTTTCTGGATATGATTTGCTATATCTTTGTGGTAAGCATCGGACTGGCCATGCTGTTTAACAGAAATGCGTCATCAGGCGGTCTGGATATCGTGGCAAAGCTTTTGAACAAATACCTGCATATGGAACTTGGGCGGGCCATGTCCATGTCAGGCATGTGTGTGGCACTGTCCGCGGCCCTGGTCTATGACAAGAAAATCGTAGTGCTCAGTATCCTTGGCACCTATCTCAACGGAATCGTGCTGGACCATTTCATCTTTGGCTTTAACATTAAAAAGAGGGTGTGCATCATTTCCCAGCGGGAGGAAGAAATCAGGGAGTTTATCCTGCATCATCTCCACAGCGGCGCCACGATTTATGAAGCCATCGGAGCCTATGACGGCCAGCCAAGGAGGGAGATCATCACCATTGTTGATAAAAACGAGTATGTAACCCTGATGAATTATGTTCTGAAAACAGATAAGGATGCTTTTGTCACCGTGTATACGGTAAATGAAATCATTTACAGGCCCAAGCATTAACTGCGGCCCGGAATCCGTTTCATGTATGTCCCGGCAGCCGCGATTTGGCAGCCGGGACATAGTCTTATTTCCATTTCCATCTTCTGTCTGATGTTGCCCGCTACCCATGGCTGGCACTTATCAATATATCCCACATAAAGATATCCTTTAATAAAGATATTCTGATTATCTCACTCTGGATATAAAAAATCCAGCCCAATTTATTCCAAATTCTTTAAATTATTATCTGTCAGGCTTGAAAACCACCCTTCTCTTTTAAAAGTGTTCATTTTATAATAAATTAAAAAATTATTGAACAAGAATATTGACAGCAATTGGCATTCGTGGTACTATCTTTCGTGTTCAATACAATAAGTAATTTTAATTTATTGAACAAAAAACAAAACGGAGGAACGGTTGATGGGCAATTCTCACTTATATAAACAATGGAAATCCAGACTTACATTCATGCTGTTCGTGACTCCCGCCTCTCTTTTCCTTATGCTGTTCTGGCTGGTACCCATTGCAGCGGCCATTGGAATCAGTTTTACGGACTGGGATTATATGACCTCCGGATTCCAGATGACCGGATGGGCCAACTATCAGGGACTTTTAAAGGATAAGGCTTTTTGGGAAGCCCTTTCCCACACCCTTTTGTTTGCTGCGCAGACGGTGGTTCCGGTCCTGGTTTTGGGTCTTATACTGGCCCTGTTGGTGTGGTCTGCCGGGAGGAACACCATATACTCCCTTATACTCTTCTCTCCCTGGATTACGCCGGCTGTGGCTGTATCCATTGTGTGGACCTGGATATTTGAACCGGATGCAGGATTGGCCAACCAGCTGCTGCATATGCTGGGCCTGCCGGGGTTTGCCTGGCTGCACAGCTCTGACACGGCTTTAAGCAGCGTGGCCCTGGTCACTGTATGGAAGAACCTGGGGTATGTTATGCTGCTTTTTACCGGCGCCTTATCCAGAATGCCGTCTGAACTGTCGGAAGCTGCTTCTGTTGACGGTGCGGGAAGCATCAGGCGGCTTTTACATATCACTCTACCACTTTTGCGCCCCACCATTCTGATGACAGGAATTATCATGACCGCGGATTCCCTGCGGGCCTATGACCAGATTCAGATTCTGACCCAGGGCGGCCCCGCAGGCAGCACCAGGACCCTTCTCTATCTGTATTATCAGCTGGGCTTTGAACAATTTGACATGGGAAGGGCGTCTGCGGCCGTGGTCATTCTTATGGCCATAGGACTGGGCCTGTCCCTGTTCCAGATACAATGGAAGAAAAAGGAGGTTTACATATGATTTTTGTCCCCCGCACCTTTCGTATGATCCGTTTGGGCGCTGTCCATATGCTGTTGGCGGCCGCGTGCTGTTTTACTGTTTTTCCCTTTTTGTGGATGGCTGTCAGCTCCCTTAAAACAAAGGCAGAGGTTATGGCAGCAGATGCCTTCCTTCCCTCAACGCCCCAATATGGAAATTACCTGGAAATAGTATTCCACTCTCCCATTCCACGTTACCTGGCCAACAGTCTTCTGGTGGCGGTCAGCGTGGCGGCAATCCAGGTTATGTGCTGTTCCTTTTTTGCCTATGGTGTGACGTTCATGAGGATCAGGGGCAGGGATATGCTGTTCCGGCTGGTTCTTTTTACCTATATGGTGCCGACTGCCGTGACCTATATTCCCTGTTATATCATACTGTCCAGGTTAGGGCTTTTAGACAGTTATCAGGGACTTATCCTGTCAAATGGCGTAAGCGTGCTGGGAATCTTTTTGCTCCGACAGGCATTTGAGGCCGTTCCCATGGAAACCATGGAGGCGGCCAGGATGGACGGCGCAGGTCATTTTAGAATTCTCACAGGGGTTGTATTCCCCATGACCCGCCCCTCTTTTGTCACATTCATCCTTTTGTCCTTCATCAATACCTACAACAGTTATATGTGGCCGTCCCTTATAACCGACACGCCAGAACTGAGCCTGGTGTCCCAGGGACTCCGGCGTTTTCTGTACGAGGGAGGTGCCTATGGAACCCAGTGGTCCCTGGTGATGGCCGCGGGCACGGTAACCGTGGTGCCGCTGCTGATTTTATTTACAGTCGCCTGGCCTTTAATTGTCCGAGGAATTACTGACTTTGGCTGTAAGGGTTAAGAAAAACAAAACAAGGAGGAATCAAATATGAGCCCAATCAATCATTACAAGACAACCATATGCAAAAAGACCATAGGCGCGGTACTGGCGGCCGGCTGTTTTTCTCTGCTCACAGGCTGCGGGGCCAAGGCTCCGGCGGATACCGTTGTAGCTGACGGCAGGGTCCAGGTGACACTTTGGTATTCAGGAGGTAAGACGGCAGCCGGGGTCATGGAGGAAATCATTGACAGTTTCAACCAGTCCCAGAACCAATACACAGTGACCGGCATCCAGCAGGCTGACTACGATGAGACATACACCAGGCTTCAGGCCGGAATCGCTGGAAAGAATGCGGCGGACATAGCTCTTCTGGACTCTGACAAGACGCGTAATCTTATGAAGAAGGAATTATTAGTCCCCCTGGACGGCTATACGGACCAGGATACATCTTTTGATCCGGATACGTTGATTCCCGTATTCCATCAGCAGTGCCTTGGGGAGGACGGCACCATGTATGCAATGCCTGCATACGGCACCACACAGGTTATGTATTATAACAGAAGTCTGTTCGGGAAGTACGGCATCAGGCCTGACTCCATAAAGACATGGGAGGATTTAGCTGAAGCGTCTGAGGTCATACGGCAGAGTACAGATGGCGCAGAGGCCGGCGTCTATGGATGGGAGCCCATGTGGGGGGAGGACAATCTCATTGATATGGCTCTCAGCAACGGAGGCGCCATGCTCAGTGACGACAACCGCACTGTGCTCATAAACTCGGAACCGTGGATTGAAGCCTGGGAAGCAGTGCGCAAATGGATTCACGAAGATGACATTATGGCAATCCACTATGGAGGCCAGGGCTGGGAATACTGGTATGATACCATGGATGATGTGCTGCAGGATAAGACCGGCGGATATACCGGCTCCTCCGGCGACCAGGCGGACCTGGATTTCACGAAGGTGGGGGCCATGGAGCAGCCTGGATTCGGAGGGTATCCGTCTGCACCTGTTGCCAGAGTATTACAGCTGGTAATGGTGGATACGGGGAAAGATAAGACAAAGGATGGGGCTTACCAGTTCATGAGGTATTTTGCAGAGGCCTCCAGCCAGGCCAGATGGTCTATGGCAACAGGTTATATACCGGTCCGCCGGACTGCCCTGGATATCCCTGAATACAAACAATATATAGAGGACCATCCCCAGGCCCTTGTTCCTCTGGACCAGGCCATGCACGCGTCCCCTGACCCCGTAGACCCCACCGGCGGTAAGATATTTGATGCCTTGGCCATTGCAGCGGACAAGGTGGAGATTGAAAATGTACCGGCGGCAGATGCCCTTAATGAGGCGGCAAGGACCGCGCAGGCAGCATTGGATGAAGTGATGAAGAAAGCCGGACGCAGCTAAACCTGTTTTGCAAAGAACCTTTCACTGCTCTACCTGGCGGAAATCAGATACTTTACAATATAATGGTATGCACCCACTGTAAAAGCAGGTATGAGGATTATGTAAGACAGAATATTGAGCATGGTAAAATTATAGACATTGGATGCCTCTCCATATTCAAGAACATATCTGCACACCATGCCCAGAATGGTCATAAGGAGGGTCAGAGGATAGACAGTCCTCTCTTTTGCCTCCCCGTAAAGGCCTGCAAATCCCAAACCTATGATTCCGTAAGAGCAAATCAGCAGATAAGCCTTGGTGAAATCCAGGGGATATGGCTGGCTTCTTATGGGAAATGTAAAACAGCCCGCAAAGGCAATATAAAATAAAAGCAGACCCTTTACCATGACAGGATGGCGCATAATAAAATGATTTATGGATTGGGCCGCCCTGCTTCCCTTTGTCGGGTTTTCCGGATTTTGTTTTTTTTCCGCCCTGTTTTCCGCTATTCTGCGCCCTGACAAAAAACACAGGATGCTTATGATTAAAATTACGATGATGAAAGATAGGATACTGACCATACTCGTCCTCCTCTCCTGCTGCTGGTTACCATGACAGGACTATTCAATGGTTTCCCGCCCGTCCCATTTTCCCGTTACATTCCATGAATCTGTAAAGAAGGAATCGTCATGGTTCAGGGTAACCGGACGTTCCGGGGTGCTGTATGCCAGACGGCCCTGGTCGGTGCTTACCAGCAAAAGACTGCTCTTTATGTAGCCCTCTGCCGTATCCATGAATGCTGCAAGAGCGTCCGGGTCTCCGAAAAAGCCTGTCCTGCCCTCCTGCTGGAGTGCGAAATCTGCTGTGTGGGAGTGCGCTTCCACTGTCATTTTATCCGGACCTATGTAAAAGACACGAATGCTGTATGCGCCATATCCCTGGTTCATATAAGGTGAATATTCCATGAGATAATCCGCCCCGTTTTCTCTGTAGAGATACAGCATGGTCCAGCCCGCATGGACCACACTGTAGTCATGCTCCCAGATGACCGGGGAATCAGCCGATTCTCCTGCCAGTACCTTAAGGGAGGCATATTGTCCTCCTGATGCCTGGAAATCATCCAGTCCGGCAGTGATGCGTTCCGGTTCTCCATCATGGTCCAGATCTGCAAAGAATATAACGTCTGCGTCCGTTCCGTACTCCATGGGGAAGAGGGTTTTGGCGTCGGTCAGCAGCTCCGGTTTTACTGTAATTTCAGGCAGTGATTCTGACGCTGTTTCCGGCGCCGGCACCTCGGACAGATATTCCATGCTCTCCGGCAGGGCAGACTCCCGCGCCAGGCTGCTGGCTGCTGCGGGAGATACTGTGCTGCCGCATCCGCAGAGGAGGACAGTCACAGCAAGTATTGTCACGATTGGGGACCATATCATTTCTTTCCATCCTTTCTCTGCGCGTTTGATTTTTATACTAAAAGTATACTATAAGTGTGGGCAGAGAACTCTTAATTTTCCCTTGCAAAATTCCTAATATCAGCGGTTCTGCATATGCCTGCCGGACGTTTTGCCCGAAAACATGAACAGAATCAGGGTGATGAATAAAAGAATGCCGATTATTACCAGCGCAACGGATTGGACGAAGGAACATGTTTCATGGTATTGTCTCATCTCGTCTCCCTCTATCCAGCCGCTGTACAGGTCCAGGGCATTTCCCAGGCAGTTATCTTCCAGCACATCACGGTCTGTTATGCGGTATGCCTTTTTTTCCTTATCAGTCAGAAAGCGGGCGGCTCCCTCGTCCCAGTAATATCCTACAGGAAGGGCCACCCTGCCTTTTGCAGGTATTCTGGTGATTGCGTTGTCCACCAGAGCCCAGGTTCTGGTTCCGTCCTTAAACGTAATCAGGTAATACTGGGCATAATCCGCATACGGCCTCATCCAGAAGGTGGTCCACCGGCTCCGTGTAATGGCTGGGGCAGTGACCCCGTAGGTTGGGCTGCGGCTGCTGTAATAGCCGCGCTGCGTTGACGGCCGGGTTCTGTGGCTGATTTGTTTATAGATACCGGTTGCCTGAAAGAGAGAGGCATCTGCCTCCCATGCGCCGATATAGTTGTTCTGTAAATCCGATACAGAGGTCATGTACCCGGTCGGCTCCGTACAGGGGTAACCTGCCCCGTATTTCAGCTCAAACCTGCCGCTATCGTCTTTTGACAGCACTTCCTCTGGGGTTACGGGCACGGCGGACCGGTACAGAAGTCCCTCAGCATTCAGCCGCGGAGCAATGGCAAGGAAGAAAATAAACAGGACCACCTCTGCCGCAAGCATCCATAAAAGTCCATACCCCTTATACTTTTTCATACCTTTCGTTCCTCCTGTCAGCACTGGCTGTATGCCCGGATCAAGGTGTATCGGCTCCTGAGGCATGAATTGTCATTTGCATTATACCATACAAATAAAATCCAGGATATAAAAAAGGAACCCCGCGGTTTTGATGATGTGGTGCTGCATCACCGCCACTGCGGGGTTCTGTTATGTTATTCCGGGTTTATCCTTCAATGGAGATATATTTCTTTTCCTCTGCAAGAGGTTTCGCTTCCTTCTTTGGAATGGACAGTCTCAGGATACCGTGCTTGAATTCGCCCTTTATATCATCGTCCGTCATATCCTCGCCCACATAAAAGCTTCTTTCGCAGGCGCCGGCATAACGCTCCTGACGGATATATCTGCCGCTCGTCTTCTCCTGCTCGTCCTTATCCAGTCCCTTGGCAGCACTGATGGTCAGGTATCCGTCCCTGAGGGATGCCCTGATTTCGTCCTTTCTAAATCCCGGCAGATCCATTTCCAGTTCATATCCTGTATCGGTTTCACGGATATCGGTTTTCATCAGGTTTTTGCCTCTGCGTCCATATAATTTCTTCTCCAGCTTCTTCATATCCCTGCTGTCAAAAAATGGATCCCTGAAAAACTCATCAAACATATTTTCACCAAAAATACTGGGCATTAACATACGTCATTCCTCCTCTGTTTTTTGTACGGCTCCCGGAAACAGTTCCGGGAGCCATGTATGGTCAGGTCTGTAAGTCATATTTGAGTTTAACCTTCGATTGCAATATACTTTTTCTCCTCCACGGCCGGTTTGGCTTCTTTCTTGGGAACCAGCATCTTCAGGGTGCCGTCCTCGAATTTGGCCTTGATGTCCTCCTGGGTCACTGCGTCACCTACATAGAAACTTCTGCTGCAGGATCCGCAGTAACGCTCCCTGCGGATGTAGGTTCCGTTGGAATCCTTTTCATCCCTGCTGGAATCTGTTGTGGCCTGTATGGTCAGATAGCCGTCCTTGAGTTCCGCCTTTACATCCTCTTTCCTGACACCCGGCATGTTCATGGTTATCTCATAGCCGTTCTCAGTATCCCTGATATCGGTATTCATCATATCGAATGTCTTGTGGCTGCCGAATGAGTAATCAAAAAAGTCATCCAATAAGTTTTCTCCAAAAATACTAGGCATCAACATATGTCATCTCTCCTTTATTTAATAATCTATGAGGTTGTTATATATTGTTCTGGAACCGCATAGGAAGGAAACTGTAAAACTTATCTCATCTCCTCTTACATTCCCTTCTCTATCTGTTCTATATGTAATATAACACGCGTTGTTAGCAAAGTCAAGAGTCGAGTGCTAATTTCACACTTTTTTCACATTTCGTATTCATTTGGGCTGTTTTTCACTTTTGCAGATTTCCCGGTACGTATTTATATATTGGGCCTGACGGGTTCTGCCGGGGATTTAAAACCTTCCTCATGAAATCTTTATATTTACCTCATAATATGGATATGGAATCTTTAAACCGTATGGTGCTACTATCATCTCATCCAAAGAAGTGATTTGATATATAAAGGAGGCGTATTGATATGAAGAAGGAATTCTGGAGTGATATGGCGGGGTTGGGAATTATGTTTTTAGTCATGTTGGGAGCGGCTGTGCTCCGGGCGTATATCTGGCTGTAACCCCTGCTATTGCCGTTTGACGGAGTGCGGATTTAACATCAATTTGTCATTTTACATCCTGTGTTTTCCTTAAATCAGTCAAAAAACGTGAAATATTACAGGAAATCCAAAGATCTTACCATGGAAAAATCCATGCAGGGCTCCTATACTTATAACAACACCATATGACAAATCCGGCAGGAAACAGAAGCCGGTGATATGCAAAGGAGTGTAAGATTATGACAAGTATGTTAGTTAAGTTTGAACAGCCGGAACAGGTGGTAGATTTTGTGAATACGCTGAGCCATTATGACTGTGATGCAGATATTAAATATGGCAGCCGTATGGTAGACGCCAAGTCCGTTCTGGGAGTTCTTTACCTGGCGGTATCCCGCACAGTGGAGCTGATTCTTCACATTGATGAGGATGGCTCCGGGGATATAAAAAACAGACTTGCGAAATTTGCAGTATAGAAATTTGCAGTATAAACAGAACAGGATTCAAAAAAGCAGCCGGTTATGACGGCTGCTTTTGACTATCTGATTATAACTGTAATATTATAACTGTAACGGCGGCGGCGAACACGGCTGTATAGGCCAGCCCCAGAATTGCCAGACGCCAATATTCTTTTATAATGTTAAATGATTTCATACCGCATGCCTCCCGGATTTTATTTTATGCTTTTATTATATAAAATCCATGTAAATTCCAAGAGGCACATTTAGTAAATTCTTTGTAAAACAGTGTCTGGATATTAGGTTTTTACCTTGCAGCTATCTGTTCCAGTACAGTATCTCGCCGTCATATTCCATGGTCAGATATTCTGTGTCATCCTCCGTTATCAGGTGGAGCGTCAGGCTGTTTAGACTGTTCCCATGGTCCTCATAGGGCGTGATGGAGGCAGTAATGGAACTGCCTGTTTCAGCAGATCCGCCTGTCTCCGTACACTGCCCCTCTCCGCCGGTTCCGATGCCGATATAATACTCAATCTCTCCGTTATCGCTGATTTCCAGGCCGTTTCCCATATGCAGGCCGGTTCCGAACATTTCCAGCAGAGAGCCATGCTGCCGTAGTCCGGCATCTGTTTTCGGCCCGTTCAGGGTCCAGGAACCGGCGGCCTGACGGATGATTTCCTCAGAAACAACACGGGCCTCACTTATGCTCTCTTTTGCCGGTGGTTCCGCTGCTTTTATGCTGTCTGAGGACTCCTCCATGCTGTCTAAAGACTCCTCCATAAATTGCCCTATCAGGGCAGAGACATCCTTATACTCTGCTTCTTTGTACATGACGGCCTCGTTTACCCGGCTGGTCAGTGAATCAGCCGTATCGAAACCATGCCCCCGGTTCAGATAAATGGATATGACGCTGTAGGGGATGGAACTGTCTGTATTCTGGAATATTTTTCCAACACCAATGACCACATCCTTTTTTCCGTCCTTGTCTATATCCGGAAAGGATACAAAACGGACGCTGTCAAAGACGCCGGGAGTTCCGGTGCGGTCTTCCCAGGGAAAGGTATAGAGGACCTGGTTGTCCTTCATGAGGTAAAAATGGGGTGTGTCAAGGGTATCCTCCGGTTCGCAGGACACAAACCGTACCTTACCCCAGCTGTCCAGTTCCACGTCAAAGGATTGGTCCTGGATGATGGCTGCGCCGCCGTTTGCAGCCGGTGCAGTTTCATCACCGGCAGTAGCCCCTGCCCGGGTGTCGGAATAAATATGAATCTCCTCATCCGCCCTGCCCTCATCCGCTCCGGCAGACGCTGTTCCTTCTGCCTCAACAGCAGCTCCATCCGCCCCGATCCCCGCAGCATGCTCTGACTTCCGGCCGCAGCCGGACAGAACCAGCAGCCCCAGCAGACTTGCGATGCAAAGTATTTTTCCTGAATTCCTCAATTTAAAATCCTCCCTCATGTAATCCATATAAAATCCGTCATCTCCAACGGTTATGTCTGGTTTTATTGTAAACAAAAAGGATGTAAGTATCAACTTAACATCCCTTTCATATATCTTAATTTTTCCGAAGTATAGTTGGAAGTGAAAACCTCCGATCATCCGGACAATGACCCGGATGAAAGAAAAAGTTGACATAAAAATGTTATGTCAACTAACGAAGGTTTTGCAGCCTGATTCATCCCCTCCCCCCATCCCATACGCCCCGCGCCGAACAGCAGCATTATGCAACAGCAGTACTAATCAATAGGCGCCTGATAAAATCCGCCGTAAAAGTTTTCCGTTTTAATCATATTGACAATGACATGGGGATCCTGCTCCCGCATGAGATGCACAATGTCGTTCACCTCATAGGAGGACACCACGGTGTGAAGCAGATACATTTTCTTGTGACTGTAACCGCCCACCGCGTCCACACAGGATATGCCGTGTCTGTACTGTTTGACGTACTGGTTTATGATATCCGGCGCCTTGGTGGTGGTAATCTGCAGTGTAACCCGTTCATACCTGTGATGGAAGGCAGAGATGGCTTTGGTGGATACGAACTGGAACAGGATGGAATATCCTGCGTACAGCCATCCGAACATGTATCCGAAGATGCAGAGAATCACGCAGTTGCCTGCAAATACATATTCCCATATGGACCTTCCTGTCTTATTGGAAACATACAGGGCTATGAAGTCCGTGCCGCCTGTGGAGGCATTTCCCCTTAAGGCAATGGCAATGGACAGCCCGTACAGAAAACCGCCGAAAACCACATCCAGCAGCACGTCGTTGAACAAGGGCTGAAAGCTGCATATTTTCAGAAAAAAGCTGGCCAGGAACACCTGCAGCATGGAATAAAAGGTAAAACGCATGCTTATGCTCCTGCTGCAGAGGATGGCCACCGGTATATTGAGGACCAGCATTCCCAGGGAGGTGGAAATATTGTGCCCGTAGAGGGAGGCAATCCTGTCAATGAGGATAGCCACACCGGTAAATCCGCTGGACAGAAGGTTGGCCGGCCGTATAAATGCCTGGATCACATAGGTCTGCAGCAGGGCGGACGCCACGACAGCCAGGATGGTTATGAGCCTTCTCACCAGTATGTTCTTTTTGTATTTTGCTATCATGGCCTATCTCCCCAACTCCCCAAGGCTGTTTAGAAGCTTACGGACCAGTGTCTCTGACACCACGTCATAGCAGTTTTCATGGGGCGGCTCTGCAAAGCCGTAGGTCACCCCGTGGGAAGTGGTGGTGGGGTCTGTCATCCAGTCCTTGCAGGAGCTGTGAACCTGCCTTATTCCGGTCTCTTCCATGAGCGTTCTGGCATTGGAGGCATTGATGCCGCTTCCGGCCAGGATTTCTATGCTGTTTCCATATGACGACTGAAGGGCGCCAAGCAGAGCCTTTCCCTCGACGGCCTTTGGCTTCAGTCCGCTGGTCAAAAGACGGTCCGCTCCCAGCTCAATCAGTGTCTCAATGGACTCATAGGGGTTGGAGGTGCAGTCAAAGGCCCGGTGGAATACAGCTTCCTTTCCATGGCTGTGGATAATGGAAATCATTCGGGCATTCCTCTCCCTGTCAATGGAGGCATCTTCCCTCAGACAGCCAAAGGCAATGCCGTCCGCTCCATGGCGGACCAGATGTTCGCATTCCCTGAGCATCACATTAAAATCCTCTTCACTGTAACAGAATCCGCCACCTCTGGGCCGGACCATGGCAATTACCTTCACATTGCAGTGCTCCTTCACCAGTTCCAGGGATGCCAGGGAGGGCGTAAGCCCGCCCAGGTGCAGGGCACAGTTCAGTTCAATCCGTCCGGCTCCTCCGGACGCAGCCTGCATGGCATCATAGTAGCTGCCGCAGCATATCTCCAACATATAAAAACCTCTCCTTCTTCCTGTCCGCCGGCACAGTACCGGCAAAAAGCCTAAAGCTGTGCCAGACGGTACAGAGCCAGTGCATATATTTTTGCGTTGGTTAACAGGTCGTCCACGGTCATCCACTCATTTGGATTGTGGCTGATTCCCTTTTGGCCGGGAAAGCTGGGACCGAATGGGACGATACCGGGCATGGCCTTGGCATAGGTCCCGCCGGTTGTGGTTACGGGAGTGCCGTTCATGCCGGTGACTCGCTCATAGCTGTCCTGCATGGCTTTTACCATAGGCGTATCCTTGGCAAAAACCACAGGATCATAATTTTGTACCAGCTCTGCCTTCAGACCGCAGCTCTCTGCCTTTTCCGTTATGGGCTTCATGATTTCCCGGATGGTGATACCGCCCGGATAGCTTAAGGTAGCCTCAAAGTATACCGTGTTTGCCGCGTTTCCGTTTCCGGCACTTACTTCTGTGTTTTTGTTTCCGGCATTTTCACGGCGGATGTTCCCTTGACCGGCCTTCCAGACGGGATCTAGTCCCAGTCTGTAACCGCGCATCTCCATCATACCATATTCTTCATGGTAATAGTCAATACCCAATCGGTCGCCTGTATTGCCTGCTCCGATAAAATATTTGTTTACAAAGTCGAAAAATGTACCCAGGTATTCCCTTGTGCCGGTGATGCGCACAACTGCCCTTCCCCGCTCACTGTATACCACAGGATATTTGCAGTCCGGCGTAAATCCGTAAACAGGAGGCTTTTCTTTTGACAGATAGTATCTGAGATCCTCAAAACCCGTTTCCTCGTCACATCCGAAGATGATGCGTACCGGATGCCTGAGGGGAAGCCCCAGCGCCCTGACAGCGGCCAGGCCGTAGAGGCATGCCATGACTGGCCCTTTATTGTCCAATACTCCCCTGCTGTATATGACTCCGTTTTCCATATGGCCGTTAAAAGGCGGCTCCTTCCAGCCCTCTCCGGCCGGCACCACATCCACATGTCCCATGGCGCAGACATAGTCTTCTCCCCTGCCATAGAATGCGTATCCGATGTATCCGTCCAAATCCACAGTTTCAAAGCCCATATCCCTGCTGATGGATAGCGCCAGGTCCAGGGCCTTCTTTACACCGGGACCAAAGGGAGCCCCATCCTGGGCCTCCCTTTCCACGCTGTCAATACGCACCATCTGACGAACATGCTCCACCAGCCGGTCCCGGTTTTCGTCGATATAGTCCAGAAGCATTCTGTCAATCTGATTCTGTTCATCCATATTCCTATTCCTCAATGGGCGCCATGCGCGTCTTCATATAGTTTTCCATCCACTCATCCGATGCCTTTTCGTAGGTACAGCGGCCGTCCTCCCGGCGGGTCACCAGATACACGGTTGGTTCCATGGCCTCTGTGACAACGGCAAAGGAAAATCCCTCTATGTTGGTGGCTACGCCCCACTCCCCCTTTGGGTTCATGGCTATAAGGGATAAATCCCCCGCCTCGCCCCTGCGTTCCTTAAGCTCTGCGTCCAGGCGGGCCACGGCGGTCTCGCAGGCTTTTTGGGGATGCATACCCTCCCCCATGAGACGGACGATTTCATAGGAAATACAGCCCTTCATCAGGTCCTCGCCCAGGCCCGTGGCACTGGCAGCGCCTTTTTTGCTGTCAGCATAGAAACCGGATCCGGATATGGGAGAGTCTCCTACTCTGCCTTTTTTCTTCATAAAGAGACCGCTGGTGGAGGTGGCAGCTGTCATTTTGCCGCTCATGTCCAGGCAGGCCATGCCCACGGTATCGTGGCCTGAGTATGGCTTAAGCTTTCCTGAGGCTTCCTGGAGGGCCGCCTGGGCGGACATTTCCTTTAAACGCTTTCTGTAATGGGCCTTTGCCCGGTCCGTCAGCATATTTTTGCGCTCAAATCCCTCCTTATGGGCGAATTTTTCAGCACCCTCCGCCACCAGCAGGCTGTTGACCTTTTCACGGCTCAGACGTCTGGCAATGGACACAGGATTGGCAAAGTCCCTGATGGCCGCAACAGCGCCTATATCCAGGGTATTGCCGTCCATAAAGGCGGCATCCATCTCCACCTCCATCTCCTCATTGGGAAGCCCGCCGTAGCCCACAGATTTATAGTAAGGAAAATCCTCCACTTCCCGGATAGCAGACTCGATGGCATCTCCTGCGTCCCCGCCGTCCTTCAGCATTTCGGCGCCCTTAGTAATTCCTTCCACTGCCATGCGCCAGGTTGCAATCATACCCCACATCCTATATATCCTCCTCTATTTGAAACAGAATTTATGTTCCAGTTCCGCTGTATCGCTGCCGTCAGCCAGTGCCTTTGCCAATGCGCACATGTTCTTAAGCGCGTCGTTTAGTCCCATTCCGCCCTTCTTTGGAGTTTCCACAATGGCCACCTTATCCTTGTAGGCGGCGATGGTATCCTTGTTCTCAACAGACATGGCTGCAAATGCCTTTGCCTTTGTGGTAGCGTTGATGTCGCATGCCACCTTGGCGCACATGCCCGCATAGTCAGCGAAGTTAAAGGCAGGGCCGCACATAACCACATCCGGCTGCAGCTTGTTTACCATGGCGCAGAGCTTGCGGCTGACCTCCTCCGGGTCAGCTAAGAAGGTTCCGTTGCCGCAGCACAGGCAGGCTGTCACATGGCCGTCCACCTCCTTTAAGAAGGGCTCCATCATAACTGCGGGACCAATAGGCTCCTTTTTGCCTGTAAGGGGAACCATTGTGTCATCTTTTGTTCCAAGACCGGACTGTATCTGGTCGTATATCATAATAATTTTCATTATCTTCACCTCATATTCTTGTATCCCCACAGGGATTGTCAAAGGATGGACGGACCGTCAAAGGTAGCCGGCCTACAGGTCGTCAAAGGAAAGGTCGTCAAAGTCAATGTCATCGTCATCTGATTTGTCAGAAGCCTTGGCCTCATCTTCCAGATACTGCTTATCCATCATCTTAATAAACGGCATATAGATGAATACTCCCAGTATGAGAAGAAGCAGCTGCAGTACAGCTCCCTGCCATCCTGTTGCCAGGAATCCGGACAGTACCACGGGCATGGTCCATGGAATGGCGACGCCTGTACAGAGGGGAACCAGACCAATGCTCATGCAGAAATAAGAAATTACGATGTTTATAGTGGGCACCAGCATGAAGGGAATGAGAATCATTGGGTTCAGCACAATGGGAAGGCCGAATACAAGAGGTTCATTGATGCCGAATACGCCGGGTATAAACGCCAGTTTGCCTAATTCCTTGATACGTTTGGAGTGGCAGAATAAAAGCATTGCAATGAGCAGCGACAATGTGGAACCGCATCCTCCAAAGGTTGCGAACAAATCCTGGAACTGCTGGGAAATAATATTGGGCAGCGGCTGGCCTGCCTGGAATGCAGCCAGGTTGTCGGCGGACAGTGTCTGAAGGATGGGATTGAACACAGCGCCTACAACGGAACCGCCGTTCACTCCAAAGAACCAGAAGAAGTGAAGGAATATATATGCGATTACCATGGCCGGAAGTGTATTGCCCAGTTTTAAAAGCGGTGTCTGTAAAATCGAAAAGATGAAGTTAAATGCGTTTTTATAAGGCGTCATTGCAAACACGATATTCATGATAAAGAATACCAGTATGGACACACCTGCAGGAATCAGGGCCGAGAATGACTTTGATACTGTAGGAGGAACGCCGTCAGGCATTTTGATAACCCAGCCCTTTTTGTTTACCCACGCATAAATATGGACTGACAGGAAGGCCACGATGATTCCCACGAAAATACCCTTGGACCCCACCCAGTTTAACGGAATTCCGGTGACGCTGGAACCGCCGTCCACAAGAATCTCATAGGGCATGATGAGGAACCAGCTTACCAGGGCAATGGCTGCTCCGAACAGCTTATCTACGTTCATCTGCTCCGCGAAGGAATAGCCAATGCCTATAACGGCCAGCACTGCCATGATGGAGAAGGTGGCGTCAGTGGGCTTTGAAAAATAGGATGCCCAGTTGTCCCCGAAAAACCGCGCCCAGAAATCCGTCCATCCCGGTATTGGGAAGTTGGCAACCAGCAGGAAAAAGGACCCTACGATTAACAGCGGCATGGACAGCAGGAAGCCGTCACGGATGGCAATGAGATATTTATTTTTTCCGATTTTCTCTGCCAGAGGCATGAGTACGGACTCTAACTTATTTAGCATGATTCATGTTCCCCCATTTCAACTATGATTGTTTTAGCACAGGCGGGCTAAGGTGCTGCGCCGGACTGTTATTTTGCTGATTTCATGAGCTTGATGGCTGATTTCAGCACCTTCTCACCGTTCATCATACCGTAATCCGTCTGATCGATAACCTGAATCGGAATGCCCTTGTCGCCGTACTTTTCAACAATCTCGCCATAGCGGTATTTGACCTGGGGCCCTAAGAGAATCACATCCGGGTGCTTCTCATCAATAATCTGGCCAATCTTTCCGTCCGGGAATGCCTCTACTTCAATGGGAAGGTCATGGGAATTGGCTACGTCCTGCATCTTGCTTGCCAGCATACTGGTGGACATTCCTGCGCTGCAAAATAAATATACTCGTTTCATGATTAAATCCTCCTTGATATCTATATAGTTTCCTTTTATTGTTCCTGTTTTATACCGATGGGTAAAATACAATGTCTGAATTAACGGTTTTCCAGCTTTTTTTCCAGTTCAGCGATTCGCTCGTAGCTGGCAATCATCTCTTCCGCGATGATTTTAAAGCCTTCCGCGCTCATGAGCTGGTCTTCCGCATGAACCAGAATCATGGAGCCGCCTACCTGCTCTCCCTGTGCTTCCTTCTGAATCAGTTCAAAGTGGGCCTCATGTCCAACCAGGAACATCTCCTGGCCTGCCTTTATACATTCCCTGGCTCCCTCAAAGTCTCCCTGCTTTGCTTTCTGGATTGCTTCGATGTAGCTGGAACGCGCGCCTCCCACATTGGAGATAATCTTGAAGCAAATCATTTCTAATCCCTCTACCATTTTGCTGCCTCCTTATTGTTTTTGAAACGAGAAAATGCAACAAAACCATTCTGTTTGCTGCATTTCTTATTAAGTTGCCTTAATTATAAGGCAGTTATTCACTTTTTTTCATTAAAGACATTTCCTAGCTGTTAGGAAAATCAACCCATAATTCTGTCAATAAATTCCTCATAGCTGCATGGAGCCACTAATTTTGCCAGCTCCTCCGGCTGGTTTACCACATTGGATACCCAGTCAAAGAAAATTTTAATCATTCTGGCATCCCCTTCGTTGATAGCGAAAAGCATGACCAGACGCACCTCAAAGGCTCCCCATTTCACCGGATTCTTAAGCTGTGCCACGGCAATGGTGGAATTTCTGGCAAAGGCGCCAAAGGCATGGGGTATGGCAAATGTATTCACAAAGGAGGTGGGCGACATCTGCTCCCTCTTTAAGACCACTTCCGTGAATTCCGGTTCCACGATGCCCTCTTTTTCCAGGCCCGCGCACAGCATACGGATGATTTCTTCCGGCTGGTCCATGTCTACCTGGGAGTGATAATGCTCTTTTCGTATCAGGTTCCCGATATGGGATGTAAACTCCAGCCGGAAGCCTTTTTTATCCAGCCGGTTAATGGCCTGGAGGATCTTTGATTCTGTTTCCGAATCCACAAACAGGTTGATGGAAACAGTCTCCACATCCAGTCCGTGCTCCAGTGGAAAGGTGCTGAGAAGCAAATCCGGGTCCAGGGCCGACACCTCATCCTCCTCAAAATAGCCGAATACCTTTACCACCTCCATACGCTCGCGGAACATGTCGGATATCTTCTTCACGCACATGTCGGAAAAGGACTGGTTGTGGGGCAGAATCATCACAGCCCTGTATTTTCTCACGGAATTCATCCGCTCACTGGCCGCTCCCAGGTGAAGGGCGATGTAGCAGCTTTCCACGTCTGATATGGGTCGTCCCAGCCGCTGCTCCAGAAACTCCAGCACATAGATTCCCATTTCAAAAACAAGGGGATATTTGCGTTTGATTTCCTCCACAAACACATCCTCCATCCGCACCTGGTTCTTGACACGTTCGATGAGTCCGTGAAAATGCATTTTAAGCCCTGCCACCAAATCTGCGTCCTGCCTGAAATCCAGGCCGAACAGAGCATAGACCTGTTCCAGGGCCTCAGCCACCAGCTTCTTGGTATTCATCCATTTTCCGTTGTAATTGACAAAATCGCTGGTATAGTTGGAAGCCCGCCTGCCCATGATTACCAGGGCAAACATGCCCACCTCGCCGTCGTGGACCGTTATGTGCAGCCGCTTGGAAATGCGGTCAAAGAAGGTTTGGGCTATCTGGTACTCAATGGTATCCTCCAGCCCCTGCATCCCCTCCTCCATATTGATGTAATTGGCGCAGTTCATCCGTTCAATGCTGGTCCCCGCATGGAGAATCAGCATGGGAAACATGGACTCATGGATGGAATAGTCATATTCCTCCAGCACATCCACAAAGATATCCTTGACCTCAATCAGGTTAAAGCTTCTGTAGAGATGGGCCAGGGTGTTCAGGTTAAGAAAGTTCTCCTGCACCTCAGCCACCAGTAAATCCCGGTAAAAACGGCGCTTACTGGCCTCGTCTCCCTTTAAGGAGATGCATTCCTTGTTCCGTACCAGCTTCAGGCCGCTGTAAGGCTCCAGCATCTTTCGTATGCGCTTTAAATCATTGTCAATGGAATAACCGCTGACATAGATCTGGCTCTGGAGCATGGTAAGGTTCAGCTCCTTCACCTCAAACAGCAGCTTTTGTATCATGTATGCACAGCGGGCGCCGGGGGTCTGGGGAATGTCTGCCTCCCTTGTCTCTGCCCCTGACGCCAGGGCAGGCCGTGCGTCCTCGCACAGCCTGTATCCCTGACGCACATTGGACTCGATGGGCGGCGGGTCCGTGTGCTTATTGATGGCCTCCACATCGGATCGGATGGTCCGGACCGACACCTGCAGAAGGCCGGCCAGCTGCCGGCTGGTCATCCAGTCCCTCCGCTCTGATAATATGGCAAGCAGCTGTTCCTGTCTTTTATTCTGCATGGTTAAACTCCTTCTCTTACAGTCTTATACAATACGGAACGCGAACACCTTCCAGGGCTCGATATAGTCTAACAGTACATGTTCATACTCCGGCAGATGTCCAATCACGTTCTTGCGGCCGTCATTGGGCATATCCTTTGTGACAATGTGGAGCTCTCCTTTGTATTTCAGGTAACCGTCATTGAGAATGACCACATCGCCCGGCCTTAAGTCCCTGGTGTTGCCAGCCGGAATGGACTGGTCTGCAAATATTACCCTGGGCCAGGTGGAGCGGATCATGTATTCGCTCATATCTCCTCTCACCACATGCTTTGGCTCATAGTCCAGGATCTGCTTCTCTGTGTCCGTCAGCTCCTTTTCCAGTTCAATGCCGAAGGTAAGGATGCTGGGATTGACTGCTGCGCAGGCATGGAGCTCCTCGTCCGTTGCATAGGCATTGGCAATCAGCACATCATCTACCATGCCGGTGGCAAACATATGGCGCACCTGGAAATCCAGAGGAAGGCCGCGGTGCATTTCCAGGGTGCAGAGTCCTTCGTTTAAAGGCCATGGACCATAAGCACCGGGCGCATTGCTGGATACAAAGGCAGCCACCTTAAGACCCAGTGACTTCATCTTGTCATTGCACCTGTTAAAATGCTTCAGGCTCAGTCCCGTGTATGCCTGCGGATAAAAGTTATGGCAGGTAATTAACTTCTCACGGTCCGGATGGTGATCCATGATGTTCTCCACATACACCAGCTTGGTGCTGGCATTCAGCTCCAGCTTCAGCCCCTGTGGATTATAGGTCATAAGGCTTTCCTTCATGCCGTCAAAACCCTCGTCCAGCCGGATGCCGTCCACATGCATTTCCCGGAACACAGACAGATCCTCATAAGAGGTTCCCAGCCTTGAAAATACAGCAGGGCTTACATCCGGGATGATTTCCATGCCGCAGGCATGGGCCTCATCAGCCAGGCGGCAAAACTGTCCGATGATTTCCTCCCTGTTCTTTTCCCCAACACTTAAAAGACAGGTAAAAATCCTCCTGTAACCCAGTTTACCTGCCTTTCTGATATACGCTATGTCCTGTTCTTCTGTGGAATACTCCGGATAAATAGAAATACCTAATCTTGCCATAATAATAACCCCTCTTTCCAGATTTGAACTGCAAAGCAGTTCTTTGATATTAACTATAGCCTGTCAAGAAGGGATTTTGCGGTAAACCCGTTTCCTAGCTGTTAGGAAAGGGATTTATTTCATCATGGCCGCCAGTCAGGGCATGTTTATAAAATAGTGCGCATGAGCCCTTTTAAGAAACCGGAGGCCTGGCCCTCGTCAGGCCCTTCCACCGTAAGCTCCAGGCTTTCTCCCTGGTGCGCGCCCAGGCTCATGAGAGCAAGGACATTCTTACAGTCCGCTGTACCCTTTTGGCTTTTAAGGGTTATCCGGCTCTCATATTCAGAGGCCGCCCTGCTCAGACTCATGGCATTGGTAGCATGAAGCCCCTGCTTGTCAGATACTACATATTTATAAGTTATCATTTCATCATCACCCTTAATTTATTCTCCCCCCATTTTAACATAGTTAACTTTTCTTGACAACCAGGTGTGTGGACAGGTAGAATAGAAAAAGCCGTGCAGCATTCCTGTAAAGACAAAATACCCAGGGCGCTGAACGGCGGATAAAGAAAAAATCCAGAAAAGACCAGAAAGGATTGG